>Ga0315271_10002843_pt1 | contig 10905 bp, 7 predicted proteins | sample C3_top_MG_FD_204664 | JGI IMG/M metagenome (GOLD analysis project Ga0315271, IMG submission 204664) | Sediment microbial communities from Yellowstone Lake, YNP, Wyoming, USA - C3_top | ecosystem: Environmental > Aquatic > Freshwater > Lake > Sediment | place: USA: Wyoming | collected 2017-08-01
GGAACGGCGAATGCCTGTGGCGCAGATCGACCGAGTTCGAAAACCCGGGCGGGAGGGGTCTGGATGATGCGGTGGAAAGACTCTTTAGAAAATAGCCTCATGTATAATACATCAAGACCGCGGGAATCCCGGGTCGGAAAATATGCCAATCGAGCTGGGCTGTTGGCTGGATTGTGCCTGGCCCTGACCGGCTGCAGCGTTCACAACATGTGGAATGTGAGCGCCAGGGCGGAAGCCAAGCCGATCTCATCGGTCCATTTTCCCGCCCATGAGCGCAAGGTACTGCTGACCGACAGCACCCTGCCGGGGGCGGCGATTCGGGATATGGTCGCTCAGATTGAAGTCGCCGAGGTAACTGCCAAACCGACGGAATCTGTGCTCCTGCTAATGGCGGATCAGGCGCGCGCCGTGGGGGCAGATGCGGTGACGGATCTGCGCATCTGGCGCCAAGGTTGCGGCTTCTCCTGGGTTTCCCCCCAGGCTTCGGGAACAGCCGTCCGGGTGACGGATACCAACGCGCTCACGGAACTCAACGGTTATTGGTATTGAACCGAAAAACGCAACTCTCCACGCACTGGCTGAAGCCAATTCAATTGATTCGGCGCCGCCTTCGCGGCAAATTGCCGCGAGGATGAAAGATCTGCAGAATCCCAGGCTCATGTGGTTGAAGGGAATCCTCTTCCTGGTTATGTCTGGTGAACAAACGGTGAACAACTTTCCATTGCATTTTGGAATGGTTGGGGCGATAAACGATATGCGCGGCGAACAGTTCCTATCCAAATACCGGCGTTGAGATCTTTGTGCCGGGGCTGGGATTGCTCCTTGAGCAGAATCCGCATTGCGGATAGGCCTATCTCCTTGAGCGTTCGCCGCGCGTTTTTATTTTCGTTCCGAAGAGGGTCACTCAATATCACATTTCCAGGTTCTGCAATCATGAAAGCCCCTGCCCTGAATGGAAGTCCACGCCGGGGCGAGAACACTGACATCTTCCCCAAAATGGCGCTTGCGCCACTGACGACAGCGGGTTGGGAGAGCGAGTTCATCCAGATTGGTGGAACTTCCACCCATGGATGCCAGGCCTGCTTGCTGATCGCTTAGCTCGAGCCGCGCTCAGCACACTGCAGCTTCACCGGTTCTCGCCGTTTTGCGGTTCGGGTTTTCGTTGCGGCAGAACCCCGACCGTGATTCCGGAAGCGGTCGCGGCGGCACGGTAAACGCGCTGGGTTGCCTTGCGAAAATCTTCAGGCCGGGCGGTGGGAATTTCCACAAAAGTTTGCGGGTTGCGATCGACCAGCGGAAACCAGGAACTCTGGACCTGAACCATCAGGCGGTGTCCGGAGCGAAAGGTGTGAAAGATATCCGGCAGGGTAAACTGCAGAGGCGTGACCTGACCGGGCACGAAAGGCTCTGGTTTCTCGAGGCTGTTGCGGAACCGGCCCCGCAAGACGTCACCACGCACCAACTGCTGGCAGCCGCCCAGCTTGACGTTGCCGGGATTGGGGTCGGGATCGGGGTAATCACCCGGGTAGACATCGATGAGCTTGACGACCCAGTCTCCGTCAGTGCCGGTGGTGGAGACGTGCAACCGGGCTTGAAGCGGGCCGGCCAAGGTGAGGTCTTCCGGTAACGGATCCGTTTCGTAAACCAAGACGTCCGTCCGCGAGGCGGCGAAACGCTGGTCTTCGATGGGATAGGAACGGGGGTAGCCAGTGGTGGGTTCCTGGGTGAAGGGAACCGGCTTAGCCGGGTCGCTAATATACTCATCAAATTCATCGTTCTTGGCAGCCGGCGGCTCGAAGGACAAGGCCCCCCGTGGGTGGAAATAGAGGGTGCGCCGGGTAACGGAAGCCGGTGGCCACGCGTCGAAACGGCGCCACTGGTCGGTACCCGTTTCGAAGACCTGGACTTTGGCAGCCGCAACGCTGTTGTCGCCTTTTAGGTAACGGCGGAAAAATGGCAGCTCGATTTTTTCGCGGAAGAATTCGCCGGTTTTGGCGTGAAAGCTAATCGGGCCAAGGCGATCGCCGGCGCCTCCACCCCATTCACCATGGGCCCAGGGGCCCATCACCAGGAGGTTGGTGATCCCCGGGTTTAGCTGTTCGGTCCAGCGGTAGGTTTCGAGTGGGCCAAACAGATCTTCCGCATCGAACCAGCCGCCGACGGTCATGACGGCGCACCGCACGTTCTTAAGGTGCGGACGCATATTCCGGGCCTGCCACCAACTGTCGTAGGTTGAGTGCTCCAGGAATTCCTTCCATGCCGGGGAACACCCTTTGAAATAGAGGCGATCCGAGTTGATGAGCGGCCCCATGCGAAGGAAGAAATTGTATCCGTCCGGAGTGGGAAAATGGAAGTCCTTGGTGTCCTCGTGAAGCGGGTCGTCCGCCCGTTGGGCAAAGTAGTAGAAGAATCCGAAGTTTTGAGACAGGAGGAAGGCCCCGTTATGGTGGAGGTCATCTCCGACGAACCAATCAGTGACGGGCGCCTGGGGCGACGCGGCTTTCAAGGCGGGATGGCTGTCGATCATGCCCATGGCCGTGTAAAAACCGGGATAAGAAATACCGAACACGCCAACCTTGCCGTTGTTGCCCGGCACGTTCTTGACGAGCCAGTCAATGGTGTCCCAGGCATCAGTGCTTTCATCGATATCCCTGGGCCCTTTCTTGGGGTTAAAGGGCCGGACGTGGACAAATTCTCCCTCGGAGCCGTACCGGCCGCGCACATCCTGGGTGACGAGGATAAACGTGTCTTTGGCAAAGGTCTCGAAAGCGCCTCCGGGGTCACTGTAATTGTCGGCGCCGTAAGGCTTCAGGTCATAGGGAGTCCGCGTCAGCAGAATGGGCCAGGCCTGGGAATCGTCCTTGGGGGTATAGACGCGGGTAAATAATTTGATGCCGTCGCGCATCGGAATGCGGTATTCCGATTTGGTGTAGTGTTCCGCGAGCCAGGCTTTGCTTTCGGCGGGCCGAAGGGTTTGGGTTGAGCCAACGAGGAGGACGAGGGCCAGGCAGATTGCCGGAGGAGTTACGACGAATCGCTTTACGATGAAAAAAGGCAGCGCCATAAGGATTGAGCGGGAGCTTGTCGCAAGCCGGCTCCCGGAGCAAGGCGCATCCATCCAAGGGCGCGAGCGAGAGCATGGAAGTGTCCGAATTCTTAAGGCTTTGACAATCAGCGGCGGCTGGGTTACGTGGGAGGAAATGAACAAGCTCCCCGGCCAAGGAACTGCGTGGTTAGAAGATGCCAACTGCAAACAAACTCCCATTCTAGGGTTCTGTTCTATCGGACGATCTGCCACCAACCAACTGACCTTGGCGAGTGACATGGTCTCCCGGCGGCATGCGCTCGTTCAGGTGCAGCACGGTCACGAGTTCTGGCTGGTTGATTTTGGCAGTGCCAACGGCACCTATCTCAATCGCCAGCGCATTACCCGGCCAACCCGGATGCACCATGGGGATCGAATCAAAATCGGCCCTTTCGAGTTTGTCTTTCACCTGCCGAAAGAGGAGGGGCATGCCTCACTGGGAACGGTGGCGAGTGACCGCACCGTGGCAGATATCCGCCTCGCAAAGTGCTGGTTGTTGGTGGCCGACATTCTCGGCTCAACTGCCCTGGTCAAGCAGGTGACACTGGAGGAATTACCGGTGATCACGGGGCGATGGGTGGCGGAGTGCAAGCAAACCATCGAAGAACATGGGGGCCGCATCAACCAGTTTATGGGGGATGGCTTCTTTGCCTACTGGCAGGATCGCGAGGGGACAGCAGCGGTCGTCGGCAAAGCCTTGCACGCGCTCCGGGGATTGCAGGACCAGTCGCGTCCGGCCTTCCGCGTGGTGGTTCACCATGGCGAGGTAGTGATCGGCGGGGTGTCGGTTGGTGAAGAGGAACGCATTTCCGGGGAAGAGGTTCACTTCACATTCAGGATGGAGAAGCTGGCGGGCAAGCTCGGTGAACTGCGCATGCTGAGCCAAGCCTCCTTCGACCGGTTGGCCACGTTTGTGGAAGGGCGCGAGCTTGGTCAACATTCGCTGCCTGGCTTTGAAAAAGCGGCTCCTATGTACGCCTACTGATCCCGCACGATTCCAGGCCGCTGGCGATCGTCCTTTTGAAATCGTTGAACACCAAGGTTCAACTCCAATGAATAAGCTGGCTGCAAACCAGTCTGATTTGGAGGAGGAAGCTGTATAGCACCCAATCCCACCGCCTGGCTGACCACGCGCATCACGCAATTGTTCATCAAATCCGCGACCATCACCCCGGCGGCCAGCAGCAAGCAATCTCAGTCTTTGCGCTCCAACGCGAGGGCCAGCTTAAACAGGTAGGCGGGATCCGCCCGTCCTGAGGGCAGGTCCACTTTGGATGAAAGCGCCTCGTAGGATGGGGAGCACAGCCAGTTAAACGCACGAAAAGCGCTCAGAGCGAAATCGGGTGGGTCAACGAAGTTTTCGCCAAAATGGATCTGCCGTTCCTCGCCGACCAGAGCCCAAGTGGGGCAAAGCCCTGCGAAAGTCCGCCAGACTTCTTCGACTGAGTGTCGATTTTGGGCGAGGACCAGCGTCGCCACTTCGGGGGTCAAATCCTGGAACAGGGCCAACTTGTGCCGATGCGGCGCCAGGGCGAAGAAGAGGCCGTCGCCTTTGCCAATGAACGAGTCCAATTCTGCAGATGTATTGAATGTTCTCAGCGTTCCCTCGCTCGCGGCGCGTTCCCACCACGCCACCAAAGCGCGGGTAGTTTCATCAGCTTTTAGTTTGGCTTTCAGCGCAAGAGCCCGGTCGCCCGCCTTTTCTGCCAGGCGAACAAGAGCCAGTAGCGATGCCAAATAGCGGTTCGCAAAGGGATCGCCTGCAACCGGGTCGAGCCGCCAGCCGGTTCGCGCAAAATCCTCGTAGGCTTCCTTCAACCTGGGCCAACTCTCAAGAACCAACGCCTCCTCGCCGCAGCGGTCTGCAAAGAGCCCTACCCTGTGGATGTTCCCAAAGGGATGCGGTTGTTTGTCGTTACCGAGCCGCCCACGGTATTCGGCGGGAATTGAGCACCACTCCCGAGGTGAGCCTTCGCCGAGCGAGTAGGCTGCGCCGAGAGTGAAAGGCGGATGCCGAGTCCATTCCGCTCGCAGCCTGGTCCTGGCCTCCGCCCGCAGCCCGGGCGCGAGATGGGGGTAGGCCCAGGCCAGCGCCTCAAAAAAATCACCGCTGTTATCGAACAGGAACACCCGCCCAGCCAAGCCGGGATCGGTAAACAAAGGCGCCCATGAGCACGTCAACAAGGCTTCAGCCGTGCGGTTAAGCTGCTGGCGAATAGCCTCCCGGGAAAGTCCGTGTTGGGCCGGCGCGACAGAGGCTGGATTGATTTTGGCGATAGCCGAGGGTCCGGGCAAATCTCCCCGCCGGCTTGCCTCACCGGCGGCAAGGCACAGTATCCGGCTCCCCGTCTGCCAGTAGATTCGGTGCCCAACGACGGCAACCCCGCCGCGTCCGGGTCCATGCCATTCGTTGCGGGCCCAGGGGGGATTGCGAAATCCGCCAAAGGTGTCGCGCTCGCCCCAAATCGGGAAGAGTTCCTGTTTCTTCAGATCGAAGCCGCTGAGCGTGCCCTGGTGGATGATCATTACGGTGTCGCCTACCACCAGGAAGTTTTGACTTTCATCGGCTGTGCCCCAAAAGCAGTTCCAGTTTGGCTGCGGGCCCTGTTGATGGAACAGAGGGACTACGTGATTCGTCTCTACGTCCCATAACCCCAAGGCAACCAGCGGGGCTACGCCGTGGTTCCAATTGCCGTAGGCGCTGCGATAGAACACGAGGAGCCGTTCGTCCGCTGTGACGGCGGGTTGCGGACCACTCCCCTGGCAACCGCCGACCCAGAGAACTGGGGCCGGCGCCGTCTCTTTGCCGTTACGACCGTCCAGGATGAAAAGGCTGCGCGCGTCCGGATTATCAACCAGGTATTGGCTGATCACCTCCCCCTCTTTCGCCCAAAGATCGGCGCTACCCCGGCCCTGACCGCTCTTGATCCAGGAATCGAGCCGTTGCCAATTGCTGTCGTCCACACCCGCATTGCGGCACAAGAATCCCCGGTCACGGCCAATCCGCTGGCCCATGTTGAGAATTGGATTGGTGCGCACGAGGACGTAAGTGCGGCCGTTCCTAGACGCAACCACTGGGTAATAGTCGCGAGCGGTCTGGCCCCAGAGTTGGCCTGAGGTCCAGAGGATCCTGCCGCTCGCTGCCTCGAAACACCGCACGCGCAAATCCTCGGCTGTCACAAACACCTTGCCGCCGGCCACCGCAGCAGTCTGGCGGATGGGGAATCCGAGAGGCTGACTCCAAACAACCTTGCCATCTCCGATGGCCACGGCCATGAACTCGCCAGCCCGAGTCCCAATGTAAATCGTCCCCTGTTCCACTGTGGGGGAGGCGGAAAAGCCGCCATATGCGGCGAACGTTTTCCAAACGAGCTTTCCGTTCGCAGCATCCAACGCATAAAGTCCGCCGTCGGCGTTGCCGGCTATGACCAAACCACCTGCCACAGCAGGCGAATGCAGGAACGGTCCGGAAGCCTGAAATCTCCAAAGGGCCTCCCCCGAATCGTCTCCGAGCGCATAAAGATTCCCGGCATGGGTCGCGACGAAGATTCTCCCCTTTGACACGATCGGCTCCATGGCGGTGCCCAGGCGCTCGCCTTCAATTTCTCTGGCCCAAACCAGGCGAAAAGGCCGCCGCAATTCCCCGGAAACAAACCCGCGATGCGTTGCCTCACCACGCAGCATTGGCCAGTCGGCAAGAGCGGTTTGATGGCAGAGCAAGCCGAGGCCAAGAGTGATCAGGTCTCGTTTGAAGAACCTCATGGCCTCAGGATGATCACTGGACCAGCAACTTGGCAAGGGCCCGCGAGAAGAAATAAAGGCCGTAGTCCAGGGGGGCGTTGCGCTTGTGCTGGGCTGCTACCTCGTCGTCCTTACGGGACTTTAGGATGGAATCCCCAAGGACGGCGGCTACGATACCACTACTGTATGAAACGATTGCTCCTCCTAACGGTCTCGCTAATCATCGGTCTTGGGGTCGGCCTGGCTCAGGACATCAATCCGTTCCCGCGAGCGGTCCTCAAGACCGAGCGATTGCTGGAGTGGACGTTCAAGGGGGGCACCGCCGGATGGAGTGCGGCGCATGATTGCACTGTGGCCGCTGAGGACGGCGTGCTGCATATCGAGAGCAGTGGCAACGATCCCTACCTGTCCGGGCCGCCCATGAGCCTCCCAGGCCCTCTCGTGTTGCGCTTGCGGATGCGTTGCGCCACCGCGGGAAACGGCCAGTTTTTCTGGACCACCGCCGCCGCGCCAACAACGGTTGAGGATTTAAGTCGCCATTTTGACCTGGTCCACGATGGCCAATGGCACGAGTATTCTGTCCCGCTGGCCGCCCAGGGGATGGTGACCGGGCTTCGGTTCGATCCCGGCTCAGCGCCCGGCAGAATCGAGATCGAGAGGATCGAGGTAGTGAAACTGGCTCTGCATCCTCTGGAATTACAATCTGTCCGCACGAGCGGGCACACTGTCGAGTTGACCATTACTAACCATGGAAGCGAACGCATCGCCCTCAAGGTAGGCAGCCAGAAGCTCCTGATTGACGGCCAGGCGGTGCAACCGGTCACCGCCGATGCCCCCGCCCGGAGGCCGTTCGAAGCGGCGGACGTCGTAATCGAGGCCGAAGGGCTGCCCGCACTGAAGCGCGCGGTTTTCTTTGCGGATGGCGATCTATCCACCCGATGGCAAACCTTAAGATCGCAGGCCTTGGCACTACGAGTCGCGCCCGACGGTTCAGGCGCCCGAATTGAACTTAAGGACAAACTCGTTGGGTTCCTGGCACCGTTGGTGATGCGCGACGGAGTCATTCCAAAGCTCGCCTGCAAACGCCGTGGCGATTCGCTGCAATTCAGTGGGGAAGGAATCAGCCTTGATGTTTCCCTGCGCAACAACGAGGTTACGATAAGGATCCAGAGCCGCGAAGCCTGCGAGGGCCCGGTCCTGCGGGCTCTTGGACCGCTTGAGCAGGGCTTGTTCGCGGGTGTGGAATATCTCGCAAGGGGCGAGCATTCCTCTTCCTCGCTCGACATCGAAACCGAAGAGCACATCCGGTTTGCACCGGACCCGATGAAGGTGACCATGCCGTTGATGGCCTTCGTCACCGACCGCGCCTCTACCGCGATGACCTGGAAAGACATGTCGCTCCAACCGGTTTTCGCCACACCTAATTTCCTGGACGGTGCTGAAGGGCACCGAGCGGCGCTGCGTGGGAAAACTATCGAGGCCACCATTCGCGTGGAGCTGCCTGAACCGTTGGAAGTAGCCATTCTTTGGGCCGCAACCAATCGAGCTCTGCCGCCGCTGCCGCCGACACCTCGAACCCGGCAGGCGCAGTTGGAGTTCTGCCTGAAGGCCCTCAGCGGACCCCCGCTAAAGACCGATGCCGGGTGGGGCCATTGCGCGGAGCCATCCTGGGTCCGGCAGCCTTTTGCCGACCAGGCTTCGACCGTCTGGCGTCTCAGCGGCAAAATGCCGAAACTTCCGCGGCTAGTGCCGGGTGGCTCCCATATCCGCAACGAGGCCGCGTATTTCCTCACGGGCCGAGCCAACGAATGGCTCCAAATGCGCTCCGCCTCGGTTCAGGGTATCATTTCCGAACAGCAACCGGACGGCTCCTTTCGATACCGCGGCAAATATCAGCGGGGACATTTCGAGGACACAGCCAGCGGCTACTGTGCACCCCGGGCGGTTGAACTGCTCGAGTGCGCGCGTTTGACCGGGAACGAACCGGCCATGCAGGCCGGGCTCAAGGCGCTCGAGTTTATCAAACATTTTCGCGACCCGCGCGGGGCGCAAACCTGGGAGTGCCCCTTGCACACGCCGGACATCCTGGCCTCGGCCTACCTGGTGCACGGCTACCTGCTGGGCTATGAACTCACCGGCAAGCCGGAGTATCTTCAACAGGCCCGCGCCTGGGCTATCACCGGGCTGCCCTTTGTGTATCAGTGGAGCTCCCGCCCGACGATGGCCTACGCCACGATCGCGGTCTATGGCGCCACCGAATGGCGCGCGCCGAATTGGATCGGCCTCCCGGTACAATGGTGCGGCTACGATTACGCCTACTCCCTGGCGCTGCTCGCTCCTTACGACCGCACGTTCGCCTGGAAGCAGGTTGCGATGGGCATTCTCATTGCCGCCGAACAAATGCAGTATCCCGATGGCGAATACGCCGGTTGTTTGCCTGATTCTTTCAACCTGGCCGGCCAATATCGGAACGGCCCCGCGATCAACCCCAGCGCAATCGTCAGCTTGCGCCTGCGCCTTGATGGTCAGTTAGACTCGCTCGCTTGTGCGCGGACGAACGGCCACCGCGTCGTCGCCCCATTCCCGGTTTCCCTTCGCAACGGCAGGGCCGCGATCCAGGGTCGTGAGGGCGTCGCTTACCAGGCGGTGGTGGATGGCCGGCGCATCGTGGAAATCAAGTCGCAGGGCGTGGACGAGTTCGACATGGAAGGGAATTGAGGGTTGTCCAAAGACTCTTCAGCATCGCAGTAACAAGGAATACCGCCCACAGTATCGAAGAGGGAAGGCTTTTCAATTTATGGATCAGAAGCGAATCAGCGACTGGCTGGGTAACAAATTAAAGCGCGACAGCGCCTGGTATTGGCTTGGCGGCTGGGGAAGTTTTTTGGCGGGCAGTGCGATCCTGGTGGCAACGTGGGGATTAATTTATGTGGTTTCCTTCTTCGCCTTGGGTCCGTGGTTTGGCTATCGCCATTGGGTGCATTCCGTCCTTGGGATGGTGATGATACCAGCCTTGTTTTGGGGAAACGGTCGAACATCGCGCGAGTATTTATCAGAATATTCAGTCACGACGGGCACGGCCTCAAATGAGGTGGTCAACTTCTACCTGCCGGGAGTGGGGTTAGCTTCCAATGTAAATCCATTGGCCCCCAATACCATCCACTCGGGGGTCAAAATCATCACGGACTTTCTTTACTCCGGACCGAGGGTGATGATGTCCGCCTTCCGAACCGTGGCCAAAGCCGGCCGGCTCCGGAAGATCGATGTTGGGAACTGCGGGGCCGTGATTACGGTCCTGTTTGCGGCGGGTCGGAAGCTGGGATTTCAGGAAATCACTGATGCGTTAGGCGAAGGCTTCGATGCGGCGCGGGTGTTTCCCCAGATGGCGGATATCGGCGGAATCCTCTTCTTGAAGGCCGAGCCTGCGGGACTGACACTAACCCAGGAATTGCGGGACGCAATACGCGCAGAAGCTTGAGCTGAATCCGTTGGACATGCTAAATCTTGCGTCATGCCTGGGGGTTTTCCAGCCTCATTCGATACTTGCACACGGAGTCCTTGATCGGCTGCCCCAGCACTTCGATGGCACTCAGGTCAGCCAATCCCAAACCAGCCTGCTCCGCCAGCAGGATGTGATTGTCGGAATATTTGAACGGGTTGGTTCCACGCAGGGCGCGCGGGTCGGGATAGCCCATTACCGCAGTCGCCACCGCGTCGGTTGATACCGGATTGGTCCCGGCGATAATAACTCCCGGGGTTGTCACCTTTACCGGATTGGCTTCCTCGCACCAGGGGCCCTCGCCGCCTTCCATCGCGGTGATGCCGTCAATAATCGCAAGGTCGATCGGCCTTGCCGCACAAATATCCACGATGGTTCGGGGCACCCGGTAGCCTGGATCCCGCGGAACGTCGGCGAATTTTCCTTTCAGCCCGGGAAGGCGAAGATCGCCGGGAAGCGGTTTGCCAGGGTCCTTGTCCGGTCCATGGATCGGAAACCGACCGTCCGTTGCGTCCTCGTGGCCGGTGGCACCGCTGTATAGGGAATTCGGGGTAATCCCAAAGAGGTTCTTCATCGACAA
>Ga0315271_10002844_pt1 | contig 10905 bp, 7 predicted proteins | sample C3_top_MG_FD_204664 | JGI IMG/M metagenome (GOLD analysis project Ga0315271, IMG submission 204664) | Sediment microbial communities from Yellowstone Lake, YNP, Wyoming, USA - C3_top | ecosystem: Environmental > Aquatic > Freshwater > Lake > Sediment | place: USA: Wyoming | collected 2017-08-01
GACCGTTGGACTTCTTTTTGATGCGACCCGCTGCATCGGATGCGGCGCCTGTGCTTCGGCGTGCAAGGAGCAGAACAAGCTCCCAGGCCCGGTTGAAGAGGAAACCAGCGCTTACACCTGGACCACGGTGAAGCCTGTGGGAGACATCTATTCGCGACGTCTCTGCATGCACTGCCTGGTGCCCACCTGCGCTTCCGTGTGCCCCGTGGGCGCGCTGCACAAGACGCCCGAGGGGCCCGTTGTCTATGATGCTGAAAAATGCATGGGCTGCCGTTACTGCATGATGGCCTGTCCCTTCGACGTGCCGAAGTACCAGTGGGACCGCGCGGTGCCGATCATCGGCAAGTGCATCATGTGCACCAGCCGGGTGAAGCAGGGCGAGCCCACAGCCTGCGCGGCGGCCTGTCCCGCCAGCGCGACGATCTTCGGCAGCCGGGCCGATCTCATCCGCGAAGCCAAGGAACGCATCCGCCAGAATCCTTCCGGATACGTCGATCACATCTACGGGTTGACGGAGGCCGGCGGCACCGGGGTAATGATGCTGTCGAATCAACCCTTCGAGAAACTGGGTCTCAAGACCGGGCTTCCTGGCGAACCACCGGCCATGAAGACCTGGCAGGTGCTCTCGAACATTCCTGACTTCGTCGCCGTGTGGGGCGTCTTCCTCTATGGCGTTCATTGGATAACAGCGCGCAGGGAAGTGGTCTCGGCACATCCGCCACCGTCAAAGGGCCCAGATCTCCATGATGATTCGCACACCGGGAGGCCCTCATGAACACTTCGGTCGCACTGCCCGCGAAACGATTCCGCCCTGGGTTCTGGACCTTTTTTTTCGGGCTGGTCTCCATCCCGTTCTGCATCGTCACGGTGCTGCGCTTCTACAAGGGGCTGGGGGCGGTCACCCACCTCAGTGACAAGTTCCCCTGGGGACTCTGGATCGGCTTCGACCTGCTTTGCGGCGTAGGCCTTGCCGCTGGCGCCTTCACGCTCACGGCGGCGGTCCACCTCTTCAACCTCAAGAAATTCGAACCCATCGTGCGGCCCACTATTTTGACGGGATTCCTGGGGTACATCTTCGTGATCACGGCCCTCATGTTCGACCTGGGCCAACCCTGGCGCATCTGGCACGCCATCGTCTACTGGAATCCCCATTCTGTGATGTTCGAGGTCGCCTGGTGCGTGATGCTCTATACCACCGTCCTGGCCGTCGAATTCGCGCCGATGGTGTTTGAACGCTTTGGTTTCCACGCTCCGGTGCGCATCATCCACGGCCTCATCACACCCCTGGTGATCATCGGGGTGCTGCTCTCGACGCTGCATCAATCCTCGCTGGGTTCCCTCTACCTCATCGTGCCCTCGAAGCTCCACCCGCTGTGGTATTCGCAGCTGCTGCCGCTCTTCTTCTTCATCTCCGCCATCGGCGCGGGCATCGGCATGGTGATCCTGGAATCCTACATGAGCAAGCGGGCCTTCGGCCGTCAGCTGGAGATGGACCTGCTTGAGCCTTTGGCCCGGGCCATGGTCGTGGCTTTGGGCATCTATGGGTTGCTGCGATTGCAGGCCATCGGGCGGAACCACGCCTTCGGCGCCATCATGGACCTCTCCTACGAAGGGCGCATGTTCCTGGTGGAATTCGTGCTCGGCGTGGTGCTCCCGGTTGCCATGCTCTCCTTCCGCCGTTTACGGACGAGCCCAAGGTGGCTCGTGACCGGTTCCTTCCTCGCGGTCCTGGGTTTCGTCGTCAATCGCCTGAACGTGAGCATCACCGGAATGGAAGGAGCCGCAGGAGTGCGCTACGTGCCATCCATGTCAGAGATCATCATTTCCGTCGGTCTTGTGGGCATAGGCATGGCGGCATTCGCGATCGCGGTGAGGTACCTGAAGATCTTCCCCGAACACCCGGTTCCCATCGAAGGCCAGACAGAAGGGAGTTGAAAAGTTGCGCACGCGCATCGGTACAAGGATGATTCTCGGCGCCGGGCTGGTAACGGCGGCGGTTATAGGCCTCATGACCGCATCCATCGTGCGCACCCACACCGCCCAGCTTGTCTCGGAACGGACCCGCAGCGCCAACCAGCTCAGCGAGACTATCAAGAGCAGCACCCATTTCGACATGCTCGAGAACCGTCGGGAGAACCTTCATCGGCAGATCCGCGATATCGGGGAACTCCGGGACGAAGGAATCCGAAAGGTCCGCCTTTTCAATAAGGAAGGGCAGATCATGTTCTCCTCGGACAAGGCGGAGATCGGCACCGCCTTGGATATCCGCGGCGAGGCCTGCTATGCCTGCCACGCCGAGGGCCACCCGCTGGAGAAGCTCGACATCCAGGCCCGGGCCCGCATCTTTCCGGCTTCGGATGGAACAAGGGTGCTGGGCATCATCAACCCCATCCCGAATGAAGCCTCCTGCTCCACGGCCGCCTGCCATGCCCACAGCCCTTCGAAACGCATTCTGGGTGTGCTGGACGTGAACGTATCCATGGCCGAGGCCGATGCGGAAATCGCGCGCAGCCGCGCCATGATGGTGGCTCTCGCAGTGATAGCCTTCCTCGCCAGCAGCCTGATCCTGTGGTGGCTCAATCGCCAACTGGTGCTGAAACCCGTCACCGCGCTGCTGGAGGGCACTCGGCGCGTGGCGGACGGGGACCTGGGCACCACGATCCCCGTCATGGCGCATGATGAGCTTGGCGACCTGGCAACCGCCTTCAACAAGATGACGCATCGCCTGGCTGAAACCCAGCTGCAGCTTGCCCAGGCGGACAAGCTGGCCTCGGTCGGCCGTCTGGCCGCGGGCATCGCGCATGAGATCAACAATCCTCTGACGGGAGTCCTGAGTTACGCCTCACTGCTCAAGAAGCGCTTCGAGTCGGATGTTCCTGTGCGCGAGGATCTGGAGGTGATCATCCGGGAGACCATCCGCTGCCGTGGCATCATCCGCGGTTTGCTTGACTTCGCGCGCCCGACGCCGCCCTCACGGAAGCCCACTGACTTGAATGAAGTTGTGCGCCATGCGGTTGCCGTCGTCATGAAACAGCTCCAGATGAGCCACGTGAGCCTCGCCCTGGATCTGGCGGAAGATCTGCCGATCGCCCATGCCGATGCCAACCAGATACAGCAAGTGATGGTGAACCTGCTGTTGAACGCCGCCGATGCCATTGGCGCCGAGGGCGGTGAGATCCGTCTTTCCTCCCGTGCCATGGAGGAACGGCTGGAACTGATCATCCAAGACAATGGGCAGGGCATTCCGGCCGAGAATCTTCCGCACTTGTTCGAGCCGTTTTTCTCGACCAAGGGCACCCATGGCACCGGGCTCGGCCTGGCCGTGACCTGGGGGATCATCGAAAGCCACGGCGGCACCATCGAGGTGCAAAGCGAACCGGGGCAAGGCGCGCGTTTCACAGTCAGCATTCCTAAAATGCCTCCGCCCTCCGCGGCGAAACCTTCAACCGAAACCCCGTCCACCTAGGAGGCCACCATGACCGCCCTTCTCATTCTTCTGATGTTCGTAGCCTTCGCCGGTATCGATTTCCTGGTGCGCGAGAGCGCGCGCCGCCACCGCGTGAAGCGGGAGCGCCAGGCCCGCGAAGCCGTGCTCAACCTGTCGCTGCGCCTGGACTTCACCCACGAAGCCAAGTCGCTCAAGCGGGTGGAAGTGGCCCATCCCAAGGCACGCATCCTCGCGGTGGACGACGAGCCGGTGGTCCTGGATTCCTTCCGGCGCATCCTGGTGCTGGAGGGGTACAACGTCGATACGGTGGAAACCGGACCTGAAGCTCTGGGGCTGGTGCAGCGCAATGATTACGATTTCGTATTCACGGATTTGAAGATGCCGGAAATGAGCGGCGTTGAAGTCGTCAAAGCTGTGAAGCACTTCCGCCCTGATGTGGACGTGGTAGTCATCACCGGTTACGGAACCATCGAGACGGCCGTGGAGACGCTGCAGTTCGGCGCCTCCGAGTACGTGCAGAAACCCTTCACCGCGGATGAGTTGAGTGAATTCGCGCGGAAATTGCTGTTCAAACGGGAAGCGCGGCTGGAAGCCCAACGACAGCCCACGGTGCGGGTCGTGAGCCCCGCCATGGCCGAGTCCATTCCAGCGAACGAATTCTGTGTGCCGGGGGGCGCCTTCATCGCGCCGGGCCACACCTGGGCACGCATCGAGCCAAGCGGCCAGGTCCGCATCGGCATCGACGATTTCGCCCGCAAGGCTCTGGGACCCATCAACGAAGTGATCGTCCCCAGCCATGGTCTGACGATCAAACGTGGCGAGACGCTGTTCACCGTCAAGCACGGTTCCGATATCGTGCATTTCGCCGCGCCATTGAGCGGCCGGGTGACTCTGGAAAACAACAGCCTGCAGTCAGACGCGACGATTGTGTCCAGCAGCCCCTATGACCGCGGATGGATCTGCATGGTCCAACCCAGCGACCTGATCCAGGAATTGCCTGGCCTGCGCATCGGCAAGCCCGTAGTCGCCTGGTACCAGGACGAGATCAAGCGGCTGCGAGAGGCCCAGGCGCCCCAGGCTCCGGACGCCGGCCACCTGGACATGGCCACCTTCGAACGGCAGTTCCTGGAACCCGCCGCCAAGGTCTGAATTATGGAAAACTTCCACCCAGGGGCTGCGGGCCGGTCGGTCCCGTTGCCCCGGAGTGGAGGCCCAGCGGTGGCGATAATCTACTGCCTCAGCATCCCTGCGATGAGGAAGGCCATCTCCAGGCTTTGCGCGCCGTTGAGCCGGGGATCGCAGCCGGTTTCATAGGCTCGTGGCAGGTCGGATTCCGATACGCCCACATTTCCACCCATGCATTCGGTCACGGCTTCGCCGGTGAGTTCGAAGTGGACTCCACCCAGCTGGCTGCCTTCGGCCGTATGGATTTCAAAGGCCTGGCGCAATTCAGAAAGCACGGCTTCGAAATGCCGTGTCTTGAGGCCACCGCTGGTTGCGACCGTATTGCCATGCATCGGGTCGCAACTCCAGAGCACGGTGTGCCCGGCGCGTTTCACTGCGTGGATGAGCGTTGGCAATTGCTCACGGATCGAGCCTGCGCCAAAACGCGTGATGAGCGTGACGCGCCCGGGCGTATGGGAGGGATCGATCAGGTGCAACAAGTCTTTCAACGCGGCTGGAGTGGCGCTGGGGCCGAGCTTCACGCCAATCGGATTCTTGATGCCTCGAAGGTACTCCAGGTGCGCGCCGGCCAGATCACGGGTCCGTTCTCCCACCCAGAGCATATGGGCGCCAAGGTTGTAATAGCCACCGCTCCGGGCCAGGGAGGAGAGGCCCTGGCGCGAACTGGCGGAATCCTGTCCGGCATCCTCGTCGTTGGGTATCCAGCGGGTGAGCGCCTCCTCGAAAGGCAGCAGAAGGGCCTCGTGGCTGGTGAAGAAATCAATCCGCTCCAACGAGCCTCGTTCTACGCCACCCAGCGCTTCCAGGAATTCCAGCGATTCGCGGACTTCTTCCAAGACCAACTGATAGGCCTCGGTGCTTGCCTGATGCAATTCCCACCGCTCAGGATGATGGAGATCCGCGAAGCCTCCTTCGATCAGAGCCCGGATGTGGTTCAACGTGGCCGATGCATGGAAGTACGCCTGGACCATGCGCTCCGGATCAGCTTTTCGTCCCTTCTGGCTGGGCTCCAAAGAATTCACCAGATCGCCGCGATACACCGGCAGTTCGATCTCTCTGCCACCAACCCGCAGTCGTTCGGTGGTGCCGCTGCGCGGTTTCGCATATTGACCGGCGATGCGGCCCACCCGCACCACGGGCCGCCTGCCGCTGTGGGTCAGCACGACTGACATCTGGAGCAGAACCCGGAGTTTGTCCGCGATGGCATCGGCGTTGCAATCCCTGAACTGTTCGGCGCAGTCTCCACCCTGCAGAAGGAAACGTTTCCCGGCGGCGGCCTCTGCAAGCAGCCTGCGAAGCCGGTTGATTTCTTCGGGCACGACCAGCGGAGGCAGGCGGCGCAATTGTCCCAGCACCCGCTCCAGCTCCGAGGGGTTGGGATATTCGGGTTGCTGCGCGGCGGGCCGGGCTTGCCAGGAGTGGGGGTTCCAGATTGCCATAGGAAGATTAGGCTAGCAGAGGCTCAGGACTCTGGTTCGACCGGGGCGGTCCAGCGGTAGCCCTCCCCGCCGACGGTGGCGATAAAGGGCCGGCCTTCATCCTCGCCAAGTTTTTTTCGCAGGTTCGCGATGTGGACATCCACGGTGCGGGGCGTGGGCCTTGCATCGGCGTCCCAGGCCAGGTTCAACAATTCGTGGCGGCTGTGCGTGCGTCCGGGATGGGTGATGAGAATTTCCACAAGCCGGAACTCCCGGGGCGTAAGGTCCAGAGCCTTCCCATCCCTGATGACTTCAAGCGCCGGAAGATCGAAACGGAAGGATCCGCTTTTCAGGATATGGGGACGGTCCAGAGGCCTCGTGCGGCGGAGGATGGCCTTGATTCGGGCCAGCAATTCCAGAACCGAAAAAGGTTTCACCAGGTAATCGTCAGCGCCCAGCGAAAGGCCCTGGATCCGGTCGGCTTCGGCTCCGCGCGCAGTGAGCATCAGCACCGGAACCGGGTCCTGGTGCTCCCGCAGCTGCTTCAACACTTGATAGCCATCCATCGTGGGCAGCATGAGATCCAACACGATGAGATCGGCGCGCCGGGAGCTGTGCGCGGAAATGGCCGCACCGCCATCATCAACGGCGGTCACCTGGTAGCCCTCGAATGTCAGATTGTTGGTGAGTAGCTGACGGAGGCTTGGCTCGTCTTCCACCACGAGAACGTGAGTCATCTCTGAAGCCTGATCAATGAGCATGGGATTGAATGTTTCAACGATACAGCCTCGAGGTGCAGGAATCCATGATGAGTCCTACATCCGCCCAGGCGTGGTCAGGCGATGGGGATTTCCAGGGTGGCGTGAAAGCCCATGCCGGGGGCAGATGCGAAGCTGAGACCCCAGCCACGGGGCCCCATCCGCGAAGGCGAAGCCGAGCGGGAGCACAGTCCAGTGGACTGTGCGATCTGGGGGTAGTCAGGGGAAGCGCAGGTCTCAGCGGCTGTTGTGATGGCCACTCACGCGATGGGGATTTCCAGCGTGGCTTGAAAGCCCATGCCGGGGGCAGATGCGAAGCTGAGACCCCAGCCTTCCTTTTCCGCAACCTGGCAAAGCAGGCTGAGGCCGAGACCCTGGCCTTCACGTTGGAACCCTTCCTTGCCCTGTTGCCTCAACCGCAGGAATGGTTTGCCGATGGCTTTGAGCTGGTGGGGTTCCAGTCCTTCGCCCTCATCAGAGACCCGCAACTGCAGGCGGTTGCGAAGGGGAAGGCTTTCGAGCACCACCGTGCCCTTCCCGTGGTAAAGGGCATTTTCCAATAGCGTGAACAGCGCGGAACGAAGCGAGGGGAGGGGCGCGCGTCCAGTGATTTCGTCCAGGCGCAACTCCAGCTTCCTGCCTTCTGCCTCGAAGGCGGGCTCCAGATCTTCCACCACGTCGCGCAGCCAATCCGGATTCACTTCCACCACAGGAAGGTTCTCATTGCTGCCGCGGATCACGCGCAGCCCGTTCTCGATCATCAAGGACATGTTGTCGACCTCGCTGCCGAGTTTAAGAAGCTCTTCGTCTGCCTGGTCCTGGGTCAAACGACCCAAGCGCAGGGTGTCACAGCGGAACTTGAGAATCGCCAGGGGTGTCTTGAGGCTGTGGGTCATGCTCGCCATGCGGTCTGCATCCAACAGGGCCCGTTTCTGGGACCGATGCCTCAGCCAGAATCCAAGGGCCACAAACGCGGCAATGGCAATACCCACCGACCAGGCAGTCCACTTCAGGCGGGCGTATTGAATCTTGAATTTGGCGGCTTCATCCGCGAAGGGGATTCCCACAAGGTCCCAACCCTCGCCGAAGTAATCGCTCAAAGTGGGGATCTTCACCAGGGTTTCATTGATCCGCGCGGGATCGGCCTGGAGATTGGGATCCTCCCCCCAGGGTTGTTTGGGGAGATTCTGCCGCTCCGCGTCAACGGTGCGGCGAATGCCGATCCGGAGGGGGGCGTTGCCCCCGAAGACCTGTCGCAGGGCCCCGGTCACCTGCGGGGAGCCCGGGCGCCATCGTTTGATGACCATGTATTGGTCTCCACGGACCACAGTGCTGGGAACGAAGTCGTGATCCGGATCCTGCGAGGCCCGGGGTGTCCACTGGGTCCGCGGGTAGGTCTCGGCCTGGGCGATCCAAGCGCGATACATCTGGGTGGTGGGATTGTCCGGGGCCTTCACCAGACGGTCCCCGTAGCGAATCCATAGCGTGCGGTTTCCCCAGCGATCCAGCACCGCCTCCACCAGGGGCTGTTTCTGAAGGTAGTCCAGCACCACGGGCTCATCTCCCCGATCGAATTCCTGGAAAACCGGGACGTCCATCCAATGCTGCTCTACCCTGGCCATCTCAGGCATATGGCTATCGCTGTAAGCTGTGAGGACGTCAATCATTTGATTTCTTGCGAACTGCCTCGGGGCCCAAAACAAGCCGTAGGCCAAGGCCGCGCCTGCCAGGACGAGGAGCGCGACTCCCCCCCAGTTCAGGATCCGCTGTGAAATGCTGGGCCCCCGCCTTCGGCTTCGATACGGTTTGAACCGGGAGATCCGGCGGGTCCGCATCTGGCTCAGCCCAATGCCAGCATGCGTTCCACGGGCTGGAGGGCCCGCAGTCGGACCTCCTCGTCGAGGCTGATTTCAGGCTGCAGATCCCGCAAGGCCAGATAGAGCTTTTCCAGGCTGTTGAGCTTCATGTAGGGGCACAGGGAACAGTTGCAACCACTATCCGCGGGGGCGGGAATCAATTCGGCGCCAGGCCGCCGCTGCCGCATCTGGTGAAGGATGCCCGCCTCGGTGGCGACAATGAACGCACTGGCGGGATCCTTTGCGACAAAGTTCAGCAATGCCGCGGTGCTGCCGACAAAATCGGCCATCTGGGAGACTGTCGCGTCGCATTCCGGGTGGGCGATCAGCTTGGCTTCAGGATGTTTGGCTTTCAAGGCCGCAATTCGCTTCGCGGTGAACTGTTCATGCACGATGCAGAACCCTGGCCACAGCACCATGTCCCGCCCTGTCTGCTTCATGACCCACTTTCCCAAGTGCCGGTCCGGCGCAAAGATGATCTTCTTGCCCTCGGGGATGCTGTTCACAACACGTACGGCATTGGAACTGGTGCAGATGACCGTGCTGAGGGCCTTCACGCCCGCACTGCAATTGATGTAGCTCACCACTTCGTGATCGGGGTACTGCTTCAGCCATTCGCCGAACTGGTCCGCGGGGCAGCGATCCGCCAGGCTGCAGCCAGCATCCATGTCCGGAATCACCACTTTTTTGGAGGGGCTCAGGATCTTGGCGGTCTCCGCCATGAAATGCACGCCGCAAAAAGCGATTACCTCTGCATCGGTCTTGGCGGCTTGTTGGCTCAATTGCAGGCTGTCGCCCACGAAATCGGCCAGATCCTGGATTTCCGGTTCCTGGTAATAGTGGGCCAGGATCACGGCCTTGCGGGAGATCCTCAACCGCCGGATTTCCGCCACCAGGTCCAGGTCTGGCGGGATGCTTTCCAGGTCTGGGACGTGGGAGGCATTGATGAGGTTGGGGGCGTAGGACTCGCTTGGGCTCATGACGGAATTTTAGGGCCGTTTCAAAAGAACCAGCTCATTTATGGGGAATTTGTTGAGGCACCCTCTGCCATACCACCCTCCCAGCGACCAAGAATCCGGTCGTGGCGTCCTATTTCCCCTTCGTCAGGAATGCCCGGACCCTTCGGCGGGGTTCTTCGTCCAGGAACGCAATGGCGAAAGCCACGCGCTCCCAGGCCAGCGCAGGGCCGCGGGCCAGGCCCTTTTGGAAAACCCGCAGCTCGGACAATAGGTAAAGCGCCCTCGGATAGGCCTTTTCCGCTGGTTTATCAAGGCTTTCCCGTTTATCCTGGACTTGGCGCTCTGCCGCACACGGGGCGTGGCTCACCGGGCTTTTCGGCTTGGCTTGGGACACGTATTTTTCAACCTTTTTTTGGGCAAGGAGAATGCAATGGCCAAGGTTCAGGCTAACAGCGACTTCGATATCGTTCGTTTGGATCAGGTGAAGATCAGCCAGTACTTTGGTTGCAATACCTTCAGTGAACGCACCATGAAGGAGCGACTGTCCAAGGATAGTTACAAAGCCTTCAAGAGCGCGCTTCGAAAGGGCGAGCGCCTGCCTTCCGATGTGGCGCACGCCGTGGCCACCGCCATGAAGGATTGGGCCATGGAGCGCGGGGCCACGCATTTCACCCATTGGTTCCTGCCCATGACCGGCGCCACCGCCGAAAAACACGACGCCTTCATCAGTTGGGACGAGCCAGGGCAGGTGGTCGAGCGGTTCAGCGGCAGCATGCTCATCCAGGGAGAGCCCGATGCAAGTTCTTTCCCGAGCGGCGGGCTGCGGGCCACTTTCGAGGCCCGAGGCTACACCGCCTGGGATCCCACCAGTCCGGCGTTTTTGATGGAGGGGCCGCTTGGCATCACGCTTTGCATCCCCACGGCCTTCATCGGGTACCACGGGGAGGCCCTGGACCAGAAAGTCCCGCTCATGCGCTCCATGGACGTGGTGAGCAAGGCCTCGGTGACGGCGCTGTCCCTGCTTGGCACCAAGGCCGCCAGCGTCGTCGCGCAATGCGGTCCGGAACAGGAATATTTCCTGGTGGACGCTGATCTCGCAAAACAGAGGCAGGATCTGCAATTTGCAAACCGCACCTTGCAAGGAGCTCGTCCGCCGAAAGGCCAGGAACTCGAGGATCACTATTTCGGGTCCATCCAGGCCCGGGTTCTGGGCTTCATGCAAGAATCCGAATTGGAGTGCTTCAAGCTCGGCATCCCGGCCAAGACCCGACACAACGAAGT
>Ga0315271_10002846_pt1 | contig 10896 bp, 10 predicted proteins | sample C3_top_MG_FD_204664 | JGI IMG/M metagenome (GOLD analysis project Ga0315271, IMG submission 204664) | Sediment microbial communities from Yellowstone Lake, YNP, Wyoming, USA - C3_top | ecosystem: Environmental > Aquatic > Freshwater > Lake > Sediment | place: USA: Wyoming | collected 2017-08-01
TTCCACCAGTACCTCAACCCGGAGCGTGAGATCGACGTCGGGGCAATCGAGGTGCATGGCATCACCAACGAGATGCTCACCGACAAGCCGAAGTTTGCGGACATCGCCGCGGACTTTCTGGCGTTTGTACAGGGCGCCGAGCTGGTCATTCATAACGCGCCGTTCGATACCGGCTTCATTAATAGTGAGTTTCGCCTGCTGGGCGATGCAGCGCCGGCCGTGAGCATCGAAGGTGTGTGCTCGGTGCTCGATACCCTCAAGTTGGCGCGCAAGCTGCGTCCTGGCCAGAAGAACGACCTCGATTCCCTGTGCCGTCATTACAGCATCGACAACTCGCAGCGCAGCTTGCACGGTGCATTGCTCGACGCCGAAATCCTGGCGGATGTATACCTCGCCATGACCGGCGGTCAGGCGACGCTGTTTCAGGAGCCGGGCGAGGCGGCCTCCGCCGCCAAACAGACCGTGTCGGCGCATGCCATCCGGCGGCTCGACCCCAGTCGTCCGGTGCTCGTGGTGATTCGTGCCAGTGATGAGGAACTGGCCGAGCACGCCAAGGTGCTGGGCGAGATTGACAAGAAAAGCGGCGGGAAATGCGTGTGGAAAGAGATTGAAGCCGCGCAGTAGGGCGCGCTCCTTGCGCCTTACATGAAATATCGCAGGTAGACGTAGCCGCTGCTGACCGCGATGCTGAGCAGCATCAGCGGAGGAGGAAGTGGTGGGCGATGCAGGGATCGAACCTGCGACACCTGCCGTGTGAAGGCAGTGCTCTACCGCTGAGCTAATCGCCCGAAAAGCGGCGCCAAGTGTACGCTTTTGGCGCGCGACCGGTCAATTTCCCGCACGCGGGGCTTGACCCCGGATCGACATGGGCAGATTAAGTGTATCTGACGCTGGCGGTGGGTCGTTCGCCGGCACATGATCCCGATACTCACGCCAGTGCTCAGACACATCATTATAATGTGATGTGTGTATGGCTGACCTCAGTTTTTCGGAGTTACCGAATTTGCCGCTAGCCCCAATCGTGGCCAACAGCGGCATTTGATCCCGGTCAGAGTATGGCCAGGAGCGTCATGCCATCATGTTTCGCGAATCATGACGGCTGGCGGTTACCGGTTACGAAGGGAGATCAACATGTACCTCATGCACAGGCCCAGCGGTGATCTGGTCGAGGTGCTGAACCTGGAAGCCCTGTTCGATCCATTCCGGAAAGAGGTGAGCGGGCGTTTTCATGCCGGCCAGGCAATGCAAGAACCAGCGACATTTGCCAAGGGCGATCTGGTCTTTCCCTCCGAAGAGTATCTACCGCGTTGCTGGTTGGATCCTGCCTACAAAACCAAGCTGCGCGTCGCCCGAGGCTAGACCGGTATCGGCTGTGGTTACGAAGCACAATTGACCAGATAACGTGTCAAAATTTTTCAAGACCAAGGAACAAGCTGTGTGATGCGCGTCCTCGCGGGAGACATCGGAGGCACTTCAACACGTCTGTGTACGGCTGAATGCACAGAGGGAGCCTGCCGCCTGCGGCGCACGCAGCAGTTCGCCAGCGCTCGGTACACCGGCGTGGCGGAGATCCTGGCTGAGTTTCTGCAGCAGGAATCCGCGCCCAGTTTCGATGCCGTGTGTCTGGCCATAGCTGGACCGGTGCGCTCCACATCGGTGGGACAGTCGGCCAAAGTCACGAACCTGCCGTGGGAGATCGAGACTGGCGCGCTCACACAGACCTTTGGCTTTCCGCGCATCCGCCTGATCAATGACTTCGAGGCGATCGGCCACGGGCTTCCGATGCTGGCGGCTTCCGATTTTGTTGTGCTGCAAAAGGGCGACCCCGCGCCGTTTGGACCGCGTGCGCTGATCGGCGCCGGCACCGGTCTGGGGCAGGCGATACTTGTCTGGCAGGGCAATCAGTATGCAGTGATCCCGACCGAGGGCGGGCGCGCGGATTTCGGGCCGGTGGACGAACTGCAGCTCGACTTGGCGCGTTATCTGCTTCGCCAATACGACCATGTTTCGTATGAGAAGATCCTTTCCGGCCCGGGGCTCGTGCGTCTGTATGCATTCCTGCGTGCGCGTGGCGCGATAGCCGAATCGGCAACCGTGGCGCAGGCCATGCAAAGCGGCGACCCGGCGGCGGTCATCACGCAAGCGGCCCTGCACCAGGGCGACCCGCTTGCGCAGCAGGCCCTGGACCTGTTCGTGCGCATTTACGGTGCCCAGGCCGGTAATCTGGCGCTGGCTGCCGGCGCGACCGGCGGGATCGATATCGCCGGCGGGATTGCACCCAAGATCGTTTCCGTTTTGGGCGAGAATTTTCTGAGCGCCTTTCGCAACAAGGGCGCCATGTCAAACTACGTGCGCGCCATTCCGGTGCGGGTCATTACGAATACCGAGGTCGGCCTGTATGGGGCGGCGCTGGTGGCGGCCCGACTGACCGGCACCGGTTCTGCCTGAGTGCACGCGCAAGTCTTCACTGCCACCCGCATGTGCAACGTTACGCCTTACACCCACGGCCGTGTCTGGAATATCCGGTAGTCCATGTCCGGGAATGGGCTGTCGCGTGCGGCCACCTCGCGCAGGTAGCCCTCGTCGTAGTGTCCGGACTCCGCCATCGTGGCCAGGCGGTCAAAGCGATGAATGTGGGTCTTCTGGCGTCGCACCGCATACTCCACGCTGGTGCCGGTTTTCATGATGAACGCCCAGTCGCTGGACTGCGCGAGCAGCAGTTCGCGCGCCGCCTGGTCGAGCGCCCAGCGCTGCATGCCCTGCGCATCCGGAAAGCGGTGCACCAGGGCACTCATGCGTTCGGCCGCGGCATGCAGGTAGGGGTAGATCCAGTCATTCGCGCCGTTTAACCACACTTCGTGATAGCCGCCCGCGCCCCAGCTGCACTCGGGCGGTGACGCCGGCTGCAGGTCGCCGAACCAGTCGATGTACTCGGCCGGCGTGATGGCCTTCACATCGCTCTGATCGTAGGCCATCTTGCGCAGCAGGAAGTCGATCCACTGCGGACCTTCGAACCACCAGTGACCGAACAGCTCGGCGTCATACGGTGCCAGGATCACCGGCGGACGGTCGAGGAACGAGGTGAGCCACTGCACCTGCTGTTGACGGTTGAACAGGAAATGCCCGGCGTGCTCGGCGGCGCGATCGCGCGCCCAGCCGGGATGGTACGGCTCCTTCCACGTGGTCTTGCCGGTGATGCGGTGATACTTGAGGCCGGTGAATGTGGCAATGCCGGCGTGCCGCAGTTTTTCGATGTGCGGCTGGTGCACGTCGAAACCGGCGTCGCGGTAGAACTCGCGGTACAGGTGATCGCCGGGATAACCTTCCTCCGCCGACCACACCTGTTTGCTCGATTCGTAATCGCGCGCGAACGCGGCCGGCCCGCCGGGTGTGCGAATCGGACGGTGCACGCCATAGCGCGGGCGCGGCTCGGCATTGAGCAGGCCGTGCGAATCGAGAATGAAGAACTCGATGCCGAACTCCTTCAGGATGCGGTCCACGCCCGGTTTGTAGCCGCACTCCGGTAGCCAGATGCCGCGCGGCTTGCGTCCGAGGATGCGTTCGTGGGTGCGCACCGCCATGGAGAGCTGCGCGTAAATGCTTTCTTCGTTCACCGCCAGCAGCGGAAAGTACCCGTGCGTCGCGCCGCAGGTAATGATCTCGAGATGACCGGACTCCATCAGGCGGCGGAATGACTGGCTCACGTCCATCCGGTCCTGCTCGACGAAGCGCTTGCGCAGGCGCGTAAAAAACTCGGTGTAGAACAACACGACTGGATGATAATTGGCATCGCCCGCTGTGCGCCGCTGCTCACCCGCCAGCGCCTCAAGCCGTTCGTCGAGATAGTTCAAGTAGCGTTGTTGCAGTAGCGGGTCGGTCATCATCGACAGCAGCGGCGGCGTGAGCGATAGCGTGGTGCGGAAATGCACGCCATCGCGCACCAGGCCTTCGAAGACGTCGAGCAGCGGCAGATAGGTTTCGGTTAATGCCTCGAAGAACCAGTCCTCTTCAAGAAAGCGCGCATGTTCCGGGTGACGCACGAACGGCAGATGCGCGTGCAACACGAGAGCGAAATAGCCTTTGGGTTCCATGATCGGTTGATGTGAAATTTTGGATTCCCTAACCCAATTCCCCCTCCCGGAGGGCGAGGGGATTGGTGCGAATCTCTATTATTATCTCTGACTGCTTATGTTGCCGGGCCAGACGAGCGGTCCGCCGGGACTGCTGGCGGAGCCGGGCCAGCCAAGTTGCCTGCCGCGCTCAAGACCGCCGGCACGCCGGTACATAGCGCGGAATTGCGCGTCGCTGACCCACCAGCGACGATCGGTACGCGTTGATGCGTACAGGTTCGGGATGCGCGCGACGCCGCGCTCGATGATGCTGACAAACTCGCCGTCGGGCCGATAGCGGCCGAGCTGCAGATAGACCGCGCCGAGTTCGATACCTTCCTCAACATGGAAATACCAGTGTCCGCGTTCGGAGGGCACGGGGTGCTCTCCAAGAATGGCCAGGTGGTCGCCGGCATAAGTCGCGAGGCGCAAGCGGACGGATCGATCTGCATCGAGCGATGCGGCTGGCAGCACCCAGTAGCCGTGCAGTACCCCGGGTTTCTGCGGCAGCAGGCACAGCAGCGGCTCGCGGATCACCGGCAAACGATCGATGTCCTCGCCGAGATCCGCGGCATAGGTCGGCTCCTTCGCACCCGGTAGCGCGAATGCGTACTTGGCGGATTCAACCTGTTGCTCCGTCTCGGCAGCGGTCTGCCGCGCGGGCGTCGCGGTTGCAACCGGAGATGGCTTGGACGCTGTGGCGCCGGCGGACTTAGCTGGCGTGCGGCGTGGCTTTTTCTGCTTCGTGCCAGTGCGCGCTGCCGCTTTTTGTGACTTTGCCGCAGATTTTGCACCGGCCTTGCGTTCCTGGCTGGCGATGAGCTTGAGCAGCGCTTCCTTGCGCAATTTTGAATAACCGGAAAGGCCAAGCTTTTTGGCCAGTGCGCGCAGCGTTTCGATGGTTTCTGTTTTCATGACGCATCTCTTGTTGTCCCCGCAGACAGTCGGGCGCGAGCCGTGTGTCGCAGTTTGGGGCAATATGTCCATCCTTCCACCGCTGCTGGAAAATGTAAAGCATGCCGGGCAGTCCGGAGATTTGATCTTGATCAGAGTCTGATCCGGCGTGGCGTGCCATGCTGCACACAGAAATATCCCACAGATTGTCATTCGACCTGGGTTGTGTGACAGAGGGAGGTGGCGGGAATGTGTCGGCGCGCACATGGTGCACGTGTACGTGCGCGTGAAGGGCTGGGTGTAGCGTGATCAAAAGGAGGCCGCATGTATCTCATGCACAAGCCGAGTGGTGATCTGGTAGAAATCCTGAATCTCGACAGATTGTTCAATCCGTTTCAGAAGGAAGTCAACGGCCGCTTCCTCGCCGGCGATGAACTGCAGGCGCCAGCGGCGTTCGGGAAGGACGACCTGGTGTTTCCGTCGGGCGAAACCTTGCCGCGATGCTGGGTCAACCCGACATACAAAGACAAACGGCGCGCCGTGGGAGGCTAGCATGCTGGAACATATTGTTTCCCTGCTCGGCAGCGAGGCCGAGTCATTGCTGCGGCACGAGTGCCGGACCATCCCGAAGGCGCGTTTGCACTTGCCCGGCCCGGATTTCCTTGAGCGAGTGCATGCCGACAGCGACCGGAATGCGCGTGTGAAGCGCTCGCTGGCAGCGATTTTCCACCACGGGCGCCTCGCTGGCACCGGCTATCTCTCGATCCTGCCGGTCGATCAGGGCGTGGAACACTCGGCCGGCGCGTCATTTGCGCCGAATCCGGATTTCTTCGACCCGGAGAACATCGTCAAGCTCGCCATCGAGGGTGGCTGCAATGCCGTTGCCTCGACCTATGGCGTACTCGCGTCGGTCTCCCACAAGTACGCGCACCGCATTCCGTTCATCGTCAAGCTCAATCACAACGAGCTGCTGACCTATCCGAACAAATATGACCAGGTGATGTTCGCCACCGTGCAGCAGGCCTGGGAGCTGGGTGCGGTCGCGGTCGGCGCCACCATCTACTTCGGCTCCGAGGAGTCGTCGCGCCAGTTGGAAGAGGTGCGTGATGCCTTCCAGGAAGCGCACGAGCTCGGCTTGGCGTGCGTGCTGTGGTGCTATTTGCGCAACAGCGCCTTCAAGAAGGACGGTGTGGATTATCACCTGTCCGCCGATCTCACCGGCCAGGCGAATCATCTCGGCGCGACGCTCGGCGCCGACATCATCAAACAGAAGCAGGCCGAGAACAACGGCGGTTTCACCGCGCTCAATTTCGGCAAGACCCACAAGAAGGTTTACAGCGAACTGACCTCGGATCACCCGATTGATCTCACGCGCTACCAGGTGGCGAGCTGTTACCTGGGGCGGGTGGGCATGATCAACTCGGGCGGTGCCTCGGGCGCGAACGATCTGGCGCAGGCGGTACGCACCGCCGTGATCAACAAGCGTGCAGGCGGCATGGGGCTGATTTCCGGCCGCAAGGCTTTTCAGAAGCCAGTGAAGGATGGCGTGGCTCTGTTGAATGCTATTCAGGATGTGTATTTGGAAAAAGGCGTGACCGTCGCGTGACGGCAATCAATCTGTACAGGTGAGATAAGGAGTGAATCATGAAAATTCCTGTTGAGATTACCCTGCGAGATATCCCGCATTCCGAGGCAGTAGAAACCCGTATTCGCGAAAAGATCGAAAAGCTGGATCGATTTCATGAACGTGTCATGAGCTGCCGGGTGACGGTCGAGTCGCCCCAGCAAAAAAAACATCAAGGCAAACTTTACAGTGTGCACATCGACATGAAGGTGCCGGGCGGCGGCGAGCTGGTGGTAAACCGCATGCAGGACGAAGATATCTACGTCGCGATCCGCGACGCCTTCAATGCGGCCGCGCGCCAGCTGGAAGACCATGTGCGGGTCCAGCGCGGTGACGTGAAGACACACGATGTGCCGCACATCGGGCGCGTCATCCAGATGTTCCCGGTGCAGGGTTACGGCTTTATCGAGACACCAGACCGGCGTCAGATCTATTTCCACCGCAACAGTGTGGCGCAACCCGGCTATGACCGGCTGGAGATCGGCACCGAGGTCGAGTTTGTCGAAGAGATGGGGAACGAAGGCCCGCAGGCACGTACGGTGAGCCTGGGCAAGCACCATGTTCCCGGGTGAATGAAACCCGCATGTTTTCGTTCCAGCCCCGGGCATGACCAGGGGTCGGGTTGAGGTGCGCCATGCAGTCGTGGTATCTGTTCGTGTCAAGGAATGAGCCGGGTTAACCGCAAGGAGAATGGACGCGCATGGAACTGCCTGTCATCGAGAAAGTCTACCGGCGCTACGCCAAACGCTATGATTTTTACTTTGGCGCCCTGTTCCAGCCCGGCCGCAAGGCGGTCATCAACCGGATGCACTGCCAGCCGGGCGAGCGCATTCTGGAGGTCGGCGTCGGCACCGGCCTGTCGCTGCCGCTCTATCCGTCCGGTGTGCAGGTCACGGGCATCGACATCTCCGAAGAGATGCTGGCGTGTGCGCGGGCACGCGCGGCGCGCGATCAACTGGAGCAGGTTGCCGCGCTGCTGCGCATGGATGCCGAGCACATGGTTTTTCGCGATGACAGCTTCGACAAGGTGGTGGCGATGTATGTCGTCTCGGTCGTGCCATCGCCAGCGCAGTTGGTGGCGGAGATGCGCCGGGTGTGCCGTCCTGGCGGCGAGCTGTACATCGTGAATCACTTTCAGCATGCCCACCCGCTCGTCGCCGGCATCGAGCGCCGGCTGGCGCCGCTTTCCCGGCTGCTGGGATTTCACCCGGATTTTCCGTTGGAAAATTTTCTGCAGGAAACAGGTTTGGAGGTGTCCGAGCAAATACCCGTGAATGCTCTCGGCTACTGGACGCTCCTGCGAGCACGCAACAACAAGATTCCCCCAGCCACCGCTGCACGCAAACATGCCGCGCCCCGGATGCGCGTCGTTTGACCCGCACACGCTGATTATTCTGGTACTGGCGACGGTCGCGGCCTGTAGCGTTGATGGGTCTGGCCAGGCCATGGCCGGCGAGCCCGATCCCGAAGCAAGCGTGTGCGGCGCACTGCGGGAACCACTGGCGTTCTGGGCGTTCCGGCACGGTGCAGGAAGCGTGCAGGCCGGGCGCGTGGCTGGCATTGCGGATATCGAGCTTATCGCCTTCACCACCCGCGATGGCCGGCAGTTGGGCGGCTACCGCTTGCGCGTGCCCGCTGCCAGCGGCTATCTGCTGGTGGCGCAGGGCAATGCCACGCTCGTCGACCAGATCGCGCGCGAGCTGCAAACCTTCCGCCGCCTGGATGTCGACATCTACCTGTATGACTACCGTGGCTATGGCCTGTCGGAAGGCAAAAGCCGGCTGCGCGCGATTATCGAAGACTACCGCGAGATCATCGCCAGCCTGAACGCCCAGCTATATCGCCGGCGGCTGCTGTACGGCATGTCGATGGGCGGGGTGATCCTGTTGAACGCGATCGGTGTCACGGGCGATTACACCGCACTGGTGGTCGATTCGTCGCCGAGCCGGATATCACGTTATGGCTGCCCGAAAATCTACGATCCGGTCCATCAGCTTCCGCCGGACAGTTCCCGCATTCTGGTCATCGGCGGCGAGCGCGACCGCGTGGTACCGATCGCGCAAGTGGAAGAGCTGATGCGGATCGCGCAAAGCCGCGGCGCGCAGGTGCTGCGCCATCCGGACCTGGCGCATCCTTTTATGGATGCCAGCGCCGACCTTCATCAGAGCCGCTTCCAGGCGGTCGCGGATTTTCTGGCGCGATGAGGGTGCGCGAACGCGGAACGATTCCGCTCTGGCTCACGGTTTCGTACACCCTGTTCGTCGCAGTGCTCGTGCCGGTGTACTGGGTGCACTATGGCCCGGCGCATTTCTTGTGGGCGTGCGATATTGCGCTGCTCATCACGGTGATCGCATTGTGGCGTGCAAGCAGGCTGCTCGCGAGCATGATGGCGGTGGCGGTACTTGTGCCGGAACTGTTATGGAACCTTGATTTTTTCCTGCGTCTGATTGTGGGTCAGGATGTATCAGGTCTGAATGCCACCGGTTACATGTTCAACCCCCAACAGTCACTACCGGTCCGGATACTGTCGTTGTTCCATGTGTTCCTGCCGCTGCTGCTTCTGTGGTTGGTCTGGCGCCTTGGCTACCATGCGCGCGCCGGACAGGCGACCACCGCGCTGTGCTGGCTGGTGTTGCCGCTGTCCTATCTGTTCACCGATCCGGCCCGTAACATCAACTGGGTATTTGGCTGGGGGCGTCAACCCCAGACGTGGTTGCCCGGTACCTGGTACCTGATCCTGTGGATGCTGCTGGTGCCGCTGTGCATTTACCTGCCCACCCACCTCGTTCTGAAGAAGTTGTTTGCGCGCTGAGTGCAACAGTGGGCCGGCGCGCCAGTGATGTGAACGCCCGGTCGGTTCGGTGTAGCCCCTGAGAACTGCTAACGGGCGATGTCGCTGAGTGCCTGTTCATACAGCTGCAGGTATTCCGCCGCGCTGTGTCGCCAGGAGAAGTCCTGGCGCATGCCGGTCAACTGCATTTGCTTCCAGAGACGCGCATCGCGTCGTAAAGCGAGGGCGCGCTTGACCGCGTGCGCGAGTGCCGTTGGTGTGGGCGCGTCGAACGCAATGCCGGTGGCGGTGCCGGCGGCGAGCGCATCCGGCGTGGCGTCGGTCACGGTGTCGGCAAGTCCGCCGACGCGCCGCACCAGCGGTACGGTGCCATAACGCAGGCTGTACAGCTGGCTGAGTCCGCAGGGCTCGAAGCGTGATGGCATGAGAAAAAGGTCGGCACCCGCCTGGATGCGATGCGCGACCTCCTCGTCGTAGCCGGCGTGTACGGCAACACGATCGGGAAAACGCACGGCTTCGGCACGCAGCGCGCGTTCGTACTCCGGCTCGCCGCTGCCGAGCGCAACAAACTGGACCGGCAGGTCGAGTAACTCCGGCAGGGCCGCGAGCACCAGATCGATGCCTTTCTGGTGCACGAGCCGGCTGACCAGGCCGAGCATCGCGACATCGGCATCCACGGGCAGGTTGAATTCCTTCTGCAGCGCGGCCTTGTTCGGTGCCTTGTGTGCCAGTCGGCGTATCGAGTAGGGACTGGCAAGATGCGGATCGCGCGCCGGGTTCCAGATGCGTTCATCGATGCCGTTCAGGATGCCGGACAGGCGCGCCGCGTGATGGCGCAACAGCCCGTCTAGGCCATAACCGTGTTCCGGCGTCTGGATCTCGCGTGCGTAGGTCGGGCTGACGGTAGTGATGCGGTCGGCAAACGCGATACCGCCCTTGATGAACGACAGCTGCCCGTGGAACTCGAGTGCGTGCAGCGACCAGAGCGATGCCGGCAGGTGGAGCGACTGGAAGATGTCATACGGAAAAAGACCCTGATAGGCGAGATTGTGAATGGTGAACACTGTTGCCGGGCGCGCGGCCTCCGTGGCGAGCAGTGCTGGCACGAGACCGGCCTGCCAGTCGTGTGCATGCACGACCTCCGGCTGCCAGGCAAGTCCGGCCGTACCGAGCGCGATCGCCACCGCAACGCGCGCCAGCAGCGCGAAGCGCGCGGCGTTGTCGTGCCAGGGATGGCCATGGGCGTTGACATAGGGATTGCCGGGGCGATCGTAGGCGGGTGGAAAGTCGATGAGCCAGACCTTGACGCGCGTGCCCGGGAGCACGCTCTCCAGCAGCGTCACCGGTTGCGCCAGCGGCGGCAGTCTGAACTGCGCGACCTTCTTCAGCCGTCCGGCACGCTGCAAGGCGTCGTGATAGCCGGGCAGCAGCAGGCGCACGTCCGCATCCAGTGCGTGCAGCGCCTGCGGCAGGCCACC
>Ga0315271_10002847_pt1 | contig 10895 bp, 8 predicted proteins | sample C3_top_MG_FD_204664 | JGI IMG/M metagenome (GOLD analysis project Ga0315271, IMG submission 204664) | Sediment microbial communities from Yellowstone Lake, YNP, Wyoming, USA - C3_top | ecosystem: Environmental > Aquatic > Freshwater > Lake > Sediment | place: USA: Wyoming | collected 2017-08-01
CGTCTCGTACGAAGGCACCAAGACCTCTGCCTGCCATTTCACGTATTCGTCCACTTTGTTCTGGCGAACCAGCTGGATCTGCTTGTTTCGAGCGGTCCGATACGTGGCGATGGTTCGCTTCGCCTCTTCAAAAAGCCTGCGGTCGTCCGGAGTCGAAATAAGCTCTTTTTCGTAGCGTTGGAAAAGGTCGTCCACGTGAGTCCGGTTGGCATCCATGTGGCGAAGGATCTCGGCGCGCCCCTCTTCAGTCTCCGTCTGCTGGAGGAGGCCCGCGAGGACCATCTGGTCACGCGACACGTCTGAACATTCGTTCAGCATAATGATGCTGGGCAGCACATTGCCGGTAAGAGTCTCAAGGTCGCGAGCGGTAGCACTCAAACGCCATAAAGCAAACAAGCCCAATAAGACTGTGATGGCCAGCGTGGCAGCGAAGCCGAAGATAATCCGGCGGGGAATCGTCGAAAAGTTCATATACGTTGCAGTCTCAGAAGCTCTTGAAGTTGTCCTCATCAGGATCAGATGCCGGGCTGGCATCTTCAGGCATGGGGATGGCCTTGCGCTGGCCCGCACTCAGGGTCTTATGGGGTGCTTGAGGGCGGGGCCGGGGCCGCGCGGAGGACTGGGTGGTGAATACGGCCACATGCGATTCGCGCACCAGGGAGGGAGCGGGAGTTGTCGACGTGACCGCGCCACCCACGAGCTGGCGAAGCTGCCCGACCATGTCCTTGAGCGACGCCGCCTGGGCATCGAGTTCCTCGGCGGCGCTGGCGCTTTCCTCGGCGCTGGCGGAGTTGCTCTGCGTTACCTGGTCCATCTGGGTGATGGCGGTGTTGATCTGTTCGATGCCCTGGGCTTGTTCGCGGGCGGCGGTGGCAATTTCGCCCACCAACGAGTCGGTGGACGACACTTTGCTGGCGATCTGCGTGAGCGATTCGCGCACCTTTTCGCAGCTCTTGGAGCCATTCCGGCTGCTGGCAATCGCCGCCTCGATTTTGTCCGCAGTTTCCTTCGCGGCAGCCGCGCTGCGTTGGGCCAGCGAGCGAACTTCGTCGGCGACGACCGCAAAGCCGGCGCCCGCCTCGCCGGCGCGTGCCGCTTCCACGGCGGCATTTAGGGCCAGGATATTTGTCTGGAACGCGATCTCGTCAATGTTCTTGACGATCTTGGCAACCTCGGCGCTGGAGGTGTCGATGGCGGCCATCGCCTGGGTCATTTCGACCATGGTCTGGGAGCCGACCTTGGCCACCGCATGGGCTTCGCTCGCCAGGGTTTTGGCCTTCTGCGCGTTGTCGGCGGTGGAGCGGATCATGGTTGAAATCTCCTCCAGCGAGGCGCTGGTTTCTTCGACGGACGCCGCTTGCTCGCTGGCACCGGATGACAGGCTCTGGCTGGCGGCTGAAACCTGGCCAGCGGCGGACGCGGTTTGCGTGGCGCCCTGATCGAGGTTGACTGCGAGGTCGCGGAGCACCCGGGTAGTGGAGCGCACGATCTGCCAGCCCAGGAGGCAGGCCACCAGCAGCGCTGCTGCGAGCGCAATGCAGATTAGGATTACGCTGGACTGGGCCGCCGCCTTGCCGTTCGCGCCGGTGTCTGTGCCCAGTTTCTCGTTGTAGCCAATCTGGGCATCAACCGCCTTGACGGACGCTTCGTACGCGGGGATGAGCAATTCCGACATCATTTTCTTGTGCTCTTCCACCTTGCCTTGACGAACCAGATCCAGGTATGGGCCACGGACTTTGACGAAGGCCTCGCGGGTGCGTTTTACTTCTTCAAAGAGCCGGCGGTCTTCGCTGTCCGAAATCAGCGGTTCATACTTCTTGAACAACTCCTCCATGCGCGCCCGGTTCGCGGCGATGCGCTCCTCGATGGCCTTCCGCTGCTCGGTGGATTCGGCCTCGGCAAGCTGTGAGCAGGCGAAAATGTTGTCGCGTGACAACCCGGCGCATTCTCTCAGGGTGAGCACGCTCGGCAGGGTGTTGTCAGCCAGCCCTGTGATGGATCGGCTGAGGCCCTCCACCCGCCAGAGGGCAAAGGCGCCCAGCGCGGCGGAAATCATCAGCATGGCGGCGAATCCGAAAATGATCCGACGGGAAACAGTCCAGGAGTTCATATGGTTTTTTCTTTGGAGTTCTGTGTCTGGGGCGGAGCAAGGGTCGAAAGTCCTTCCGTGAGAAAGACTCTGTCGAGGTCAAGCAGCGTCTTGACGCCGCCGTGAATGGTGGCCATCCCGAGGATGTAGTCCGTTTTCGGCGAGCCGCCAAAGTCGGGTGGGGGCTCCAACTCCGCCTCGCTCAGTTGCACCACTTCCTCGACCGCGTCCACGATGGCGCCCATCAACATCACGGTGGCCGGTGGAGCGCCGACCTGGACAATGATGATGCAGGCGCGCTCGCCGTAACCGTCCGTCGAAAGCTGGAATTTAGCCCGGAGGTCAAGAATCGGAATGACTTTGCCGCGGAGGTTGATAACACCTTTAATGTAGGCTGGCATCTTCGGCACCGGCGTGATGGGACACAGGCGGATAATCTCGCGGACGCCGAGGACGGTCAGCCCGTAGGACTCCCGGCCCAGCCTAAAGGTCAAGTAGCGTCCTGGTTTTGCTGCGACAATTACTGGGGGAGTAGTGGCTGGCTTCATAATTTTATGGAGCGCAATCCCGGTTCGTGGGACTGCCCGGGTCGATCAAACCCAATTCCTCAACCAGAACCGACAGATTCTCAGTCTTGCTGGCTAGAACCGGACCGCTCTTTACCGGAAATATCACGTGGTGGGATAACACAAAACAGCGAATGGCGGCAAGAGCGAAGCTATTTGGCGAGATTTGCGCCATTGCTGTCAACCCAGATCCCACGCGGAGACGTGGAGAATTCGGAGCTGAACAATTTGCTGGTGGGGGGCTGATACTGTGCTTTTCCATGCGCATCTTCTGCCACCACTGTTCAGGGGGCGCTTTCGGAAGTCGGTGGAGAGTCGCCATAGCCGGCGAGCAATGCCCTAGCGTCCAGCAGGAAGACGATTCCCTTGTTGTTTGTCCGGTGGGCTACCTTCGTGAGAAGGTCAGATTTCTCGCTCCCCATCGCCGCGGTGTAGTCTTCGATAGTGCCTTCAGCTATCGGTTCAACCGACGCAACACTGTCAATGGTTAGTGCTAAGTGCTTTTTGCCATTGGTCAAAACAATAGCAACTTCCTTGTGTGATTCCCGAAAAGCAATCCGCGCTTCCGCAAACAGGTTGACCACCGTGTGCAGATCGCCTTTCTCAGTGCGCAGCAGTATCTCCTTGGCTAGGTCAGGTTGGCCCTGTTCGGCGCACTTTAGAACGGCATCTGCTGCGGCGTGGATGCGGCGGTGCGGCACCTCGAGGCGATACATCACCGAAGCAAACCCAATGTCTTCCGGTTTGTAGCTGTAGTACCATTTACCAAACGCACATTCGGTGGGATCGCGTGCCAAAGTGAAAGGGCGTCCCTCCGCGACAGCTCCCTGAAGCTCTCTCAGCCAGTGTATGTGCTCCTGCTCTCGGGCCGCCAGCATGGCGATCATCGCTTCGACATCGTCCAGAGCCGAGGGCAGGTTCATGCGCAAGCGCAGATCCACCAGTGGGAGCACTTTCCCGCGCAGGTTAATCACTCCGCGAATGTGGCGGGGGGTATTCGGAACCACGTGCCATCGGGGCGTTCGCACAATTTCTTGCACATACGCTGTAGACACCGCGAGTTGCAGACCTTTCACATCCGCAATCACGTAGGGGAGCGTGCCGGCGGCTTTCATGGCGGAGGAGTGGCTTTTTGACATTTCACGAGTGTATCCACGTCCAGTATCAGCCCGACCCGGCCATCACCCAGAATCGCCGCACCCGCCAGCAGGTTCTGGTTTCTGAAAGTTTCACCCAGGCTTTTGATGACGACTTCCTGCTTGCCAAGCAACTCATCAACCAACAGACCGCGAGAGGCGTCGCCGGACTCAACCACTACGATGATCCCGTGCGTCGGGTCAACCGCCCGACCTGGCGTTCCCAGGTGCTCTCCCAAGCGCAGAAGAGGCGTCAACCGCCCACGCACGCTGACAACTTCGCCGCGTTCGTGGACGGTCGTAACCATGCCTGGCCGCGGGCGGAAGGATTCCCGCACCGACAACGTCGGAATGATGTAGCGATCATCGCCCACCCCCACGAGCATCCCGTCGATGATCGCCAGCGTCAACGGCAGCAGAATGGTGAAAGTGGTTCCCTGGCCCGCGACCGACTGGATTTCAACCTTGCCGCGCAGCTTCTCGATGTTGCGCCGAACGACATCCATGCCCACGCCGCGCCCAGAGACATCCGTGACGATTTCGGCGGTGGAAAAACCCGGAGCGAAGATCAGGGCGAAAGCCTCGGCCTCGGTCAGCGTCGTATTCGGCTTGATCAGGCCGCGTTCGCGCCCTTTGGCCAGGATGCGGTCCCGGTTCAGGCCTTTGCCGTCATCCCGGATCTCGATGACGATCCCGCCCCGTTGATGGGAGGCGGAGAGACGAAGGGTTCCGAGCGCCGGTTTTCCCTGCGATATGCGGTCCGCGGGCAGCTCAATGCCGTGGTCAATGGCGTTCCGGATCATGTGAACGAGGGGGTCGCTCAACTCTTCCACGATGTTGCGATCCAGCTCAGTTTCTTCGCCTTCCACGACCAACTGCACCTGCTTCTGCTGCTGCGCTGCGAGGTCGCGCACCAAGCGCGTCATCTTTTGGAACATCCGGCCAATCGGCACCATGCGCATCGACATGGCCGTGCGTTGCAGTTCGGAAGTGATGCGGCCGAGCTGGCGCAGGCAGCGTGCGAGCTGGCGGCTCGGCAGCCGCTGCACGTCAGGGTCTTGAACCACCATGGACTGGGCAATGACAAGTTCCCCCACCAAATCCACCAGGCTGTCCAGTTTCCGAGTGTCGAGTTTCACGAACCCCGTGGCGCTTTCCGCTTTGGATGCCGCAGCGCCGTGCACTTCGATCGGCGCCGTGGCCTTGTCCCCAGGCGCTGCCGGTTCCGCCTCAGGTGACGCCACGGACGGCGCGGGGGTTCCCGACTTCGGCGGCTCAGGAGCGGCTTGAGGAGGTGGCGCGGGACGAGCGGCGGGCAAAGGAGTTCCGCTGAGTGTGGCTCGCACACGTTGCCTGAGTTGCAGCGTTGGGATGATGATGGGATCGCCCGGGTTTGTGCCTTGGAGTTGGGCGCCGATCTCGCGGGTGAAATGCTTGAGCGTGTCGCCGCCAGCGAGAATGAGGTCGATAACCTCCGACGTGATGTTCAGCTCCGAACGGCGAGCCGCATCGAGAAGCGATTCCAAATCGTGCGCCAGGTCCCGCAGCGCGTCCAGGTGAAGGAGACCGGCGCTGCCCTTGAAGGTGTGGAATGTGCGAAAAATGGAGTTGATTGTCCCGGCCTCGGTTGGAGTCTCCTCCAGCAGAAGCACGCCCTGCTCGATCGTCTGCAACAGTTCGAGGGATTCGCTATGGAATTCGCGAAGCAACTCGGAATCCTCCGCCAGGTTTAGTTGAATCGGCGGCTCATCCGCGACCTTTTGCGGTGCCGGCGATTTAGCCGGAGCCGGTCCCGCTTTAGAGACTGTAGCCGTGATCAGGCCACTTTTCGGCTGATTCCAGGCCGCAGGAGTCGGAGTCATCTCCCCCCCCCGCTCCCAGGCCGTGAGGACGGAACTCATCCATGAGTGCCAGTGATTCAAGAACCGGATGTCTTCATCGTTGAATTTTCCCGTGCCATCCAGAATCTGGTCCAGCAAGCCACGGATTGCGGTCAGACCTGTTGCGAAGCTTGCGGGCGCGCCCTCGTGGGGAAGTCCCTCGAAATCCATGACGAGACTATTGATTGGCAGAAGACCAGCGTCCTTGCCCGCCTCCACGAAAGCCAATTCCTCCCCCACCTGCGCCAAAATCTCGGCCGCACGGACCCATAGAGGAGCGTTGTGTTGGGGCGATTGCACTAAGCCATTCTGTGACAACTTCAAGGCCGCTGGCAAATCAAATACGGGATCCTATCTGCGATCCCCGATCCGGTTTGCTGACAATTTCCTGCTTGCCAATTGAATGTGATAGGTTACACCGCAGTCCAATCACTATTATGAAAACTTTCAAGCCCGGAAAACTGATCGTTAACCTCGTGGTTGCCGCTCTGGTTACCACTTTCGTTGCTGGCTGCGCCTGGTCCATCGGAGGATCCAAGGAAGGCGAAACCAAGGTCCAACCTTCCAAAGGCCAGGAATTGTTGGATCTGAAACGTGCCAAGGATGCGGGGGCGCTGACCGACGCGGAATACGAAGCGCAGAAACAACGTGTGCTCGGCCCGTAAGCGATACACTTCAAACATTATGATCAAACTGCCCAGGTTGAAGTGGCTGGTTATCGCCCTCGGAGCGATAGTGCCCGCCAGCGGTTGGACTCAGGACCGCTTTATGGGCGCCTATGAAGGCACCTGCCAGGCCGATGGTTCGCAGACTACCAAGGCGACGGCCAAGGTGATCGCCGAGGGGCCGGGCTATTATCGCGTGGTGTTACAGGCCGAGGCGCTCGCCCCCGGCGAGCCTGCGGCCCAATTCGAGATATACGGCGTGCAGCAGGGGACGAAGGTCAACCTGTTTGGCCGCGCCAATGCCGCCCGATGGCAAGGCACGATCAGCGCCGACAAACTGGTGGCCGACCCGGGTTATTACGGCATGGGGGTGGAATTGAAGAAAACGATTCCCAAATCGTCCACCGAAGGAGCCCAACCGCCAGATGGCGCCGTGGTGCTGCTGCCGTTTTCTCCCGGTAAAGCCCCCGACACCTCGGCTTGGACCGGTGGCGCATGGAAGCCGCAAAGCGATGGCAGTCTGCAGTGTGACCCCGGCAAAGGCTCGATCGTGACCAAAAAGAACTTTGGAGATATGAAGCTGCACCTGGAATTTTGGCTGCCCCTGATGGCGGAAAGCTTCGGCCAGGGACGGGCCAACAGCGGGGTGATCATCAATAACATCTACGAAATCCAGGTGCTCGACTCCTTCGGCCTGGTGCCGTCCATGGGTGATTGCGCTGCGGTTTACAATACGGCCCGTCCGAGGGTCAATGCCAGCTTTCCCCCCGAACTTTGGCAGACCTACGACATCACGTTCCGCGCTCCGCGCATGAACCCCGATGGTTCGGTAAAGGAAAAGGCACGCGTCACCGTGGAACACAACGGCGTCAAGGTTCAGGACCAAACCCCGATGGAGGGTGCGACTGCCGGCCATGAACCCGGCAAGCCGCCGGCGAACGCCGCCACCGGTCCGCTACAGTTGCAGGACCACGGCAACCAGGTTCGCTACCGGAATGTCTGGCTGGTCGAACTCAAGGAGGGGCGGCAGTAATCAAGGAACTGCCCGCACAGCGCTTCGCGGCGAGGGGGTCAAGAGACTGCTGCAACGGCTACTTTCCGTAGCCTGGGAGCGGCTTTCCGTCTGTGCCCAGTTTGTCGCAGGCCCACAGGATCCCCCGGGTAACCAGATCCAGATATCGCGGGTCGCTCACTGTCTCGTTGTTGTGGCCGAGGCTGGTGGTGAAGACGCGGGTGTTTCCCTGATACTGGTTGGTCCAAACAACCACACAGTCATTGGTATGGAGAGTTCCGTTCTGCCCTTTGGACACTTGGGCGCCGCGGGCGAGGGCATGGGCCGTGGGAAATATCTGGATATTGTTGTAAAGCTCTTCACCGATGGTGGTCCAATCCGCCAGGGGCCTGGAAATGGGATTGTCGTGATCCGTGAAGGTGATGGCGATGGGAATTTGGGCGCCGTGGCCGCTCGATTGAAGGCCGAGGTATTCGAACCAGAGGGCGTGAGGCGTGCCATTGGTGGCCGGTTGGTTTGGGTCGCCGATCCGGTAAGAATGGATTCCACAATGGAGGTTCACACCCGGGATGCCGTTCTGATGGGGTTTGAGAACCGCTTTGACCGTCGCCTCGTCATTAATATCCGCAGCGCATTCGTCGTGGATGACCACGTCATAGCCCAGGGCATACTCCGGGTTGCCAAGGATCGGCAGTTTCGGGCGGGTGCTGCCGTCGTCCACGTATTGTATGTCTATTTTGAGGTTGGCCCGCGCTTCAAGACCTTGTTTCAGAATGTCCTTTTGAGTGGCGTAATCGTGGCAGCAACCACCGGTGACGAGCAGGGCCCTCAACGGGGGTGTTTCCGCGGCGGAAACAGCAGGGGCTCCAAGTGCGAAAATGGCGCACAGGGCGGGAATAATAAAAACAAGCTTCGTGAACATATCATTGCGCCTCTATTGTGAAGGCCATGCTGAATACCACACCTCAACCTGGAATGCCAGGGGCTATTCTCGCGCGATTGTTTGCATCCATTTTAGTCGTTGCGGATAAGAGGCTCAAAGGCTCACTGGAGGAAACCGAAGAAAACAAAGTCTTTAGGCTTGTTCTCCCGGTTTTATCCGGTTCAGAATCAGCCCAGTCGTTCGCGAGCCCATCCTGGTGGCTGCAGTTCCCTGGTCTCGGGTTCTTTGGCGGTTGGTTGATTGAAGCGGGACTCGTGTAATGGCGTCAAAACAAGACCGAACTTTATGAAATCACAATTGATACTCGCCGTCGGATGCGCGGTGTGCCTGACACAGGCTGCTTTTGCTCAACCAAAACCGGATCCGGGTTCGCCGGGAGCTGGATTTGTCGCCATTTTCAATGGTCAGAACCTCGCCGGATGGGACGGCGATCCTCGCTTGTGGTCGGTCAAACAGGGGGCCATCACCGGCCAGAGCACGAAGGAGAACCCGGTGCGCGCGAACACCTTTCTGATCTGGACCAACGGGACGCCGGCAGATTTTGAGTTGCGCTGTTCGTTCCGCCTGGTGGCGAATAACACTGCGGGGTTCGCCAATTCGGGAATCCAGTATCGCAGCAAGGTTCTAAATCCCGCCAAGTGGTCGGTGGGCGGTTACCAGGCGGACATGGAGAATGGCGCCAATTACACCGGGATCCTGTATGAGGAGGCGTGCAGCCGCGGCATCATGGCTCTGCGCGGCGAGAAAGTGGTTTACGGCCCGGAAGGCAAAAAAGAAGTCACCGGCTCGGTAGGCAAGGCCGAGGACATCGAAGCTTCGTTGAAGAAGGACGATTGGAACGAGTACGTGATCATTGCCCGGGGCAATCACCTCCAGCAGTTTATCAACGGGAAACCCACCGTGGATGTGACTGATAATTGTCCGGAGAAATCCTCAGCCTCGGGCGTTCTGGCGCTCCAGATGCACGTCGGCGAACCGTTCACGGCGCAGTTCAAGAATATCTGGCTCAAGAAGCTGTAGCCGGCAGGGGTGCCTTCAGTGAAAGGAAAGGGGTTCGCCCGCAGCTCGGTGAAGTTTAACGGGGTTTTGAGAGATGCGCCGAGGCGCTTAACCTGCGCGAAGCGTTTTGGAGTGCGGCAGCCCTCTGCCGCTTTGGATAGTTTTTGTGGCGGTAAAGACGCAGAAAACGAAGCGCAAATCCGACGAAGCAGAACCAGATTGGCGGTATTCTGCGACTAACTTCAGCGAGGTGGCCCGTTTGTAGAACCAATCGCCCCCTCATTGGGATTTCCCGGTGGGGGTGATCAGCTATCGACAGGCCACTCCTGACGGAGTTACTCCAGAACCTCCCCCTCGCAAAGTTGAGCAGCAAATCTAGAATGGCCGTGGTGGCAATCAGGCATATTATTTCATTCCTGCTGCTGTTCACGATTGCCGTCTAGCCGAGTGGGCCTTAACTGCGCGAGGGTTAGACTGAGCTGGGTTGAACAGGAGCCCTTGGGAAGGGGGGGGGGATTAAGAGTAAGATCATGATTATGATTATAAGTAAAACACCTTATTCCGGGGCTTGTTTCGTGGCCGCTGGCTCCCGCGTTCGGCGGTTGCGCCCGCCATTGCCGTGGCGTAGCTTTCGCGTTCGATTGCGCATTTGATGAGTAACGAGCCCAAACCACAGGCCATCCGGGTAGGATTGATTTCCCTCGGTTGCGCCAAGAACCTGGTGGATGCCGAGATCATGCTCGGCAGCCTGCTGAAGTCGGGGATGCAGATCACCAATGATCCCGCCCAGGCCGACGTCATGATCGTCAACACCTGCTCATTCATCGATTCCGCCCAGGAAGAGAGCGTGGATACCATCCTGGAATCGGCGGAGGTCCGCGATGCCAAGAATCGCGGCCAGGCGCTGGTGGTCTCCGGTTGCCTGCCCCAGCGGTTTCGCGATGACCTGCCTAAGCTTTTTCCGGAGGTGGACGCATTTGTGGGGATCGATCAGGTCGCGCAGATCGGCTCCGTGGTGGAACAGGCCCTTCAGCGGCGGACAGAAAAGATCGCCCAGCCGGTTTCGCGCTCCCCCCGCGCCCGAGCCACGAAACTGGCGGGGCAATTGGCGGACCTCGACAAAACCATCGGCACCCCTCAAACCGGCGAGAGCCTCCGTCAGTCCGGGAAATTTGGCCGCACCAAAACTGTCGTCGGCAAAGCGGGGGCGGTTCCACCCCTGGTCGATGTCAATCTGCGGCCGAACTACATACCCGATTACGGCACTCCGCGTTTCCGGCTCACCCCCAGGCATTTTGCGTACGTGAAGATCGCCGAAGGCTGCAACCACCCGTGCAGCTTCTGCATCATCCCCCGCATGCGCGGTTCGCATCGCAGCCGCACCCAGGCTGACATCGTTGCCGAGGCGAGAGCTCTCCTGGCCGACGGAGTGAAGGAACTGAACCTGATTTCTCAGGACTCGACCTATTACGGCCTGGATCTTCGTCCCAACCATAGCCGGGCAATTTCCTCGCCGGACAAATTCAAGACCGCGGTGAAATCGCTCCCCGCCGAATCGCAGACCATTTGCAGCCTCATCCGAGAATTGAACAGTCTGCCGGGTGA
>Ga0315271_10002848_pt1 | contig 10893 bp, 8 predicted proteins | sample C3_top_MG_FD_204664 | JGI IMG/M metagenome (GOLD analysis project Ga0315271, IMG submission 204664) | Sediment microbial communities from Yellowstone Lake, YNP, Wyoming, USA - C3_top | ecosystem: Environmental > Aquatic > Freshwater > Lake > Sediment | place: USA: Wyoming | collected 2017-08-01
CCTCGACCTGAAGGACGCGGGCAGGCGCCACGGCTTCACCTTCGTCGAGGGCGCGGTCGAGGCGATCTCGGCCGCACGCCGCTCGGCCACCGTGAACGGGACCGAGCTCGCCGCCGATCACCTCGTCGTGGCCATGGGCGGCGACAGGCTCAAGCCCAAGGGGATCGAGACCACCTTCACGCTGGGCGGCGCGCCGGAGAACGTCGAGCGGCTCGGCGCGGCCATCGAGGTGCTCCTGGCCAAGGGGCGCGGCCGGATCGCCATGGGCTTCGGCGGCAACCCCAAGGACACCTCGGCGGTGCGCGGCGGACCGGTCTTCGAGGTCATGTTCAACGTCGACACGCTGCTGCGACGCCGCGGCGTCCGCGACGCCTTCGAGCTGACTTTCTTCGCCCCCATGCCGAGCCCCGGCGAGCGGATGGGCAAGAAGGCCGTCGGCGCCATCCAGTCGAATTTCGACCGGCTCGGCATCGCCAAGCGTTTCGGCAAGAAGATCGACCGGTTCGAGCCGGGTGCCGTGATCTTCGAGGACCAGTCCAGGCTCGACGCCGACCTGGTCCTGTTCCTGCCCGCGGGCGAGGGACACCCCGTCGTCAAGGCCTCGGATCTGCCGAAGAACGAGGCCGGCTTCGTCCAGGTCGACGAGGGCTGCGCGGTCAACGGCTTACCGGGCGTCTGGGCCATCGGCGACGCAGCGGCGCTGCAGGGGCCCGACTGGCGCGCCAAGCAAGGTCACGTCGCCGAGATCATGGCGCGCGTGGTGGCGAGCAACGTCCGGGCCATGGAGGCCGCCCGGCCTGAGCGGGAGAGCTACCTGCCCCACCTCGCCATCACCTGCCTGCTCGACATGGGGAACGGCGCCGCCTACATCCACCGCGACAGCCACAAGGAGCAGATGGTCCCGCTCCCGGTGGTCGGCCACTGGATGAAGCAGGCCTGGGGCGCCTACTACAAGGCCACCAAGCGCAGGCAGGTCCCACGGCTGCCGGGGATGTGAGCGCAGCGTCGCGTACTGATCCCCAACTTCCGAGGTCTCGATGGGCAACGCCGTCATGATCGTGGTCCTCCTGCTGGTCGGCCTGATGGTTGGAATGCAGCTGCTGGTCCGCTCCAGGGCGAAAGCAATGCGCGGCAAGGACGTACCGGCGCTGCCGGGCGACCTCGGCCGGCAACTGACCGGCGCGCCCCGCGCGTTGCTCTACTTCTTCAGCCCCTCCTGCGGCGCGTGCAGGCCGCTCACGCCCCGCTTCGCGGCGTTGAGCCGATCCAACCCAGCTGTCCACCTCGTTGACGTGGCCCAGGACCTGGACGTTGCCCGGAGCTTTCAGGTGATGGGGACGCCGAGCGTCATCGAGATCGCCCAAGGCAAGATCGTGGGGTACCACGTGGGCGCGGTGCCGGCCGAGGTGCTGGCGCGTTTCTCATTGCGCAAGCCTTCCTAGGCGAACGGAAGGCTCGCTCGCCACGGGACCCGTCCGGAGCCGGCTAGCGCCTCGCCCTGATCCCTGTCGTGCTTCTCTAGGAATCCGAGAAGCCCGCCGGCGGTATCCCGAGCGCCTGCACCAGCCTGGCCCAGTAGTTCACCTGCGCCGCCGTGGTGGCCAGCACCACGATCTCGCGCTCGCCGAAGGTTCGCTGGAGCTCGGCGACGAAGTCGGCCGGAAAGCGGAGCGGCGTCTGCGACGCCAGCTGGGCATACCGGACGGCGACCCGCTCGGGCCCGGACAGGCTGGGGATCGCGCCGGGACCAAGCTGGCTCCGCAGCGCCTCCAGCTCCTCGTCGGTCACGCCCGCCTCGAGGTGGTGGTTGGCGTTCATGTCGGCGCAGAACGGGCAGGCGGTCGCGAAGGAGGCGGCCAGCCGGACCAGCTTGAGCATGCGCCTGTCGATCCGCCCGTCGCGGTCGGTGATGGCCGCCTCCAGGATGCCAGCGCCGAAGGCCGCGCGTGGGTACCAGGCAAGGAGCCGGGCCGGCAGGAGCCGCTTGCCGGCAATTCGCTCGGCCAGGCGCGTGGCGAGCCGGAGGAGGAGCGGCGCGCGCGGTGGCGGATCGATGAAGGCGCCCGATGAGGGTGGAGCGGACATGGTGGCTCTCGGAGTGTGCCGGAGACCTCAAGCTTGCCTCAGCGTTCACGCGGTAGCCAGCGCGGCAAGGGCACCTGGGCTTGGTCCGGGTCAGCGGACGGATTCGCCAAGCCGGAGTGGACGGCGGCGAGCACGTCCAGGGCACCCCACCAGGGAGTTGCAGCACCGCATGATGTTCGCCAGACACCAGGCTGTATGACGAAGGCGTGCACGCGGAGTGGATCCGACCTCGGCCTGCGGCCGGCGCCCGCCCCGCCGCTTGCCATTCCTTGCCATTCCACTTGCTATTCTGTTGCTATTCCTGGAGGGGAACCGAGGGGCATGGTGGGGAAGGCAGGGGCATCGGCGACCGCATTTTTTCGCTGGCACGACGGTGTTTCCGGAGATTGCAGCGTGACGTCGCCAGGATAGGTCATTCACTATTGGTCAATTCGAGTCCCCTACACCCCGCTTCACTTAGAAGCCCCTTAACTCTCCGGAGTTGCGGGGCTTCTTCCTTTAGTGGCTCGTCACCTCCGAGCCGCCTGCCAGGATACTGCCAAGAACTGGTTCGGCCGGCCTTGGCAGCGCCACCAGCTTCCCCTCCTTCAGCTCGACGCGGATGCACTTCACCGCGCCGCACAGCGCCTCCCAGCTCGGCGTGACGTAGAGGTCGAACACGTCTGCCGGCCTCGGATGCGTGATCGCCCGGACGATGTCCTTCGAGGCGCCGCCGTTGAGGGCGAGCGACATGAAGGTACGGCGAGCGTCGTACACGCGGCGCCTGCGGAGACCGAGCCGCTCCAGGTCCTCATGGAAGTCCTCCAGTGCCTTGCGGACGTCCCGGTGGGTGACGTTGATCGTCGGAACGATCAGGTCTTCGCCCTTGGGCTTCCTTCCGTGCCGAGCACGCCAACCGTGCAGCTTCCACTCGGCGAGGGCCTTGGCCAGGACAGGGTGGATCGGGACCAGGTGATCGACGCCGGTCTTGGTCGACTTCACCTTCTTGTGCTTCGAGTCCCACGACCGCGACGAGGAGATGCGGCCCAACGGTTCCATGTCCGGCTCGAAGTCGCCCCATCGGAGCTCGTAGACCTGACCGGGGCGGAGCCCGGTCAGGAACGAGAGCGCGTAGACGACGCGGCGGTGCTGGGGGATCTCCTCCGAGTAGATGAGCGCCTCAACCTCGTCCTTGTTGAAGACCGCCGTCTTGCGCCAGCCCGGATCCTTGTCGGCCTTCTTCGGCAGCACGCCACGCCCGACGAGGATGGGATTGCCCGGAATGAGCTCCTGGAGCATCGCGTAGGAGAAGAGCTGCTTCGTCAGGAAGTAGATCCCTCTGACCGTGCATGAGGCGAGCACCCCACCTCGCGCCGACGGTGTCCGCCGCAACGCCATGACGAGTTCATGGACGTGGCGCGGACGGACATCGACGACCTTCAGGGACCCGACCACTGGCAGGACGTGATCGCGGAACCTCTGCTTGTCCTGGTCGGTGTCGATCCCCTCCCCTTCTCGCTGAGCGAGCCACTTCTCGACGAGCTCGCTCACGGTGAGGGTGGACTTCTTGGCTTCCTTGGTCAGCAGGCGCTTCATCCAGAAGGACTCGCGCTGGCCGCCCCAGTCATTGCGCTTGGTCTTCGTCCCCGTCCACTCGGACGGGATCTTCTCCCTCTTCCTGAACGGGTCGACTTCGTGCGGGACCTTCAGGATGAGGTCCAGCAACCAGCCGTCTGTCAGGCGCGTGCAGTCGGGGCCGCAGTAGCGGCTCCGCTTGCAGCCCTCGACGTGCACGACGCCCACCACTCTCTCCTTGATCTCGTAGCTCACTCGGGATCCTCTCCGGGAAAAGCCACGCTGTTCTCCTTGATGAACTCTAGCAGGCGTGCGCGACTCAGCAGGACCCGGCGCCCCAGACGGACCGCGCCGGGGAGCCGTCCGCGCTTGACCATGGCGTAGATCGCCTTCCTCGTCGTTCTGAGGAGCTCTGCTGCCTCATCAACGGTGAGGAGAGTCACCTCGTCTTCCCTGTTGGAGCCACCGTCAGGGGTCCTCACGGTCATCCTCCGATGACCCTGGCCTCGCGGCGTTGCTGGCGGGCTGCTGGGTGCTGAGCGAGCGCCAGTTCGGCGGACTTCCGTCACGAAGGCGCCCTTCCGGCGTGAAGGCTTCCGGGTCGTACCTATGCGGTGGGCTCGGCGGCGAACTTGCGGTGCCCTCACCGCAGGAAGGCGACGCGGGCGACGCGGGCGACGCAGGCGACGCAGGAGAAGGATCTCCTGGCAACGGGGGCGCCTCCGGGCCGAGTCGCCGAATGGAGATGACCTTCCTCGACCCGCTCCCCTGCGTCTGCCCGAAGGTGACGGAGATGCCAACGGAGAGGAGATTCGGCTCCAGGCGCCGGAGCTGCCCGGAAAGGACGACTGGCGATCCAGGCCAGCCCTTCGGTCGCGTCTTCAGGCGAGGCTGGCTCGGGGTGAAGCGCGACCGTGGATACGCCCCATCGCACATGTCGTTAAGATCTCCCAGCAACTCGCTGGCGGTCCCCTCCCAGCCCTGATCGGCAAGGCGCCGAATGAAGGGCACGATCAGCGAGACGTCGAGTGCCAACTCCTGCGCAGAGCGGATGGCCTCGGCGTAGGCGTCGATGAAGGAGTTCTCGGGCCACCCGAGCGCGCGCTCCAGCGCGGCCCCCCTCTTGGCGAAGTCGGCCATGCGTGGGAGCTCCCGGAGCTCGATCGCCCCGACGTGGCGGATAACCCCGCTGACCGCGTCGAGCAGCGCGCCAAGGATTCGAGGCCACGCTGCTTCGAAACCAGCTCTCATCTCTGCATCGGTGCGCCGGTCTCCCGGGCGGATCGCGGGACACTCCACCAGGATGCACCGCTCCGCCAGGTCCCCACGGGTGACGACGTCGGTGATGCCGTTGAGGATGCCGGGACGCTGGACGTCCATGATGATCTCGTCCTGGTCCGTGAAGAGCTCCCGGGTTGCAAACCCTCCGCCAGTCGACATGCGGGACAGCGCGTCACTCAGCCAGTCCTCGATGAATGAGATGTTGTCCAGGACGATGAGCATGGAGTTCGACGCCCCGATCAAGAGGTCCTGAACGCTTCGCGGCTGAGCGCGGACGTCGGACTTGTTCGGATCGGACACGCGGCGCAGATTGCGGGTTGTGCTGGTCTTGGCGCTACCCTGCCTCCCGAGCAGATCCAAGAAGCAATAGGGGCCAGGGAAGTAGGGCGACACAAGCCAAGCCTGCACCAGCCGCCACGTAGGAAGATGCGGGATGTTCACGAAGGGGCGCAGCTCGTCGAGAGAACCGCCTCGAACAGGCATCGGCAAGGGCATGAGCCCCCGGGGCCGCACAAACTTCACCGGCTGGTCCGTGATCTGTCGCCAGCCGTCTGCGTCGATCTGGATGACCGTGCGATCGGGATCCGCGAGGTCAAGATAGGCCGTGTCACCAAGCGGTGCGATCCGAACATGAACCTTGTGCTCAGTCCCCTCGTAGAGCGCCTTGCCCTCGAGGACCCGGAGTGCACCCGCCAGAGCCTGCTCGGTGGGCACCGTGCCGAACTGAGTGTGGTGGCGGTGGCAGAGGAAGTTCTTGATCGTCTTGGCACCGATCCGCCACGTCTCGTGCGCGCCATCGACCAGCGCGCTGGCGAAAGCCACCTGGTCGTCGTGAAAGAGCTTCATGTCGGTGGTGAGACTGACGACCCTGGCCGCCGCGGACTTGTCCTCCCGGGTCTCCTGCGCCAGCGCCTCGATGTTGGGCGTCGGCTCGATCTCGCTGTCGTCGCCGGAGGGGACGCCCTGGGCCGGGTTCTCCTCCGCGCCGTTCCGCCCTCTAGCGGGCATTGGAGCCTCCCCGCCGATTCAGCTCCCGGCCGGCGATGGAGTCGACGGTCCACGTGAGCTCAGCGTCATCCAGTGGAGGCGTATTCCGATCTGAGTTCCAGGCTCGGGTCAGCTCAAGCACCACAAACGGATCAACGTGCCGATGCAGAAGGTAGCCGACGAGCCGGGTGACTGAGTTGTGCCGATTACCCTCGACTGCACCGTCTCTCACCAGAACTTGCAGCGCGTCCTGCCGCGCCCGGAGGGCGACGAGCCTCGGCGGAGCCCTCACCGCTGCGAGAAGCCACGGCGGCATGTCCGCCATGGGCACGTCACCGGGGCCCCTTCCAGGCAGCCAGGTGTACGACTGCCCGGAAGCGTGAACGCTGGGGGGCGCGACCACGAAGCCGCCCTCGCCACGAATGTCGAGGCCGGGTCCGATGGCGCCCGCGCTGTTCTTGATCTTGATGCCCGGGGCCTTGAAGTAGAAGTGCCACCCGCCGCCGCCGGTCTTGCTGGTCGGCGTCTCCGGGAGCTCTCCGTGCTCGGTCTCGAGCGCGGCCACCGACTGCTCGCCACCGTGGCGCGCATCGACGTCCAGAACCGCGGTGCCGGCGGCCGCACCGGTAACAATCCCAACGTTGGAGTCGGGGAAGTCGGTGGTGAACCACCGCTCGATCTGGGCGCGGTCGTTGGTTGCGATTCCGGGCCAGTTCCTCATGCAGGGGTGCTTCGCGGGGCTCTTGCACGCCGGGTTGCGGCAAGTGCAGGAGCCCTGGCTGACGGCGTGAACGGGAATGAGGCGGAAGCCATGGCTGGCGAGCCCCAGCGCGATCTGCGTCAGACTTGGCGGTACAATGTTAGTGTTGTTCACGTTTCTCACGGGTGGCGCTCTACGGTTTCGAGGCCTGGGGGCGCCGCCCGTTCCTTTCCTGCTACTGGTTGTGGTTGGACTGCGTGAGGTTTGATTCGAAGGTGGACATCCATGTCTCCCTCGGCTTCGACTGCGGTCCTGTCCTACCAAGTAGCCGCGACAATCCTGCGGTAAGTCCCTCCGCCGCGCGGGTAGGTCGGGAGGCCCCGGCGTTACAGGCCAAGCCGGCTGACTTGCTCCGCTATTCCGACTCGGGCGCGACGAGGTCTCCCGGAAGGCCAGCACCTGCTGCGTCCTTTACGTGGCAGGCGCCGTGGTCGCGATCTTCCAAAGACACTGGGCCACAGGGCCGCCAGCACGCGAAGCCCTTCACAAGTTCTGGGTTAGCAAGTTCTTCCGGCCGGTTGGCTCGGACCACGAAACGCCGGTACGCACCAATGCGGCTACTGGCTTGTGTTTCCTTCGCCCAGGCTCGCACTTGGAGAACCCCTGACAAGGTGGCCCACCGGCGACGACGTTGAGACTGCTCGTGTCGCGCGAATACCTTGAGCGCCCGCTGCCAGTGGAGGGAAGCGGGGCCCTGGCCGCGGGGCACGCGAAGCGCAGGACACCGCTCAGGATGCTTCCCAGCGGTTCGGAGGGAGATCAAAGTAGGAGCATGAACCTCGCCGAATTCACGCTGCTCCGAGCCCAGGCGAAGAGGCTGACCGCCAACCCCAAGGCCACCGGCCCGAGGACCGAGTCAGGCAAGATCCGCTCGGCCATCAACGCTGTGAAGCACGGCCTCGCGGGCCGGGGCCTCCTGCTGCCTGGCGAGGACGCAGGCGAGTACGAGACCAGGCTCGACGGTATCTTTGCCTCGCTGGCGCCGCGAGACGACGCCGAGGCTGAACTCGTGGCGCTGGTAGCGGACGACGTGTGGAAGCTTGGCCGGCTGGCCAAGATTGAGAAGGGCATCACCTTGGGCAGGATCGAGGAGCTGCTCGGCCTGACAGCCACGGCCGAGAAGGCCGGCACCACCGGCAACGCCATCACCGCGCTCGGCACGGCGCTGGTCGCCTGGTCGGAGCAGCCCTACCCGACCGAGAAGGCGGCCGAGTTCACGCGCCGCTACACCGCCATGGTCGGCGCCGTCGACTTGGTCGAGGCCACGGTGATCGGCGTCCCGGCCGGCATCATCGAGACCTGCAACAACGTTCTGGCCGAGCTCCACGGGAAGCGGGGCGAGGTCGAGGTGCCGATGTTCGCCTACTCCGCCCTCTTCACCGCGGCGCGGAAGCTGATGACGGTGCTACTGGACCGGGGCCACGTCGAGGAGGCCGCCCAGGAGGAGCTGCGCGCCGCCATCGCCGGTATCGCCCTGCCGAACAAGGAGGAGCTGGCCAAGCTGGGAAAGTACCGCTCGATGCTGGAGACCAGTCTCCAGCGCCGCCTGACCGCCCTTGACCAACTCCGCAAGCTCAACGCCGGCAACGCCACCAACGAGGCCGACCTGGGGAGGGCCAAGGAGTACAGGTTGAAGCTGCGGGTTGTGGCGTAGTGCCCGGCCGCAGGAGCGACAGTTTGCGGTTTCCCGGACCGAGAACTGGATCCTCGTCACCGCTCGAACAGGATTGACGCATGCCCCTCCCCGCCCCAGCTCAGCAGGTGATCGACGCCCGCCGGGCCGCCATCGACGCGGTCGTAGCTGGATTCGGCGACGCTCCCTGGCCGGAGCGTGCCCACGCAGTCGGCAAGCAACTCGACGCCATCCACGGCGACTGGTGGGCCTTCCACCGTGCCCGTCCCGGTTTCTACGTCCAGGACCTGGCCCGGCTAAACCAACTCGCCGGCTGGGCCGGCGAGTACGCACAGGTCTGGGAGGTCCTGCGCAACGGCCGCACCTACTTCGCCCCGCCCAAGTTCTTCGGCGGGAACGCGGCCGCTCTGCATGAGGACTTCGTCCTTTCCATCACCCTCAACCATGCGACGCCCGACACCGACGACTACTTGGATGAACTGGCTGACCTCCAGGCGCAGTACACGTGCCTGGGCGCGCACCGCGACTACTTCCAGCAGGACTACGTCTACAAGCCCTTCTTCAAGGCCCGCTTCAAGCTGCTCAACAGTTATGCCGAGGAGCGCGGGCTGGAGATCCCGGCGGACTGGAAGGCGGTCAACGAGCGATTCTCCCTCTACCTCGAGCGATACCCGACCCTGTCGGAGAGCTGCATGACCGCGACTGCGCCTCATGAAGTGCTGGCAGCAGAGACTTTCGTGGTGGCGCTCAACGAGCTCGCACATCGAGTCGTGCTCGGGCTCCTCCAGCCCAGGGCCATTCTCCTGGCCGGGCAAGCCACATGGCCGCTCCTGCCGAAAGCCGCGCCGGTCGAGGTCGGCCACATTATCCGACCCGACCAGCGGAGGCGCTGCCAGGCCACGCTCGACCACATCGCTCTGGTACTGGGCTTGATCCGACCCGGTGAACAGTCCCGCTGAGCCTCCATGGTCACGGCAAACATCTCCAGGGCAGCACCCCGTCAGCGAGTTGCTTGAATGCATACCGTTCGTCATGCATCGGGCTGTATGACGAGAGCGAACTCCCAGGAACGGAATGGACAGCGCTCTGCGGCCGGTGATCGCTCCGCCACTTGCCATACCTTGCCATCTCACTTGCCATTCTGTTGCTATTCCTGGAGGGGAACCGAGGGGCATGGTGGGGAATGCAGGGGCATCGGCGACCGCTTTCTTTTCGCTGGCACGACAGCGTTTTCGGAGATTGCAGCGTGACGTAACCAGAATAGGCTATTCACTATTGGTTACTTCGAGTCCTCTGTACCCCCCAACCGATCCCGCAATACTTGGGATGTGCTGGGTTTCTGTTTGTGCTCTTGGCAAGTACGGTCCCCTACAATCCACCAACTGAAGACCCTGGCATCCGATCGTCACCGCCGGAACCGTTCAGCGGCTCCTCAAGACCACCAAGCCGACCGCGGGAAGGGCCGTGGAGGTCCTCGTCGATGCCGGCGTCCTCACCGAGACCACCGGGAGGAGACGCGACCGGGCGTATTCCAACCGGGCGTACCTCGACCGACTGGGTGATGGAACGGATCTGGACGTGGGGCGGGGACCACTGGCCTCGACAAGGCTGCGACAGGATCCGACCAGGCGACCCCGGTAAGGGCGACGGCGCCGCCGCGTCATCGGTCACTACAATCAGGACCGGACACACCTCGGCATCAGCAAGGACTCTCAGCCCGGCCGTCCGGCCGAGAGACGTCCCGCCGGCACGACATCCAGCCTCGTCAAAGGGCGTGAATTCATGGACTACAGGGTTACTCTCGGTCGGGGCACCGCGCCGGGGACGCCCCGGTCGGGACACCCCCGAGGCCTCGGCGCCCTCCTTGTCGTGTCAGGCCCGTTGGCTGGCTGAGGGCCAGCGGCCACCTTAGACTCCAGTCCATGGCCCCGCAGATCCGCTTCGTGAGCGGGCCCCGCTCGCGCATCGCGTGTGCCATCGATGGGATGGGACCGCCCCTGATCATGCCAGCCTGGTGGGTCAGCCACGTCAGGCGCGACTTCGCTGGTCCGGCCTTCTCCCGCTTCTTTTCCACCCTCGCGACCCGCTTCACCGTCGTGCGCTATGACCGACCTGGCGTCGGGCTCAGCGACAGGGAGCGCACCACCTTCACGCTCGAGGACGAGGTCGCGACCCTGCTGGCCGTCATCGACGAGCTCGCCCTCCCCCGGGTCTCCCTGCTGGCCATCTCCTGCGGGGCACCGCCCGCAATCGCCCTGACCGCCAAGAATCCGGAGCGAGTGGAGAGGCTGATGGTCTTCGGCGGCTACGCCAGCGGGCCCGCCATCGCCCCACCCGAGGTTCGCGCGGCGCTGCTGGGGCTGGTGCGCGCCAGCTGGGGCATCGGGGCCAAGGCCCTGAGCGACATCTTCACGCCCGAGGTCAGCGCCGAGGAGGCGCGCGGGTACGCAGCCGACCAGCGCCACGCCGCGTCGGCCGATGTCGCGGCGCGGCTGCTCCAGCTCACCTTCGAGATGGACGTCCAGGACCTGGTCGATCGCATCAAGGCGCCAACCCTGGTCCTGCACCGGCGCGAGGACGTCGCCATCGGCTA
>Ga0315271_10002849_pt1 | contig 10893 bp, 10 predicted proteins | sample C3_top_MG_FD_204664 | JGI IMG/M metagenome (GOLD analysis project Ga0315271, IMG submission 204664) | Sediment microbial communities from Yellowstone Lake, YNP, Wyoming, USA - C3_top | ecosystem: Environmental > Aquatic > Freshwater > Lake > Sediment | place: USA: Wyoming | collected 2017-08-01
CTACGCTCATGTTGAGGCTGATTTCCTCTCGATCCTCACGCGCCGCGGGCCGAGACCCGTGCGCCGCGAGGTGTCGCCGCCTGGCGTGCCATGAGTGACGCGGGACTCCCTCGCGCGGGCCGGGCCAGGGTCGGGCGCGGCGCGGCCACGTGGCTGGCCCTGCGCGCCCTGCGGGCCTACAAACTGCTCATCTCGCCGCTGTTCTCCGGCGCGTGCCGGTACTTGCCATCCTGCGCAGATTACGCCGCCGAAGCCATCGAGCGTCACGGCGTGGCGGCGGGCGTGGGGCTTTGCGCGCACCGGCTCTGCCGTTGTCATCCCTTCGGCGGCAGCGGGCACGACCCGGTGCCCGAGAGCAACCCCTGGCGCTCGCTGTTCGTAGGCAGGAAGAGGGGCGGCGCGGGCCCGTCCAGCCCGGCCCGGACAGACGCCCGGACCTGATCGATCTTTATGGAAAAGCGCGTTCTCATCGCGGTGGTGCTGTCGTTCCTGGTGCTGTACGCCTACCAGGCGATGTTCGTTCCCAAGCAGGTGCCGAAGCCCCGGGCTGTGCAGACCGAGCAGGTCAAGGGTTCTGCGGCGTCCGGCGCAGGCCAGTCGGCGACCCCGCCCCCGGGCCCGGCGCAGCCCGGATCGTCCGGCGGGCAGGGCATGGTCCCGTCGACGGCACCCGGGTCGGCTCAGGCCGCCGTCGTGGTGGTGTCGGACACCGCCGAGCGCGACATCGTCGTCGACACCGAGGCCCTCCGCGGCGTCTTCACCAACCGCGGCGCGACGCTCAAGAGCTGGCGCCTGAAGCGCTACCGGGACAAGGCCGGCCGCCCGGTCGACCTGGTGCCGCAGACGCTGGGCGGCGCCGCCCGGCCGTTCTCCCTGGTCACCGGCAATGAGGCGGTTGACGCCCGCGCCAACGCGGCCCTGTTCCGCGTCGACGGCTCGGGCGCCGCACAGGATCCGAAGACCCACGTCTACGTCCTCGCGTTCGAGTATCGCGAGAACGGCGGCCTCGCGGTCCGCAAGACGTTTGCGATCGACCCGGCGAAATACACGATCAACGTCACCGTCGACGCGGCGGTCGGCGGCGCCCCGGCCAACGTCGGCATCCTGATGGGGCCAAGCCCCGGCGACGCCGAGACCGGGGAGGTCAGCCGGTATGTCATGGGCGCCCGCGCGATTCTGTACCGCGACGGCAAGGTCCAGCGCCACGACGCCAGCGCGCTCCTGACGACCCCGGCGTACGAAGGCGCGATGCGGTACGCCGGCGTCGACGACCACTACTTCATGTCGGCCGCGCTGCTCGGCACGACGCCCGCGCGAGTGGCGTACGAGCCGAGGGTCATCCCGGGCCCCGACGGGAAGCCGCTGCACACGTTCGTGTCGTACAGCGTCAACCCGCAGGGCCAGGGCGTGAACACCACGTTCTTCCTGGGGCCCAAGGAGTTCGATCTCCTCAAGGGCATCGACGGCGAGTTCGTGCGCGCGATCGACTACGGCATGTTCGCCGCGATCGTCGTGCCGCTGCTGCGCGCGCTGGTGGGGATCAACGACTACATCGGCAACTACGGCTGGTCGATCATCGCGCTCACCTTCCTGATCAATCTCGCCATCTTCCCGCTGCGCCACAAGAGCGTGGTGTCGATGCGCAAGATGCAGCAGCTGCAGCCCGAGATCAAGTCCATCCAGGATCGCTACGGCAAGATGAAGGCGACCGATCCCGGCCGGCAGAAGATGAACCAGGAGCTCATGGACCTGTACAAGCAGCGCGGCGTGAATCCCGCCAGCGGCTGCGTGCCCATGCTCCTGACGATGCCGATCCTGTTCGCCTTCTACTCGATGCTTGCGTACTCGATCGAGTTGCGCGGCGCGCCGTTCGGCCTCTGGATCAAGGACCTGTCGGTCTTCGATCCGTATTTCGTGTCGCCGGTGCTTACCGGCATCACGATGCTGGTGCAGCAGCGGATGACGCCGCAGACGGCGACCGATCCCGTGCAGCAGAAGATGTTCATGTTCATGCCGGTGATTTTCACCGTCATGTTCCTCTGGGCGCCGAGCGGCCTGAACATCTACTGGCTCGTGAACAACCTGCTGGCCATCGGGCAGCAGTACTTCACGAACCGGATCATCGGGGCGCCGCGAATTCCGCGTCCGCCGGCCGAGCGGCGGCTGAACAGCAAGAAGACCGACCTAACGGCGTAGCGCCACGCCAGGAACCTGTGGCAATGTGACAGTCGTGGAAGCCGGCGTCAGCCGGCTTCACAGAAGGACAGCCGTCATGACCCAGCATGAGCACATCACCAATTTCGTCACGGCCGTGACCTCGGCCATGGGCCTGTCGCTGACCGCGACCATCGTCGAGTCGCCGGACGGCCTGCGCGTAGACCTGGACGGCGAGGGCGGCGACCTGCTGGTGCGACGCCGCGGCGAGGCGCTCAACGCGCTGCAGCAGATCGTGGCGTCCGTCTTCCGCGACGAGCTGCCCGAGGGCCAGCGCATCGCGGTGGACTGCCTCGGGTTCCGGCAGGGCAAGGACGCCGAACTGCGCAAGATGGCGCAGTTCCTGGCCGACAAGGCCGCGACGTCCGGCGCGCCGCAGGAGATCGGGCCGCTGAACCCATACGAGCGGCGCATCGTGCACATGGCCGTGACCGAGCGGGCCGACGTCACGTCGGAGAGCATCGGCGACGCGTTCATGAAGACCGTCATCATCGCGGCACGCAAGTAACGCATCGCCGGCGGCGCGGACCCGGTCGCGCGATCGGGCCGTGCTGTGGGGTCGCGCCGTCGGGCCGTGCCCGACGCGGCCCGCCGGTGTAGGATCGCGGCTGACGCCGTGTTCTCTCCCTCCGACACCATCGTCGCCCTGGCCACGGCGCCCGCGCCGGCGGGCCTCGGCGTCGTGCGGCTCAGCGGGCCGCATGCGGCCGCGATTGCCCGCGCGATGCTCACCCCGGGCCAGGACCTCGAGCCGCGGCGCGCGACGCTGACGCGAGTCGTGGCGTCCGACCCGGCCGCGCAGGCGCGGGCTGCGACACCCGCGACGGCCGCGGGTCAGCGTGCTGTCGTGGAAGCCGGCTTCAGCCGGCTTCCGTCGAACATCCACACGCGCGCCATCGACGAGGTCGTCGTCACGTTCTTTCCGGGGCCGCAGTCCTACACCGCCGAGGACGTCGTCGAGATCAGCGCCCACGGCAGCCTGGCCTTGCTCAGCGAGATTGTGGCCGCCGCGATGGCCGGGGGCGCGCGACTGGCCGAGCCCGGGGAGTTCACGCTGCGCGCGTTCCTGAACGGGCGTCTCGATCTGGTGCAGGCGGAGGCCGTCGGCGATCTCGTGAACGCGGTGACGCCGCTGCAGGCGCGGGTGGCCTTCGATCAACTCGACGGCACGCTCACGCGCGCGATCGCCGCGCTGGACGCGCAGTTGTTCGAACTGGCGGCGAAGCTCGAGGCGTCGGTGGACTTCCCGGACGAGGGATATCACTTCATCGCCGCCGGCGAGGTCGAAGCCGCCCTGGTGCGCGTCCGGGATGGCCTCGACCAGTTGCTGGCCTCGTACGCGCGCGGCCGCCTGATTCGCGAGGGCCGGCACATCGCGATTCTCGGCAAGCCGAACGTGGGGAAGTCCACCCTCTTCAACGCGCTGGTGGGCACGGACCGCGCGATCGTCACGGCGATTCCCGGCACCACCCGCGACCTGCTGCGCGAGACGATCGATTTTGAAGGCGTCCGACTCGGCCTCGTCGACACCGCGGGCATCCGTCCTACCGACGACGAAGTGGAGCGTGAGGGCGTGGCTCGGGCGCGGGGGGCCGGGGGCGCGGCGGACGTGGTGCTGCTGATGCTGGACCGGTCCCGGGCACTGGCTGCGGAGGACCTGGCCCTGCTGCGCGAAACATCCGGCGCGCGGCGGATCGTGGTGGTCAACAAGAGCGACCTGGCGCCGGCCTGGGATGCCGGAGACCTCTCGAGGTGGCAGGGCCGGAGCGTGCCGGCGGCGGGGGGAACGAGCGACGCGGGCGCAGGCAGGACCGGGCGTGGCCCGGTCCTGGTGTCGCTGAAGACCGGCGCCGGCATGGACGCAATGAGGCAGGCGCTGCGAGAGACGCTCGGTCTGCGGGGCGGCACCGCGGCGGGTGTCGAGACGCGCGCGTCCGACGCCGACGTTCAGCGCGACGCGCCGATCGTCTCGAACCTGCGGCACGCGGCGCTGCTTGCCGAGGCACGCGCGTCCATCGTCCGGGCCGTTGAGAATCTGATCGCGGCGGGGGAGCAGGCGAGCGAGGAACTCGTGATCGCGGATCTCGCAGGGGCCCGGCGCGCATTCGAGGCGGTCACCGGCCGGCGCACCAGTGAGGACGTGTTGCGGCACATCTTCGCGAATTTCTGCGTCGGGAAATAGCCGGAAGCAGGCGGCCCGGGCGGCTGTCCTGGCAAACGGGTGGCGCAACCAGCCGCGCCGCACGGTATATTGGGCAACGGCCTCGGGTTCGCGGGGTCTCGCGCGTCATCGGGCGGCCGCTCAGGAGGGACGTCGTGCTTCCAAGACGAGGGATCGTGCTGGCCGGCGGCAGCGGGACGCGGCTCTACCCCGTGACGCGGGTGGTGTCGAAGCAGCTTCTGCCGATCTACGACAAACCCATGATCTACTACCCGCTCAGCGCCCTGATGCTGGCGGGCATCCGCGAGATCCTGATCATCTCGACCCCGAGCGACACGCCGCGCTTCCAGGAGCTGCTGGGCGACGGCCGGCAGTGGGGCCTCCAGTTCCAGTACGCGGTCCAGCCGACGCCGGGCGGCCTCGCGCAGGCGTTCCTGATCGGGCGCGATTTCGTGGCCGGCCGGCACAGCACGCTGGTGCTGGGCGACAACATCTTCTACGGCAACGACCTGTTGCATCAGCTGCAGCGGTCGGCGGCGCAGGACACCGGCGCGACGGTCTACGCGTACCACGTCCGGGACCCGGAGCGTTACGGCGTTGTCGAGTTCGACGCACAGGGCCGCGCGAAGTCGATCGAAGAGAAGCCGTCGTCTCCGAAGTCGAACTATGCCGTGACCGGGATCTATTTCTACGATCCGCAGGTGGTGGGGATCGTGGAGGGGTTGACGCCCTCGCCGCGCGGGGAGCTCGAAATCACCGACGTCAACCGGGCCTACATGGAGCGCGGCCAGCTCGACGTGGAGGTGATGGGCCGCGGGATCGCGTGGCTCGACACGGGGACGCACACGTCGATGCTCGAGGCGAGCCAGTTCATCGAGACCGTCGAGAAGCGGCAGGGGCTGAAGATCGCGTGTCCGGAAGAGATCGCGTACCGCAGGGGCTTCATCGATGCCGCGCAGCTGGCGCGCCTCGCTGAGCCGATGCGCAAGAACGAATACGGGCGGTACCTGCTCGAAATCCTGGAGGAAGGCTGACGCGTGAACAGGCTGGCGACGACGGTCACGAAACTGAAAGACGTGCTCGTGCTCGAGCCGCGCGTGTTCGGCGACGCGCGGGGCCATTTCGTGGAGAGCTGGAACGCGCGGGCGTTTCGCGAGGCCACGGGCCTGGATGTGGCCTTCGTGCAGGACAACGAGTCGCGATCGCGGGGAGGCGTGCTGCGCGGCCTCCACTACCAGCTCACGCAGCCGCAGGGGAAACTGGTGCGCGTGGCGCGCGGGCGCGTGTTCGACGCGTGTGTGGATCTGCGCCGTTCGTCGCCGACCTTCGGCGCGTGGGACGGCATCGAGCTGTCTGAAGAGAACCGCCGGCAGTTGTGGATACCGGCGGGGCTGGCGCACGGCTACCTCGTGCTGTCGGCGTCGGCCGACGTGCTCTACAAGACCACGGAATTCTACGCCCCGGCCGACGAACGCACGATTGCGTGGAACGATGCCGGACTCCAAATCGCCTGGCCGCTCGAGCCCGGACAGGAGCCGAGCGTTTCCGCCAGGGACGCCGCGGGCGTGCCGTTCTCGCAGGCATCGTTCTTCGAATAGACAACTGTCTCGCATCGCGACGGCCGCGCACCGGCCGAGGTGCGGGAGACGGTGTGGCCTGGCGCGCAGCCGCGCATTTTGAGTCTCCAGTACAATCAGGTCGTGGGCGACACCTTCGATGTCCTGGTGATCGGCGCGGGCCATGCCGGCGTGGAAGCGGCGTGGGCGGCGGCGCAGATGGGCTGCCGCGTGGGCATCTGTACGCTGTCGATGGAGACGGTCGCGCACATGCCGTGCAACCCGGCGATCGGCGGAACCGCGAAGGGCCACCTGGTGCGGGAGATCGATGCGCTCGGCGGGCTGATGGGGATCGCGATCGATGCGACGGGCCTCCAGTTCAAACTGCTCAACCGGAGCCGCGGGCCGGCCGTATGGTCGCCGCGCGCGCAGGCGGACAAGGCGCGGTATGGCGCGTGGGTCCGCGGTGCGCTCGAGGCGCATCCGAACATCTCGTGGGTGCTTGGCCGGGTTGGTGCGGTGTGTCCGGCGACCGACAAGTATCTGTCGTGCGACCTAGAAGATGGAACGCAGATTCGTGGCGCAGCCGTGATTGTCACAACCGGTACGTTTCTGGGCGGACTCATCCATGTCGGCACCGAGCAGTGGGCGGCGGGGCGTGTTGGAGAAGAGGGCTCCTACCGCCTGTCGGCGTCGCTTCGCGACGCGGGGTTCCGGATGGGCCGGCTGAAGACCGGGACGCCTCCGCGGATCGATCGCCGGACCATTGACGTCGAGGCGGCGTTGTCGCGCGGGGCGTTTCAGCGCGATCCGGGTGACCGCGACATCGTGCCGTTCTCCTTTCTCTCGGGGCGCATCGTGCGGGACCAGATCGACTGCTGGCTGGTCCACACCACCAGCGAGGTCCACGCCCTGGTCCAGGCGAACATCGCCCGGTCTCCTCTCTACAATGGCCAGATCCAGGGTGTGGGGCCGCGCTACTGCCCATCGCTTGAGGACAAGGTGATGAAGTTCCCCGCACGCGAGCGGCACCAGATCTTCCTCGAGCCGGAAGGCCTTGATTCGAACTCGATCTACGTGAATGGCTTCTCGATGAGTCTGCCACGGGATATTCAGTTGGCTATCGTACGGGCCATGCCGGGCCTCGAGGCTGCGGAGTTGCTCAGGCCGGGGTATGCCGTGGAGTACGACTTTGTTCAGCCCACGGAGTTGCTTCCCACGCTCGAGACGAAGCGGGTGCCTGGGCTCTTCCTTGCCGGGCAGATCAACGGTACGTCGGGCTATGAGGAGGCGGCGGCGCAGGGGTTGGTGGCCGGCGTGAACGCCGCGCTGTCGGTTCAGGGCCGACCGAGGTTCACACTCCGCCGGGACGAGGCGTATGTCGGGGTCCTCGTCGACGATCTCATCACGAAGGGATGTCTCGAGCCGTACCGGATGTTCACATCCCGCGCGGAGCACAGGCTCCTGCTGCGGATCGACAACGCTGACGTGCGGCTGACTCCCAGGGGGCGCGAGGTCGGTCTCGTTCAGGACGACCGGTGGGCGCGCTTCGAGGCTCGACGGGCCAGGCTTGGGCGATTCGAGCAGGCGCTGGCGGAGTCTTCGGTTCATGTGGGGGGGGCAGGGGCCAGCATCCCTGCCATTCAGCGGCTCCGTCAGCCAGGCGTGCGCCTCGTGGACATGGTCTCGGCGGGCGAGGTCACCTTTGATGACAATGGCGACGCCTCGCACTGGTTCGGCGCGGGCGACGATGCGGCCATCTACGATTTCCCGACCGTCGAAACGGGCATGAAGTACGACGGGTACCTAAAGCGGGAGCTGGCTCTGGTCGAAAAGACTCGACAGCGGGAGGGGTGTACCGTCCCGCGGGGCTTCCCGTATGAGAGAATCCCGGGGTTGTCGCGCGAGATGGTCCAGCGCTTTTGCGAGGTCGAGCCCCAGACGCTTGGCCAGGCGGGGCGCATTCCAGGGGTGACGCCAGCTGCGGTCGCGTTGCTGGGCGCCTGCCTCGACCGGTGGATAGATGACGCCACGGGAGTTCAACGAACGGCTGGGGAAGCGGGCACGTAAGGCGGGTGTCGCGCCAGATCAGGCCCTCGTTGACGCGCTCTACGCCTATTTTCATCTGCTGCAGTTCTGGAACCAGAAGGTCAATCTCACCGCGTTTTCACTTGAGGCGGCGCCAGACGAGGCCATCGACCGCCTTCTAATCGAGCCCCTTGTCGTCGCCAAGCATCTCCACGGCACGCACAGCGCTCAGGGCCACGGCGGGCTTCATGGCCCGCAACTTAGCCCGCACCCGCGCGCCCTCGACATCGGTTCGGGCGGCGGCTCACCGGCGATCCCTCTCAAGCTCGCCATGCCGGCGCTCAGCTTGACGATGGTGGAGTCCAAGACGCGGAAATCAGCGTTCCTGCGTGAGGCCGTGCGGCACTTGAATCTCTCGGAGGCATCCGTCGAAACGGCTCGCGCCGAGGATCTGCTGACGCGGCCCGAACTGGTCGAGACGCAAGACCTCGTGACGATTCGGGCCGTCCGCATCGAACAGAGGCTTCTTACCAAGATCCAGGCGTTCCTGCGGTTGGGCGGACGCATCCTGTTGTTCCGCAGCACGGCCGGGACCGAGGTGCCGCCGCTGGTCACCCCACCGCTGGTCTACGAAGCGACGTGGACGCTCGTGGAGTCTCTGAGAAGCCGGCTCGTCGTGCTCCGCAAGATGCTCTAGTGTCAACCAGGGTGTTCCACGTGGAACAGCCTCCGCCGGGGTGCCATCAGCCCGGGTTGTTCCACGTGGAACACTGAAAAATCGCCCAAAGAGCAATTCCTTCTCCCGCCGACGCCGTGGTATCCTCTTGTTTCGCACGCGCAACGGTCGTGCGATTGTGTTTTTCTGTTAAACAACAGAACAATGGGCAAGATCCTCGCGGTCGCAAATCAAAAAGGCGGCGTCGGCAAGACCACCACCGCCATCAACCTCGGCGCCTCGCTCGCCCTCGCCGACCAGCGCGTCCTCCTCGTCGACGCCGACCCGCAGTGCAACCTCACCAGCGGCATCGGCCTCAAGGGACAGAAGGCGCCGGCCGGCAACGTCTACGACGCGCTGATGGCCGACGACGCCACCGACCCGTCCATCTACGTCATGCCGACCAGCGTGTCGGGACTCTTCGCGATTCCCTCCGATCGCAATCTCGCCGGCGCGGAAATCGAACTGGTCCCGATGCTCGCCCGCGAAACGCGCCTCAAACGCATCATCGCGCCCCTGCGCGATCAGTTCGACTACATCTTCATCGACTGCCCGCCCTCGCTCGGCCTGCTCACACTCAACGCGCTGGTCGCCTGCGACGCCGTGCTCATCCCGCTGCACTGCGAGTACTTCGCGCTTGAAGGGCTCGCAGACCTGGTCGGCACGCTCAAGCGCGTGCGCACCGTCCTCAATCCCACGCTCGACATCGACGGCGTCGTGCTCACGATGTACGACGAGCGGACCAACCTGGGCCAGCAGGTCTCGCACGACGTCCGCGAGTTCTTCAAGGAAAAGGTCTTCCACACCGTCATTCCGCGCAACGTGCGCCTCGGCGAGGCGCCCAGCCATGGGATGCCGGTGATTCTCTACGATGTAAAGTCGCGCGGCGCCGAGGCCTACCTGTCCCTCGCCCGCGAAATGCTCGCGCGCAACCGCCGCGCGCCGCACGCCCCGTCCGCCGCTGACTGAGATCACCATGGCCGACAAACGCCCAGCCCTTGGCAGAGGCCTCGACGCCCTCATCGGCGATGCGCTCGGTACCGGCGCGCCGCGCCAGGCCGCCGCTCCCCTCGAGGTCGACATCGACCAACTCTCGCCGAACCGCTACCAGCCGCGCTCGCACGCCGACGACACGCGCATCGACGAACTGGCGCGCTCGATCCAGGCGAACGGCATCATCCAGCCCATCGTCGTGCGCCGGGACGGCGCCGCGTACCAGATCATCGCCGGCGAACGCCGGTGGCGCGCCGCGCAGCGGGCCGGACTGCTCAAGGTGCCAGTCACCGTGCGCGACGTGCCTGACGGGCAGCACCAGAAGCTGCTGGTCTTGGCGCTGGTCGAGAACCTGCAGCGCGAAGACCTGAACCCGATCGAGGAAGCCGTCGCGTTCAAGCAACTCGCGGACCAGTTCGACCTCACGCAGGACGAGATCGCGTCCGCCGTCGGCAAGGACCGATCGACGGTGGCGAACCTCCTTCGACTGCTCAAGCTCCCGCAGGAGGTCAAGGACGAGGTGTCCGCCGGGCGGCTCGCCATGGGCCACGCGCGCGCGCTGCTGGCCCTCGAGCACGAGCAGGACCAGCGCAACCTCGCGCGCGACGTCATTGCGCGCGGCCTGTCGGTGCGCGAGACCGAGCAGTTGGTCACGCACGCGCTGGCGAAGAAGGAGAAGGGCGACGGCCGCCCAGGCGGCGGCGGGAAGGGCGAGTCGCCGAAACTCGACGTCCACACGCGCGACGCGCAGGACAAGCTCCGCCTCAAACTCGGCACGAAGGTCGACATCGTCCGCCGCGGCAAGGGCGGGGAAATCCGCATCGGCTTCAACAGCGAAGAAGAACTGATCCGGGTCTACGAGATACTGTCGGATTGAAGGACGGGTGCGGCTGAAGCCGGACCCCGCCATCGCCCGCAGTTGCCGACCGTGGTGAAAGCAGCACGACCGGTGTGGAAGCCGGCTTCAGCCGGCTTCGGGAGCGAGACAGTGGCCAAGCGCCTGACCGAAATGGTCTCCTGCTCGGGTTGAGCGAGCAAACTCGCCGCGGGCGAGCTCGCTCAGGTCCTGAGCGGCATTCCGGTTCAACAGGATCCGCGCATCCTGGTTGACTACCGCACGTCGGACGATGCGGGGGTGTACGCGTGGGCGGACGGGCCCGCGCTCGTGCAGACGGTGGATTTCTTTACCCCGATTGTCGACGACCCGCACACGTACGGCCAGATCG
>Ga0315271_10002850_pt1 | contig 10892 bp, 11 predicted proteins | sample C3_top_MG_FD_204664 | JGI IMG/M metagenome (GOLD analysis project Ga0315271, IMG submission 204664) | Sediment microbial communities from Yellowstone Lake, YNP, Wyoming, USA - C3_top | ecosystem: Environmental > Aquatic > Freshwater > Lake > Sediment | place: USA: Wyoming | collected 2017-08-01
CGGAGGTGAGCGCCGTCTGCGAGCTCCTGGGCCTGCACGCCGTGGCCATGGCCTGCGAGGGGCGGGCCCTCATCTGGGTCGCCCCGGAAGCTGCGGAGCGGGTCTTGGAGAGCCTGCGCGACCATCCTCTGGGTCGCGGCGCGGCGGTGGCGGGGCGGGTGGAAGGGGCGAGGGCAGGGCGATCGCCCGTGGCCATGACCACCGTCTCCGGCGAGGAGCGACCGCTCGACCTCCTGTCGGGATCCGAGCTGCCCAGGATCTGTTAGGAATTCGGAGCATCCATGCATGAATGGTCCCTGGCTTGTGCGCTGGTGAGATCCGCCGAGGAGGAGGCGCGGCGCCGCGGGGCGATCAGCGTCCACGCGGTGACCGTGTCCGTGGGGTTCCTCACGGGAGTGGTCCCGGAACTCCTGCGGCGCTCCTACGACATGGCCGTCGCGGGCACGCTCCTGGAAGGGGCGCCCCTCTTGATCCGCATGGAGCCGGTGAGTGCCCGGTGTCCGGCCTGCAAAAAAGAGAGCACCTTCGAGGGATTCGCCCTCCTGTGCCCCGCCTGCGGGACATCGGGGCTGGAGGTCGTGGCGGGGGACGAGATCTTCCTGCGGGGTCTGGATCTGGAAGTGGCGGATGAAAACGAGAGCGAAGCTGGAGGCGACCATGTGTGAGCACTGCGGCTGCGGACTTCCCGACGAGGCCAAGGGCGGGACCGGGAACCACGATCACCCCCACGACCACACCCACCGTGAGGAGGTGGTCCTCTACCGGAACCTGCTGGAGGCGAACGAGCGAAATGCTCGCGAGAACAGGGAGCACTTCCTGGAGCACGGCATCCTCGCGGTCAACCTCATGTCGGGGCCCGGCTCGGGCAAGACGAGCCTCATCGAAGCTCTGGCGGGCAGGCTCTCGATGCGGCTCCGCATGGGCGTCATCGAGGGGGACCTGGCCACGGACCGGGACGGGGCCCGCATCGCCGCGCTGGGCCTCCCCGTGTGGCAGGTGACCACGGGATCCACCTGCCACCTGGACGCTGCCATGGTTCACGAAGCCATGCACCGCCTCCCCCTGCACGACCTGGACCTCCTGATAGTGGAGAATGTGGGCAACCTCGTCTGCCCGGGGATCTACGACCTGGGGTGCCACCTCAACGGTGTCCTCCTCTCCGTCACCGAGGGCGACGACAAGGTGGCCAAGTACCCCGTGGTCTTCCGGAACGCCCAGTTTTTCTGCCTCACCAAGACCGATCTCCTGCCCCATGTGACCTTCGATGCGGAGCGTCCCAAGCGGGAGGCGCGCATCCTCAAGGGAGGCCTCAAGGTCTTCGAGTGCTCTTCCATCACGGGTGAAGGCATGGATGCATTCGTCAAGTATATGGAGACTGAAAGGGAAGCCATGGTGGGGTAAGTCACCCACATGTGGGCCCTCTGAAGTTTCATTGGCATTTCCCGAATCACTTCGAGTCTGGCTGTATTTAATAATAACATATATGGGCATTAGCGTCTATTGGTACCGTATGGCGCGCTTGGATTGTGTCCATGGAGAGATTCATTTAACCCAATTTCTGCCATCAAAGGGGCTTGACAGAGTGGAATCGGCATCCTAGAGTGTCGTCAGTAGTGTTAGGTACAGCGGTGTTACCGCAAGAAAAAATGAGGGGAGGTGCTCATGGGTAGAGTGGATAAGAAACCCAGTGCAAGAGCGCGTCTGGAGGGTTCCTGCTGGGACCGTCGGGATTTCATGAGGGTGTGCACCATGGCGGCCGTCGCCGTGGGGCTGCCGTCGTGGGCCGCCGAGAAGATGGCACAGACCGCCGCCAGCCCGAAGAAGCCTTCGGTGATCTGGCTCCACTTTCAGGAGTGCACCGGCTGCACGGAATCCCTCCTGAGGACCTCGCACCCGGATGTAGCCAACCTCATCCTCGACCTCATCTCCCTGGACTACCACGAGACCTTGTTCGCCGCGGCCGGTTTCAACGCCGAAGAGGTTCTTGAAAAAACGATGGAGGAAAATGCCGGCAAGTATGTGCTCGTGGTGGAAGGCGCCATCCCCACCAAGGAGAACGGCATCTACTGCAAGGTCGCGGGCAAAACCGCCGTGGACATGCTGAACGAGGTGGCCGCCAAGGCGGGGGCCATCATCGCCATCGGTTCCTGCGCGTCTTTCGGAGGGATTCCGGCGGCCGATCCCAATCCAACGGGCGCCGTGGGAGCTCCGGAAATCCTCAAGGGCAAGACCGTGGTGACCCTCCCGGGTTGCCCCGCCAACCCCTACAACCTGCTGGGCGTGGTCCTTCAATACGCGACCTTCGGCACCCTGCCCGCGCTGGACGCCAAGGCGCGTCCTCTCCTGGCCTACGCACGGGTGATCCACGAAGACTGCCCCCGCAGGCCCCATTTCGACGCGGGGCGCTTCGTGGGCAAGTTCGGCGACGAGGGTCACAAGCTCGGCTACTGCCTCTACAAGACGGGATGCAAGGGTCCGGCCACCCACGCCAACTGCTCGTTGATGTCTTTCGGCGAAGTGCCCGGCGCCTGGCCCATCGGCATCGGCCACCCCTGCGTGGGGTGTACCGAGCAGGCGCTGGCCTTCCGGGTGCCCATGCACACTACGGTGGAGGTAGACCGGCCCACCCCGCCCGACACTTACGCGCCCCTCCACGCCGACCACTCCAATGTGGGCCCCGTGGCTACGGGCGTCGCGGGTCTGGTGGGCGGAGCGCTCATCGGTGCCGGCGTAATGGCCGCCAAGAAGCTCGGCGAAGCCCCCGGGAAGGAGAAATGACATGACCGTTGACCGACGCACCCTCCTCAAGGGGATGGCGGCGGCGGGGGCCCTGACGGCCCTCGGGTCGGCGGTGGAACCGTCGCCCGAGGCCCGAGATAGGCGGGTCCCCCCGCCCGATGCCATGGGCATGCTCTACGACGCCACCAAGTGCATCGGGTGCAAGACCTGCATGGTGGCCTGCCAGGATGCCAACGACCTGCCGCGCGACACGCGCAATTCGGCGGGGCTCTACGACGCCCCCGACGACCTGAACTCCAGATGCAAGAACATCATCAAGCTTTTTAAGGACGCCGGCCGAATGTCCTACATGAAATCGCAGTGCATGCACTGCGTGGACCCGGCCTGCGTCAACGCCTGCATGATGGGCTCCCTCAAGAAACGCGAGCACGGCATCGTGACATGGGACGGAGCGCGCTGCGTGGGATGCCGTTACTGCGGCATCGCCTGCCCTTACGGCGTGCCGACCTATGAGTTCGAAAAGGCCTGGCCCAAGGTCGTCAAGTGCGAGATGTGCAGCCACCGCATTGCCAAGGGCCAGCAGCCGGCCTGTTGCGAGGTGTGCCCGAGGCAGGCCGTCATTTATGGGAAATACAGGGACTTGCTCGCGGATGCCAAGATGCGCATCGCCAACAACCCGGGCCTGTATGAGCCCAAGGTTTTCGGTGAGACGGACGGGGGGGGCACTCAGGTTCTCTACCTGTCCAAGGCCGGCGTCTCCTTCCAGGACTTGGGCCTCCCCGACCTGGGCGAGACCCCCGTGCCTGAAATGCAGCAGGTCATCCAGCACAGCCTCTACCAGGGATTCATCGCTCCCGTGGCCCTCTTCGCCGTGTTCGGCGCCGTCATCTGGCGGAACAGGAAATCGGCCGGTGAGGAGGTGAAGTCATGAGCGCGCACGACAAGCCCGAACCCATCGGCGGACCCCTCTGGACGCCAGCCTTCAAGATTTTGACCGCCATCTCCGGCGTGGGCGCCCTCCTCATGATCTGGCGCTTCGCCGCGGGCCTGGGCGCCACCACGGGCCTGAGCGACGGCTACCCGTGGGGCATCTGGATCGCCTTCGATGTGGTCACGGGGACGGCCCTGGGTTGCGGCGGATACGCCATGGCCTTCCTGGTGTACATCTTCAATAAGGGCGAGTACCACCCGCTGGTCCGCCCCGCCGTCCTCACCAGCGCCTTGGGCTACACCATGGCCGCGGTGGCCATCCACTTCGATGTGGGCCGTACGCCCTTCATCTACAAGATCCCCATCTTTCCCGGTTGGTGGAACCTGAACTCGGTGCTTCTGGAGGTGGCCCTCTGCGTCATGATCTATGTGGGCGTCCTCTGGCTGGAGCTGAGTCCCGCCTTTTTCGAGCAATGGCAGAAGAAGGGAGCCCATCCTGCTCTGAAGAAGATCGCCGACGCCTTCAGCCCCATCGTCAACAAGCTGATGATCCCCATCCTGGCCGTGGGCGTCCTCCTGCCGAGCATGCACCAGACCTCCCTGGGCGCGCTCATGCTCCTGGGCGGCCAGAAGGTGCACGGGCTCTGGCAGACACCCTTCGCGCCCCTCCTTTTCCTCATCACCTGCATCGCCATGGGGTACGGCGTCGTCGTCATGGAATCCCAATTGGCGATGACCGTCTTCCACCGCCGCCGCGAGACACAGCTCCTGGCCCGCATGGCGGCAGTTCCCGCGTGGCTCACCCTCTGCTACCTCGTCATCCGCTTGGTGGACATCATTCTTCGCGGCAGGCTGGGGCTGGCCTTCGCCTTCAATGTTCAGGCGCTCATGTTCTGGGTCGAGATGGCGCTATTCATCGGGGGTACCGCCATGCTCTTCTCCCCGAAGTCTCGGGGAACGGCGCAGGGGCAATTCCAGGCGGCCATGCTCCTGGTTTTGGCGGGGAGCCTCTACAGGCTTGACGCCTATCTGGTGGCGTACAACCCGGGTCGAAACTGGACCTACTTCCCCGCCGTGCCCGAACTGCTCATCACCGTCGGCGTCGTGGCCGCTGAACTCATGGCCTACCTGTACATCGTGAAGCGGTATCCCATCCTCGGCGGCGCGGCCGAGGCCGCTCATAACTGAGGAGGGGGTGTTCAATGAGTCCTAGGATTACGATTGATCCCATCACGCGAATCGAAGGGCACCTCCGCATTGATGTGGAGGTGGACGGCGGGGTCGTGCGCGACGCCTGGTCCTCGGGCCAGATGTGGCGCGGCATCGAGGTGATCCTCAAAGGCCGGGACCCCAGGGAAGCGTGGCTCTTCACCCAGCGCATCTGCGGCGTGTGCACGACCGTGCACGCCATCGCTTCGGTACGGGCCGTTGAGAACGCCATCGGCCTGGAGATCCCGCTCAACGCGCAGTTGATCCGCAACATCATCATCGCCGCCCACTGCATCCACGATCATATCGTGCACTTCTACCAACTCTCGGCGCTCGACTGGGTGGATGTGATTTCCGCCCTTAAGGCCGACCCGAAAGCCACGGCCGCCCTGGCAGAGAGCCTGTCACCCTGGCGGGGGAATAGCTGGAAAGAATTCTCCGCCGTGAAAGACAAGCTCCAGGCCTATGTGAACGCCGGCCAGCTCGGCATCTTCGCCAATGGGTACTGGGGCCATCCGGCCATGAAGCTCCCGCCGGAGGTGAACCTTCTCGGTGTCACCCACTACCTCCAGGCCTTGGACATCCAGCGGAAGGCCCTTCAGGTGGTGGCTATCCTCGGCGGGAAGACACCCAACATCCAGAACCTGGCCGTGGGCGGGGTGGCCAACGCCATCAACCTGGACAACCCCTCCACCTTGAACATGGATAAGCTCTACGCGGTCAAGGACCTCCTGGACGAAGTCGTTCCCTTCATCCAACAGGTCTACCTCGTGGATGTGGCTGCAATAGCGGCCCTCTACCCCGACTGGTTCCGGTACGGAGGCGGCGTGACCAACTACCTAGCCGTGCCCGACATGCCCACCGACACCAAGGGTACGAAGTTCGACATGGCCGGCGGAACGATCATGGGCGGCAACACCTCTTCCTTCAAGGCCATCACCTCCTTCAGCGACGCCTACTTCCGGGACAATGTGGCCGAGTCCATCGCCCACTCGTGGTACGACGGCGAGTGGTCCCGCCATCCCTACGAGGAGGACACGGTTCCCAAGTACACCGAGTTCGACGGCGCCAAGAAGTACTCGTGGGTCAAGTCTCCGCGCTTCTCGGGCGCTCCCATGCAGGTGGGACCGCTGGCTCAGGTGCTGATGGCCTATGTCTCCGGCGACGAGCTGGTGAAGAAGCACGCCAACTTCGTCCTGAGCACCGTGGCGGCGGTGGGCAAGCAGAAGGTGGGCCTCGACGCGCTGCACTCCACGCTCGGCCGCCACGCGTGCCGCGCCATCCGCTGCGCGACCATCGCCGACCTGGCGTTGAAGCACTGGGGGCTCCTGGCGGAGAACATCGGCAAGGGCGACCTGACCATCTTCAACGAGCCCGTCTTCCCCAGCGGCGAACAGCGGGGGTTCGGCTTCCACGAAGCGCCCCGCGGTTGCCTCTCTCACTGGGTCGTCATCCGCGATGGCAAGATTCACAACTACCAATGCGTGGTGCCCTCCACATGGAATGCGGGCCCGCGGGACGAAAAGGGCCAGGTGGGGCCCTATGAGGCGAGCCTCAAGGGCAACCCCGTCGCCGACCCGAAGAGGCCGCTGGAAGTGCTGCGGACCATCCACTCCTTCGACCCGTGTATCGCCTGCGCCATCCACACGGTGGACGCCGAAGGTCAGGAGCAGTCCAGGGTGAAGGTGCTCTAGGGAGTCCTTCAGCAACCTGCAAGTTGAAGTCGCACGATCTGAAGAGGAGAGGCCGGCCCCGCCCGGAGGTGAATGCGCCGGGTGGGGCCGGCCCGTTTTGCATGGACCATATCGAGGTGTTGGGTCTGGGCAATGTGCTCATGGGCGACGACGCCCTGGGCCCTTATGTCGTCAAGGTGCTCGAAGCCGCGTGGAGCTTTCCCCGAAATGTGACGGTGGTGGACGCGGGCACCCCGGGGCTCGATCTGACCGTCCACATGCGCGGGCGCCGGTGCGTCATCGTGGCCGACGCGGTGAGGGCAACGGGTGCCCCCGGCGAGATCAGGCTCTACCGCAAGCCCGACCTGCTGAAGGTGGCGCCGAATCTCTGCGTGAGCCCTCACGAACCGGGCCTGCGCGAAGCGCTCATGACTTTGGAGTTCGCCGGTGGCGCTCCTGAGGAGGTCCTCCTGGTGGGTGTCATCCCCGACGGAGTGGTTTACCGGGTGGGATTGAGTGATCCCGTTCAGGCCGCCGTTCCCGCTGCTGTACAAGCGATCTTGAACGAGTTGGAGCGCCTCGGGGCTGCCGCGTGTGCACGCGAGCACCCCACGGTCCCGGACATCTGGTGGGAGTCGGCGGAGCTAGGGAAAAGTGAAAAGTGAAACGCAAGATAGGGCCACCGTTATGCCTTGGACGAAGTGGGAGAAACCGCTGGTGGCGCTCATCGCGCTGCACAGTTATGCGGTCGGGGTGCTGCTCCTGCTCTTCCCCGGGTGGTCCGTGCATTTCGGCGGCTGGCCGGACGCCGTATATCCGGAATTTTACATCCGGCAGGGCGGCGCCTTCCACATCGTTCTGGCCAGCGTCTACCTGATTGACTATTACCGCACCCGGAGCGTGACCCTTCTGGTATTCGCCAAGTCCTGCGCCACCGTGTTCCTGACTTCGTGCAGTTTCTACTACGGCCACCCCTGGGTCCTGCCCCTCTCCGCAACCGGGGATGCCATCATGGGCCTCTGCGCCTTCGTCGTCCACCGGAAGGCCGCAGGGAGATAGAATCCGCGAATCGGACCGGAGGGGCTTCAGCCCCGTTCAGGTCTTCCGGGCTCGAGGGTTGACGCTCCCTCAACGACACTCATAACCCCTGCCACCGCGTATCTCGTATACATCCTGCACTTCGTCTATGCCCAGGTTCACCGTCATGGTGATGCAGTCGCGCAGGGCCTGGTCGAGGTCCTTGGCTTCCGGGTCTTGACTGAGGATGTGAACGCAGGTCTTGCCTATCGTCGCCAGGGCGTCGCAGACCTCCTGGGCGGTGAAGCCCTGGTTGAAGCGGCGCTCTGCCAGGTCCCGGCAGTGGGCCATGAAAAGCGTCTTGTCGCGGACGCGGACGGCGCTGATGAGGTGCCGGAGAACCTGCCGGAGAAACCAGGCGATGTCCTCCGGAGAAAACCGCCGGTGTCCCACGAACCATCGGGGGGCGTCCTGCCCTCGCAGGTTGGACTGGAGGGCTTCGAGAATCTCCGGTTCGTGCCGCTCCAGCAAGCGGTAAACGCGCAGGTTGGGGCGCAGGTGCGGTTCCTTCATGGCCGCCCTGTTTCTCCGAGTCCACTCCAAGGGGTCCGTCTTGAGGTGCTCGATGAGGAAAGGCATGCGCCGCAAGATGTCCAGCCTCGGGTTGGGGGTCCACCCGAGCCGCTCGTAGGTGTGCGAGCAATCCGCCGTGAGTTGCAAATCAATGTACTTGCCCATCCAGGGTCGCTCGAAGGGCCGCTGGCCCAGGGTGCGGCCTAGCCAGTCCATGCCATAAAGCCCAATCCTGCTCAAGAGTTTAGGCATGAAGATGGGCTTGACCTCTCGGCCAAAGTAGGTGCTGGTGGCAGCTTCGAAAAGCTGGGCGTGCGTGACGGAACCGCTGTTGCTTGCGAGCAGGATCTCGCAGGGTTTCATGATGGGGTAACGGTCAAAGAGCCGGATAATGAAGGCCACGGCGTCCCTCACATGAAGGTAAGGGATGGCCGACTGGCCCTTGCCGCCCAGGATGCGGGCATTCCAGACCCTGGTAAGCCAAGTGTTCATGAAGACGAATTGGGGGGCGTATTCGCACCAGTCGGAGAACATGGCCCCGAAACGGATGATGACGGAGGGCACCGTGTTGAGGTATTCCCGGAGCATTTCCTCCCCGATCCGTTTGGTCTTGGCATAGATGTGATCCCCGTCGGGTGGACTGGTTTCAGTCAAAGCACCGCCAGGGGGTGGGAAGTTGCAGGCGGCGAGGGAGCTTGCGAAAAGGAATCCGCGGACACGCAGGTGGGCGCTGCATTCCAACATATTGCGCAACCCGCTCACATTGGTTCGCCAATACTCGGGGTGGTCTTCGCCGGTAAAGTCGTAGTGGGCCGCCAAGTGGAGCACCAATTCTGCGCCACCCGAGTCCGCGATCTCTTGAAAGACCGCGTCCAGGGCTTCCCGCTCCCCGATGTCCACTTGAAACCAGTGGATGTTGGGATGGACGGGCGCGCCTGACTCGCGCTGAGATCGCCGGGCGATGGCAAAGATCTCGAATCGGTCCTTGATGGCGTCCAGGAGATGGCGCCCGAGAAAGCCCGATGTTCCGGTGATGACCAGCCTGCGAAGCTCCATGGCTCCTCTCCGGTCCGAGCGCCGAGGCGCGATGCTTCGATCTCCAGAAGTGTACCTGCCCCGCGTCCTCCCGACAACCGTCCTCCTCGTGGGGACCTCCGACTGGGCGATTTGGCTCTCAGGTGGTCAGCGGTTTGCTGGCAGGCTGCTGAACGACTTCCGGAGTTCCCATCGTATCTGGGCCGGGCGCGCCAGCTCGGAGGGGAGAAGCGGGCGGATAACCGGATCCTTGACGGCCCCGGTTCGTGGTATTTTGTCTCCTGGGACTTTAGGGAGGAGCCGCATGCTCATTGCCTTGACTTCGGAAGGGAAATCGCTGGATGGGCCGGTCTCCCGGCGGTTCGGGAAGTCGCCCTTCATCTTCGTGGCGGACACGGAGACGAGGGTGGTGCGCATCATTGACAACGCCGCCTTCGCTTCCCTCCACCTGGGCTCGGGCGCCAAGACCGCCGAGATGCTGGCAAGGTTGGGCGTCGCCTGGGTGGCCACGGGGGCCATGGGGCAGGAATCCTTTGAAATTCTCGACAACGGCGGTATCAAGGTGGCCACCTGCGTCACGGGAACCTGCCGGGAGGTCTTGGACCGCCTCACCGCCGGAGGTCTAACTCCCGCCACCGTCTCCGCGCCTTGCCGTCCCGACGACGAGAACGGGTGAGGAGGGCGAATCCGCCAAGGCGACGGGCCGGGCTGGCAGGCGGCCCACCGCAACGGGCCGCTACTCGCACCCGCGAAGCTCGTACCAGCTCTCGGTCGTGAAGCCCTTGGGCGTGGCGAAGGTCCCGCCGCGGGACCAGACCATGTGGCGCCAGTGGCGGAGCCGGAGATCGGCATAGGACCTCCGATACGCCTCCGATTCCTTCGCAAAGGGACCCGCATCGGAATGGCGATAGGGCCTGTCTTCCCAAGTGCGCGAACAACCGGACGCGAGGAGTGCCGCCAGGAGTACCGGAGCGAAAAGCACCGCCCTACGCCTTTCCATCACCCCGCCCTTTACAGCCCCACCGAGAACCGCCGAGAGAGGCGAGTCTGGACCTTGTCGAAGGTGATGTAAAACACCGGCGTCACGAACAGAGTAAGGAACTGGGAGAAGAGGAGGCCGCCGACGACGGCGAGGCCTAGGGGCCGTCGGCTCTCGGCCCCGGCGCCCAATCCGAGGGCGATGGGGAGCGTTCCTACGAGCGCGGCCATGGTGGTCATCATGATCGGCCGGAATCGTACCACGCATGCCTCGTAGATGGCCTCCACGGGCGGCTTTCCTTCCTTCCGCTGGGCCTCCAGCGCGAAGTCAATCATCATGATGCCGTTCTTTTTCACCAAACCCACGAGCATGATGATTCCCACGAACGCATAGATGGAGAGGTCCACCCGGAAGATCATGAGGGTGACCAGGGCGCCAAATCCCGCGAAAGGCAAGGCCGACAGAATGGTCAGCGGATGGATGAAGCTTTCGTAGAGGATTCCCAGCACTAGGTAGATGACGAGGACGGCCAGCAGCAAAAGCCATCCAAGGCCTTTCATGGAGGACTGGAAAGCCTGCGCCTGGCCCTGGAAACTCGTTGATACGGTGTCGGGAAGCACCTGCTTGGCCAGCTTCTGGACCTGGGTCACTGCGTCCCCCAGGGAGACGCCGGGCTTCAGGTTGAAAGAGATGGTGACCGAGGGCAGTTGCCCCGTGTGGTTGATGGCCAGCGGCCC
>Ga0315271_10002852_pt1 | contig 10890 bp, 13 predicted proteins | sample C3_top_MG_FD_204664 | JGI IMG/M metagenome (GOLD analysis project Ga0315271, IMG submission 204664) | Sediment microbial communities from Yellowstone Lake, YNP, Wyoming, USA - C3_top | ecosystem: Environmental > Aquatic > Freshwater > Lake > Sediment | place: USA: Wyoming | collected 2017-08-01
TGTATTTCGACCTGATTCAGCACGACCGAGGGATCCACGCCGAAATACAGGGCGATCAGTGTAATGACGATAGTACCGATGCCGCCACCGATCAGCCCCTTGCCGCCGACGCTCATCCCGCGGCGGTCTTCAATGTTGTCGCTTTCACGTCCGTTGTCCCAGCGCATCATTCCACCTCGCTATAGATTGTTGATCGTTCTCGATATGTTCGGCGTATCTCACCCCCACCCCAGCCCTCTCCATCAAGGAGGAGGGGGACGCAGCGCAATTTCTTTCTTTAACGCTTTCCGCCGAACAGGCTGCCCAGCACGCCGCGGATGATCGAACGGCCGACCTGGCTTCCGACGGCGCGTGCGGCGGATTTGGCGAGGGCTTCGGCGACGCCTTCACGCCGTCCGCCGCGACCGCCGATCATGTCGCCGAGTACGCCACCGAGTCCGCCGAACACGCTGCCGCTGTCTGCCGGCGCGGGCTGCGACGGGATTTGGGAAGAGGGCGCATTTTGCGGCACGGGTTCTGTGGCTGTGGATTTTGCTGCACGGCCTTTCAGTACTTCGTAGGCCGATTCACGATCAACCTGTTTTTCATAATGCCCGGCGATAAGCGAGTTCTGGATAATCGCAGCACGTTCTGCCGGCGTAATCGGGCCGATCTGTCCTTGCGGCGGCAGGATAAAAGCACGCTCTGTGATGGTGGGTTTGCCTTTTTCGTCCAGCATCGACACCAGTGCTTCACCCACGCCCAGGTCCATGATGGCGGCCGCTTCGTCCAGCGCCGTGTTGTCGCGCATGGTTTCGGCGGCGGCGCGCACGGCTTTCTGGTCGCGCGGGGTGAAGGCGCGCAGGGCGTGCTGAACACGGTTGCCCAACTGTGCGGCGACCTTGTCGGGTACGTCGGCGGGATTCTGGGTGACGAAATAAACGCCCACGCCTTTGGAGCGAATCAGCCGCACGACCTGCTCGATTTTTTCCACCAGCGCAGCGGGCGCGTCTTCAAACAACAGATGCGCCTCGTCGAAAAAGAACACCAGTTTGGGTTTGTCGAGGTCGCCCGCTTCCGGCAGTTTCTCGAACAGTTCCGACAGGAGCCACAGCAGCAGCGTCGAATACACCTTGGGCGCGGTCATCAGCTTGTCCGCTGCGAGAATATTGACCATGCCGCGCCCGTTATCGGTTTGTATCAGATCGTCGATATTCAACATCGGCTCGCCGAAGAGCTTCTCGCCGCCCTGCGACTCCAGCGTCAGCAGACCGCGCTGGATCGCGCCGACCGAGGCCGTCGAGATGTTGCCGTATTCGGTGGTGAAGTCCTTGGCGCTATCGCCGACGAATTGCAGCATCGCGCGGAGATCCTTCAGGTCCAGCAGCGCGAGGCCGTTGTCGTCCGCCACCTTGAACACCAGATGCAGCACGCCCGCCTGGGTTTCGTTGAGCGCCAGCATGCTGGACAGCAAGAGCGGCCCCATGTCGGATATGGTGGCGCGCACCGGATGGCCCTGTTCGCCCCACACGTCCCAGCAGGTGACGGGGAAGGCCGTATGCGTAAAACCGGCGAGGCCCAGTTGCGCCACCCGCGCCTCGACCTTGGGATTGCCGCCGCCCGCCTTGGCTATACCGGAGAGATCGCCCTTCACATCCGACATGAAGCAGGGCACGCCAATGCTGGAGAAATGCTCGGCCAGCACCTGCAGCGTGACGGTCTTGCCGGTGCCGGTGGCGCCGGTGATCAGCCCGTGGCGGTTGGCCATCTGCGGCAGCAGAAAAATCTCGGTCTGGTCGTTTTTGGCGATGAGCTGTGGTGCGGTCATGTCGGTTCCTGGGTGTGTGATGCTGGAATTTTAGCCGGTTCGACTGTGCCGGGCAGGGCGCCTTGATCCTATTGAGAATTCCGTAATACATGACAGCTACGCTCGATTGCAATTTTCGTAGGGCGGATGAGCGTAGCGTTATCCGCCGTATGTAAGCGCCGCATTCGGCGGATAACGGCCTGCGGCCTCATCCGCCCTACGCGGGTTGGCGATGTCATGAATTATGGAAGTATCAATAACTGCGTTTTTTGGTTGATTCAGGTTTCGTTCCACAGCCACGCCGCCCCGCGCACTCCGCTGGAGTCACCGTGTCTGGGCGGGACGAGTTGGGTGTCGATGTGGTCGGAGAATACATAACGCGGCCACAGTCTGGGTACGGTGTCGTAGAGCCGCTGGATGTTGGACAACCCGCCGCCCAGCACGATGACATCGGGGTCGAGGATATTGATGACGGAAGCCAAGGCCCGGGCCAGGCGTTCCTCGTAGCGGGCGAGCGTCTTGCTGCACGGGCCATAGCCCGCGGCGGCGAGTTGGGCGATTTCATGCGCGGGCAGGTCTTCGCCGCCGTAGCGGACATGATCGGCGGCCAGCGCCGGGCCGGACAGCCAGGCCTCGATGCAGCCTTTCTTGCCGCAATAGCAGGGTGGGCCGTTGCATTCCCGCTCGCTGGGCCAGGGGTGGGCGATGCGCTCACCGGTGGCGGGGTGGTGGCCGGTCTCCACAAAATCGGCCTGGGCATCGCGGAACTGGAAATAGGGCAGGGGGTTGTGGCCCCATTCGCCGGCGATGCGGTTGGGGCCGTCGAGAATGCGGCCGTGGGCGACGATGCCGCCGCCCACGCCGGTGCCGAGAATGACGCCAAAGACGATGTGGGCGCCCGCCGCCGCGCCGTCGGTGGCTTCCGACAGTGCGAAGCAGTTGGCGTCGTTGGTGAGGCGGATTTCGCGCGCCAGCGCGGCTTCCAGATCGGCCTTGAGCGGTCGGCCGATGAGGCAGGTGGAATTACAGTTTTTCATGCGGCCGCTGGCGAGGGACAGCGCCCCCGGCGTGCCGATGCCGATGCTGCCTGCCGAGCCCAGTTCCGCTTCCGTTTGCCGGACCAGATTCACCACTGTCTCGAGCGTGGCCCGGTAACCGGTTTGCGGCGTGGCGACGCGGCGGCGCAGCAATTCGCGGCCCTGTTCATCCAGCGCCATGATCTCGATCTTGGTGCCGCCGAGGTCGATGCCGAAGCGAAGCGCCTTGTTCACGGTGGTAATATCCTTCGCTCGTTATGAGTCGGAAATAAAAGCCATGGCAGGACATTCCAAATGGGCCAACATCCAGCACCGCAAGGGGCGTCAGGACGCCAAGCGCGGCAAGGCCTTCACCAAGCTTATCAAGGAAATCACCGTGGCGGCCAAGATGGGCGGCGGCGAGCCCAATTTCAACCCGCGACTGCGGCTGGCGATCGACAAGGCCAAGGCCGAATCGATGCCGAAGGACAACATTGAAAATGCGATCAAGCGCGGCACCGGCCAGCTCGAAGGCGTGAACTACGAGGAGGTGCGCTACGAGGGCTATGGCATCGGCGGTGTGGCGGTGATGGTCGATTGCCTGACCGACAACAAGACCCGGACGGTGGCCGACGTGCGCCATGCCTTCACCAAGCACGGCGGCAATATGGGCACCGACGGCTGCGTGGCGTTTCAGTTCAAGCACTGCGGGCAGATCATCCTGGAGCCGGGCGCCAGCGAGGATGCGGTGATGGAGGCCGCGCTCGACGCCGGCGCCGACGACGTCATCCCCAACGAGGATGGCTCGATCGAAGTGCTGACCTCGCCCGACCCCAAGGCTTTCGAAATGGTGAAAGAGGCGCTGGAAAAAGCCGGGTTCAAACCGGCGGTCGCCGAGATCACCATGCGTGCCGAGGGCGAGACCGAACTGGTTGGCGACGATGCGGTGAAGATGCAGAAAATTCTCGACGCGCTCGATTCACTCGACGACGTGCAGAATGTCTATACCAACGCGGTGTTGCCAGAATGACCTGAGTTTGCTAATGTGGTCAGAATTAAATGACCACATGGAGCAATCATGGATTTGCCCGCAACTGAATTCAAGGCCAAATGCCTCGCCTACCTTGACCATGTGGCAAGGACGCGTGCTGAAATCACCCTGACCAAGCACGGCCGCGCCGTCGCCAGGCTGGTTCCGGTGGAAGAATCCGACCCGGTGGTGTTTGGCCGGTTGGCCGGTACGGTGCAAGTGCGCGGCGATTTGATTTCACCGGTTGACGTCGCTTGGGAGGCCGATGCCTGAGGCAGGGCTGATCCTCGACACCCACGTCTGGATTTGGCTCGAATCCGACCCTGGACAGATCGGCCGGCAGGCGGTGACGCGGATCAACGAGGCGGCAAAGCACGGGGGCCTGTGGGTGTCGGTGATGTCGGTATGGGAGATCGGCATGCTGGTGGCGAAGGATCGCATCAGGCTGTCGATGCCGGTAGACGAATGGGTGCGTCTGGCGTCCGCCACGCCGAGCATGCAGATGCTGGGCGTAATTCCCGAGATTGCGCTGGAGTCGACGCGACTTCCCGACGCACCGCATGGCGACCCGGTTGACCGCCTTTTGATGGCGAGTGCACGGGTTCACAATCTCACCCTTATCACGGCTGACGAAAAAATCCTGGCCTATGCTGCGCAAGGGCACATGAAAGCGCTGAAAGCGTGAACGGCCATCGCATCCTCGGCATCGACCCCGGCCTGCGTCTTACCGGCTTCGGCGTAATCGAACAGACCGGCCAGAAGCTGGCCTACGTCGCCAGCGGCGTCATCAAAAGCGGTGAAGGTGAATTGCCACAACGGCTGGGCGTGCTGTTCGCCGGGCTGAACGAAGTGATCGCCACCTATCAACCCGACACCTGCGCGGTGGAAATCGTCTTCGTCAACGTCAATCCGCAATCCACGCTACTGCTCGGACAAGCGCGCGGCGCGGTCATCTGCGCGGCGGTGTCGAATGAACTGCTGGTCGCCGAATACACCGCGTTGCAAATCAAGCAGGCCGTCGTTGGCCACGGCAAGGCCGCCAAGGAACAGGTGCAGGAAATGGTCAAGCGCTTGCTGGGTCTTCCCGCCGCGCCCAAAGCCGACGCCGCCGACGCGCTTGCCTGCGCCATCGCCCACGCGCACGGCAGCCGGCTTGGCAATCAATCCACAGCGGGCTATCGCGTGAAAGGTGGGCGTCTGGTATGAACAAGGAATTTCAATGATCGGACGCGCCAAATGATTGGACGTATTTGCGGCACGCTCGCCGCCAAACAACCGCCGCAGGTGCTGGTGGATGTGGGCGGCATCGGCTACGAAATCGACGTGCCGATGAGCACCTTCTATAACCTGCCTGCAATTGGCGAGAAAATCAGCCTGTTGACCCACCTGGCTATCCGCGAGGACGCGCATCTGTTGTATGGCTTCGGCAGCGAGATCGAGCGCGCGGCGTTTCGCGAACTGCTGAAAGTCTCCGGAATCGGTGCCAAGACCGCGCTGTCGGTGTTGTCCGGTTTGTCGGTCAATGACTTATCAGCGGCGATTGCCGCGCAGGAAATCGGCCGCATCGTCAAAGTCCCCGGCATCGGCAAGAAAACCGCCGAGCGGCTGCTGCTCGAACTGAAGGGCAAACCGGTGTTCGCCGGGGCGATTGCCAGCACCGCATCCGCAGGCATGTCCGACGACGTGCGACAGGCTTTGCTTGCGCTGGGTTACAACGACAAGGAAGCCACAGCCGCCATGCAGAAACTGGCGGCCGATTTGCCTGTGTCCGATGCGATCCGGCAGGCCTTGCAGCTGCTGTCTAAAGGGTAATATGCGCGCATGATCGAAACCGACCGCCTCATCGCCCCCGCCGCCGATAGCCCGCAGGAAGAACTGGTCGAGCGCGCGCTGCGGCCGCGCACGCTGGCCGAATACGTGGGCCAGGCGAAGGCGCGCGAGCAGCTCGAAATCTTCATCCATGCCGCGCGCAAACGCAGCGAGGCGCTCGACCACGTGCTGCTGTTCGGCCCGCCGGGACTGGGCAAGACGACGCTGGCGCACATCATTGCGCGCGAGATGGGCGTCAACCTGCGCCAGACGTCGGGGCCGGTGCTGGAGCGGGCGGGCGATCTCGCGGCCTTGCTCACCAATCTGGAACCTCACGACGTGCTGTTCATCGACGAGATTCATCGTCTCTCTCCGGTGGTTGAAGAGGTGCTCTATCCTGCGCTGGAAGACTTCCAGATCGACATCATGATCGGCGAAGGACCTTCGGCGCGCTCGGTCAAGCTCGACCTGCCGCCTTTCACCCTGGTGGGGGCGACGACTCGGGCGGGGATGCTGACCAACCCGCTGCGTGACCGCTTCGGTATTGTGGCGCGGCTGGAGTTCTATTCGGCGGAGGAACTCGGCTTCATCGTCCATCGCTCGGCGGGTTTGCTGAAAATGGAACTGGACGAAGCGGGTGCGCTGGAAATTGCGCGCCGCTCGCGCGGCACACCGCGCATTGCCAACCGGCTTTTGCGGCGCGTGCGCGATTACGCCGAGGTGAAGGCGGACGGGCGAGCGACCGGCGCGGTGGCGGACGCGGCGCTCATCATGCTGGACGTGGATCGCGCCGGGCTGGATGTGATGGACAGGAAGCTCCTTTCCGCCGTGGTGGAAAAATTCATGGGCGGCCCGGTCGGGCTGGACAACCTGGCGGCGGCCATCGGTGAGGAGCGCGACACCATCGAGGACGTGCTGGAGCCTTTTCTCATTCAGCAGGGCTATCTGCAGCGCACGCCGCGCGGGCGTATCGCGACGGCGCTGACTTACCGGCACATGGGATTGACGATGCCTGCAAGCCATCCCAATGCAGGGCTCTTCAACAGCGATACGTGAGCGCGCATTTCACTTTCCCCATCCGGGTGTATTGGGAAGACACCGATGCCGGCGGCGTGGTGTATTACGCCAACTATCTCAAGTTCATGGAGCGTGCGCGCTCGGAATGGCTGCGCAGTCTGGGGGTCGAGCAGGACGCGCTGCGGGATGAACTCGGCGTGGTATTCGTGGTGCGGCGGGTGGAGATCGACTACCTTGCCCCGGCCCGCTTCAACGACCTGCTGACGGTAACGGTGGAATCGATTGCAGCGACGCGCACCACGCTGACCGTCACCCAGCAGATTGCCAACGAAACCCCGCGGGCGCGGGCGCGGGTGCGGCTTGCCTGCGTCAACGCGGCCAGCTTCAAACCCGCTAGAATACCCGCGTCCATCCTTGAAAAACTGTTAAAAGCGCCGTGAACGCCGAACTCAATCAAGATCTCTCTCTGTTAAACCTCATCATCCACGCCTCGATTGCGGTACAGATCGTGCTGGGGCTGTTGCTCATCGCGTCGATGATGTCGTGGTGGTACATCTTCATCAAGATGTTTGCTTTGAAGCGCGCCACGCGCATTACCGAGAGTTTCGAGAAGGAATTCTGGGGCGGCGGAGATCTCAATGCGATGTACCAGCGTGTGTCGGCCGAGCGCGACGAGGCGGGCGAAATGGAGCGCATTTTCGAAGCGGGCTTCCGCGAGTTTCTCAAGCTGCGGCGGCAGGCCGGGGTGCCGGTGCAAGTCATCATGGATGGCACGCGCCGCGCCATGCGCGCCACCTACCAGCGCGAGATGGACCAGCTGGAATCGCATTTGTCCTTTCTTGCCACCGTGGGTTCGGTGTCGCCCTATATCGGACTGTTCGGCACGGTGTGGGGAATCATGCTGGCGTTTCAGGGCCTCGCCACGGTAGCGCAGGCGACGCTGGCGCAGGTGGCGCCGGGCATTGCCGAGGCGCTCATCGCTACCGCCATGGGCCTGTTTGCCGCGATTCCCGCCGTGGTCGGCTACAACCGCTACACCCATGACATCGACCGCCTGGCCAATCGCATGGAAAGCTTCATGGAGGAGTTCTCCAACATCCTGCAACGGCAGGCGACGAAGCCGGTTTGAAGCATGGCGCGCACGCGTAAACAAGTCGCCCAGATCAATGTCGTGCCTTTGATCGACGTGATGCTGGTGCTGCTCGTCGTGTTCATGATAACCGCGCCGTTCATCAATCCCGGGCAGGTGGAGCTGCCCAGCGTCGGCAAAACCGCGCAAACCCCATCGCTGCCGCTGGAAGTCATCATCAAGGAGTCCGGCGAATTCAAGCTGCGCGACCGCGCCGGCGACAGCATGGAACGCGGCGTGCAGAAATCGCTGCTTGCCGACGAAATCCGCGCCCTGCATCGCGCTCACCCCGATCAGCCGGTAGTCATCGCCGCCGACAAGGGTGTGCGCTATCAGGAAGTGATGGATGTGATGACCCTGTTGCAACAAGCCCAGATTGCCCGTATCGGGCTGCTTGCACGGCCTGCACCATGAATGTCCAGGCGGGGCCGCCTCTTTTTACGAGGCGCGGACCGGATGTGGCAGCGGGTGCGCTGGCGCTGGTGGTGCATGGTGTGTTTTTTCTGCTGCTGGTGTTTGGCGTTTCCTGGCAAACCCAGCAGCCAGCGCCGGTGATGGTGGATTTGTGGGATGCCCTGCCCGAGCCCCTGCCGACAGCACCGCCGGTCGAACCGCTGCCAGTGACTGAACCCGCTCCACTGCCTGCGCCTGTGGTGAAAGAGGTGCCCCCCCCCAAAGCACCGGACATCGCGCTGGAAAAAAAGAAAGCGGAAGCCGAACAGAAGAAAAAGTTCAAACAGGCGCTGGAAGCCGAGCAGAAAGCGTTGGCGGAAGCTGCGCGTCTGGAGACGGAGCAGATCGGGAAGGCGCGCGACCAGCAGATCGCCGTGCAAAAGAAGCGCGAAGCCTTGAAGCGGATGGAAGAGGAAGATTTGCAGCAGAACATGATGAACGAGGAACTCGCCAGCGAGTCGCGCCAGATCAAACAGCTGCAGTCGAGGGTTGCTGCGTCGAAACGTGCTGTGGAAGTGGCGCGCAGCGTGGGGCTATACAAAGACATGATAGGCGCCAAGGTGCGTGGCAACACGCGACTGCCGGACAACCTCAAGGGCAATCCGCAGGTTAAATGCCTGGTCAAATTGCTGCCAACCGGCGAGGTGCTGGACGTGCGGGTGATACAGGGGAGCGGCAACACAGCTTATGACGATGCAGTAGAACGCGCCATTCGCAAATCCTCTCCCTTGCCGTTGCCGGAGGACCGGGATGCACGGGCGGCGTTCGTGCCCGAAGTGACACTGGTGCATCGCCCCAGGGAATAGGGCGTGTGCATGAAGCGGATCGTCTTCTGCCTGTGCTAGAATCTCCGCCGTTGTTTGCGGTTTCTTCCTGTTCTGTCTGGATTCCCGTGTCGATTTTTCGTACTCTGCTCCTGTTCCCCCTGTTGCTTGCAGGCCTGGTCTTTCCCAGCGCCCCGGCATTCGCTGCCATGGAAATCCAGGTTATCGGCGGCGCAAGCATCAAGATAGCGGTGGCCATGGTGCCATTTCAGGGCGCCGCCGGTCAGCCCCAGCTTTCATTGACCCAGGTTGCGGGGGACGATCTCAGTCGCAGCGGCCAGTTCCGCCTGGTGGAAACGGCAGGCGCCCAACAGCCGACCGACCCGGCGCAGATCGATTACAAGCTCTGGCGCGACAGGGGCGTCGAGGCGCTGGTGATCGGGCGGGTCATGAGTTTGCCGGGCGGGCGTTTTGAGGTGCGATTCCGCCTGATGGACGCAATCAAGCAAACCCAGCTTGCCGGATACAGCTACAACATTTCGCCCGAGCAATGGCGTGCCACGGCACATGAAATTGCCGATGTGGTTTACGAAAAGCTGACCGGAGTGAAAGGTGTGTTCGGATCGCGCATTGCCTTCGTGCAAAAGCGCGGCAAGAATTTCGAACTGCGCGTGGCCGATGCAGACGGTCAAAACCCGCATACGGTGGTGCGTTCCAGTGAACCGCTGATTTCCCCTGTGTTCTCTCCCGATGGTGCACGCCTGGCTTATGTTTCTTTCGAGGACAAGAAACCGGTGGTCTATGTGCAATCGCTGCGCGATGGTGAGCGTCGTCAGGCAGCGGCATTCAAGGGCTCCAATTCCGCGCCGGCCTGGTCGCCCGACGGTAGCCGGCTGGCGGTGGTTTTGACGCGTGACGAGGCTTCCCAGATTTATTTCATCAACGCCGACGGCAGCGGCGTGACCCGGCTTACCCATGGCGGCAATATCGATACCGAGCCGGTCTGGACACCTGACGGCCAAACCATTTATTTCACTTCCGACCGGGGTGGCAGCCCGCAGATTTACCGTATGCCTGTCAGCGGAGGTGAGCCAAAACGTGTCACTTTTAGCGGCAGTTACAATGTTTCCCCGGCCATCAGTCCGGATGGCAGGCTGCTTGCCTATATCCAGCGTGAAGGAGGGAGCTTCCAGGTCGCGGTAATGGAACTGGCTTCCGGTCAGACCCGAGTACTGACCGATAGCGCGATGGATGAATCTCCCAGTTTTGCGCCCAACAGCCAGTCCGTGCTATACGCCACCGTACAGGGTGGGCGCGGCGTTCTCGGTACGGTCAGCATAGACGGAAGAACCCACGCGCGCCTGTCGGAAAACGGCGCCGATGCACGTGAGCCGGCTTGGGGACATTGAAAGTTTTACCTGTCAGGAGTTGTCATGCGTAGCACTGCTATCGCTTTATCGGCGTTTCTCGTTCTGGGCGGATGTGCCAGCATGCAGAATCAGGCCGTGATTGAACCTGTCGCCCCCATCGCCGCTCCCAGCGTTGCGGCCGTGGTTCCCGGTGCCGTGCCGGCGCAGGGTTCAGCCGGTGCGAGCGCCGCGCTGCCAGATCGGGCGGTACTCGAAGCCGTCATTGCCCCGGTTGTGGCTGCCGAGACCGTGCAGTCGGTACCGACCGTCCAGGCATCGTCAGCTCCGCAAAGCTGTCAGGCCCCGGGCCGGGCGGAGTCGGTGAACACGGCAGCGGTACTGGAACCGATCGATGGCCTGGGCGCGGGTCGCAATGTAGTCAAGCCTGAGTCCAGCCGGACTCCCGATCCTTATCAGTGCATGCTGGCCTGGGCCAATAACGCACAACGGGCCTTGGCCCCATGGGGGGAACCAGTT
>Ga0315271_10002853_pt1 | contig 10889 bp, 17 predicted proteins | sample C3_top_MG_FD_204664 | JGI IMG/M metagenome (GOLD analysis project Ga0315271, IMG submission 204664) | Sediment microbial communities from Yellowstone Lake, YNP, Wyoming, USA - C3_top | ecosystem: Environmental > Aquatic > Freshwater > Lake > Sediment | place: USA: Wyoming | collected 2017-08-01
TCTCCGCCTTCATGTCCTCCGCGTGGTTGTTCGCGGCCGGAACGAACGCCAGAACATGCTTGCCGGGCTTGACATCGAGCAGGCTGATCTTGGCCTTCGACCCGCAGAACATGTTGATCAGCGAGTGGTCGAGCTCGATGTGGTAGTGGCCGACATGTGCCTTCGGCGCCGTTCCCGCCAGCGCACAAGTGAGCTTGAAGTTCTTGACGGCGAGGTCAGTCGAGACGCTGTTAGCGGTGACCGCGGCGCCGGCAGTGGGGCCCTTCACGGTGAGCTTCGCGCCGGTGTTGGCCGTCATCATCGGCGCGTCGGCGGCCAGAGCGACCGCTGTGACGACGAGCAACGCGGAAAGTGCTGCCCCGGCGAGTGCGAGACGGGTGAGCTTCGTACGCATACGACCTCCTGAGTTCACGATTGACACAACCCCAGGCGGACGCGCCGGAGCCGGCGAGGTGGAAAGCCCCTCACGGGAGTGAGGTACAGCCCGGTTGCCGCGAACGGATGCGCGTCTGCGTCAAGAGACGACGAACCGTCCGTGCATGAACTGCAGGTGCGGGTCGCACTGGAAGCGGTATGTCCCCTTTGCCAGCCGCACCCGCCACGTCGCCTTGCCGGTCGCCGTCACTGATGTCTTCTTGTTCACGCCGGGGCCGAGCAGGTGGAAGTTGTGGATGCCGGACAGATCCCGGACCGAGAAGGTGTACGTCCCGGCCTTCAGCGCCCCGACCGGTCGGCCGGCCGCCGTCTTCAGAGTGATCGTGAAGCCGGGGCCGACGGTGCCGCGAAGATCTGTGGACCCTCCTGCACGGCCTTGCTGAGCGGCCAATCCAGCCGCGACCGCCGCGAGCGTCGCCGTGAGAACGAACAGGTACGTGCGCATGCAAACCTCCGAGATCGACTACCAACCACATCGGATACAGGCACTCGACCAGGATCGGATGAGCCGGTCGATACGACCTGTGATTCAGATGCGGGCACCGCGTATCCCGGCTCGCACGGACGCATCGGCGGCCTGCTCGACCCAGCGACCCAGCGCGGAGCCGCGGAGCCCGCCTGGCTCCACGAAGACCATGGTCGCCAGCGGCCGGCCGGCGAAGTCCATCGGGCGGACGTTGCAACGCGTGCGGGCCGCGTCGACGCCCTCGGGCCCGAACCGGAGCGTCAGCTCGTCGCCGGCGACGCCGCAGCACATGTGAGCGTCGAGCATGAACGCGAGCCCGCCGAACATCTTCTGTTCGCGGAGCCCGACCTCATCGACAAGCACGTCGCGCACGCGGTCGGCGAGATTCTCGTTGTAGGCCATCTGGGCCCATTCTCCGACCTAGGCTCTTCCGCGCCAACGGCTCAGCACCCGCGGCAGAGCGCCTGTCTTCCTGAGCACCCAGCAGGAATGTGCCGGGCGCGAACACTCCGTTCCCCACACCGTCGCGAATCCCACATCCGGCTGCCGGGTCTGAGGGCTGTAAGCAATTCGACCCGAAGGAGGAAGGTGATGGACGATCTCGACCGTGAGGCAACTGCAAGGCAGACGGTTGCGTATGCGCTGCTCGGCCTGGTCACGATCGGCTGGATGGCGGGGCTCGTGTTCGGCTTCGCGTCGGCCGGCGGCTCGGGCGGCAGCCTCGTGCAGACGACGTCTCAGTGGCTCGTTCCCGCGCTGCAGGGCGTGATCGGGCTGGCGATCCTGTCGGTCGCCGTCGTGCTGACCGCCATCGCGCGCCGGATCCGGATCCGCGCTCATGTCCTCAGCAGCGCGCTGCCGCGCCTGCTCGCCAGGTAACCACTCATCCACAGAAGGAGACAGATCATGACCGCAGCAACGCTCACCCACGTCGGCCGGGACCTCGCGATTCCGCGCGAGAGCGAAGGCTTCGACATGCCGGCGATGGCCAGCAAGATGTGGCGGCCGATGCTCGCGATGGGCCTCATGGCAGTCGCCGCAGGCGTCGTCGTCGGCGCCGTCCAGGCAACCCTCGACAACAGCCTCAGCGTCTCCCAGGTGGCAGCCTGGAACGCCGGCGTCCTGTTCCTCGGCATCGGCCTGCTTCTCTCCGCCGTCACCTTCCTGCTCGCCACGATCCTCGGCGAGCTCCGCGACGGAGGAACGAGCGTCCAGGAGGCGCTCGGCGAGAAGGCGCTGATCCTGAAGCGTCCGCTCACCGGCAAGCTGTTCCCGGCCGCGATGATGATGGGCCTGATGACCCTGCTCGCCGCCCTCGTGATCGGGTTCATCCAGGCCGCCAAGCTCGACACCGATCCCGCCGCTGCCGCCGACATCGCCGCCTGGGTCACCCCGCTCCGCTTCGCCGGGCTCGCTCTCCTCTTCACCGGCGTCTCGCTCGCACTCGCCACCATCGTCCGCGCGCTCCGCTTCCAGGCAAGCCGGATCCAGGACATCGCAGCACACCGCGCCGACTGACCGGCACCCGCACACAGTCCCCCCTGACGGCCGCCTCCCCCCGGGCGGCCGTCACCCGTTGGCGAGACGCTCCCGGCAACGGAAGAGACGCGAGATCAGCCACCTGAGCGAATCCCTCATCACCGAGCGCGGGTCGGACGGAGTGAACATGTCAACCACCGAAGTGAAATGGGGTCCTCGAATGCGAAAGGCAATCTGGAACGGCGAAGTGATCGCCGAGAGTGACGACACGATCGTCGTCGAAGGCAACCATTACTTCCCTCTCGAATCCGTCAACCGCGAGTTCCTCGTCGAGAGCGACCGCCACACCTCCTGCCCTTGGAAGGGCCAGGCGAGCTACTACACGATCGAGGTCGACGGCGAACAGAACAGAAACGCCGCATGGACGTACCTGACACCGAAACCCGCCGCAGCGAAGATCGCGGGGCGAATCGCTTTCTTCAAGGGCGTCAAGGTCGTCGATGACGACCACGACGTCAACGAGTCAGGGATGCTGCACCGCCTCGCCGGACTCCTCACACGCTGAGTCTCTCAACCTCCGAGCCAGGGCGAATCTATATGAGCGTCGGATACGTCCAAGAGTCGATGTATCCCCTCATACGACCGCGCGTCGGATCATGCGTCGAGACCGAAGCACGCCGCCACGTCCACAAGGAAGAGAGCAAGAGGGGATTCGCTCGGACGGTCGCACACCGCAACGACAGCTCAAGACGCGCTGTTGGCCGATTCCCGTCGTTCTGCGTCGCTGGAACCGCGGCACCCCGACGCACCGGCAGAGAGAGCGGGGCCGCCCGGATCCGGCGAAGATGCTCGCCGTTGTGAACGTGTACCTCGAGACCGATGAACAGCTCGTCGCATCGGCCCGGGTGGGTGACGAGCGCGCGTTCGACGAGCTCGTGTCCCGGCATGCCCGTCGCACCTACGGGATGGTCGCACGCATCCTCGGTGACCGTGCCTCGGCGGAGGATGTCGTGCAGGAGACCTTTGTTCGTGCCTGGCGCGGGCTTGCGTCCTTCCGTGGGGACGCGCAGTTCTCGACCTGGCTTTACCGGATCGCCGTCAACGAGGCGAATCGTCACTTCGCCCGCGAGACGCGCCGCGAGCTCGTTTCCTACGAGGACGTGATGATGAAGGTGCCCGACATCTCCGCTGATGTTCCTGCCCGCGCCGAGTCGAGCGAGGCACGCAGACAGCTCGAGCGGCTTCTCGCCGAGCTTCCCGGCAACTATCGCGCACCCGTCGTCCTGCGTGATGTCGAGGGCCTGAGCAACGAGGAGGCCGCCGACCTTCTCGGGCTCGACCTTCGTAACTTCAAGAGCCGCCTCCATCGCGGCCGGATGGCGCTTCGCAAGGCGCTCGAAGGCCTGGAGAGCGAGTGATGATCGTGATCGACAATGTCGGTCTCGCGCGTGTCGAGATTGGTGAATCTCCGCCGCCGCACACCGGGTCGAAGAGAGGGTTATGACACCCGACTTCCGCATTCCGTTCCTCCGCGACCGCCGCGAGTGCGAGGCGGTACGGTCAGTGATGACGGACTACCTCGACGCCGACCTCGATGACCGCACGCAGCGGCGCGTCGATCGACACGTTCGTTTTTGCCCCCGCTGCCGGCGGGTTCTCGGGAACCTCCGTGCGACGGTCGATCGGCTCGCGCACCTCGAGGCATCTCCCGAGCTCGAGCCAGACGATGAGCTCGTCGAGCGCATCTCTCGAGCCTGGCGCAGCTCGGAGGGCAGGCCGCCCTCGTCATCGCCCTGATCCAGGCCGAGACCCGGATGGCGGCCCGATCTCCCAGGTCGTGGACCGGCGGGCGCGTCAGCGACCGAGAGCCACGGGACACGCGAGCGGTCAATGGCCGGGATGGTTTCGAGGTCAGCCGTCGCGGGCGGCGACCTTCACAGCCTCCGAGAGGGTCGGGTGCGGGTGGATCGTGGCGAGCAGCGGTGCGAGCGTACCGCCGATCGCGTTCATCGCGATCATCGGCCCCGGGAGCAGGTCGGCGCCGTGACGGGAAAGGATGTGGGCTCCCAGGATCACACCCGTCTTTGCGTCGAGGATGAACTTGACGCGGCCCCGGCGGTCGCCGAGCGCACGGGCCTTGCCGCCCTTGCCGACGGCGAAGCGGCGCACCTCGACCTCGTAGCCGGCCTCTCGAGCCTCCGTCTCGCTCAATCCCACTCCGGCAAGCTCCGGGTCGGTGAAGATCACGCGAGGGATCGTCCGGTAGTCCGGGCGCTCCGCCGTGCCGTCGAGCATGTTCGCGACGGCGATCGGCGCCTCGTAGGTCGCGACATGCGTGAACATCATCCCACCGATCGAATCGCCGATCGCGAACACGTGAGGTTGCGTCGTCCGCAGGTGCTCGTCGACCGTGACACCGCCTGGCCCGAACGCGATCCCCGCCTCCTCGAGACCGAGGCCGTCCACGTCCGGCGTGCGGCCGAGGCCGACGAGCAGGCGGTCGCCCGTGACCCTCGTGCCGTCCACGAGCACGACGGACGGCCTGCCGCCATCGAGCTCGACGCGCTCCGGCGCGATGCCCGCCTGGATCCGCACGCCCTCCCGTTCCAGGTAGGTGGCGAGGAGCGCCGTGAGCTCCGCGTCCTCGCCCCGCGCCACGTGGTCGCCGCGCAGAACGACGGTGACCTCGGCTCCGAGGCGCCGGTAGGCCTGGGCGAACTCGAGCGAGATCGCACCTGCGCCGAGCGCGACGAGATGCGGGGGAAGCTCGGTCGCCCGGAGCAGATCGTCGCTCGTCGCGAACGGAACCTGGTCGAGGCCGAGGATCGCGGGGATCGTCGGCCGCGCTCCCGTGGCGATCACGGCGTGCTCGAACTCAACGACCTGGCCGGCGCACTCGATCTCGCGCTCGGAGGCGAAGCGGGCACGGCCCCTGAACAGGGTCACACCCTCGTCACGCTCTATTGCATGCTCGTAGAACGAGATCCCGTCGTCGATCACCCGCTGAACGCGGGCCATCACGGCTGCGAAGTCCACCTCCACTGCGCCCGTGTGAATGCCGAACTCACCGGCCTGTCGAGCGTCGTGCGCTATCTCGGCAGCTCTGACCAGAGCCTTGGTCGGGATGCACCCGCGCGTGATTCAGGTGCCCCCGACCGCGCCGCTCTCGAAGAGCGCCACGCGCTTGCCACGTCGGCGCGCGGTCCGAACAGCGGCCCAACCACCCATGCCGGAGCCGACCACGGCGACGTCGAACAGCGGCGATCCCCCGTGGCGCGTGAACGACCGCAGTGCCATTCGTGATCGCTCCATCTCTTCGCCTCCGTTGAAAGTAGACATCTCGATCCTGACGCTTGCCCCGGACATGCATCCAGGCGCTTCGTCCGGTGCCGACAAGAACGACAGCGATTCGTCGCTCCTTCGTCACTACTGCCTCACCCCGTGAATCTCCTGCGGCTCTCGCACGGTCGAAGCTCACGACCCCCTGAAGAGGAGCGCCATGCCCGAACATCAGATCTGGATCGAGGCACCCGATGCGAGCAGCGCCGCATTCCTGATGCGCCACCTCGTCGGCCGACTCCGCGCGCAGCTCGTCCAGTGCACGGGACGAAGCTGGCGCGTCCTCGTGCACCCGGACCCCGACCGCTCAGCGTCGATGGCAGAGGTGATCTCGCTCGTGCGCGAATGGCTGCGTTCGTACGGGCTCCCCGCGACCCGCGTCCACGTGGACAACCACAGCTTCGTCGTCCGCGAAGCACTCGCGGCATGAGCGGGCGCAGCTTCGACGCGATCGTGATCGGCGGGGGGCCCGCGGGAGAGGTGTGCGCCGGCCGGCTCGGGGAGAAAGGCCTCGAGGTCGCCCTCGTCGAGCGCGAGCTCGTCGGCGGCGAATGCTCCTACTGGGGCTGCATGCCTTCGAAAGCCCTGCTTCGACCGTCCGAGGCGATCGCCGAGGCGCTTCGGGTTCCCGGCGCCCGCGAGGCCGTGTGCGGAGAGCTCGACACCGAAGTCGCGCTCCGCCGCCGCGACGAGGTCATCCACGATCTCGACGACAGCGCGCAGATCCCCTGGCTCGACCAGCGCAACGTGACGCTCTTGCGCGGTACCGCGGCGCTCGACGGCGAACGCCGGGTGCGCGTCAACGGCGACGTGCTCCAGGCGAGGCGCGCCGTCGTGATCGCGACCGGCACGGGCGCGTCGCTGCCACCGATCCCGGGCCTGAAGGACCTCAAGCCGTGGACAAACCGCGAAGCGACCACAGCGAAGCGTGCCCCATCGACGCTGATCGTCCTCGGCGGCGGGCCGATCGGCGTGGAGCTGGCCCAGGCGTGGACATCACTGGGGTCGCACGTCACGCTGCTCGAGGCGCTGCCACGGCTCCTCTCCCGCGAGGAGCCGTTCGCCAGCGAGCTCGTACAGACCGCGCTCCGCGACCGCGGCGTCGACGTTCGCACCGGCGTCAAGGCCGTTCTCGCCCACAGCGCCTCGAGCCGCAAATGGATCACACTCGACGACGGGACCGAGCTGAACGCCGAGGAAATCCTCGTGGCCGCGGGACGACGCCCACAGACCGGCAACATCGGGCTCGAGGCCGTCGGCCTGGAGCCCGGCAGCTACGTCAAGGTCGACGACAGCATGCGCGTCGAGGGCACCGACTGGCTCTACGGGGTCGGCGACGTTAACGGACGCGCGCTGCTCACCCACATGGGCAAGTACCAGGCGCGGATCGCGGCCGACAACATCGCTGGAGACGACCTGCGTGTCCATCCTCTCGCCGACGGGCCGCTTGTGCCCCGAGTGGTATTCACCGATCCGCAGGTCGCCGCCGTGGGGCACACTGCCGAGTCTGCACTGCAGGCCGGACTCAACGTCAAGACGGTCGATCACACAACGGCGGCAACGGCGGGAGCGAGCTTCCACGGGCGCAACACCCCGGGCATCTCACGCCTCGTCGTGGACGAGGACCGTCGCGTGCTCGTCGGAGCGACGTTCACCGGCACCGACGTGGCGGAGTTCCTGCATGCGGCCACGATCGCCATCGTGGGCGAAGTCCCGCTCGAGCTCCTCTGGCACGCCGTCCCCGCGTTTCCCACCCGCAGCGAGATCTGGCTGCGCCTCCTCGAGGCGTACGGAACGTGATCGGAAACGGGGCGTTCGAGCTCAGCCCCTCCCGAGCGCCCTCTCCGCGTCGTCGAGCCGAAGCAGGCCGACGAGCGTCCCCTCGAGGGTTGTCACGAGCGCTGTGGTGAGCTTCTGCTCGCGGAGCCGCTGAGTGATGGCCTCGAGCGTGGTGTCCGGACGGATCGTACTCGGCCCCTCGCTCATGGCCTGCTCGACCGTCGCGTCGCTCCCTCCCGTCAGTGCCGAGCGGCCGAGCCGGCCGAGCACGATCCGCGCGTCGTTGACAACGATGCACGTATCCCAGCCGGCCGCGCTGACCCGATCCCGCACTGATTGCAAAGACTCATCGAGGCTGCAGGTCGGAACATCTACCCGGGAATAACCACCTGCCCGTGGGACGCCCGCTTCAGCGCCCTCGATCGGAAGGCCGGCGGCAAGCCAGGCCGCCTTGCCGGCAGCGAAGTCGAACACCCGGGTGAAGCCGAGGCTCTCGAGCCGCCACGCGGCTCGCGGGCTGACGTCTCACTGGTAGTCCCAGCAGTAGACGATCACCGGGCCTGCCGGGTCGAACTGCCGTGCGGCTTCGGCATCGAGCTGCTTCAGCGGCAGATTGACAGCTCCGGGCAGGTGCATGTCGGCGTACTCGCCGGCCGGGAGAACCTCGACGAGCTGCGCTCCTCCCTCCAGCAAAGCCTGTAGCTCGAGATGGTCGATGGTCGTCGGCATCACGTCTCCCTCGGGTCGGTCGCGGTTTGCGTGGACGGATTATTGTATTCTGATACCAGAAGGAGATGATATGAGCACGATTACTCCGTTCCGACTCCCTGAGGCTCCGGCTGCGACCGACCTCGTGGCCAAGTACTTCCGCGCCCTCGGTGATCCGACGCGCCTTCGCATTCTCGAGCTCCTCCACGACGAAGGAGAGCTCTCGGTGGGGGTACTCGTCCACCGGCTCGGCGTCTCGCAGCCAAAGGTGTCGAACCACCTCGCCTGCCTGCGCTGGTGCGGATTCGTGCACACCCGCCGCGAGCATCGGGTCGTCCACTACCGGATCGCGGACGACCGCGTCGAGCAACTGCTCGCGCTCGGGCGGGCGCTGCTCGCCGACAACGCGGAGCACGTTGCCTCCTGCTGCCGCGTCCCGGAAGGGACGCCGTGACGCCGCCGGCAGAACACGCTGACCTCCTCATAGAGGTCCTGTCGTTCGACGGCTGCCCGAACCGCGAGCCGGCGGTCGAGCTCGTCGAGCGCATCGTCCGCGAGACGGGCGTCACTGCGCGCATCGAGGTGATCGACGTCACCGACGAGGAGACGGCCCGGGCGCGACGCTTCCTCGGCTCTCCCACGATCCTCATCGCCGGGAACGACGTCGAGCCCGGAGCGGGCGCCCGTACCGACTACAGCGTCTCCTGCCGTGTCTACCGCACCGACGATGGGTTCAGGGGCCTGCCCGACCCTCAGTGGCTCCGCGACGCGCTCGCCTGAACCCCCGGGGCCTTTGAGCCCGCGATCGATGCTGCGAGCCCGTCGAGGAACGCGTCCCAGCGCGCGTCGAACGCCTCGGAGCCCGGCGCGAGACCCGTGGCCAGACGGACGACCTGTGGGAGCATCGCAGGCAGCGTGATCACGGCGAGCAGGGCGAGGAAGAGCATCTCGACGTCGAGCGCGGGAGAAATCACACCGTCCGCCTGCCAGTCGCGGAGCATCGAGATCTGGCGCGCGTAGTACTCCGCCCTGTATTCGGCGTCGACCGGCTCCTCTCCCGTATCGGCGAGCGCCTCGCGAAGGATCAGGCGCACGAAGACAGGATCGTCGAGCGTACGACGCGTCCAGTGGCCGAGAGCGGCTCCGACGGTCTCCGGGAGGGCGTCGAGAACGGCGCTGCGCGCGGCAAACTGTGCCCGCAGGGCCTCGCGAACGAGCGTCTCGCGATCGCCGAAGTAACGATAGACGAGCGCCTTGTTGCAGCCGGCCCGGCGCGCGACGTGCTCGATCCGCATGCCCTCCTCGCCACGTTCGGAGAGCTCTGCGGCGGCGGCCGCGAGGATCCTGGCCCGCGTGTCCGCTGACCCGTGCGTGGGAGCCGCCACGGCTCAGCAGCCGATCGCCGACAGGCGGCTGCGGGAAGGGGTCACGGTGAAATAGGCGTCGACACCGCCCTCGGCAGCAGCCATCCGCTGGATCGTGTCGGGGAACGAGCGTCGGACCGTGTGATCCATCGCCGGCAGGATGAAGGCGGCGAGGAACCTGCGCTTCGGTGTCACGTTCCACGAAATCCGTACGGCGGCACCGTCTGGGCGCTTCTCGACACTCCAGCCGCCCGTCATGGTGCAAAACGGGAACGGAAAGCCCGGCTCTCCGGTGAGGAACTCGACCTCGTAGCGCCGCTCGTCCGCCTCGTAGAGCGTGCACCGCTCGGCCCACACGTGCCCCGAGCCGTCCCGGCACTCACGAACTGCACCGACGCCCGGCGCTGCGTTCCCCCGCAGCCGCGAGTCTGCGAGACTCGAGGCGAAACGCGAGATCTCGCCGAGATCACCAACGGCCCGCCAGAGCGTATCGGCCGACGATCCGCTCTCGACCTCGACGCAGACACGGTAGGAGCCCGCCGCTGCGCCGCGTGCCCCGTACGAGCGCGCGATGCCGACGAGCTGCGCGAGCGCGAAGCCGCCAACGACCCCGGCCACCGCGAGCATGAGCGTGACCCCGACGCGCGTGAAGGCGTCGCTCGCCACAGCAAGGATGACGGCGGTGCCGACGACCCAGCCGATGTCGGCAAGGGAGACGAGTACCGGACCGAGCGCAGTTCGCCACCGACGCACCGCCTGCGTCGTCACGATCACGGCAAATCCGACGAGCAAGGCACCGATCAGCGCCAGCAGTCGCTCGCTCCCGATCCCGGCCCGCTCGCCGACCGATGCAGACGCCCCGAGGAGGATGATCCCCGTCCCGGCCGAGAAGAGTGCGTTGCCGGCAAGTGCGGCGGTGAGCAGTCGATCTCGCATCAGATTCCTCCTTGTAACGGTAACGTTGCCGTTACTGTACCACGTGGCGGGCGCGGTCGTTCGGCTATCGCTCCGCACCGACCCCCCGCTGCACGCCGGCGGCCGCCACGACGGCCTGCACGATCGAGGCCGAAACGCCGACGATGGCAAGCGGAACTCCGATCCCGGTGCCGGCGAGGGCGAGGCCGACGCCCACCGCCGCGACGATCCCGGGGACACGAGCCGCGATGCCGTCGTCCCGCAGTCCCCCGTCCACGGCGAACGGGCACGGCGTCAGGAAGTAGGTGCGCAGGAGCAGGATCCACGGAACCCCCACCCGGAGCAGGACGAGGGCGACGAGCAGCGGTGGGATCACACCGAGACGGAATGCAGCGAGCGCGACG
>Ga0315271_10002854_pt1 | contig 10889 bp, 8 predicted proteins | sample C3_top_MG_FD_204664 | JGI IMG/M metagenome (GOLD analysis project Ga0315271, IMG submission 204664) | Sediment microbial communities from Yellowstone Lake, YNP, Wyoming, USA - C3_top | ecosystem: Environmental > Aquatic > Freshwater > Lake > Sediment | place: USA: Wyoming | collected 2017-08-01
GACGCTGTCCATGCCGACTCGCCGCTACAGCGTCGCCTTCGACTATACCTTGACCGCTGCCGATGGCCGGGTATTCTCGCAACTGCCAACGAAGGACTATTTCAATGTCGCCAATACGACCGTGGTTGGCCGTCAGATTTGCGTGACAAAGATCTCGACCAAGTCGTTTGACCAGGAAGAGAATTCGCCCTCTACCCCGTCCTCGGTGGTGATCTCCCCGAGCGTGCCGGGCACGGAACTCGCATTCTGCGGTGAAGCCAACGTGTTGTCGATCAACAACGGTGGCAGCACAGTGGCATCGGGTACCTTGAAGGCAACCGTGGCCCGTGGTGACCTCGAGAATGGTTACAAGGCTGGCTGGCTGTTCCTGGATACACCGGGTGCAACCGGCGCGTTGGGTTTCAACGGTCTGCCTGTGGTCGGCTCCAGTTTCTACCGCGCGACAGCGGGTAGCAGCACCTTCGGCGCAACCTTGCCGCATCGCACCCAAGTCCTGTCACTCAATCTGTGATTGGATTGATGCTAAAGTAGCACTCAGCGAGTGCTACGTTCTAAGAAAAAGGCGGGGCAACCCGCCTTTTTTTGTGTCAAACTGTTAATCCCTTTTTTTAATTTATGTACTTGCCATCACTTATCGCATCGCCCATGACCCGTCACCGCGCCGCTGTGGGCCTGTCTTTGACGCTAGCGCTCGCTGGCGCTTTGGCGCAGAATTCCCCGCCCCCTCCCGCAACGCCTGCGGCCGTGACTGCACTGTCGGCTTCCGTACCCTCCACCATCCTGGCCCGTGGCCCGGGTGGAACGGTCATCAGCTTCAGCGATGTGCTCTCGGAGTTGCAGCGTGCGCCCGAGGAAATCCGGCAATCCGCGCTTTCGCGACCCGAGGCTGTGCAGCAGCTTGCGAATAATCTGCTGGTGCGCCGTGTGCTGGCGGCCGAGGCCGAGCGTGATGGTTTGGCAGCCGACCCGATCGTGCTGGCCAGCATTGCCATTGCACGCGATCATGTCTTGTCGGATGCGCGTCTGGCGCGACTTGACGCGCAGAACACACCCAGCGAGGCGGCGCTCGATGCCTATGCACGCAATCTTTATCAGACCGGCGGCCCCCGCTTTGAAAGACCAGCGCAGACCCGGGCGCGTCACATCCTGTTGCCCAATACCGGCCCGGAGTCCTTGAAGAAGGCACAAGATCTCTTGGCGCAGCTGCGCGCCGGCGCATCGTTTGAAGAACTGGCCAAAGCCAACTCGACCGACAAGGCCAGCGCCGCACGTGGCGGCGATCTCGGGTTTTTTGGGGCAGGGCAAATGGTGCGGCCGTTTGAAGACGCCGTCAATGCCCTGGCAAAACCGGGTGACCTGAGTGCTCCGGTGGAGTCTCAGTTTGGTTACCACATCATTCGTCTGGAGGAGCGCCGTGAAAAAGGCACCCAACCGTATGCCGAGGTGCGGTCCCAACTGATCGATGAAGCGCGCACCGCCATACTGAATCAATCGCGCATAGACAAGGTGCAAAGCCTGAACAAGGACTTTGTGTTTGACAAGGAAGCGATTGAAGCCTCGACCAAGGCCGCGACGCTAAAGCGCTGAAGCGCTGAACCGGCCATTGACTCAGCAGCCGGGTCTTTATCCGATGCAACATTGTTGGGAAGATTGGCGGGCCCTATGGCACGCCCGGGCGCTGCTGTGGGTCATGACGCGCCGTGAACTGTCGAGCCGCTACGCCGGTTCAGCAGCCGGTGTGATGTGGGCTTATCTGCAGCCCATGCTGCTGGTCGGGGCCTATTTTCTCGTTTTTGATGTCGTGTTTTCCATGCGCATGGGCGACAACGCTCCCACCACCCGGCTCGGCACCTACCTCGTGGTGGGTTCGCTGCCCTGGCTGGTGTTTTGCGAATCGCTTTCGCGTGGTGCCAGCAGCTTGGTGGAGGCCGGCAGTCTGCTGCAAAAGAACGCCTTGCCCCCGGTGCTGTTTGTGGCGCGAAGCGTGCTGGCCGGCTGGGTGGTGTTTGTACCGCTGATGGTGTTGCTCACGCTGGGGTATTTGCCGCTCAGTGGTTTCGGTTGGGCACTGCTGGCTGTACCTTTGCTGTTGCTGTTGCAGGGCGTGCTGGCCTTGTTGCTGGCCTACTTGCTGGCCATTTTGGCAGCAGCCGTGCGAGATACCTTGCAGGTGCTCGGCTTCTTTTTGTCGGTCGGCATTTACCTCTCGCCCGTGTTGTTTCCCATGAGTCTTTTTCCGCCAGCTTGGCGTTGGCTGCTGTTTGCCAATCCCATGACGGCACTGGTGCTGTCGTATCAGTCCGTGCTGCTGCAGGGTGCTTGGCCGGAACTGAGCTTGTGGGCGGTGACCCTGGGTTGGCTGCTGCTGCTGGCCTGGCTGCTCGATGGTCTGGTCAAGCGCAGCCGCGATGAACTGGTGGACTGGCTATGAGCCAGGCGGTGTTGCAGGTGCAAGGCTTGGGCAAATGCTACCGCCTGTACGATTCGCCGCGCTCACGTCTACTGACTCTACTAGGCTGGTCCAACCGGTCGCTGCCGCATTGGGCTTTGCAGGATGTCAGTTTTGCACTGCAGGCAGGCCAATGCCTGGGAGTGATCGGTGACAATGGCGCGGGCAAGAGCACCTTGCTCAAACTGTTGGCCGGTACGCTGCGGCCCTCGCACGGGCAGTTGCACAGAGTTGGTCGGGTCACGGCCATTCTGGAGTTGGGGGCGGGATTTCACCCCGACTTTACCGGCCGGGAGAATTTGATGTTCGGAGGCAGCTTCATTGGCCTGCCTCAGGGTGAAATACTGCGCCTCTCGGATGAGATCATTGCTTTTTCGGAGTTGGGTGAGGCGATTGACCGTCCGGTCAAAACCTATTCTTCCGGCATGGCAGTGCGTCTGGCGTTTGCACTGGTCACTGCCGTGCAGCCCGAGCTGTTGATCATCGACGAGGCCTTGTCCGTCGGCGACCAGCATTTTCAAAAGAAATGCGTGCAGCGCATCGAGACGTTTCGCCAGCAGGGTTGCACGATCTTGTTCTGCTCACATAGTCTCTATCACGTGCGCCAATTGTGCGATCGGGTATTGTGGCTGGACCATGGTCGGGTGCGAGGTCTGGGTGATACCGAGTCGGTACTGGCCGGTTATGGAACCCATGTGCGATTGCAAGACCTGACGCAAGCATCCCATGATCCTGCAATCCAGCCTACGCAGTCGGCTATTCCCGACAACCCCAATATTCAGGCTTGGGTTGCTGATGGCCGTCGTGCCGGCCTGCTCGATGTGCACGTCAGTGGTTTGGCCAGTGATACTGGAAGTGATTCAGATTTGATGTTGACCGGTTCAGACCTCGTCATTCAAGTGCGCGCGGTATCTGTCAGTGATGAAACTCCCAGCGTCGGCGTGATGTTGGAGCAGTTTCACGGGGTTGGTGTCACATCGGTCGCCACCCATGCGGACGGTGCGCATTTGACAGTGCTGGCCTGCCAGGACGGATGGACAAGCTGGCAGGTGACCTTGAGCTTCCCGGACTTTCCCTTGCATTCCGGGCAGTATTCACTGAGCTTCTATTTGTTTGACGCCAAGGGTCTGGTGGTCTACGACGAGTGGAAAGACTTTATTCAATTCCGGTGGGTGAGCCCCAGCCTGACACCTGGTCTGGTTCGCTTGCCGCACCTGTGGTCTTGATGCCTGGTCCCATGATGCGACGACTACGCACCGAGCTGCGTGATTTGTTGGAACTGGTTTTGCTGCCGGGCCTGGCCGCCGTGTTGCCGTGGCGCTGGTGCTTCCGAGTGTTCCAGAGGCTGGCGCGCTGGCGCTGGCTCTATCGGGAACAGTGCGAAGCAGCGCTCGCGCAAGCCCGTAGCCGGGGCTGGGCCGGTGGGAGTGAGGCGCACTGGATTTGGGCCAGACGGCTGGTGACCTTGGTGGACCACGCTGACCACTACCTGGGCTTGTGGCGCAGTGACGCCTGGATGCATGAATACATGCGGGTTCAAGGCGTCTGGCCAGCGCATGGACAAGGTGTTTTGTTATTGACATTGCACTGGGGCGCCGGCTACTGGGGCTTGCGCCATGCCGCAGCAGCAGGGTTGCGGCCTCATGCCCTGGTGGCTTCATTGAGCAGCCAGGCGTACCGGGGCAGAAGGGTCATGTCCTGGTATGCCCGCTCGCGCAACGCCCATGTTGCCCGCACGCTGGGGTCACCCACCATCGATGTGGCTCAGCATTTGAAACAGGTGGTCAAAGCCTTGCGTGACAAGCATTCACTGCTCGGTGTGGTGGATGTGCCGGCCGACGAGGCCAAAGCCAGCATGACGATTGAATTGCTGGGTATGCAGACCTGCGTACCGCGCGGCTTGTTGCGCCTGGCAGTTGATCAGCAAGTCCCCTCGGTTATGTATATCACCGGATTGGACACGGCCACAGGGCAGCGGTTCTTGCGCATCAATTCGCTGGGTGTTCATGCGACGGTCGAAGAACTGGCTGACAAGGTCTATGGCGAGCTGGCACAGCTCATTGCTGAAGACGCTCCGGCCTGGCATTTCTGGGCGATCGCCGAGCGGTTTTTCCGGCAGCCGTAATCGCGAGCACCTTATTTCTTTCTATCAAGCCGTTTTAAAACGGGCAATATTCGGCTGTTCAATCAGGTGCCAGCTGGCGACGGAAAGCAGGGTTGTCCAGATGAACACATGCACCAGCAGACGCCCGCCTTCCAATGATGCGGCCATGCCTGTCATTGCGGTGATGACCAGAAAATGCCAAAGATAAAGCCCATAGTTGATGTCACCCCAGTAACGTAAAGGTTTCCAGAGAGGGTGTGCCGCATGCGGCAGCGTGATGGCACAGCACACGACGGCGGCGAACCCCATTCCCAGCAGTGGTCGCCATACCAGCAACATCCAGGTGCTGTGCCAGTAGATGTTGCTGCCGGCGCTTTGAATGCCGATGGTAAACATCAACACAGCAGCAACACCCCAAGCCAGGCAGTTTCTCCACTGGGGGCGTAGCCACGAACGGATCATGCCGCCAGGCGAACGAACCACCAGAGCCAAAGCGATGCCCATGGCAAATTCCTCCCATACCCCGGGGAGCTGCGTCATGTAGATGAACTGCAGCATTGAATCGGACTGACCAGGCACAAGCGCCAAGACGACTGCGTAGCGGTACAGCATCGCCAGCACAAAGGACAGGCCAAGGAAGAGACCCGTGCGAACTCGTAAAAGCAGTGGGGTGGCTGCAAGCATAAGCAGGTAGAACTGCATTTCGACGGCTGTTGACCAGCTCGGGCTGTTCAAGGCACCATGTGTCAATGGATGCAAATTCTGCAAGAACAGCGCATGTCCGAAAATACGGGCAAGCAGTGTTGTGGTGTCGACATGCTCGATCATGTACGGGTTGACAAAAACCAGGTAGATCAGCCCGGTCAGCAAATAAAGCGGGACGATTCTGGCAAGCCTGCGCTGCAGAAAAGTGCGCTTGAAGCCTGCGCCTTCGCGCTCATAGCTGCCAAGTGCCGAAAGCGTGATGACGAATCCACTGATAACGAAGAAGAGGTCTACGCCAGCCCAGCCATAGGTGAAGAAAAGTGGCCATCCCTGTTTGGGGAAAGAGGGCCAGTGATTGAGTACGTGGAACACCATAACCATGCTGGCAGCCAGCCCCCTGAGCACATCGACAGCAGGATAGTGCGGCGCAGATTGTGGCGCAGCAAAAACATCTAGCGAGACGCCAGGGCGAACAGGGGGCATGGATTCGAGAAATCGCACCTGCTTGGTGTCAGGACCGAGGACGCCCGGGCTTGCTAATCTTGGCGGATCGCCGAGCCTTGGTTCTTGTCGTCTCAGCTTGCTTGCGTGCCGTGACCAAAAAGCCTTGCACGGGCTCACCCGACTCATGGCGCAGCACCCGGTCTTGTATGTCAATGTCGCCAAAGCCGGCTTCTTGCAGCAGGTGCTGGACATGGCTGCGCTGGTGGGTGTAGCGGAAGGTGCTTTGCAACGCGTAGTCAGCCTCACCCGCAGCGCCCGCCTCGCATGAGAAGACAAAACGGCCGCCAGTCAACAGGATGCGGTAGGCGTTGGGAATGACGGCGTCCAGGTTGCCTACGTAAATGAGCACGTCAAGGGCGGTGATGATGTCGTAATGATCTGAAGGCGTGGCCTCGAGGGCGTCCAGAATATTGACACGGTGGAAACGATCGTAGACATTGTGTGCGGCTGCTTTTTCGATCATTTCCTGTGACAGATCGACGCCAATCAGGGCACCGTTGATGCGACCCAGGCAAGCGCCCAGCAGCCCGGTGCCACAACCCAAATCGAGTACATCGACCTTGCGGTCAGGATGCCATTGGCTGATCATTTGGGCCACGTCGCGTGGCAATTTGTATTTCAGCTGGACCACCAGATCGTGATCGAACCGGGCTGCGTAGCTGTCAAACATGCCGGTGATGAGTGAGACGGGCTGTGTTTTGGGCGTAATGCCACGCGCAATATCCAGGTAAAACTGGTACAAATCATTGCTGGGGTCAAGAGCTACCAGGAACTCACCGTCCCGGATGGCTTGCTCTGTCATTTTGGCTTTCAGGCAGGCCCGCAGGCGGTCACTCAACAGGTCCGGATTGTTGGGCAGTTGCCGCAACAGGTCGTCGAGAATGTCGATAGCGCCGACAGGGTCATTGCTGTAGATCAGGCTGCGGGCAATCTCGTGACGAGTGGTCAAATCGCCAGGGCTGATTTGTTCGGCCCGACGCAACCATTGCAATCCCTGTTGGTGGAGGTTGAGGCGCCGGGCCACGGCGGCAGCGCGGGTCAGAAGTTCTGCCTCGATGTTGCTTTGGGTAGCATGGCTGTCGATATGCTGGATAGCCTGTTCCGCCATGGCCATGGCTTCTTTGGCTTCGCCCCGAATGGCCAACACACTTGCCAGATGAATCGTGGCAATCGGCCACTCGGGCGCAAGCTGATGCGCTTTGCGCGCCGCCTCAAGCATGCCGTCCGTGTTGTGGGCCGCTTCGGCCAAGCGCGATCCAAGCAAGAAAAGGCGAGGGTCGTGCGAGTTGGACTTGACCAGCAGGTTCAATTGCAGGGCGGCTTCTTGCAGCCGATTCTGGCTGATCTGCTGTTCGATAGCTCTTAACTGAGCATGGTACTGATCTGAGTTCGAAAAAGGCTTCTTCATTCCGTGGACGAGGTTCGAATGGTGATGCTTCAAGTCTAAAGGCAAATTCGCACTTGGGTGCAAGCGCTGAACCTGTTGACAATAAAATCATCCCATGCAACCCAGTTCAAAGACTACGCCCCGTGTTCCCTTCACGATGCAGGTCGAAGCCAAATTCAAAGAGGGACTGGACCTTCATCAAAAGGGGAATTTGGCCCGTGCACAGGAGGTCTATGGCCAGGTGCTCACAATGCAAGCAACGCACTTTGATGCATTGCACATGTTGGGCATGATTGCGGGGCAAACACAGAATTCCGCTCAGGCAGTCGAGTTGATAGGAAAAGCGATCGAACTCAATCCAAACAGTGCGGCAGCCTACTCCAACCATGGCAATGCGTTGAATGACTTGATGCAGCATCAAGCTGCCATCGACAGTTACGACAAGGCCCTTGCCATCAAGCCGCATTTTGCGGAAGCCCACTACAACCGCGGAAACGCTTTGAGCGCCATGAAGAACTATCAGGCCGCTGTTGAAAGCTTTGACAAAGCCATAGCCATCAAACCTTACTATGCGCAGGCTTACGCCAACCGCGGCGATGCGTTAAATGAATTGAAGCAGTCCCAAGCCGCCATTGACAGCTATGACCGGGCCAGCGCCCTCAAACCTGACTATTTTGAAGCCTATACCAAGCGCGGCATCGCCTTGAATGATTTGAAGCTGCACCAGGCCGCCATTGAAAGCTACGACAAAGCCCTGGCCATCAAGCCCGACCATGCAGAGGCCTTCTTCAACCGTGGCGTTGCCTTGAATGATTTGAAGCTGCACCAGGCCGCCATTGAAAGCTACGACAAAGCCCTGGCCATCGAGCCCGACCATGCAGAGGCCTTCTTCAACCGCGGCATTGCCTTGGGTGAATTGAAGCAGTACCACGCGGCTGTTGAGAGTTATGACTATGCCATCGCTGCGAAGCCGGACTTTGCCGAGGCCTACTCCAACCGCGGCGTTGCCTTGAGCGAATTGAACCGGTACCAAGCGGCCATTGAAAGCTTTGACAGAGCCATCGACATCAAGCCAGACTCTGCAACGCCCTACTGCAACCGTGGCAATGCATTGACTGAGTTGAAGCAGTACGAAGCCGCCATGGCCAGCTATAACAAAGCCATCGCAATCAAAGGCGACTATGCGGAAGCGCACTGGAATCTGAGTCTGTGCCTTTTGGAAATGGGTGACTTTGAGAGGGGGTGGATCGAGCACGAATGGCGCTGGAAAAACGAAAAAATCAGTGCGTTCCAAAACAGGCGTGATTTCCCTCAACCCCTTTGGTTGGGTAAGGAGCCACTGCAAGGCAAAACCATCTTGCTCTACAGCGAACAGGGGCTTGGAGACACCATTCAATTTTGTCGCTACGCCAGGCTTGTGAGCGATCTGGGTGCGCGTGTCATCCTGGAAGTGCAAAAACCCCTGCTGAGTTTATTGGCCCATCTTCAAGGTGTCGCAGAACTGGTATCGCAGGGCGATGCGCTGCCAGCGTTTGATTACCATTGTCCTCAGTTAAGTCTGCCATTGGCATTCAAGACCCATCTTGGGAATATACCGGTGTCCAGGGCCTATATTTCAACAAGGCCAAGCAAGGTGGCGCAATGGAAGAACAGATTAGGTGAAAAACTGAAGCCACGCATTGGCCTGGTTTGGAGTGGACGCATTGAGCATCAGAATGATGGCAAGAGAAGCGTTCCACTGTCGCGGTTTGTCAAACTTTTGCCGAACGAATTTCAGTATGTCAGTCTGCAAAAAGAACTTAGGGACGCAGACAAACAAACGTTGGAGTCACACCCTGAAATCCTGCACTTCGAAGAAGAAATTAAAGACTTCACTGATACAGCCGCACTTTGCGAACTTGTTGATGTTGTCGTGAGTGTGGATACCAGCGTGGCGCATCTTGCTGGCGCATTGGGAAAACCTGTGTGGATACTCTTGCCATTCAGACCGGATTGGCGCTGGTTACTGGACCGAGATGACAGTCCATGGTACCCGTCGGCAAAACTTTATAGACAGGACGCAATAGGTGATTGGGATGGTGTATTTGAGTGTGTCGCCACTGATTTGCGGCGAATTTGTTTGACTCTGCAGGTCGATTGATTGACTATCGGAATGGGTCGATGCCTTATCCCCTGATCGATGTCTTGCGTGCCATGGCAGCTTTGTTGGTGCTGGTGTTTCACGTGGTCGCACTGGGGCAATGGCAGTTTTTTGCGGAGCCGGTCTGGGGTTTGCCGTTTCGGCAGGGCTGGATCGGGGTTGATCTCTTCCTGGTGATCAGCGGTTTTGTCATTACGCTGAGCGCTGCCCGCGAGATCGAGAAGAACCCGGTGGGCTTTCGCTGGCGCTTCATGCGGCGCCGCTTGCGGCGCCTGGTGCCCCTGTATGCTGTGACGTGCGTGGTGTACGTATTTCTGGTGCGCCCGGAGATCTTGACTCGCCCGCCCGAAGAGGTGCTGGCACAAGTAGCAAGTCATGCCTTGTTCGTGCAGAACCTGTTTCCCCTCACGCATGGCGTTATCAATGGCGTGACCTGGTCACTCGCGCTGGAGATGCAGTTTTATGTCGCTCTGGTTCTGGGCATCAGGTGGCTGGTGAAACTGGGAGCGTTGCGGACTTTGCTGCTCTTTGTGGCGCTCGCCTGGGCCTGGCGTTATGGCACAACACTGTTTCTACGACCCGGTGAGGCGACGGTGCAAATGCAGGTTATTTACACGACCGAGTTGCCCGGCACCCTCGACGCTTTTGGCATGGGCATCGCAATGGCATTGTTGGTGCAAAAAGGCACTGGCGTGGTCGCGCGCCATTTGTTGCCCGGATGGAAGAACAGCCTGTTTTGGCTGCTATCGACCTTCGGGCTGTTCTGCTTGGCAGGTGCCTTGTTCTTGCCGCGAAGTAGTTACTGGGATCACACCGCCATGGTGGTCTTCTGGCGCACGGCGCTGGCGCTGGCTTTTGCGGCGGCTCTTGCCACCGTGATCACTTGTCCGCTGCGTGGTGATGGCATATTACGTCCGCTGCGCTATCTCGGGCAGATCAGCTATGGAATTTACCTTTGGCATTTTCCGATATTGCTGGCTTTGCTGACACTGCCGGGATTGCGAGGTGCTACTCTCTTTGCGAACCTGCTGATAGGTTCGGTCCTGTTGGCGTCACTGTCCTGGCACTTGCTGGAGCAGCATTGGATCAAGAAGATCTAGCGCCGACGCCAATTTCCAGTCAAACTAATCTGCTAGCAACGCCTTCATGCTGTTGAAAAGCTGGTCCGAGGCGTATTCACGGTTATCGACGTCGAACGCGAACGGGTTGGGCGTGCTGGAAACGCGCTGATCCTTCCAACGGGTTTCCAAAAAAAACGACAGAAAACGGGCGCCGTTGTCGCGGTGCTGTTTGAACAACTCGGCCAGTTGACGCGTCGTCATGGCCTGCAAAGGGTGGAACTCGGTCACGCCGTAGGATTCGTGCGGGCTCTGCTTGAACCAGTTCGAGAACGAGCTTCCGTAGCTTGCTTCGCCATACAGGCTGACGCCGGTGCGCAGGTCTTTCATGGGCTGCAACGAGGCGTCTGCAGCATACTTGCCACTGTCCCAGCCGGGGTTGAACTGGGGCACGATCTGATGCGTGTAGCGCGGCGTTCCCGACAGACACGATTGCCCGACGAGCTTGTTGAAGTACTGTAGGTAATTCACTACCTGTGCTT
>Ga0315271_10002855_pt1 | contig 10883 bp, 8 predicted proteins | sample C3_top_MG_FD_204664 | JGI IMG/M metagenome (GOLD analysis project Ga0315271, IMG submission 204664) | Sediment microbial communities from Yellowstone Lake, YNP, Wyoming, USA - C3_top | ecosystem: Environmental > Aquatic > Freshwater > Lake > Sediment | place: USA: Wyoming | collected 2017-08-01
GGAACGGTCGAGGAGTTCGCGCCCCACCAGCACCCAGCGGCCTACGACCGGATCTGCCAGGGGTTCGCCGCCGGCAACTGGGGGCGGCCGTCCCGGGTCTTCCGCTTCGCCGCCGACCGCTGGGAAACGCTCGCGCCCTACCCGTCGTAGACGCGCGGCTACCGCGGAGAGCCCACCAGCCCGGTCATCGGACTCGAGGCGGCCGCGTGCAGCCGCATGGGCATGCGTCCGGCCAGGAAGGCCTTCCGCCCCGCCGACACCCCGTCCCGCATGGCCTCGGCCATGAGCACGGCATCGCCGGCCTCGGCGATGGCGGTGTTCATGAGCACCGCCACGGCACCCAGTTCCATGGCGATGGCGGCGTCGCTGGCCGTGCCCACGCCGGCGTCGACCAGGACGGGGACCTGGACCGTCTCCATGATGATGCGGAGGTTGTAGGGGTTGCGCAGCCCGAGGCCGGAGCCGATGGGGGCGCCGAGCGGCATCACCGCGACGCAGCCCGCATCCTCCAGCTTCCTCGCCGCGACCGGGTCGTCGTTCGTGTACGGGAGGACGGTGAAGCCCTCCTTCACGAGCACCTTCGCCGCCTCGACGAGCCCCTCCACGTCGGGGAAGAGCGTGCGCCGGTCGCCGATCACCTCCAGCTTCACCAGGTCGCCCATGTCGAGCTCCCGCCCGAGGCGCGCGGTGCGAATGGCCTCATCCGCGGTGAAGCAGGCCGCGGTGTTGGGGAGCAGCTTCATCCCCTTGGGGACCCAGGCGAGCAGCGACTCGTCCCCCTTCTTCGAGAGGTCGAGCCGCCGGACCGCCACGGTCACCACCTCGGCGCCGGAGGCGGTGAGCGCGCGCTGCATGGTGGGAAAGTCCTTGTACTTGCCGGTGCCGACCAGCAGCCGGCTCGTGAAGGTGTACCTCCCGATCGACCAGGGGTCCGCCGCGCGCGTCTCCACCGCTACCCTCCTCCGACGAAGGCCACGATCTCCACCGAGTCGCCGCCGTGAAGCACGTGCTCGCCGTGCCGGTCGCGGATCACGACCGTCTCGTTCACCTCGACCGCGACCCGGGGCGCCTTCACGCCGAGCTGCGCGAGCAGGCCCGACACCGTGATGCCGTCCGCGACCTCGCGAATCTCGCCGTTGATGGAGATCTGCATCGAAGGCGATCTACAGCGGAGGCGGGTCGAAGGCAAACCCCGCCTGCGTCGCTGCAGGTTGCGGGGCCGGGGGATGCGCTCTAGAGTCGGTCGGTCGTCGGCGTCCCGCGCGGTCGAGGGCGGGAGGCGGCCCGAAGGGGCTGCGGGAGGCGTGGGTGGGTCGGGTGGCGGCGGGTGTCCGCGTCGAGGATCGAGCCGGCAGGGCGTCGGACCGCGAGGCTCGCGGTGTCCCTCCCCTCACCCCGTTTCACCAGCTGGTCGCCGCCGAGACCCTGACCGTCCGCGGCGGTTCCGGCCCGGCCCGGCTCGCCCCGGCGCTGGCCCACGCGTCCCTGGACCTGAACCCGCACCAGGTCGAGGCGGCGGCCTTCGCGCTGGCGGCGCTGCCGACCGGCGGCGCCGTGCTCGCCGACGAGGTGGGGCTCGGAAAGACCATCGAGGCCGGCCTGGTGCTGGCCCAGCTCGCGTCGGAGGGGCGCGATCGGGCGGTGGTGCTCGTCCCGGCGTCGCTTCGCAACCAGTGGCGCGACGAGCTGCGCTCCCGGTTCGGCCTCGAGGTCGCGGTGCTGGACGGGGAACGGGCCCGCGCGCTTCCGGGAAATCCCTTCGACCGGCCCGGCGTCGTCGTCGCCTCCCACGCCTTCGCGGCGCTGCGTGCCGACGAGCTCTCGCGGGTGCCCTGGGACGTGGCCGTCATCGACGAGGCCCACCGCCTTCGCAACGCCTGGCGCCGCGACCACCGGACCGGGCAGGCGCTCCGGCGCGCCCTGCGCCGTGCACCCAAGCTGCTCCTCACCGCCACGCCCCTGCAGAACGACCTCATGGAGCTGCTCGGCCTGGCCTCGTTCCTCGACGAGTCCCTGCTCGGCGACGAGGAGTCCTTTCGCCTCCAGTACGTCACCGGCGAGCTGACAGAGGAGCGGGCCGCCGATCTCAAGGCCCGCCTGGCCCCGGTGGTGACCCGCACGCTGCGCCGCCAGGTGAAGGAGTACGTCCGATTCACCGCCCGTCGATCGATGGTGGAGGACTTCGCGCCGTCGCCCGAGGAGCAGGCCCTCTACGACCGGGTGAGCGACTACCTGCGCCGCGAGGAGGCCTTCGCCATTCCCCGGGCGAGGCGCGCGTTGCTCGTGCTCGTCTACCGGAAGATCCTGGCCTCGTCCTCCTTCGCGCTGGCGAGCACGCTGGACCGGCTGGCCGGATCGCTCGAGCACCGCATCGGCGGAACCGCGGCTGCGGAGGACGGCTGTCCGGAGCTGGAGGGCTTCGCCGAGGAGGCCGAGGAGTGGAGCGACGACGGCTCCCCGCCGCCGCGCCGGACCGGGTCGATGCTGCGCCTCATGCGCGAGGAGCTGTCCGAGCTTCGCGCCTGCGCCCAGGCCGCCCGCGCCATCCGCGTGAACGCCAAGGGCGATGCCCTCTCGCGGGGCCTCGACCGGGCCTTCACGGTCGCCCGGGCCTGCGGCTGGCCGGAGAAGGCAGTGGTCTTCACCGAGTTTCGCCGGACCCAGGACTACCTCCGGGACCTGCTCCTGGCCCGCGGCCACACCGTCACCTGCTTCTCCGGCGACTCGGGATCGGCCGACCGGCGGCAGGCGCTGGTCGAGGAGTTCCGCGACGGCAGCCAGGTCCTGATCATGACCGAGGCCGGCGCAGAGGGGCTGAACCTCCAGTTCTGCAACCTGGTGGTGAACTACGACCTGCCCTGGAACCCCCAGCGGATCGAGCAGCGCATCGGCCGATGCCACCGCTACGGCCAGTCCCGCGACGTACTGGTGGTGAATTTCCTGAACCGGCAGAACGCCGCCGACGCGCGCCTCTTCGAGCTGCTTGGAGAGAAGCTCCAGCTCTTCGACGGCGTCTTCGGATCCTCCGACGAGGTGCTGGGGGCGCTGGGCAGCGGCGTGGACTTCGAGCGGCGCGTCCTCGACATCTACCAGTCGTGCCGCTCCTCCGAGGAGATCGACCGGGCCTTCGCGGCGCTTCGCCACGACCTGGACGGGCGCATCGAGACCCGCCTCTCGGCGGCCCGCTCGCTCCTCTTCGAGCGCTTCGACGGCGACGTTCGCGCCCGCATGCGGGTCTGCGCCCGGGAGGCCGAGGAGGCCGTGGTCCGGCGCGAGGCCGACGAGGATGCACTGGTCCGAGCGGTGCTCGCCGGCGGCGTCGATCTCGCCACGCCCACCGCGCCCACCGACGCCCCTGCCCGGACGCGCCGCGCCCGGATGGCGCGCGCCGCGGCCGATGCGGTGAAGCGGCGTCCCGCCGAGCCCGTCCACCGGCTCGAGCTCGAGAGCCGGTCCCTCCCGGCGCGACTCGGCCACCTGGCGGGTCGCGAGGGCTGGTGGTTCGTCTGGCGCCTCCAGTTCGGGGGCCTTGCCCCGGAGGAGCGCATCGCCCACGTCGTCCTCTGGAACGACGGCCGCACCTGGCAGCTGCTCGACGCCCCCGACGCCGCCGCCTTCGCGTCTCTTCCGGCCCGACCCGGTGGCGGCGCAACCGGTGGCACGCCCCCGCTCGGCGCGGTGCCCGACGAGGCGGTGGCCGCTGTCCACGACCAGATCGGCGCCGAGGTCGGTGGCCGCTCCCTCGCCGCCTTCGACGCGGCGCGGGAGCGCTGGGACCGCGCCGTGGAGGACGCACTCTCCGGGGCACGCCGGGATGCGGAGAACGCGCGCGAGGCCTGGAAACGGGCCCGGAGCGCGCTTCACGAGGCGGGGAGCGCGCTCCCGGTCCTGGAGCGGCGGGCGCTCCTCCTGCGGGCGGAGCGGGAGCACCGGCGACGGCTCGAGGAGCTTCGCGGAGCCGAGACGGTGCGCCTCGCCGAGAAGGACCGCGCCCTGCTGGATCTGCGGCGGCGCGCCGAGGCCCGGGGCCAGCGCAAGCTGGTCGCCACCGCCAGGTGGCGCTGCGCCTGATACCATCCGGGGCTCCGGCTCATGCCCCTCCATCCCGAGATTCTCGACCGGTCGCCCGCCGAGGGGGCACGAAGCGTCGCGCTGGCGCTGATCGTCGAGGCCCGGGGGCGTGCCAGCCGCCTGGACGGCCCTTCCGAGCCCGAGGCGCTCCACGACTTCCGGGTGTCGACCCGGCGCCTTCGCTCCACCCTGCGCGCCTGGCGCGAGCCGCTCGGGAAGGCGGTTCGCGACAAGGATCTCCGCAGGCTGCGCCGCGTTGCCCGGGCGACCTCGGCGGCCCGAAATGCCGAGGTCCTGGCCGCCTGGGTTGGCGGAGTCGCCGGCTCCCTTCCTCCCGCGCACCGCGCCGCGGCCGAATGGCTGGTGGAGCGGCTGGACGCCGCGGACCGGAGCGCGGACCGGACCCGGAGCCTGGAGCGCTTCCGCGCGGCGGCGGACTCCTTGACGCGCCGGCTCGATCGGGAGGAGCCGGCTGCCAGTTCCGGGACGCTTGCCGGACCCTCCGCCGGGACGTCCGCCGAGACCTTCGCCGCGGCCCTGGCCACCCGGATCCGCGAGCAGGCTTCCTCGGTGGAGGCCTGCCTCTCCCGGGTGGAGACTGCCGGCGACGCGCCTCTCGCCCACCGGGCCCGCATCGAAGGAAAGCGGCTCCGGTACCTCATCGAGCCGCTCCGAGAGGCCATCGGCGCCCCTGCGGATCCGGCGGTGAAGGCGCTGAAGCGGCTGCAGGACCTCCTCGGCAACCTGAACGACGCCCACCTCGCGGCCGTCGCCATCCGGGAGGCGCGCCAGGACGTCGAGGCCGAACCCGCGCAGGCCGTCCAGGGAAGCCGCCTCGCCGGGCTCCGTCCTGGACTTCGCGCCCTGGAGCGGCTGGCCGGCAGGCGCGCCGGCGAGCTCTTCTCGAGGCTGCGGGTCGAGGTGCTCGCGACACGCGGGGCGGCCACGATCGAGCCCGTGCTGGGCGTCGCAGCGGCGCTCGAGGCGCGGGCCCACGGCTCCTGACGATCAGGGGCGCGCCAGCGGTACCCGCACGCGCAGTGCACCGGGCACGACCGTCCAGCGTGCCGGCAGGCGGCCGGGCTGCTCCCCGTCCACGTCGAGCAGCACCTCGGCCCCCTCGAGCGGTTCAGCCTCCACGGTGCGAAGCTGGAGACAGCGGGTGTTGGGGAGCTTGACGTGGCTGCCGTCGTAGAGCATCCGCCGCTTGGTGAGGAAGTCGCCGAAGCCGAGCCCCTTCCAGACCGTGAGATCGAGGAGCCCGTCGTCCATCCGTGCCGCCGGCGCCACCATCATGCCCGCCCCGAAGAAGCGGCCGTTGCAGATGGCCATGGCGGTGATGCGCTCCGCCACCCAGTCGCCTCCGTCGACGCGCCATCGCACGGGCTGGTCGCGGTAGCGGAAGAGTGCCTTGGCGCTGGCCAGGGTGTAGGTGAGCTTCCCCCCGGGCAAGCGCCCCCCGCGCTGCAGCTCCTTGACCACGCACCCCGACACGCCAAAGCTGGAAACGTTGACGAAGTGGCGCTCTTGCGTCGAGCCGTCGTGGGCGGTGTAGGTGACGAGACCGAGGTCGCAGGTGACGGTGATGCCGACCGCCAGCGCCCGGGCGGCCTCCTCGGGCAACCCCGGCCATCCGAGCGAGCGCCGCAGGTCGCCGCCGGTTCCGTGCGGGATGCAGCCGAAGAGCAGTTCCGGCTCGACCACGCGGCCGGCCCCGGCCAGGCCGTCGACGACCTCGCTGGCCGTTCCATCCCCGCCCACCGCCACCACCATCCGCTCGCCGCCCCTGGCCGCGTCCCGCGCGATGTCGGTCGCCTCGCCCCGGCGGGTCGTGAAGACGGCGCGGAAGTCGCCGTGCGACGCGCGAACGGCGCGGGCAATCCGGTCGAAGTTCCGGCCGGTGCGGCCGCCGCCGCTGGCCGGGTTCACGATGAGAAAAGGTCGCAGGGTAGGCTCCCGTCGGGGAGTCTATCTCCCCGGGCCCGCCGGATCCCGACGCGCCGCGTCGGAACCGCCGGACCGCGCCGCGAAGGCGCGCACCAGCCGGGCAATGGGCACGCCGGTCGGGCAGAGGGGCTCGCAACCCGTGCAGGAGGCGCAGGACGCCAGCGCGCCGCCGGACCGGGCCAGCATCTCGGCGCTCTTCGAGTAGAGCCGGAAGGCGCCGTGGACCCCCATGTCACGGATGGAAGGGATCGCGCCGCGGAGGGCGCAGCCCGATTCGCAAAGACCGCACGAGATGCAGGCGCTGGCCGCCTCGGTGTCGGCGCGATCCTCCTCGGTCGTGGGCGCCAGCCCCTCGGCAGCGTAGTTCTGGAGGAAGCGCTCCCGGCCGGTGCCGCGCTGGCGCAACCCGCGGAGCGGATGGGAGACCGCGGCCCGCCAGGCCAGCCAGGCATAGCTCCGGACCTTGCTCACGGCGCCCTCCCGGCGGCAGCGCGCCCGGCGATCCACCCGGTGAAGATGGCGACACCCATCCCGGTTCCGTCCGTGGCGGGGTCGTGCCCGCCAACCACCGCCCCCGCGGCGAAGACCCGTTCGTGGATCGTCCGCCCCTCGGCGTCGAGCGGGTGGAGCTCCCCGTCCACCCGCAGCCCGGCGGCGAGGAGAGGCTGGGGCGATCGACTGTCCCGGAGCGTGATGCTGGCCGGCGGGCGCCCCGCAAACCGCACCGACGGGTCGGCGAACTGCCCCTCCGAGGCCAGGACCGGAAGCCCCAGCACGCTTTCCACCAGGGTTCCGCGGCGCTCGATGCCACCTCCCACGAAGCGCCCGCTGGCCAGCACCCAGCTCCTGGCGGCCACCTCGCGGCCGCCCACCGCCGCCGGCACGTCGGGCCCCGATGCGGCGCGCACCTCTCCCTGCAGGACCTCCACCCCGGCCGCGGCGAGCCTGGCCTCGATGGCTCGATGGAGGCGCAGGCCCGGAACGCTCGGCAGATCGGAGAGCATCTCGGCCACCGGGACGCCCGCCTCGGCGGCGATCCGTTCCGGGACGCAGGACTCCGGGTCAAGTCCCAGCACGGGCGGGAAGACGGCCGCGGCGGCGCCTCGCGGGAGGACCCTTCGCAGCATCCGGCCGGCCTCCTCGGCCGCGCCCGGCGCCTCCAGCATCCGCGCCAGGTCGAATGGCCTGGCCAGCGCCCCCTCTTCCCACCGGAAGAGGTCGAGCAGCACCGCCCGGACCTCGGGAGCGCCGAGGGCGCGGACCCGCTCGGCGCCGGACGCCACGAGCCCCGGGTCCCATCCCAGATGTCCGGCGAAGCCGCAGACGACCAGCGTTCCCCTCACCTCGGCGAGGTCGCCGGGAGCCATGGTGCGCGCACACGCGGCCGCCGCGTGGGCACGCCCGAACGGGGTGAGGAGCCAGCGATTCCGCCCCGACGGCGGCGCGAGCACGGACGAGAGCTGTCCGGTGGCGAACTCGAGGGCGTTCCAGAGCCGGTCGAGTCGATCGCGAAGCACGCGGTACGGGTGGCCGGGGCGCGTGGCCGCGATGCGCCGCGCCGACTCCACCACCCCGGACCTCGCGGCGAACGGCGTGTCGGGCATCGAGGCGGGATCCTGGGCCACCGAGATGGCGCCGCCGTAGAGCCCGGTGCTGCCCGGGGCCTTTCGCGCGAGGATCACCCGGGCGCCGGCCTCGCGCGCCGCCAGGGCCGCCGTCGCTCCGGCCATGCCGCCGCCGATGACGAGGACGTCGCATTCGATGCGGCTCGAGGGGGCCACTACAGATCCCCCAGCCCACGGTGAACGGCGCGGAGGAGTTCCTCCTCGGCCAGTTGCCATCCGTCGAGCACCGGCCGCCGCTCCCGCCACCCCACCTCGAGGAGGTCGGCCAGCTCGGCGCGGAGCTGGTCGGCGTCCCAGCCCAGCTCGCGCGCCACGATCTGGGCAGCCGGTCGGGCACAGTCGAGCCCGCCGCATCCCGCCACGGCCAGCCGGCAGCGGCGGCGGAGGTCCTGGAGTCGGCGGACCTTCTCGTTCCGGGCGATCCAGGCCACCTCGGCGGCGATGATCCCCTCGTCGCGGCAGACGACGAGCTTCATGCGCGGATCGTCGTCGGCGATGCGCAGCACCTCCCGCGCCAGCGACCCGTGCCGGTAGACCAGGCGCGCGGCGATGGCCTCGGCGATGCCGTGCCGCCCGGCGAGCTCGCTCGGCTCCGGCACCTCTTCGCCTCCGGGCAGCGGCTCCTCGTGGGTGCGGCAGGGCAGGACGGCCCGTCCCAGCATGGCCACGGCCCGGTCGGTGACCTCCTCCGACTGCGCCCGGTAGCTGGCCAGCTTGCCCCCCACGAAGGAGAGGAGCCCGGCTGACCCCTCTGCGGCGTGGTCGAGGATCCGGTGGTCGCGGGAGAGGTCGTCCTCCTCGACGCCGTACTCGAAGATGGTGGTGCGCACGCCCCACCAGGCGCGGGTGATGCGCGAGTCGCGAACCGAGGGAACGAGCGACGCCACGCCTTCCACGAGGTACTCGACCTCCTCCGCCGTGGCATCGAGGTCGTCGGGGTCGCCGTAGTAGTCGTCGTCGGTGGTCCCGATGATCGACTCCGTCTCGTGGGGCATGAGGAACATCTGCCGCCCGTCGACGGCGGTGCAGATGATCCCGTACTCGCCGTGACGCCGGTCGAGGGAGAGGTGCACCCCCTTGCCCGGGCGCATGGGAACCTGGACGCCGATCGACTTTCCCCAGCGCGGCGACCATCCGCCGGTGGCGTTCACCACCACGCCGGCGCGGGCCTCGCCGTGCTCGCCGTTGAGGGAGTCGCGCCAGCGAACGCCGACCACCTTCCCGGGCTCCCGGAGAACGCCGGTGGCCTCGGTCCAGGTGCGCACCTCGGCGCCGTGCGCCTCGGCCGAGAGCGCGTTGAGCAGGCAGAGCCGCTGGCCGTCGATGCCCCACTCGTCGAGCGTGACCGCGCCATGCAGGCCCGGGCGAAGAGAGGGCTCCACCGCGTAGAGCTCCTCGGCGGTCAGCCGCGCCGAGGGCTTGCCTCCCTTGAGCGGCTGGAAGAGGTCGTAGGTCCCGACGTAGACCTCGGTGGCGTACCAGGTGAGCCGGTCGAGCAGCGTGGCCTCCTCCCGCCGGGTCGCGAAGGGAAGGAGGAAGGGGATCCGGAAGGTGAGGTGGGGCGCGATCCGGCGGATGTATCCGGCGTCGCGCGAGGCGAGCTCGGTCACCCGTCGGTCGCTCGTCATGTAGCGGATGCCGCCGTGGATCATGCCCGAACTGGCGCCACTGGCGCCGCTGGCCAGGTCCTGCTTCTCCAGCAGCAGCACCGAGAGGCCGCGCATGGCGCAGTCGCGCGCCACTCCGGCGCCGTTCACGCCGCCGCCGAGAACGACGACGTCGAAGGTCCCCTGGCTCGCCGACGCCTCCATGACGCGGGCTACTTGCCCGCCTCGGTCGTGCTCTTCACGTGGAGCTCGCGAAGTTGCTTCGCGTCGGCGTCGCCGGGCGCCCCGGTCATCAGATCGGTTCCCTTCTGGGTCTTGGGCCAGGCCACCACGTCGCGGAGGGACTCGGCGCCGGTGAGCAGCATCACCAGCCGGTCCATGCCCAGCGCGATGCCCCCGTGCGGAGGTGCACCCATCTTGAGCGCGTCGAGGAGGAAGCCGAACTTGCTGCGGGCGTCCTCGTCGGAGATGCCCATGGCGCGGAAGACGCGGGCCTGCACCTCGGGGTCGTGGAGGCGGATGGAGCCGCCGCCGATCTCGAAGCCGTTGAGCACCAGGTCGTAGCGCCAGCAGTAGACCCGGCCCGGGTCGGACTCGAGGTACGGCAGGTCCTGGTCCCGGGGGCGCGTGAAGGCGTGGTGCGCGGCGGCCCAGGTACCGGAGTCCTCGTCGAACTCGAAGAGCGGCGGGTCGACCACCCAGAGGAAGTTCCAGTTGCCGCCCGATCCGTGCTCCGGGATGAGTCCCATCTTCTTGGCCAGGTGGACGCGAAGGTTGGCCATCACCGTGTGGACGGTGGACGGCTTGCCAAACTGGAAGAGGATGAGGTCGCCCGGCTGGGCGCCGACCGCGCCGTTCACCGCGAGCCGGAGGTCGGCGGTGATGGTCTTGGCGAAGGGGGACTGGGTCCATTCCCCGCCCTCGCCCACCTTGGCGCGGGCCAGCCCCTTCGAGCCCATGCCCTTCACGTACTCCTCGAGCTTGTCGATCTCGGTGCGGGAGAAGCTGGCCGAGGCCGGCACCTTCATGGCCTTCACCAGGCCGCCCTGGTCGACCGCGTCCTTCATGAGCGGCACGCCGCCGCCGTCGTGCTGCTTCACCAGATCGGTGAGCACCACGTGCTCCATCCCGAACCGCAGGTCGGGCTTGTCGTTGCCGTAGTTCGCCATCGACTCGTCGAAGGGCATGCGCCGGAAGGGGCGCGGGATCTCGACGCCCAGGACCTCCTTCCAGAGCCGGGTCACCAGCCCCTCGATGACGTCGAAGACGTCGTTCTGATCGACGAAGCTCATCTCCACGTCGATCTGGGTGAACTCGGGCTGGCGATCGACGCGCAGGTCCTCGTCGCGGAAGCAACGCACGATCTGGAAGTACCGGTCGAATCCGCCGATCATGTACAGCTGCTTGAAGAGCTGCGGGCTCTCGGCCAGCCCGTAGAACTTGCCGGGGTTGAGCCGGCTGGGGACCAGGAAGTTGCGGGCTCCACCCGGCGTGTACTTCACCATGAACGGGGTCTCGAGCTCGAGGAACCCACTGTCGGTGAAGTAGTTGCGGGTGATGTGGTTCATCCGGGCCCGGGTCATCAGGGCCCTCTGCATCGGCGCCCTGCGGAGATCCAGGTAGCGGTACTGGA
>Ga0315271_10002856_pt1 | contig 10882 bp, 10 predicted proteins | sample C3_top_MG_FD_204664 | JGI IMG/M metagenome (GOLD analysis project Ga0315271, IMG submission 204664) | Sediment microbial communities from Yellowstone Lake, YNP, Wyoming, USA - C3_top | ecosystem: Environmental > Aquatic > Freshwater > Lake > Sediment | place: USA: Wyoming | collected 2017-08-01
ACCAGCGCCAGCAACGCCAGCGGCCAGCAGAGAATGAGCAGCAGCAACCAGAGCAGCAGTTTCATGGACGCGCCTCCCGAGACGAATCAATCGCAGTACAGATACGCGGACCGATGCTCATAGGCCGACGCGGTCTTGGCGACCGCGCCACACAGGTACGTGATCTCGGCGCTCTTGCGCTTGCCGGGCGCGGGGTCGCCGCACATGCCGTTGGTGATGTCCACTGATACGCTGCGCTGTCCATTGGCTTGCTTGCGAACATAGCGTGTCGCATCGCAGCGCTCGCGCGAACCCTCCGGTCCATAGGTCGCCACCTGTACCGCGATCGGAAAGCCTTTCGATGAAGCTTCCGCTGCATTGCGTTGCTCGGCCGTGCCTTTGCGATAGCCCGCGTCGAAACCTTCCTTGTAACCCTGGGCATAGCCGTCCTTGAAATCGCCAGAGCCCTGGGCGATGGCCGCCGTGCCAAGGGAAAGCGCGCAAAAACAACACAGAGTGTGAATCAATTGCCTGGATTGGGTCATCGGGATCGCTCCTGTTCGCTGTCGATGAACGATGATGATACTTGCAAAGACGCTTACTGATTGCCGCATAAGGGGTCGACGCAAAATACATGAAGGATTGACCTATATCAACAATCGCAGCTGTCTGGCGGGCATGATGCTCATGTGATATTTCAATCAGCCCAAGGAGGCCAAGTCGTGAGAACCAACCGCAACCCCGTAACAAAAATTGCCCCGCTCGCACTGGCGGTCCTGTGCGCAATCAGCGGTAATGCCTATGCGCAGTTTGTGCTTTCGGCCGTCAAGGCAACGCAAGCCCCGAGCCTCAACGCGCTCGCAGCCGACCCGGCCTGGGCCAAGGCGCCTGAGCTGAAAGTCAAGCTCAATGGCGGCAAGAATTTCAACGAAGGCTCCACCACCGTTTCCCTCAAGGCGGTATACACAGCCGACACGGTCTACCTACTGGCCAGTTACGCGGACCCGACGCAATCGGTGCGCCGCTTCCCGTACGTCAAGCAGGCCGACGGTTCCTGGCTGAAGTTGAAGGACCCGAGTGACAAGGGCGGCGATGACAACATGTATTACGAAGACAAGTTTGCCTTCATCTGGAATATCAACGATTCCATCAAGGGCTTCAAAAAACAGGGCTGCTTCGCGCTCTGTCACGAAAACGAAGCGCCCAAACCTTATGGCAACAAGTACACCGAAAGCGATGGCGAGATCGGCGATATCTGGCACATGAAATCCATCCGCACCGGATACATCGGGCAGATCGATGACCAGTATGTCGACCACACCCGTTTCGACAAGGACAAATCACCCGAGGCTGGACGCAAGAGCGATCCCAAGACCGGGGGCGCCTACACGGATGTCAAGCTGGTCAATGGCAAGCCGGAATTCATGAGCAAGGATGCCAAACCGGGTAACAAGGGTGGTACATACTATATCCGCGTGGAAGACAAGGTCCCATTCGACGACAGCAAGTTTGCCGCCGGTGACGAAGTGGCGTCAATTGTCGTCGAGAAATTCACCGGCGACCGTGGCGATATCCCCGTCGCCCTGGGCTACAAGGATGGAACCTGGACCGCGATAATGTCACGCAAGCTGGTAACCAACAGCAAATACGACGTGCAATTCTCCGATCTCGGCGCAGACTACCAGTTCGGGTTCGCGGCGTTCGACAATGCGCAGGTTCGCCACGCGGTTCACAAAAATCCGATCACGCTCAAATTTGTGAAGTAACAAAGTTCGCAGTCCGAGTAATCGCCGGCCCGAAGGATTTTCGGGCCGGCTTTTTTTCGGTCATGTCAGGCAGGAGGACGATTTGAAGCGCATCACCGTTAGCACCAGGGACGGGGGTATCCGCTGGCTGCCTGTCGATTCGATTGCAGCAGTCGCTCAATGGCGTGCGTCGTCATCGCCGCGGCAATGACCACGTCGCAATCGTTCTACGCGCTTTTCGCGCAGTATCTGGCGTCAAAGGGCTTCGCGCGCTGGAGCTTCGACTACGGAGCGCCATCTGTTGTCACAAGCGCAACGGGGGTCACTCGCCCAGCCATTTCATGATCGGCTGCCATTGCGCCACATCCTGCGCGACGAGCGACGGCGCCATGTCAAATATCGACTTGCCCTCGAACGCGGCGGCCACGTAGTTTTGCGTATCGCGCAAATGCGTCAGCACCGGCAATTCAATGGGCGCCAGGAAATCATCGAGCTTTTCCGCCGCGCGGGTACGCGCATCGACCCGCATGCCGACGATGGCCACAAACGCGCGACCCTTGCGCACGGCCTTCTCCTCGAGCAGCTCATCGAGAAACGTGCGAGTCGCGGCGAAATCGAAGCTCGACGGGACAATCGGCACGATCACCTGCTCCACCCGCTTGACCAGGTCCGCCAATTTGTCGCCGTGCAATCCCGCGGGAGAATCGAGGACCAGCACGCCCTCTGTCGATTTCTGTTTGGCACTGTCAAGCCGGTGGATGGCGGGCAAATGGGCCGGACGCATCGAAAGCCAGTGCAGCGCGGATTTTTGCCGGTCAAGGTCCCACAGGAAGACGGTCTCGCCCTTGGTGGCGAGATAGCCGGCAAGGTTGGTGGTGAGGGTGGTCTTGCCCGCGCCGCCCTTGGGATTGGCAATCAGGATGGTTTTCATGGAAACGTGATCGAATGTGGGATGGCCGATATCCGCCACGCTATCAGATAAGGCCCGGGGAAGCATCCCTTGCGAGGCGCGGGCGGCCCATGCGACCTTGCAGAACGCCATCCGGCGCGGCGTTTGGGGTTAAAAAGGCTGGAAATGCCCGCCAGTGGCGGGGCTGTCCGTTGGGCTACAATTCTCAGCCACATGACAATGAGTACCATCACGCAACACAGTGCGCCCGCTCGCTGCGGAAAGTTTCCCGCGCTGTACCGTCCTGCCCGTCGCGGGTACTGGCGCGCGTGCATCCGCTGGACCGCTATCGTATTTTTTCTGGCCGGTCCGGTATGCGCCGCCATCCTCGAATATGACGAATATCTCGAACGGGCCAATGCCGCCAAGAGTCGCGGCGACTGGGAGTCGGCGGCCAGCCAGTTTGCCCAGGCGATCAACCACCCGGACCTGCCGCGCGATGGCGCGATGCAGTCCGCCGTGCATCGGGAGTATGGGCGGGCGATCGGGGTGCTCTGCCATTACGAGGAGGCGGAAAAATATCTGCTGCGTGCCAAAGTGATGGCCGGCAAGACCAGCAGCGCCATGATTCCGGCGCTGTATGAATTGGGCGCGATCAGCGTGATCCAGAAAAAATTTGCCGTTGCCGCCGGTTATTTTACCGAGCTCCTGCCGATGATCGATCGCGAGTCCCGCGACGGCACGCCGCTGCTCGTGGTGGCCGATGCGTATGAAAAATTCGCCGTGGCATTGGCTGCAACCGGCAAGCTGGAAGAAGCCGAACTGCGCCGGCGCGAGGCGGGCAGGATACGCGAAACTCATCCGAAGGCGGTCGCACCCGGGACGATCACGCCCTACGGCACGCAGTGCCGGAAATCCTAGCCCGGCTGCTGCCCTGGGTTATCGGTAGGTGTGGATGTAGGAAACGCCGATCCCGTGCACCGCATAGCGCGCGGGGATCTCGCTGGTGCCAATCACATTCGGCAATGTCGCCAGCCCGACCTGCTGGTAAGCCCAGTCGGCGCTGTTAAGCCGCCGGTAAAAATAACTCAGGCGCCACGTGCTGCGGCGATCCTGCGTATAGCGGGCGGTGATGTTGATGTTGTCCGAAGCCGCGCTGAGGTCGGGAAGCGCCGTAGCCGGATTTTGTGCAGCCGGCACCGCCGGGCCCACGGTCGTCGCAATCGGCGTACGGCCGCGCACGGCGATGGCATCGGCGTTGAGTTCCAGCCTGCCGCCCAGCAGGCCCTTGTAGCGCAGGCCAAGGCCGACCGACGAGGTCCGGTCGACCAGTTGATTGACCCAGTCGGATTCCGCACTGCTCGCCACGGCGGTATTCGCGCTCAGGATCTGGCGGCTGCGTTCATGCGAGCGCTGGTCCTCAAGGCTGTAAAAGAGCGTGGCGCTGAAATCGTCATTGATCACATAGCCCAGGTCCGCGCCTGCCGACCAGCCATTCGCATCGGTGACGCCATAAGGGGACTGCGGATAGCGATCACGGTTCACATCCAGCCGCGCCTGCAATGAAATCGATGCATCCGGCATGTATCCGAACATGACGCGAGACCGCTCGCGGTCGCGGTCGGAAAGGTAGAACTTGTTCGGCAGCGGAGGATTGCGGACGCAGTCGAGCGGCACCGTGCAGCCATTCGCGGTGATGAGACCGTTGATAAATGCGGGTGAGGTGTAGCTGGCCAGGTACGGGGCGTTGTAGAGATACTGGGTGCCGCGCCGCACCAGCAGCGCGTAGCTGGCATTGGCCGTCCAGGGTCCCGTGTTGCCGTGGCGCAACTCGATCCGGTAGGTGTCTTCGGTCGTGCGCTCGACTTCGGCGAACGTGCGCTTGATGTCCTCGTGATCCCATCCCGCCTTCATGGCGGTGGTGGAAGAGAGGCGATAATCTGCATCCAACATCAACTGCTCCTGCCGGCGACTGCGCGGCAGATTGGTGCGGATACGATCGCTGTTGCTGCCGGGCGGCGGTTGCAGCTGGCTGTCGCCGCCGACGTATATGTACTCCGACAGCGGCGTTTTGTTGTCCCGGTCTTCATAGCGCAGCGACGCGTTGACGGAGAGATTCCGCAGCGGCCGCATTGACAGCCGCGCATTCAGGAAGGTCGTTTCCACCAGGCCATTGAGGGAGGATCGCGGCAACGCGCTGGAGGTCAGTCCCGGATTGATCGTGTAGGGCAGGAATGTCTCGTTTTGGGTCATGCGCCCGCGCGTGCCGGTCAGCGTCAGGCGCGTGGTGGCCGAGAAATCGTATGCCCCGCTCACCGCCAGCTGATGGAACTGGTTGTCCGGCGCCACGCTGGTCTGCCCGTTGGGCAGCGGAAATCCGGCGGGGAGCCCCGTGGTTCCACCCGTCCACGGCGCACTGCTGTACGCGTTCTGCCAGCCGAGCGCGTCGATGTTGTTCTTGAAAAGCGAGCCGTGATAAGAGAGCGTGAAACGGTGGTCTTCGCCGCTGAAGGCGAGGCTCATGTCGATCAGTTGCGTGGAAGAATCGATCGGTTCGGGAAGCAGCACGGTGCGCGGATTGCCGCCATTGTTGCCGAACTCCGCGCCGCGAATCCTGGCGCCATCGCGATCGACGCTGCTCAGGTTGGCCCGCAACTCCCACTCGCTCGTCAGTGAATAAGCCAGGCCAATGTCGGACCGCTGGCGCCTGGCTTCCACGTCGTATCGCTGCATGCTGGCGGCAAGCGTACTCATGCTGCCGGTGTCGGCGGCGCGTACAAAGCCCGCCGGCAGCGTCAGATGGGTGGTACCGGCACCGAGAAACGGCGTCTGGTAGCTGTCCGAATAGAGTCGGGGAATTTCATCGTAGCCAAAGGTGATCCGGTACGCGCCCTGGCGGCCGTACTCGCCTGTCAGGCTGCGCGAGCTCAGGCCGAGGTTGGTACCGAATATCCGCCAGCGGGTCTTGTCATCGGCGCTGTTGCCGTAGCTGTACTCACTGCCGCGCAAATCGATGTTGCCGATGATGAAGCCGCCCTTCTGGTAGAGCCCGTTGTAGTTGCCCGCCGCGAAGGAATCATCGCTGAGGCTGCCGGCGCCGATCTCGATTCGGCTCTGCGGGCGCGTCAAATCCGCAATGGCCTCGGCTTCCCTGTCCGGCAAGAACGCGTCAGGCGCGGCGCCTGCCGCTGCCGTGAAGGCCAGGCCGGCCAGCGCGCCGCACGCCCGTCGCCCGGAAGGGCAAGTGCAACTGAACCGGCTGGCGGGCGCTGTCATCATGCTGCTACCGCGTGAAACGCGGGCCGGATGGATGGTTGCTGCCGTGGATGGCCGAGTGGCAATTGATGCATGCCCGCAGCAGCATTTGGGCTGACGGCGTGGTGCCGCCGGCCGGCGGCGGCAGGGCACGGCCGCTCAATGCGGGCGTGGTGTGCAGACTGCCGGCGTGACAGCCCTGGCACAGCCACGGCGGGCGCACTTTCAGCAAAGGCGCGATATTCGATCCGTGCGCCACATGGCAGTTGGTGCAGTCGTCGGTTGCCGGCGGATGCTCCCACAGAAACGGTCCGCGCTTGTCGGCGTGGCATCCGTAGCAAGTCTCGTTGACGGTGTTCTTGACCAGCATCTTCGGCCCGGTCGAGCCATGTGGATTATGGCAATCCGAACACGCGATCTTGCCAGCGGCAATCGGATGGACCGAAAGATAGTGAACCTGCGCGCGCTGGATCAGGTGACAGGCAAAACAGACCTCGCGCTGCGTCTCCTTCGACAGCACGCGGTCCTGCGGCTGATGGATCTGGTGGCATGACGCACAGGTCACGTCGTTGCCGGGGTGCGCGCTGCCCCGCCAGTGGCTGCGTTTGCCGGCCTGGTGGCAATTGAGGCAGGTGCGGCTTTGTACCTCGGCGGAGGACTGGTTCGGGCCGCCGAACACGAAATCCGGGGGAGGCCGCGCAGACGTGTCATCGCCATGTCGCACATGTCCGCGACTGGAACCATGGCAGGCCTGGCATCCGGGCTGTCCGGCCACGCCATGACGGGTGCGATGTATCGACAGAATCGGCTTCTGCTCGTCGGCACCGTGACAGCGCGTGCAGACGGCGTCGCCGCTGGTGCCTTCCTTGAAGACGCCAGGTTCGTCCGCGGCGCACGCGCGGTTGCCAGCGAACAGGCAAGAACACAGCATCACGCCGGCGAACGCGAGCCGCGCAATCAACGCGGCTAGTGATGGCATGTTCGCGGCAAACCTGGCATGCGCGTAGTCTAATGCAACGCCTTGAACCTGTCGCCTCGCGGGCGGAAGTTGATGCCGGGGCCGTGCCGGCACCGTATTCGCCGCGGTTGCCCAGGGGCAGGAACGCGCGTATCGTCGTGCAGACCAACGCGGTCGACGCGGGCCGCCCGATTCGAGGCGCCGTGGCCGGCGTCATATGAAGCGCAGCGGATGAGGAGCAACGAATGCACATACTTTCGCCATTCACGCAGAACAGGGGAGTGCCATCCGCCGCACGGCCGGTCGGGACTCGTTGCCGGCGGGTACAGGTGATGGCCTGCCTGCTGTTTGCCGGCATCGGCGCTGCCTTCGCCCCGGCATTTGCGCAATCGCCCCCGGCCTATCCGGTCAAGCCGATCAAACTGATCGTGCCGTTTACACCCGGCGGGGTAACCGATACCAGCGGCCGGGTCGTCGCCGAGCAACTGTCGAAACGACTGGGCCAGCCCATCATCGTGGACAACAAGCCCGGCGCCTCCGGCAACATCGGCACGCAACAAGTCGCGGCGGCAGAGGCGGATGGCTACACGTTGCTGCTGGGATTCGATGGCACGCTGGTCATCAATCCCCACGTGTTCGAAAAGATCCCGTTCAATACCGAACAGGACTTCGCGCCGGTCGGCAAGATCGGCGACGCCATGCTGATTCTGGTGGCGAACCCTGCCGTGCCGGTCAAGAACCTGCGCGACGTCATCGCGCTGTCGAAGTCACAACCCGGCGGGCTGTCGTACGGCACCTCGGGGACCGGTGGCACGCCGCATATTGCGGGCGAGTTGTTCAGGCAGCGCACCGGTGCGAATCTGGTTCACATTCCTTACAAGGGCGGCGGACAGGCGTTGATCGACGTACTGGGCGGCAGTGTTCCGCTGGTCTATACGGCGGTGGCGGGCGCATTGCAGCATGTGAAGTCCGGCAAACTGACGGCCATTGCGGTATCAAGCGGACAGCGCTCATCCGCCCTGCCCGACGTGCCGACCTTTATCGAGAGCGGCGTTGCCGATTTTGAAATCAGTTCCTGGGTCGGGCTGCTGGCGCCGGCCAAAACGCCCAAGGCGGTGATCGACAAGTTAAATGCCGAGCTGAACGCCGTGCTCAACGACCCCGACACGCATGCGCGCCTGGATGTGCTGGGCATCACCGCCATGCCGGGAACACCCGCCCGGTTTGGCGAGGAGATCAAGCGGGATCTCGCGCGCTACGGGCAGGTGGTGAAATCCGCCGGCATCAAAGCGGGTAGCTAGCCCAGGCCAGACACCGATACATCATTCGAATTAATCGAGCCTCGCCCCCGTTTGCCGTATCACCGGCGTCCACTTCGCCGATTCATCCGCGATGAGCCGGCCAAACTGCTCGGGTGTGCCGCCAGCCGGGTCCAGTCCCGCGGCCATCAATCGCTGGCGAATCAGCGGGTCCGCGAGCGCGGCGTTGAGCGCGGCATTGATGCGGTCCACGATCGGCCGCGGCGTGCCGGCCGGCACCAGCACACCGTTCCAGGCGATGGACTCAAACTTCTGCAACTCCCGGACGCCGCTTTCCATTACCGTCGGTACGTCCGGCAGCAGCGCATAGCGCCTGGCGCCGGTGACGGCGATGGCTTTCATGCGGCCTGCCGCGATTTGCGGTGAAAGCGTCGTCGGCACGGTGGCCAGAATCTGCGCATCGCCGCTGACGATGGACTGGATGGCCGGTATCCCGCCGCCGTTGAACGGCACATGCAGCGCCGACGCACCCGTCAGTGACTTCAGATATTCCATCGTCAGGTGCGAGGAACTGCCGTTGCCCACCGAAGCATAGGCGTACTTGCCCGGATTCGCCTTCAGTACCTCAACCAGTTCCCTCATGCTGCCCGCTGGAAAGTCGATATTCACGGCGATGAGATTGGGCTGCGAGGTGGTCAGGATCACCGGCAGCAGATCGCGCGCCGGCTGGTAGGGCAGCCTGGCATAAAGATGCGGCGCGAACGCCAGCGGGCCGTTGAATCCCAGCAGCCATGTGTGTCCGTCGGGCGCGCTCTTCGCGACGTCGTTGGCGCCAATCGTCCCGCCCGCGCCGGCGCGGTTTTCAATGACGATCGGCTGGCCCAGCGAGGCGCGCAATTTTTCCTGCAACGTACGGGCAATGATATCGAGCGAGCCGCCGGCAGGTCCAGCCACGATCCATTTGATGGGCCTGGCGGGGAAAGTGTCGGCAGATGCCGTGGCGCCACCCGCGACGAACAGGCAGATGGCGGCAAGCGTTGACATGGCCCGATCCACCATTGACGTCCTCACCCACTTCTCCTGCGGGGAATGTTATTGCCACTCACCCGTCAAAGTCTAGCACTGGCGCGGCGTTTGGACCGAAAGTGGCTGAATGATGCCGCCGGTAGCGGAGTTTGATCTCACCGGTCGCAACGAGCGAGCACGTCGCGACCTCAGATGGCGGTTGCCGTCCGATCGAAAACTATTTCTTCTCGGCCATCGCGTAAACACCATTACCCGCGAACTTGATGTCGGCGTCGATGAAGGCCGCCTGCACCTTTCCGCCGAACAGCTTCACCATATCGTAGGCCTCACCCGAGCGCGCACCGGTGCCGCAGATGAACACCACCGGCTTGTCGGTGGGCAGCGTGGCGATTTTCTTTTCAAGCTCGTTGATCGGAATATTGACCGCTCCGGTTATCGTGCCGGCGGCAAATTCCTTCGCATCGCGCACATCGACCAGCAGCAGCGATCCCGGATTTTCCTTCCAGACCTTCTCAAACGAAGCGACCGTGACCGTGCCCTTTTCCTTTCCCGGGACCAGCGCCGCCGCGGGCGCCACGATTGCGGTGGCGGCTGCGCCGGTTACTGCTGCGGGTGCGCCGTAGAGCTTTTCCCATTCCGGATAGCCCGGGGGATAGGTCAGGACGTTCGTGTAGCCCAGTTTGCGGGCCTTCTCGGCCGACTTGTCGGACAACACGCACTCCAGGCCACCACAGTAGTAGATCAGCGGCGTGGCCTTGTCGGTTGGGAGCTTGTCGATGTTCTTGTCAAAATCGGTATCGGAAATATTCACCGCGGTCGGGATCATGCCTTTTCGGCAACCCGTTTCGGCCGTGCGTCGACCAGCACATAGGGTGCCTTTTCGTCGATCAGCTTCTTGATATGCGCGGCCGATACCGACACTTGCGCGCCCTTCGCCTTCCAGTCGGGTGAGCCGGCTGCGTAGACCTTGATGTTGGTGTAGCCGAGTTTTTCGGCCTTGAAGGCGGAATTATGGCTGAGCATGCATTCGAGTCCGCCGCAGTAAAACAGCAGCAGCGTGGCCTTGTCGGCGGGGAGCTTGTCCACCTGCTTGTCGAACTGGCTGTCGGGGATATTGACCGCGCCGGGTATGTGGCCGGGATCGTATTGGCGCGCGGCGGGTCGTGAGTCGATGATCATCACGCCCTTTTTCAGCGGTATCTCGACGTTCTGGCGCATGAAGTCATAATCGACCAGCGCCTTGTAGTACCCATCCTTGACCTGGATGGCGGCAGTTTCTGCCGCGGACACGGCGGTCGAATGAATGAGCGGGGAAGCGGCGAAACACGCCACGATGGCGACAATCAGGGCCAGTCGCTTGGTTCTCATGATGGTCTCCTGCTTTAAGTTGGGTTTGCCGGCTGTTTCAAAATGGCGCCCTCCGTGAGGAACGGGGCGCCCCCAGTCCATTTACATCAGCTGCAACTGGCCGGTGCGTCGCCGTCCTTGGCGCCCTTGGTGAGGAAAGCCGCGACGTCATCCATCAATTCCTGGTCGGGTGTGTCGGCGAACTTCTCGGCGGCCTTGTTGCCGGATTTGATCTTGGCGCGGTAGGCCTTGCTGACATACTCTTTGACGGTGTCCTTGCCCTTGGCGTGCTTGTCGGCCTTTATGTACGCCGCCCACTCCGCCTTGGTCTTTGAGCTCGGATTGATCGTCCCGGCAGGCGTGGTGGCATGGCAGGACGTGCAAACGCTGCGGTAGTAAATCCGGCCGCGTTTCCAGTCGGCAT
>Ga0315271_10002858_pt1 | contig 10874 bp, 6 predicted proteins | sample C3_top_MG_FD_204664 | JGI IMG/M metagenome (GOLD analysis project Ga0315271, IMG submission 204664) | Sediment microbial communities from Yellowstone Lake, YNP, Wyoming, USA - C3_top | ecosystem: Environmental > Aquatic > Freshwater > Lake > Sediment | place: USA: Wyoming | collected 2017-08-01
CTCTCCTCGGCCTCCGGCAGTGACCGCGCCGGGGCGAGGAGATGGCGGAGCACCAGGAAGCGTCGCGCGACGGTGGGCGAAAGTGGACGCGGGACGGGCATGGCCCGGATCGTAGCCGGTCGCGTCGGACCGCCGCCGCAGCCCCCGCGACGGGCCCAGCCGGGCGCGGCAAACGGGCCGGACTTTCGGGTGAAACCGGATTCTTCGTTAATCCGATATCCTCATCGTCGAGCCAACACTTTGCATGGAGCAAATGATTTGCCTGAAGTTCCGGCGCTCTACGACGGTCGCGTGGATTCGGCTCGCGAGGCCGTCATCGCGCGGATCGTCGCCACCTTCGAGGCGATGATGCACAGCGTTTCCTCGGCCCATGCCCCCGAGTTCCTCGAGGTGGGCGTGACGATGTCCCAGGCCAAGGTGCTCTACCTGGTCCAGGCGGCGCCGGGCCTCCGGATGTCGGACCTCTCGGCCCGCCTCGGCGTCTCGCTCTCCACCGTCAGCGGCGTGGTCGACCGGTTGGTGGACCAGGGCCTGCTGAACCGCCGGGACGACCCGGCCGATCGGCGCCACGTGGTCCTCCGGCTGACCGACGCCGGGGCGACCCAGCTCGAGCTCTTCCGCGAGCTGAACGAGGGGCAGATCCGGACCCTCCTCGCCCGCATCGATGCCGCCGACCTCGTCGTCATTGGTCGGGCCCTCGACGTCCTTGCCGCAGCGGCTGCCCGTGAGGAGGCCGCGCCACCTGCGTCCCTCGCCACTGAAGGAGAATTCGCGTGAGCCGTCTCACCGAGCTGTCGCTCGCCAAGCGGAGCGTCACGCTCCTCCTCGCAGTCGGGCTGTTCATCGCCGGCATCTCGGCCTGGGGCAGCCTCAAGCAGGAGCTGCTTCCCGACATCGACTTCCCGGTCATCACCGTCATCGCGCCCTACCCGGGCGTGGGCGCCGCCGACGTGGCGAACCAGGTGACCAAGCCGATCGAGCGGTCCGTGGCCAGCGTCCCGCGGCTCACCGCGCTCTCCTCCTCGTCGGCCAACTCCATCGCCATCGTGGTCGCGCAGTTCGAGTTCGGCACCGACATCAAGGAAGCTCGAGCCACGATCGAGCAGAACCTCCAGCTGGCCGGCCTCCCGAAGAGCGTCACCCCGCAGGTGTCGGCGCTCAACATCAACTCCTCGCCCGTGATCATCGCGTCGGTCGCGGGCACCAGCCAGACCGGCCTGGACGCCGCGACCGAGGTCGCGCAGACGCAGATCGTCCCCGCTCTCCAGGGGATCGACGGCGTCGCGACGGTCGACCTGACGGGCGGCCTGCAGCCCGAGGTCGTGGTCACCCTCGACCCGGCGAAGCTCACGGCGACCGGCATCTCCGTTGCCCAGGTCAACGGCATCCTGGCCGCGAACAACCTCACCCTGCCCTCGGGCCAGATCAAGTCGCCCACGCAGAACGTCCCGGTGTCGACGATCGGCTCGCTGACCTCGATTGCCCAGATCGAGAACCTCGTCGTCGGGGTCAAGATGCCGGGCGCAGCGCAGCCCGGTGCCCCGGGCGCACCCGGCCAGGCGCCCGGAGCCGGCGCGGCACCCGGGGCCGGATCGGCGCCCGGAGCCGGCGCGGCACCCGGAACCCAGCCGACGCAGCCCGTCGCCCCGACGCCGATCCTCCTGAAGGACATCGCGACCGTGGTCCAGGCCGGGATCCCGACCACCGGCTTCGCCCGGACCGACGGCGTGCCGTCGCTCACCCTGACCGTGACCAAGACGTCCGGCGCGAACACGGTCGAGGTCGCCGACGCGGTCACCGCGACGCTCAACGAGATCGGCGCGGCGAACAGCGGCGTCGTGAGCGTGACCGTCATCTCGGACCTCTCGTCGTTCATCAAGGAGTCGCGCGACGGCCTCCTCCGCGAGGGCGGCCTGGGTGCGCTCTTCGCGATCCTGACGATCTTCCTGTTCCTGTTCAGCATCCGTTCGACGCTGGTCGCCGCGGTCAGCATCCCGCTCTCGATCCTCACGGCGCTGGTGGTCATGCAGATCACCGGGATCACGATCAACGTCATGACCCTGGGCGGTCTCGCGGTCGCGGTCGGCCGCGTCGTCGACGACGCGATCGTCGTCCTGGAGAACATCTATCGCCACCGCGCCCTCGGCGACGACCGGTTGACGGCATCGCTCAAGGGTCCGCGCGAGGTCGCCGGGGCGATCACCGCGGCGACCATGACGACCGTCGCGGTCTTCCTGCCGCTGGGGCTGGTGGGCGGCATCGTGAGCGAGCTGTTCCTGCCGTTCGCCCTCACCGTCACCTTCGCCCTGCTCGCGTCGCTCGTCGTGGCCCTGACGGTCGTGCCCGTCCTTGCCTACCTGTTCATCGGCAAGGTCAAGCTCAACGTCGACGAGGACGGCGAGCCGAAGAACTCGTTCTGGATCCGCGCCTACACCCCCACGATCCTCTTCGCCCTGCGCCGCCGTGCCACCAAGTGGGGCGTGCTGGGGATCGCGACGGTGCTCTTCTTGATCTCGATGGCGGTCGTCCCGCTGCTGCCGACCCAGTTCATCAAGGCCGGCTCCGAGAACCTCCTGCAGGTGACGGTCGCCCCGCCTGCTGGCACGAGCTCCGCCGCGGTTCTCGCGAGGGCCGTCGAGGCCGAGACGATCCTCTTGGCCGACCCCGAAGTCCAGCACGTCCAGACGAGCGTCCCCGGCGAGGGCGACACGAGCTTCGGCACGATCACCGCCGCCCTCAGTGGCCGTCCGGCGAACAGCGCCACGCTGACCGTTCGCCTGTCCGACACCGTCGACCTCAGCACCTATGCCCAGAAGCTGTCGCAGGACCTCGCCCCGGTCAAGACCGACGGCTACGACGTGGCCGTCGCCCAGACCGCGGGCTTCACCTCCAACGGCCTGAGCGTCGTGATCAGCGGCAACGATCCGGTCGCGGTCGCGGCGGCGACCGACGAGGTGATGCTGGCCCTGTCCGACAATGCCGACCTCCTCAACCTCAAGACCGACCTCTCCAAGGGCACCCCCGAGGTCCAGGCGATCGTGGATCCCAACAAGGCCATCGGCGTCGGCCTCACCACGGCCCAGGTCGCGGGCGAGCTTCGCGCGGCGCTCGTCGGCCAGGAGGCCACGAAGGCCCAGGTGGACCCGGCGCACGACCCCCTGCCCGTGTTCGTGCAGGTCGACCCGGCCCAGGTGAACAGCGTCGAGACACTGCGCGCCCTGCCCGTCGGGACGGCGGCGACCGTGCCGCTGGGTTCCATCGCGGCGGTGGACCAGGTCGATGCCCAGGGCAGCATCACCCGGGTGGACCAGGCGCCTGCCGCGACGGTCTCCGCAGAGATTGCGAGCAACGACACCGGCGCGGTCTCAAAGGAGGTCCAGCAGGAGATCGACGCCCTGGTCGCCGCCGGCAAGATCCCGAGCGGCGTCAACGTCAAGCTCGCCGGCGTCACCTCGCAGATGAACGAGGCGTTCGGCAACCTCTTCCTCTCGATGGGCGTCGCCATCCTCCTCGTCTACGTGATGATGGTGCTGACCTTCAACTCCCTGATCACGCCGTTCATCATCCTGTTCAGCCTCCCGCTCGCCACCATCGGCGCCCTCCTGGCGCTCTGGATCAGCGGGAAGCCGGTCGGCGTCAGCGCCCTCATCGGGTTCCTGATGCTCATCGGGATCGTGGTCACCAACGCCATCGTGCTGCTCGACCTCGTGGAGCGGTTGCGAAGGGAGGGCCACTCGACGAAGGACGCCCTCGTGGAGGGTGGCCGCACGCGGGTGCGCCCAATCCTCATGACCGCGATCGCGACGATCCTGGCCCTCACCCCGCTGGCCCTGGGTCTGAGCAAGGGCTCGATCATCGCGTCGGAGCTGGGCACGGTCGTGATCGGCGGGCTCTTCTCGTCGACCTTCCTGACCCTGCTCGTCATCCCCGTCCTGTATTCGCTCGTCGACGGCGGGAAGTCGGGCCTGGCCCGGCGCTTCCGCCGCGCGGACCCGGACATGTTGGACACGTTGGCGCCTGATCAGGGCGCAGCGCCCCCGCCCGTCCAGCCGGCCCCGGCGGGCTGACGGTCGAGCCAGCCGTCACCTTCGGGCGGTCCGGCCCTTGGCCGGATCGCCCCGACCGGTCACGCTACGCGCCACAAGCACGGAGGTGTCGAGGTGGCCCTGTTCGGGGAACGTGACCTGGCCCGCTGGGGCCGCGAGGCGCGGGCTTGGCTGGCACACGAAGACCGGCGCCGAACGATCGGCCTGGTCGTCCTATCGGTGGCGATCTCGATCGCGATGTCGCTGCTCGCGACTGCCGTCGTCGGGCTCTTCTCGCGGCGGCGCGCCACGCCGGGCGACCTCGCGCCGGTGGACGTCGGCGAGCCGCTGGCCGAGGTTGCGCCCGCATCCGAGGAGGCCGTGGGCGTCCCGGTGATGGCAGCCGAAGGCGCGCTCGCGGAGGTCGAGCCGGCGCAGGGCTACCGCGCCTGACGGTCGGCGTCCGGTGTCCGGCGGTCGGCGCCTGTCACGCGCCTGTCACGCGCCGGTCGCGGCCGGTCGCGGCCGGTCGCGGCCGGTCGGTCCTTTACTCGCCGGCAGTCCCGACCGGGCTGATCGCGTGGACGCCGAGCGCCTGCGCCGAGGCGACGAAGTTGTAGCTGACCCCCTGCTCGATGGGGAAGGTCGCCACCTGGACTGTCCTTCCGTCGAGGACGGCCGCCTCGATCGACGGCGCGCTCCCGAGCGGTCCTGAAGGGTTGCCGGAGTCCCAGAACTGCAGGAACGGCGTCGCCCCGTCGGGGATGTCGAAGATCACCTGCATCAGGCCGCCGCCGGTCGGGTTCGCGAAGAGGAGGTTGACGCCGACCGGCTGGAGCGGAGGTAGCGTGGCCGGCGCGGCTGCCTCGGGTGGCCAGATCGCGGTGATGCCCGTGGGGCACCACGGCGCCGGATCCACGATGCAGGCGGCCCAGACCGGGCTCAGGACCGTGCCGCCCTTGAAGATCCCGGGCCACGTCGGGAACCACCAGCTGATCGGCACCCTGGGCTCGAGGTCGCCGGCCGGTGGGACTTCGAGCGTGGTCACCGGCTCGGGCAGCGGCGGCGGCGTCGGCAGGGGCGTCGGCGTTGCGCCCGGCGGGAGGGTCGCCCCCGGATCGAGGGTCGCCCCCGGATCGAGGGTCGCGGCCGGGAAGGCGCTCGGCGGGAGCGGCGCCGGGTGCGCCGGCGCGATGCCGCCCGGGAAGGCCCAGGCGGTGTACGCGCTCCCACCGCCGAAGGCGAGTGCCGCCGCCTCGACCGCGTCGGCCGGCCACCACGCGCCCCGATACCCGGCCCAGGTCGGCCCGAGCGGGTCGATGACGTAGTACCCGGCCGGGCCGTCGGCGCCCGCCGGCCGGAAGCCGTCGAGGTAGATGGCATGGCCGCCGGTGAAATCGGCCTGGAGCCGCAGCGAGACGGGGATCTTCCCGTAGTCAACCTGCAGCAGCGCACCGGCACCGGCATACGTCAGGGCCCGCAGCTGGAGCGGCGAGATGGCGCCCTGGCTGAACGAGATGCCCCAGGACGCGATGGCGACCTGGACGTCGGAGATGGAGGTGCCGCCCTCCTGGTCCGGCTGGAGGGCCCGCAGCTGGGATCCCGTCGTCACGATCCCGTAGCCGAGGCGGGCCAGCATCGCCCCGGACGCCATCGTGCAGTTGGCGGACGCGAGCGGACCGTCGTCGAACTGGGTGATGGGCGGGACGCGCGGGTAACCCGTCGGCAGGAGCCAGGCCGGCCGGCTGCCGTCGGTTCCGGGCTCGGTGCCGGGCTCGACGAAGGAGACGAGCTGGAGGATGGCGTCGTCGGGCAGGGCCGCGAGGGCGATCGGCTCCTCGTCGGGAACGGCGCTGAGGCCGAATGTCGCGACCTGGTCTCCGGTGTCGGCGGTCAGCTGGAAGACGGTGTCGGGACCGGGCGGCAGGTTCGAGGACGGCGGCGCCGTGATGGCGGCGAGGCCGAATGCTCCTCCGAGGCCGATGACCCCGGCGAGGACGAAGCGGGTGATGAGGCCGAGGATGGGCATCTCAGGTCTGGCACCGGTAGTAGAAGCCGACGACGAGCGAACCGCTCGTCGTGCTGCCGCCGTAAACGTCCATGGACTTGATGACGACGGTGAGGTTGCCGCGTGTCGACGGCTTCCAGAGGGTTGCCCACTCAGCGGTCGGTATGTTCGCGGCGTAGGTTGCCAGGCTGCCGTTCAGGGCGGTCCGCGTGGCCGGAGCGGAGCGTGTCGGGCCGCCGAGGACGCTCCACTCGATGGTGACACCGGTCGCCGACGGCCCATCCAGGTCAAGGAAGCCGAATGTCACGGCGATGTTCGCAGGCGGCGGCGGGGCGCACGTCCCGCTGAAGCTGAAGAAGAGCTGGCTCGGAGTGGCGGAAGCGCTCATGCGCGTTGCGGGGGCGTCACAGCGCGTCACGGTGATCGCGTCGAGCGCGGACTTCGTCGCCACGCCCTTCGAGTCCGTGGCGACGACGTACCAGGCGATGATCCCGCCATCGGCGATGTTGTCCCCGGCCGGGATCGTGTTGATGGACGTGGTCCAGATGGAGCCGTTGAGGGTGAAATCCCGGCTCTCGAAGGCGCCCGCGCCGGGCTTCTGGAAGAAGAGCCGGATGCTCTTCACGCCGTCGACGTCGGTTGCCTGCGCCTGGAACTGCGTCACGGTCGAGCCCTTGCAGCCGACGTTGAGCGGGTTGGCGATGATCGAGGTCGGGGACGCGCTCAGGGCGGTGATCTCGGGGCCGGTGTTGACGCAGACCTTGACGGCCAGCGCGAGCGTGCCCTTTGCGGGTGAGCGCGTCGACTTCGGGGCGGCGTTCGCGTCGCTCACGACGACGTAGTAGCGCACGTCACCGGCCCTCGAGAGCCTGTCGGCGGTCGTGTCCAGCGTGGCCGAGTAGCGTCCGTTCGCGAGGACCATCGGCTTCTGGACGAACGTGGTGCTACCGGGCCGCCGGAAGAAGAGCGTCACGCTCGCGATTCCGTCGGCATCGCTGGCCGCGATGGAGATCGTCGTGCTCTTGGGCGCGTCCGTGCAGTACTGCCCGCGGTCGTAGCTGATCGTGGCCCGTGACGCCTTGAGGCCGCTGGCCCTGGGCGCGATGTTCGGCTTCGGGGTTGGTGACGGCGTGGGGGTGGGGCTGGGCGTCGGCGATTCCGTCGGGGCGGGCGAGGGGGTCGGCGACGGCGTGGGCGTCGGCTCGGTGGTCGGCGTTGCGACCGCTGGCGTCGTCGGGGCCGGCTCCGGGGTGGGACGTGGGGAGGGGGTCGCCGCTGCTTCGCAGGCCGCCACCGGGAGGGCGGCGGCGTCGCCGTCGAGCTTGAGCGGGCCGGCCTTGGTCCACGCCCGCTCGATGCCGGGGGCCGGCCAGTAGAGCTGCAGCCAGCCGCCGTCGGCCGATTTCGCGGTGACGAGGACCTGCTGGTTGCGCGGAATCGTCCCGATGACCGGGCCGCTGTCGGGGCAGGAGACCAGCTGGAGGGTCGCGGCGCCCGTGCCCCGTGCGTCGCCCTGGGCGCCGCCTGGCGAGACGACCCCCGATGCGACGAGCACGCCGCCGGCCGTGACCCCCGCGAGCAGTCCCGCGCCGAGCACGGCGAGGCTCTGCCCCGTGAGCAGGCCGCCTCCGCCCAGCGCACCGAGACCTGCCATGGTCCCTCCGCGCACGGCCGGGTCGTCCCGGCCACGATGGCGACGAGTCTAGCGCGCGGACCGTGGCGCCGGAAGGGCCCGTTCGGGCAGATCCGCGGCGCCCGTCGGCCCGGCGAGCCCGTCAGAGGAGCGGCGAGATCCGGTCCATGGCCGCGTCGAACGCCTTCCCGCCCGCCGTCCGGTTGATCTCCGCGGGCGTCGAGACGGCCACGAGCGGGTCGAAGATCGCCCGCTCGAACGCCTCGGCGACCTCGGCGCCCTCCAGAAACAGGTTCAGCTCCCAGTTGCGGTAGAGGCTCAGGGCATCGAGGTTGCAACCGCCCACGAGCACCCCGTCGTCGGCCACCATGACCTTGGCGTGGGCCATCGTCGGGTGAAACAGGACCGTCGCCCCGGCCTCCTGGAGCCGCGGCACGTTGTGGCGGAACGCGGCTGCCGGCATCGGCGGCGTGGGCTTTCCGGGCACCACGATACGCACCGCCACGCCCCGCTCCGCGGCCTGGACCAGGCGGTCCAGGATCGGCTTCTCCGAGATGTACGGGTTGACCAGGTCGACCCGGCGCTGGGCCGCGTCGATCACCTGCTCGTAGGCCTCGCTGATCGGCACGTGACCGGTGCCGGGCACGTTGACGAGCAGGGTTGCCGGGACGACCCCGGGACCCGTCGTCGCGCCGTCGTCCGGCGGGAAGAGCAGGGCCATCGTCGCGTCGTCCGCGTCGAGCGGCCCTTCCTGGTGTCGCCAGCCGGCCACGAAGAGCGCCTGGAGCTGGCGGACCGCCAGTCCTTCGAAGCGGACCATCACGTCGGTGAACCGCTCGTCGTTGAAGTGGTCCTCGATCCCGGTGCCGCCGAGGTAGGCGACTCGGCCGTCGATCACCATGAACTTGCGGTGGTCGAAGTGCCCGATGTTCTCCCGCCGCCAGCCGATCTTGGCGCCCGGTCCGAGCGCCCCCTTCACGTCGGGGAACATGCCGCGGTTCTGGACGACCTGGACGCCGCCTTCCACGAGCTCGCCGAAGAGCGCCTTCGAGCCCGCGCGGACCTCGCTCCCGACCGCGTCGACCGAGAGGCGGACCGGGATCCCGGCCGCGACCTTCGCGAGGAGGACGTCCTTGAACGCGGTTCCGATGTCGCCGGGCTTGAACCCGTAGATCAGCATGTTGATCGACGATTCGGCTGCCCGCAGGTCCTCGAGCATCCGCGGGAAGTACATCGTGCCGTGGAGGAGCGGCTCCACCGCCCGGGCCGTCGTCGGCGCGAAGGAGACCGCGACGTCGCGCTTCCGGACGATCGGCGCGGCCGCCATCCGGGCGGCGAACACCGCCGCCTCGTCCGCCGGCAGCGACACCGGGCCGGACGGGAACGAGGGCACGCGCTTGGCGGCGTTGCGGCGCGACGACACGAGGACGCCGCCGGCCGCGGCCGCGGTGCCGAGGCCGAGGAGCATGCGAACGCGGCTCATGAGATACCTCCTACAGCCGCCGGAGCGGCCGTGCTTTCGTGATGGCCGAGGGAATCGCGTGATCCGCCCGGCATCGCCGGCGGCTTGAAGTCGGCAGCCCCGAGGGCCGCCCGGCTGGGACGGGTCGGGCGCGGGAAGCGGCTCGTCTCGGCCTCCGAGACGATGCCACCCGGCTGGTCGATCAACGGTCGGTGCCTCGAGCGGGACTCGGTCCCGAGATGGTAGCGGGTTGACGGGACGCCGCATCATCCTCGGCGGTTGACGCCGACGCATGGATATCCGACAATGCAACTCGGAATTCGGCCGGGTCCGGGCGTCCTCACCGGGGCTTCGTCCCCGGCGTTCCCATCCGGCAGCGTCCCACCGGCCGAACTCCACCTGACCGCCCCGATCGCGGCGCGAGACCGTCCCCGCCGCTGCCGTTCGCCACGAGGAGCCGCGATGACCGTGCCCGTCCGCGGGGAGATCGTCTCCCAGGAGTACCAGTTCGGCTTCCACGACGAGGTTGCGTACCTCGCCGAGACGAAGGCCGGCCTGACGCGGGCCACGGTCGAGGAGATCAGCGCGATCAAGGACGAGCCGGAGTGGATGCTCCAGTTCCGCCTGCGCGCGTACGACCATTTCCTCAAGCGGACGATGCCCAGCTGGGTCCCGGAGAGTGTCAAGGGCATCGACTTCGCCAAGATCGTCTACTACCGGAAGCCGTCCGAGCGCGAAGAGAAGTCCTGGGACGACGTCCCGGAGAAGATCAAGCAGACGTTCGAGAAGCTGGGGATCCCCGAGGCCGAGCGCAAGTTCCTCGCCGGGGTCGGCGCCCAGTACGACTCCGAGGTCGTCTACCACTCGGTCCGCGAGGAGCTCTCCAAGATCGGCGTCGTCTTCATGGGGATGGACCAGGGCCTGCGCGAATACCCGGACCTCGTCAAGAAGTACTTCGCGACCGTCGTCCCGCCCGAGGACAACAAGTTCGCCGCGCTCAACAGCGCGGTCTGGTCCGGCGGCTCCTTTGTCTACGTCCCGAAGGGCGTGGAGGTGCCGCTCCCGCTCCAGGCGTACTTCCGGATCAACGGCGAGAACACCGGCCAGTTCGAGCGGACCCTGATCATCGCGGACGAGGGCGCCAAGCTCCACTACATCGAGGGGTGTACTGCGCCCATCTACACGACGGACGCCCTCCACGCGGCCGTCGTCGAGGTGATCGCCCTGCCGGGCTCCCAGATCCGCTACACGACGATCCAGAACTGGAGCCGCGACGTCTACAACCTCGTGACGAAGCGGGCACACGCCCACGCCCATTCGACGGTCGAGTGGGTCGACGCGAACACCGGCTCCCGTGCAACGGTCAAGTACCCGGCGATCTACCTGCGCGGCGAGGGGGCCACGGCCGAGGTGATCTCGGTGGCCTTCGCCGGCCACGGCCAGCACCAGGACACGGGGGCGAAGGCCGTCCACCTGGCCCCGAACACGCGGAGCCGGATCGTCTCGAAGTCGGTCAGCAAGGACGGCGGGCGCGGGACCTACCGCGGCACGCTCAAAGTGGCACCCGGGGCCACGGGCGTCGTCGCCAGCGTCCGCTGCGACGCGCTCCTTCTCGACGAGGAGAGTCGCTCCGACACGTATCCGTACATCGACATCCAGGAAGACGACACGACGATGACCCACGAAGCCACCGTGGGCAAGATCAGCGCCGACCAGATCTTCTACCTGATGAGCCGCGGCCTGACC
>Ga0315271_10002859_pt1 | contig 10873 bp, 11 predicted proteins | sample C3_top_MG_FD_204664 | JGI IMG/M metagenome (GOLD analysis project Ga0315271, IMG submission 204664) | Sediment microbial communities from Yellowstone Lake, YNP, Wyoming, USA - C3_top | ecosystem: Environmental > Aquatic > Freshwater > Lake > Sediment | place: USA: Wyoming | collected 2017-08-01
TGAAGGAGCTCAACGTCGCGAACATCATCGCCAAGGCGGTCGATTTCCGGCACCAGAAGGTCCTTCAGAAGATCGGCGTCGAGAAGGTCATCATTCCCGAGCGTGAGACCGCGGTCGATGTCGTCAATAAACTCGTCGAACGGAAGTTCTTCGACCAGATCCAGATGTCCGAGGAGCACAGCCTCGTCGAGATGGCGCCGCCCCGCAAATGGATCGGCCATACCCTGAGCGAATCCGATATCCGCAAAAAATTCGAGGTCTCGGTCATCGGCATCAGGAAGAAGTTCTCCCACATCGACGAGACCGGCGAGACCAACATCGTCGAACGGCTCGTCGTCTCCCCCGGCCCCGAGGAGATGGTCGATAAGGACGACATCGTCATCATCCTGGGCGAGAACAAATTCATCGAGAAACTCAGGCATGCGTGATCCCCGGCCGCTGCTCTCCGGCCTGGCCCTTCTCCTCCTGGCGGCATCCCTCCAGGGCCAGCTGTACACCAAGAAAACCGGACTGATCGACGAGGACAGGTTCAACCTCGACGTCCGCTTCGAGCAGTTCAGCGCGGCCACCGACAGCCGTATCTTCCGGACGTCGACGGTCATCGCCCATATCGGCATCAACCCCAAGATGGAAATGCTCGCGTGGTTCCCGTTCCCGAATGTCACGAAAGGGAACGTCTCCCAGACCGCCCTCCCCGGAGACATCCTCATCGACGTCAAGTACCAGACCAGGAAGGGCTGGTACCGCCTTCCCTTCCTCCAGAAGGAACAGGATTCGATCTATTATCTGAACCTTTACATGGGGTTCAACACGGCCACGGGACCGCAGCAGTTCAACCTTGACGGATTGTTCTTTCCCGCGACGCGGGGCCTGACGGAGGTGAAATTCGGCGTCCTCTTCGGCACTTACACCAAACACGCGGAGTTTTTCGCGAACCTGTACCATGTCTACGCCACGGATTACGGCGAAAAATTATTGTCCTTCGAGGACAGGGCGTTCTTTTTCCCGACCGCCTCTGAACGATCCAACGGCGCCAAGCCCATCTTCCTCTGGAACGCGCACAAGGTCCTGCTGAAGTTCATCTGGCCGGGAAAGATCGGCGGGGAATGGCCCTTCGGGAACGATTATTTCGAATTCAACCTCGCGTTCAATTACTGGGTCGAATTCAAACCCATCATCTTCAGGTACAAGTTTTTTATCGAAATGAACATCCGGAAATCCTACAACGTGAATTTCTGCCTCGTCCCGGACCAGTTCCAGCTCACGGGAGGCGTGACGGTCCGGTTCTTCAAGGGCGCCAAGGCCACGCTGGCCGCGTCGTATCCGGTCTATTCTCAGGAATTCAGGAATCTCAAATACACCTTCGGGTTGATGGTCTCCCTCTGACGGTTTTCAACCGGGATCGTTCGGACTCCCGCCATCCCGGTCCCGGAGGCCGGCCGGCCTTCCAGGCTGAAGCCGGAGAAGGGCCGGTGGGCGCGAATATCCGGTCCAGCGGACTGTTCATCGGTTTTTACGGAGAAAAATGAAAAAGTTCCTGTCATTCTTGTTCCCTGTTCTGGCGGTTTTTTTGCTTGTCTCAGGTTTCCGGAAGTCCGACATGAGTCCCGACTGGCCCGGCGACTTCCATTTCTGCGGCACCAACAGGACCGTCACTGCCGTGTTGTCGTTCAAGATCGTTTCCAGATCGACCGGACTTGAGCGGATTATCACGCGGAACTGCAGGGTCGAATTGCCCGCGAGGATCCTCTTCAAGCACGAGACGAGCGGCAAGATCTACATCTTCGACCTCCGCGAGATCGGCGCGATGGAGGTCTCCTTCAAGTCGTATTATTTCGGCTGGGCCGGGAAGGGCGTGGGAGACGACGTCGAGAAAGCCCGCGCGTTCGCCGTCCATATGGGATACAAGGCGAAACAGCTCGATCTCCTCAGCCTCAGGCTGAGGGACGGGACGGAGCTATCGTCCGACAGGGCCTCGGGGCTCAATTATATCCTGTTGACGGATCCCCGGGAGAAGCTGTACGGCGATACTTTCTGGGAAAAGATGAAGGACTTGAATGAGGCCAATTACTGGCAGGTCAAATCGGTCGTTAACTGGGTCAACACTTGGCCCCTGTTCCCGTGGGCCGCGGGATTCCTGAAAGCCTGCGGGTTCGAGCTGAAAGGGAAATATTCGGAGACGAAAGTCGACATCAGCGAGCTCATTCGCATAGAGCTCTGAGCTTCAGTCCGACGGCGGCCCGTCCGGATTACGGATCGAGGATAATCGAAACAAAATGGATGCCGAAGGGGGCGATCCGGAACCTGTCCGTCACCGATTCCCCTCTGCAGGAAGCCGAATGTTCGGGCCTGAGCCTCTGCTCCTCCCTGTCTCCGGACGATCCCGCATCGAACCGGTATCGCTTGAAGGTCGGATTCCCGGCTCCGAGATTGGCGATCTTCAGGACAACGTCCGCCGCTGCCGGCCTTCCGGCGGGAAAATTCCAGAGGATGATGTTGAGCGTCTTCAATTCCGCGTCGCGGGCCGCGAACGCGTCGATCTTCCCTCCTTCGATCCTGAGATCGACCAGAGAACCGGTGAGTTTTGAGAGAAGTTTGAAGACGAAATACGCGGGGCGGATCGTGCCCTGGTAGTCGAAGAGTCCGCCGTAAAAAGGCAGGACGTTCCAGTACCGGGCCATGTCGGCCGCTCCCCGGGCCGACATGAACTTTTGAAACTGCCCGAGCGAGACGTGGAAATCACGGATATGATAGTAACATGAAAAATCCAGCCCGGTCTTCACGAACGCCGCGGTCGTTTCGAGGATGAAACACGGCTGGAACTCCGGTTCCATCCTGTCCCAGGCGAGCGAGATGTTCCATTCGTTCAGGATGGTCTGGCATTCCAGGGCCGGCCTTTTGTCGAGCAGTCCCCTGACGTGCAGGACGCTCCTGCCCGCGTCTGCGGGATCGTTGGTGTAGATGTGCCAGGAGACGAAATGCAGGGGAACCCGGAGTTCTGAACAGTGATCGAGCAGGCTCTCGAGGATCGGGCTGAAACAGGAGGAGACCGCGGGACCTCCCACCTTGATCGAGGGATCTCCGGCGAGAAGCCCCTTGACCGTGTGGTCGTAGTAGATCAGGTAGTCCGCGGCCGTGAAGAGTCCCGGACAGCCGCCTTTTTCGCCCAGGTCGGGTTCGTTGAAGACTTCCCAGTATTCGATCCCGCATTGTCGGTCGATGTTGTAGTGCCTCGTCATCCGGGTCATCAGCTCTTCCCATTCGGCGTAGTCCGAGGGATGGACTTTCGCGTGGTCGTTCTCGGGATAGAGCCGCTTCGGCCTGAAGCAGACCGCCATCATGGGTTTCGCGCCGGTCGCGAGCACCGCGTTCACGGCGGCGTCAAGTTTTTTCCAGTCGTAGCTCCGGTATCCGGGAGTGACTTCGAAATATTCCTGGAGGAAGATGCGGATATACCGGGGCTTCAAGTTCTTCAGGAGAGCCGTGTGGCCGCTGATCATGGGATCGTCGGACAGCCCGCCCTGGCCGAGGCCGTACCTCCAGAATTCCGCCGGGCCCGTTATTGCCGCGGCGTCGACGGAGACAACGGTCGGATTTCCTTTCCCGCTTTTTCCAGGACCGGACTTTTTTTTCACGGCTTCCCTCCGTTCCCTATTTTCCGATTCCCAGCAGGAAAAGGCCGGCAATCCCTGTCAGGATGGCAGCGTAGCTGTAACCGCTGAAGAATTCCCTGAAAAACAACCGCGACAGGAGGATGGCCGCCACCGCGGGTCCGCAGAGCGTGACCGGAAACACCAGCGTCCCGGGCAGAAGAGCGAGGGACTTGAGCGTGAAGAAAACGCCCGCGACGCTGCAAGCCGCGGCCGCGGCTCCGTACACCGCGGCCGGTCCGCCGATCGATTTCCCGCGGACGGCCAGCAGCCTGACGAAGGCGATCAGGACCGCGGATGACGCGTAGAAAAAGAACATGAACGCGAAATAACCGTGTTCCGGCGAACGGGAGGCGACCGCCTGCGTGATCTGGCAGAATCCGTTCAGGAAGAAGACAAGGATCACAAGGATAAGCCAACTGCCGGACGACGGCTTGTCCGTGCCGCCCGTCGACCGTTTTGTCGAGAATGCCGCGAAGACGAGAGCCGCCAGGACGAGCGCCATTCCGCCGATCAGAAGAAAAGATACGGGCTCGCCCTGGAAAATCAGGCTGAATGCCACGGGAACCAGGAAGGACGAATAAAGGATCGTGCAGGTCAATCCGTAGTGCCCTTTTTTCAGGCTGTAGGAGAACAGGAGGAAGGCCGTGCCGCCCGTGATTCCGCTTGCCGTGCCCCAGAGGACGACGGGAATTTTAACGAGTCCGGACAGGCCGTCGCCCGGGAAACGGCCTCCCGCGAACGCGGTCAGCGCCAGGCAGGCCAACCCCGCGGCCGAGAAAAGGACGACGTTGAGATCGAGGGGATCGGCGCTTTTCCGGATCCCCAGCTTCGTGAAGAACGCGACCCCGCTGAACGCGGCGATCACGATCAGCATAAAAACCAGGCCCATCGGTCAAAACCAGGTGAGGATATGCGGTGTCAGGCCGAAGAACGCGTTTTTCAGGAAAGGGATCCGCGGCTGAAGGCGGACCTTCAGTTTCCCGTCGGCGGCGAGCTGGTCCGCCGCCGCGTGGCCGGAGTACAGCTCGGAGAAGGCCTGGATGGAGCAGGTGAAATCCGGGGTTAGGGTGGTCTTTTTCATCCGGGCTTTGCCGTCCCCGATTTCCAGCTCCCACGGGCCCGCGTTCCAGTCCGCGGTTTCGTCGCGGATCGCGAGCACAGCCCTTCCACTGACGTCCCGCGGAAAGCCCCTCGCCTCGACGGCCTTCCTGACGTCCACAACCCGGAACTGCAGGAGCGGCGCGACAAGGGTCCGGGCGGCATAGGGTTCCTTCAGGTATTTCCAGAGGAGAGGGGAGGACGGGGCGAAGATCGATATCCTGGCGACCTGGACCGGAAGCTGGGCGAGGAATCCGAAAAAAGCCTTGTAGGCTTCTTCGTCCAGGCAGGCGAATTCGCGGATCGAGGCTTCGTAACCGAAATCCAATGGTTTGTGGATGCAGAAAAAGTACCCGGTCGTTTTTTTTCCGCTGCGGATGACGTAGACCTCTCCGCGTTCCCTCCTGATACTGCTGAGCCTGTTTTTCCACATCCGCCCGTTCCTGACGACGCAGAGGTTATGTCGGACCGCGAATTCCCTGTAGACCGGGTCGAGCAGTCCAATCTCCCGTCCGGCCTGGGTGGAGTGGACGAGGTCTTTCTCCCGGGCCGGCAGGATCTGGTCCCGGCGGATCTCGCCGTACGAATAGTTCAATCCGCAGAGTTCCCAGCCGAACTTCCTGTAGAACGCGTAGGAGAAGGGATACAGGATCGAGGTCCAGAAACCTCGCTCGCGCATCTGGAACAGGCTGTCCGTCATCAGGCTTCCCGCGAAGCCCTTTCCCTGCCGGTCGGCCCGGGTCGCGACTCCGCCGATGCCGCCCATGGTAACCTGATTCCCGCCGACGTAGATCTTGTAGGGATGGATCTGGAGAATGCTGACGATCCGGCCGGCCTCGAAGATCGCCCGCGTGTCTCCGAGCGCGGTCCCCCTGGCCCAGCGTTCCGCTTCCGGGGGGTCCACGCGGTAGGCGTTGGCGTAGATTTCGGGGATCAGCCGGCGTTCTTTTTCAGCGACTTTCCGGATTGTTTGGGCCATGCTGGAATTCCCCCTCAGGTAAAAAATCTTTTCAACTTATTCCCGCCGGCCGGAAAGCCGGAGGACCGGATTCCCGGCCCGATCGTCATTGCGGCGAGTAAACGATCCTCATCCGGACGGCGACCGGGATGTCGTCGAAAAATTTGACCGTGATCTCGTACTGCTCGCTGTTCTGCCTGAAGGAATACAGGGAATTCTCCTCGATCGTCTTCAGCCGGGCCGAGAGGCTGGCGGCGTTATCGTCCTTCACGACGCCGAAATCGATCAGGCAGGCTGAGGCCGCGTTGACCGCGTCCGCCCGCCACGGTTCAAGGCCGTCGTTCAGGATGCGGACCGTCTCTTCCGCCTGTTTTTCCGGATTGTTGAGCGTGTACTGGCCGAAACCGGTTTTCCCCCATCCCGGCGGGAGCTGAAGCCCGTTCCCGGGTTCCTTCGCGCATGAATATAGAAGGACCGACAGAAAGCAGATCGGCATGACCCAGTTGAAAAATTCAGCGAGAGAAGACCGCTGTACGCCGGATGTCAGGCCCGCAGGATCCGGGTCGGAGATCCCGGGATTGTCCGGCTGGACCGTCCTTCCTATTTCAGGAAATCCTTTCCGACCCATTTGCGCAGAACCTCCGGGACGATGACGCTTCCGTCAGGCTGCTGGAACTGCTCCACGATGGCCGGGACCAGCCTGCTGGTCGCCAGGCCCGACGCGTTCAGCGTATGGATGAACTCCGTGTTCTTGGAATCTTTCCGCTTGAAGCGCATGTTGCCTCGGCGCGCCTGGAAATCCCTCGCGTTGGACGCGGAACTGACTTCCTTGTATTCCTTCATGCTCGGGATCCAGACCTCGATGTCGTATGTCTTCACCATGGCGGCGCTGCAGTCTTTCGCCGCGAGCTGGGAGACCTGGTAGTGGAGTCCCAATCCCTGGACAAGACGTTCCGCCTTGGCGATGAGCTGCTCGAGCGCCCCCGGCGAGTCCTCGGGCCTGGTGAATTGGAACATTTCGATTTTGTTGAACTGGTGGCCCCGGATCATGCCCCTTTCGTTCGTCCTGTAGCTGCCCGCTTCCTTGCGGTAGCAGGGAGTGTAGGCGAAAAGACGTTTCGGAAGGTTTTCCTCGGTCAGGATTTCGTTCCGGTAAAGGTTGACCAGCGCGGTCTCCGCGGTCGGAAGCAGGAATTGCATCTTCGAATCTTCGGTCTGCAGGCGGAAGACGTCGTCGTTGAACTTGGGGAACTGGCCCGCGGTGTATCCGCATTCGTAGTTCAGGATGTGCGGAGGAAGGATGAACTCATAGCCGTCCTTCAGGTGCTCCTCGACGAACCAGCTGAGCAGGGCCCATTCCAGTTTGGCGCCCTCGCCGCGGTACATCCAGAATCCGTTCCCGCCGAGTTTCGTCCCGCGTTCGTAATCGACGAGGCCGAGTTTCGTCACGAGTTCGACGTGGTCCTTCGGCTGGAATGCGAATTCCGGTTGATGGCCGAAGGAGCGGAGAACCCTGTTGTTCTCTTTGCCGCCGGCGGCGACGTCTTCATCCGGGATATTGGGCAGCGCCTCCAGGAACGACTGGATGGCCGCCTCGGCCGAGGCGAGCCTGGCCTCGAGATCCTTGAAGGCGGCGGAGACTTCCTTCATCCTGCCGAGGAGTTCCGCCACGTCCTTTCCTTCCTTCTTGAGGCGGGGGATCTCGGCGGACACCTTGTTCTGTTCGGAGCGGAGCTTCTCGCTCTCCACGATGAGCTCCCGTCGTTTTTTGTCGTTGGCGAGAAGTTCGGTGAAGTCGCAGGAATCCATCCGCTTGAGAAGGGCCTGCCGGACCTCTTCCGGATTGTCCCTGATGCGTTTGATGTCGAGCATGTTTATTCCCTTTGGTAAGATGTCGGTTTCGGGCGGACAGGCCCGGTTACCCGGGCGGCGTCCCTAAAGGACGAGCTTCAGCACCGGCGCCAGCAGATAGATCGACTTGACCGTCAGGATGACCAGTCCCGCGATCGCGAAGTATTTCTTCCTGATGGTCAGGAATTCCAGGATATTCCGGAAGGGTCCCTCGGGGATATTGAACCGTTGGACCACGTCGTCCGCGACTGCGATGAAGGAATTAAGCAATACGATGAGCCAGGTCAACAGCGGATAGTCCGGCGACCAGACCACGGCGGCGAGCAGGGCGACGACGGCGGCGATGATCGCGACAGGGATCCTGAACGACTGGAAGAAGAGCACCAGGTGGTTGAAGCGCGATTCCTCCCTGACGATGGTGCCCGCGGAGATGACGAGCGTGACGCAATATCCGCAGATGATCAGGAAGACGGTGAGAATCATCGCCCCCATCCCGGTATCAGGTAGCCGGTGTCTGGCCGGCGGGCTGCTCGGCGGGCTTGGTTTCGGCCGCGGGCGCCGCGGAAGCAGCGGGTTCTTCCGTTTTTTTCTTGCCCTTTTGAGAAGCCAGGGCCTGGACCTTGAGCCTCCGGGCTACGCGGCGAAGCTTCTTTTTCGCGTCGCGGTAGTCATGGCGCTTGGCGTCTTTCTCTTTTTTAAGCGCCGCCAGCTTGGTTTTCAGCTCGCCTTTCAACTTTTGAAGAGCGGCTGTATCCTTTTTCGGCATCGGGTCCTCCGAATCTTGGTTTTACGGTTTGGGTGGTTCAATTTAGGCAAAAACAGCGTTAATGTCAAAAAATTAAGAATTGACTCAGGTGCCCGAAGGGAACTATTTTTCCCGAAAGGACATACCCGGTAACCGAATCATGGCCTCACCCAACCTCAGCATCACCCGCATTTTCGCCGTCTTCAAGAATGATTTTAACATCACGATCAAGGACGCCTACAACAACATCAAGAACTCGAAACAATTCGCGAATCACCAGGAATACCTTTCCCTGGAGACCAGTTTCGAGGAGATGACCTTCCTGACGAGCTACGAAACCTACGGCCGGCTCGAGGACGCCATCAACACGCTGGAGATGGACAACAAGAGCAATTTCATCAAGTTCCAGAACGTGGTCAATAAGATGGCCGTCATCATGGAAAAGCTCAGGGTCAATCTCGAAACGGGCATCAACCTGCTGATGGTCAAGAGCGTGAAAAGCACCGACCTGAAAACCCAGATCGATTCGTACAGGATCAGCAGCTCGCTGTCGAGCCTGACCCGTGTCCGGGACGAGCTCCGGAACTTCATGCAGTTCTTCGACCTGGCCAAGGCGTTCCTGTCCTTCGGCTTCCAGATGAACGTCACCTACAACCTGACCGACCTCTCCCTCGGCCACATCCAGGAGATCATGGAGCACATGGAAACCGCGAAGCTCCGGCGGAACATGGGGATCATGGAGAAGGAACGGGAGCAGGACAGGGAGCAGGGGCAGAAACGGGAGCGTGTCGAGCGCGTCCTCGTGCCGTCCTCGAAGGAATCCGGGGCCGTGGACTTCGAGCGGGTCTCCATCTTCTGCGGCATCCGCTCCTCGCAGGACACCCTGGGCTCCAAGGAACAGTACATGGACGCGGTCCGCAAGCTCATCAAGAGGCTCTACGACGAACTGCGCCAGAAAAGCTTCATCATGACCCAGTTTTATTTCGTCCTCAAGGATTTTGTCTTCGCCAGGATCCAGTCGGAGATGGAATCGAAGCAGATCCTCTACCTGATCACCGAGGAGGGCGAGAAAATTTTCCCTTTCGAGGTGATCCGAAAGATGACGGACGAGTTTTTCCGCCAGGGCACGCGCGAATATTCCCCCACGGCCGCGGATTATGCCGAACAGTCGAACCGCATCGCGGACACCATTTTCTTCGAAATCGCCAACATCGAGAACAATTACGCGAAGGTCATGGGCGGATTGACGGAGGAGCAGAAGACGATCCTCATCCTGAAGAACTTCAACAAGGACAACCTGGACCTGTACCGTTTCCTCCTTCCGCCGCAAAAAACCATCGAGAATATTATCGTCTCCTATCTGAAAAAAAAATGACACCGCGCCGGCCGGCCCGGACTGCCGGCTGAAGGACAAGGAGATCAAGCATGCTCAGGCCTGCCGCGGTCAGCGGATCGTTCTACAGCGGCCGCGCCGACACGCTCGCCAAGGATGTCGGGAAATTCCTGGTTCGCGCGGGAGAACCGGAGGCTGTTCCGGAAGCTCTCGGGTACGTGGTCCCTCACGCCGGATACGTTTATTCAGGCCAGACCGCGGCCTTCGCGTACCGCCTCCTGCAAAAGGCTCCGGCTGACCGGATCGTCCTGCTCGGGCCGTCGCATCATTCTTTCATCGACGGGAACAGCGTCTTCCCTGAAGGCGAGTTCGAGACTCCGCTGGGACGCGTCGCCGTGGATGCCCCGTTCGCCTCGTTCCTCCTGAAAAAAAAGAACATGACGGGTTCCCCGGATTCCCATTTCCCCGAGCATTGCCTCGAGGTTCAGCTGCCTTTCCTCCAGGTCGTCCTGAAAAAGTTCACCATCGTCCCGATCCTGATCGGCGAGAACAGCCTGGACAATCTCGAACAGCTCGCGAAGAACCTCTTGGAGGCGCTCGAGCGCTTCCCCGGCGGCCGGACGGTCTTCCTCGCCAGCTCCGACCTGTCGCACTACCACTCCGCGGCGGCCGCCGACCGTATGGATAACCGTTTGATCGAGCTTTTCAACGCCTTCAAGATCGACGAGCTCATCGCCGAGTTGAACGGGAACAGGATCGAGGCCTGCGGGGCCGGCGCGATCGTCGCGCTGATGCTCCTCGGGTCCGCCCTCGGCCGGAAAAACGTCAGGATTCTCGATCATTCCAATTCTTCCCGCGCCTCCGGCGACAGCCGGCGTGTCGTCGGTTATTTCTCGGCAGTCGTTTATTGACCGGACAGGATTCTTCCGCGTGTGAGACCGGCCCGGATCCCTGGAAACCTGAAAAGGGAAGCACTGATGGACAGGTATATGCTGCGCCGGATCGACGCGCTCTACAGGCGGACCAGGCGGTGGTTTCATTCACGAAAGTTCGCCGAAGTCCGGACCAACGCGATGGGTCCGGCCTCGGGTTTTGACGGATACGTCAGGCCGTTCGAGGTCGGGTATTCCAGGCCCGGCGGGGAATCCAGGCTTTACCTGGCTTCCTCCCCGGAGTTCGAGATGAAGAAGCTGGCTTTCGGCGGATCCGGCAAATTGTTCCAGATCGCCCGGGCT
>Ga0315271_10002860_pt1 | contig 10871 bp, 9 predicted proteins | sample C3_top_MG_FD_204664 | JGI IMG/M metagenome (GOLD analysis project Ga0315271, IMG submission 204664) | Sediment microbial communities from Yellowstone Lake, YNP, Wyoming, USA - C3_top | ecosystem: Environmental > Aquatic > Freshwater > Lake > Sediment | place: USA: Wyoming | collected 2017-08-01
GCGGAGCACGAACCGGATCGCCTCGAGGCCCTCCGCCGACGGCTCCAGCGACAGACCGAGCGCCATCCGCTCCGGGGCCCGGCGCGGCCGGAACCGCTCCGTCTCCTCGCCGTTGGCTCGGGCGTGGATGAGAGCCCCCTCCTCACCGAAGCGCGCCACCAGCGCGGAGCTCGGGAGCTCCGCGACCGCCCCGATCGTCCGGAGCCCGAACCGCGCCAGCCGCGCCCGCACGTCCGGGTCCCGCGTGAGCAGGCCGGCCGGGTAGGGCGCCAGGAACCGCTCGTCGTCGCGGGGCGGGACCAGGAGCGGCGGGCCGCCCTCCTCCGCGTGCGCGGCGGCCACGGAGGCGGCGAACGACGATCCCGCGATCCCGGCCCGGGGCAGGCCGGGCAGGACCGGGGCGAGCGCCGTCGCCATCCGGACGACGAGCGTCTCCTCGATCCCCCAGAGGCGCGTCAGGCCGTCGACGTGAACGGCGATCCGCCCGAACGAGGGGTCCGTGACGTCGCTCGTGCCGGAGATGCCGGGGCTGAAGACGGCGAGCCGCTCGCAGGCGGCCTCGACCGAGTCCCGGTCCGCGTCAGGCGCGAGGTCGAGGAAGGTCGCCTCGGGCGCGAGCCGGTGCGCGCTCCCGAGCGGGATCCCCCGGCGCACGCCCAGTGCTCGAGCGAGGGGATCCGCGTCCACCACGGTCCCGTCCGTCCAGGGCTGGCCGCCGAGGACGATCGGGCCGGGCGGCCACGAGGTTGAGGTGCCGTCGCGCGCCTCCATCCTCGCCTCCGCGAGGCGCAGGGGCAGGTGGGGCCAGAGCAGGTGCAATAGACGCATGGGACTCGATCGATGCCTGGGGGCCTTTCAGATCGGTGAGCGAGTGCGGCGGCGCGGCCGCCGGGATCAGGGCCGGCATCCCGGGTGGAGCCGCCGGGACGCCCAACCCGGCGAGGAGCTCCGGGCGCCGCAGGCACGCGTCCCGCGCGCCGCCATCGGCATAGAGGATCTCGAGGACGGCGCGCCTCCCCGGGGGGCCGTAGCGGTTGCGGGCCACCTCCACGTCGCTGCGCTGGCCCACCACGTCCCGGCCCAGCCGGATCCAGCCCGAGCGCCGCAGCTCCAGGCGCAGGCCGCTGGCCTCCTCCACGGCCGCCGCAAGCGCGCGGCCCAGCACCACGGGCTCCAGCACCACGAGCAGCGTGCCCGCCCGCCTGGCGAGCGCGGCGAGCCGGCCCAGCCGGTCCCCCACCCGCTTCCCTGCCACGGCCGGGTCCCGCCCGTCCGGCAGGTCCAGCACCGCCACATCCACCGTCCGCGCCGAGAGCAGCGCACCGGCCATCGCCAGCGCCTCGTCCAGGTCCACCGGCGTCAGCACCACCAGCCACTCCGGCCGCACGCCGCGTGCCACTGCCTCCACGGGATCGAACGCTCGGGCGAGGTCCAGCCAGGCGGCGATCGCACCGCCGGCCTGTGCCTCCGCGACCACCCGCAGCGCCGTGGTGGTCTTGCCGCTGGACGCGTCCCCACGGAGCGCCACCGTGGCAGAGCGAGGAAGGCCACCGGCGCCCAGGATGGCATCCAGCGCGGCGAACCCCGTGGGCACCACCCGGCCGTCGGCGTCCGCGTCCGGGACCCCCGGGCGGCGCGTGACCACCGGGGCGAGGGGCGTGGGGGCGAGCGGGTCCGGGTCTGCCGGCAGGAGCTGCGGCGAGGGGTCCGGGGCCGCCATCGGCGCCCTGGCAAGGGCGCCTTCGACCACGAAACCATGGTCTCCGCCGCGCCGTGGAGCGGCCGCGCCCCAGCGTGCCTGGAGCGCCGCGAGAGCCTGGGAGACGTCTGATGCAGGAGCCATCGGACGTCCAATAATAGAACGTCTGTTCTACTCGTCAAGGGGCGAATCGGCCCAGTACCGAGTGCTCCCGGTCGCCCGACCCGCCCCCTGTCGCCTGACCCGCCCCCCTGATACACGCCAGGATGAATCCTGGGCTACGCGTGCGGGGCGACTGCCAAAAACCCCGGAGTTTGGCGGTCGTCGTGCTGGGGCAGGCCCGATTTCATCCACGGTGGATCAGCCAGCGAGGGCCAGCACCACCACCCCGCCGCCGATCAGCGCGAGCCCCACCCACTGCGTCCGGTGGAGCCGCTCGCCCAACTGCCAGATCCCGTAGCCCACCGCCAGGACCGGCCCGAACGAGCTCGCGAGGCCCACCAGCCAGACCGGCGCCACGCTGAGGCCTACGGAGAGGGCGATGAAGCCCGCGACGTCCAGGACGCCGCTCAGCGCGACCACGAGGATCACCATCCGCGACCAGCCCATGGCGGGCAGGAGCAGCGGCCGGAACCAGCGCGAGCCCGAGCGCAACGCCACCGCCAGCAGCACCAGCGCCGTGACGCTGTTCCCGATCCGTGACCCGATCACGACGGGCAGCCAGCCGTGCGCCCGGATCGGTGATGCCAGCAGCAGGACGAGCACTGCGAACCCGATCAACGTGACCACCGCCAGGATCACGCCTGGCCCCACGATCCGTGCCCCGCGCAGGGCACCCGCGTGGAACGTGATCCCGGCGAGGACCACGCCGGCCGTCGCCAGGAGCGCCCCTGCGGCCTGCTGGGCCGTCAGCGCCTCGCCCCGGAAGACCACCGCCAGGACGACCGTCAGGCCGCCGTACGCGACGATGACCGGGCTCACGATGCTGACCGGGCCCATGCGCAGCGTGGTGAAGTAGGACAGGTACACGAGGGCCGACACGATCCCGATCGGGATACCCGCCGCGATCCCGGCCAGTGGAGCGTCGCCCAGCAGTGACGGCGCCGCCACTGCGAGCACCGCGAGCGCCAGCACGCTCACCGACTGCGACCCCGCGAGCACCCGCAAGCTGCCCTGGTAGCGGGTGGAGATGGCGGCGCACACATCGACGATGCCCCACGCCAGGGCGGCGAGCAGACCGAACGCGAGACCGGGTGACATCGGCGGAGTCTAGGGGTAGGGGCGCGCCGGAAGGACCACCGTCGCGTGCTACACTTCCCGGCCGGTCGGTCCGATTCGTCGGACCCGGCTCCCGTGGGGATGTAGCTCAGCTGGGAGAGCGCCGCGTTCGCATCGCGGAGGCCAGGGGTTCGAGTCCCCTCATCTCCACCATCGTGGGTCGGTCGGGCAGGTGGTGAGCCCAAGGGTCTGTAAAACCCTCGTCTTCGACTTTGGCGGTTCGATTCCGCCCCGGCCCACCAACATCGAGATCTGAGACGCCCGTCGCGCAAGCGGCGGGCGTTGTTGTGTCCGATGGGCGTTGTTGTGTCCGATGGGCCGGTCCGGGGGCGACCCCGCGTACGCTGTCGCCATGCGCACGCTCGAGGGGACCACCGTGACCGCCCCGGCGGCGGGCTGAGGGCGACGCATGGGCACCATCGTCATCCGGCCCGCGCTCCCGGATGAGTACGAGGCCGTGGGCCGGATCGTGGTGGCCGCCTATCGGACCCTGGACGATCCGCCCAGCGAGGGCTACGAGGCGCACATGGCCGACGTCGCCGGCAGGGCGTCGGTCAGCACCGTGCTCGCCGCCGTGCTGGACGGCCGTCTCGTGGGCACGGCCACGCTGGTGTTCCCCGGCAGCCCGCTCGACGAGATCGGCGATCCCGATGGGGCGGGGATCCGGATGCTCGGCGTGGACCCGGCGTGCCGGGGACGGGGCGTGGGCGAGGCGCTCGTGCGCGCCTGCGTGCAGCGAGCCCGCGATGGCGGCGCGGCCCGCATCTGGCTGCACACGGAGACGTGCATGACGGACGCTCATCGCCTCTACGCGCGATGCGGGTTCGTGCGCGAGCCGGCCCGCGACTGGACGCCGGTGCCCGACGTGGACCTGCTGGCCTACGTGCTGGATCTCGCCTCGACACCCGGCGCCTGACTGCGCCAGGTCAGCGGGGGACTCAGGAGGTGGCGCCCCAGGGGAAGGCGTCCGTCTCCTGCCACGGGCCGAGGATGAAGGGCTCGCCCGCCCAGGAGGCTGCGGCGCCCACGACCATGAGCGGGGTGGTGGGATCCGAGAGGTGGAGGCGGGCGGAGAAGCTGCCATCGCCGTCGTCGGGGAGGCGGAACCCGTCCGAGTCCATGCAGACCGGGAGCGTGGAGTGGCAGCCGCCGGCGGCCGCAGTCCCGTCTGTGTAGCCAGAGAGGTCCATCTCGTCCACGATCCTGCCGTCCACCACCTCGGTGGCCGTGATCAGGGGGCCCACATCACCGGTCTCGACGGTGATCAGCCACGCATCCTTGGCCCGGTCTCCGGTGCCGTGGATCTCGAGGCGCCAGGCCTTGGCGGCCAGGTCGTCGATGGTTGCCTGGATCGTGATGGCGTCCACGGGGACGATGGTGAGGCCGGGTCCGCCCGGACTGCCTTCGACATCGCCGGTCCCAGGGTCGGCGTCCGGGTCTCCGGGGCTGGGATCTGCCGTCGCAACGGGGATCGGGGTGGGCTCCGGGCTGACGACCACGGGCGCGAAGGTGGGCGTCGGTGGGACGCCGGTGGTGATCGGAATGGCCGGGGCGCCGGCACACGCGGCAACCGAGAGCACCGCGAGGGAGAGGACGAGAACGGGGGCGAACCGCGGGGACATGGAACCTCGGGGAAGAGCCGTGGGCGATGCGTGTGGATCGGGTGCGGGCACCCCTGTGACGCACGAGGTGCCCCGGTTGGTTCCCTCCCGGCCGGGTGAATTCCGGCCCGGCTCGTCGCGCCGCGCATCGGGTCAGATCAGGGCCGCGTGGAGCTCCGGGGAGTGGCGCTTGAGCCAGCGCCGGCGCTCCGGGTGGTCCGGGACGCACTGGTCCAGCAGGGCCCAGAACGTCGGTCCGTGGCCGAACACGCGCAGGTGGCAGCACTCGTGGGCGGCCACGGCGTCCAGCGCGCCCGGCGGCGCCAGCACGAGGCGCCACGAGAACGACAGCGCGCCCGAGCGCGAGCAGCTCCCCCACCGGCTCCTCGTGTCGCGCATGGTCACGCGTCCCGGCGTGACGCCAAGGGCGGGTGCGTGGCGTGCGATCGCCTCGTCCAGCGCGGCCCGGGCACGGGCCCGGAACCAGGCCTCCAGGATGGTCCCCGTGGGCCGGTGGTCGCGACCGACACGCTCCACCAGCAGCTCGTCCTCCTCGTCGCCGCCCACGCGCGAGACCCGCGTGGACCGCACGCCTGCGGGCGCCGCCACCACGCGCACGCGGTGCGGCTCACCCAGGTAGAGGATCACCCGGCCGTCGTCCAGCGCGGGCCGGTCGTCCAGGCGGTCGCGTGTCGCAGCCTGCCGGCCGAGGTGGCCGCGGATCCACGGCTCGCGCTCCGCGAGGAACGCCGTCACGACACGGTCCGGCACGGCGCGCTCGCCGCGCGCCATGACCGGCACCGTGACCACCACGCCACGTTCCGGGTTGATGGTCACGCGCAGGCGGCGTGCACGGGGCGAGCGGCGGAGCACGTAGCGGAGCTCGCCGCCTGGGAGATGGGCGACGGCTGGAAGCTCAACGGCGGTCCCGGGTCGGCTGGCCATGGGGCAGTCTAGGACGGGCCGTACCACCTGGGCTGCTCGGCGCCGGCCAGGGCCGCGGCTGACGACGCACCTTCCTCCGCTCGGCGGCGTGGCGCACCTGGATCACCGTCAGGCACGGGTCACCCGAATCGGCGCGCCGGTGCATCTACCCTTTGAAGCGGCCGCCCAAGGCCGCCGACGAGGGGAACGACCCGAATGACCGTGGAAGCCCTGCGGGGCCACCGCCCGGAGGTCCTCGATGACCTGCTGGACCGGTTTGGCCGCGAGATCGCGGGCGTGGCGTACCTGATCCTCCGGGATCGGGCGGCGGCGGAGGACGTGGTGGTGGACACACTGCTGACGGCGCTGGACCGCGGCGAGCAGCTGCGGGATCCCGACGCGCTGCGGCCGTGGCTCCTGCGGATCGCGACGAACCGGGCGCTGGGCGTCCGCCGATCCTCGTCGCGCGTGGTCCAGCTCCACGTCCTGCCGGACCGGCCAACGCGCTGGACCGACGAGGACGCGCGCCTGACGCTGCTCGGCTGCGTGGACCGGCTGGCGCCGCGCATGCGTGCTGCCGTGGTACTCCGCTACTACGCTGACCTGTCAGTACGGGAAGTGGCCGAGGCCCTGGGCACCAGCGAGAACACCGTGAAGACCCAGCTCCGGGAGTCCCTGGAGCAGATGCGCCGATCGCTGGGCGACCGCGACGCGATGCGGGAGGCCACCCATGGCTGACGAGCTCGATCCCCGGCTAGAGCAGCAGCTCCGCGACGCGTTGCATCACGAGGCCGATGCGCTCCCGTTCCTGGTGCGCGCCGAGGACATCGACCGGGCACGACGCGCCCGCTCGCGCCGCCGGCTCGCCATCCCGGCCTCGCTCCTCGCCGCCGCGGCGGTCGTTGTCGTCGTCGTCGCCACGGTCGTGTTCGGGCGATTCGGCAACGGCGACATCGCGGCCACGCCGTCGGCATCCGTGGCGGCCACGGAGGTGCGGCTCGTGGGGTACGAGATGCTCACGGCCATGCTGGGGGTGACGAAGGCCGACCTGCAGGGCGAACACCCTGTCGCGGACCCGGCTGGCACGCCGGTGACGGTGGAGCTCGGCACCGTCAGTGCCCCGGCGACCGTCGGCTACGCGATCGACTGCCTGGGCGGCCACGTGACCCTCACCTTCGACGATGGCGCCGGAAACCCCTCGACGATGCAGGCAGACTGCGCGACCCAGCCCTACACAGCGATGGCTCCCGGGTCCCAGGACCCGTACCGGGTCAGCGTGACGGCCGACCCGGCGGTCCGCTGGCGCATCGTCATGGTCGCCGTCGCCGCGCCGTCGCCGGCGCCGTTCCACCTGGCCACCTACGAGGAGCTGGAGGCGAGCCTGGCCGAGAGCTCGATCATGCCGGTGATCCTGCGCGGAGAGCACCCGGTCGCAGAGACCGGTACTGAGTCAGTCACAACCGATCTCGGACCCGTGGGTAACGTGGGGTTCGAGGACTTCGCCTACAGCTGCACGGGCGGCTCGATCAAGATCGACAAGGTCGCGGGCGATATCGTTCTCAACGGCATGGGGACGGAATGCTCGGACAACATCGAGCTCTACACCGACGCCACCGATACCGTGGACCCGGCCGCACACATCGTGGTCACGGCGTCGCCCCAGGTCATCTGGAGGGTGATGATCAGCGGCGCCCCGACGCCGAGCCAGGAGCCCACCCCCGAACCGCCAACCGCGACGCCATCGCTGCCGCCGGTGGGCACCGGGGAGACCGGCCTGATCTCGATGGACATCACGGCCGCCGATGGATCGATCACCAGGGAGGCCGTGCAGCCCGCCGGGGTCGACAAGTACCTGCTCCATGCCTCGTGCGCCGGCAGTGGGACGCTGGAGCTCAACATCGACGGTGTCGACGGCTACTGGGACTGTGGGGCGATCGGGACCGAGACCTTCGCGCCGAGCGGGGTCGGGAACGGCGTCTACGTGGTGGCGACCGTCACCGGGGAGGCACGGTTCCTGCTGCGGCTCGATGGGGTCGACCTTGCCGCGACGCCCGGCGTCACCTTCGTGCCGCCTGCGCTCGCGGTGCAGGGCGACCCGGTCGACACCGGTGGCCACAGCGCCGTTACGGCGTTCGCCGGCTGCGGCCTCCGCTGGACGCCGAAGGCTGGCGGAGGTTACGCGGACGAGTGCGGTCCGTCATGGCAGGCCGTCCCGGACCACCTCGTGCAGAAGCCGGGGACCTTTATCTCGATCTCGCTGGCGGACGGCTGGACGATCACGAAGGTCGAAGGGGCGGTCGCGCGCAACAACGCGGTCGTGATCACCCACGGCGCACCCGCCGAGCAGCCGTGGACCGGCGCGGCGTCCGGCGACACCTGGACATTCCCCGCGCCCCCGCTGGGCTTCTGGGGCGTGCGCCTCACGGTCACCGCGACCAAGGACGGCGACACGTTCCAGGTCCCGTACTACGCGGCGGTCTACGTCACGCAGTGAGCAGCGTGGCCCGGTTCAGTCGCCCGGGACTGGATCCTGGCCACGCCGAGCGCGGGGTGCAAGCCAAACCGCGGCTTCGTCGGTCGAGGTCTGCGGCAGGGTCCCAAGCCTGAGTCAGACGCGACTCTCGGGAGCGGAACCACGCGAGGGGCAAGTCTGCGGTGACTCGGCCGTGGCGGCCCGTGGCGGCCCATGGCGGCCCTTCGCGCCTGCGGCCCGCTGCGGCCTGGGGAAGCAGTTCAAATCGCAGATGATCTCGGGGGCGACAACGACCCGATAAGAACGGCAGGGCCGTCGGATCAGCGCGGCGAGGCCGTCGCTAGACCCAGGAGCCTCGCTGCATCGATCATCCGCTCGTCGTACGTCACGATTGCCGCAAGATCGTCGCCGACAGCCATCGCGGTCGCGAGGTGGATGGCGTCCAGCGTTCGGAGCACCAGAGGCTCGAGCGTGCCGGCCGCATCCAGGATTCGGTCGTCGATCCCGATCAGGTCGACACGCCGCAGGCCTTCGCGCACCGTCGCCAGGGCGTCCGGCCCCAGGTGGCGGACAGCACGCAAGGATTCCGCGCGCAGCAGGGTCGACGACACCCGACGCGCGCCGTGGCTGGCCAGGAACTCCCGCACGGCCGTGGTCTCCGCCTCCTCGACGACCAGCTTCACGAACGCCGAGCTGTCGAGGTAGAGCGCGCTCAATCAGCTCGTCCATCTGACACGAGTCGCGACGGCGCGATCGCATCCGGCGGAAGGCGGACGGGCACGAGGGCGAGCAGGTCGGCCTCCGCTGGACGCAGGAGCCCCTCCCGCTCCAGGCGGGCCAGTCCGCTCGGCATCGCCCGCAGCAGCACGGCGACGGGACGCCCACGGTCCGTGACCTCCACGGTCTCGCCCGCGGCCACTCTTCGCAGGATGGCGCTCGCCGAGCGACGAAGCTCCCGAACCCCGACACGCTCCATGTGCGACATAGTAGCACATGGGATCGCAAAGGCTGTGCCTTGGGGGTCAGGGTCCTCGTGGTGGGGTGCCGCAACGATCGGCGTCGGCAGGTTCCTGCCGGCCGGGTCGCTGCGTCGTCATCGAGCCGTCACCCAATACCCGTATCCTCCGCATCAGGTCAATGCAGCAGACGGAGTGTCCATTGTCGACGGATGCCCCAGCCCCGGTGAACCCGTGGGACTGGATCTACGCCACACGCGAGATGACCGGTGTCGGCTGGTATGAGCCGGATCCCTTCAACTCGCGCGAGCTCGTGGCGGGTGCGGTTGAGCGTGGGGGGCGCAGCATCATCGACGTCGGGGGCGGTGCGTCGTGGCTCGTGGATCACCTGCTCGAACTCGACCTCGATCGCGTCGCCGTCCTCGACATCTCTGATGCGGCCCTGACGCTGGCCCGCCACCGGCTCGGCGACCGCGCCGGACGGATCGACTGGATCGTCGGCGATGCGTCCGACCTTGATGACATCGGGACATTCGAGATCTGGCATGACCGCGCGGCGTTCCACTTCCTGCTCGACCCCGCGGCCAGGCGGCGCTACGCCGACCTCGCCCGACGGACGGTCCCCGACGGCGGCACGGTCATCGTGGCGACCTTCGCCGACGATGGTCCCGAGCGGTGCAGCGGCATGCCGGTCCAGCGCTGGGAACCCGAGACCCTCGCGGCGGAGCTCGGCGCGGGCTTCCGCCTGGTGGACAGCCGCCGCTATCTCCACCACACGCCGACGGGGTTCCCCCAGCAGTTCCAGTACTCGACGTTCTGCCGCGTCGGCCGGAAGGACCCGTGACCGCCGACAGCGAAAATTACGGTGGCGGCCGGGCGCTGCCGGTCCATGCCGTGGTCGAGGACCCCGTGGCCGACCTCGAGACCGGCCTCCTCATGCCCCTCCATCGGGCGCTGCTCGGCATCCGCGACGGCCAGATCGTGCGGATCGCCAGTCCGAGCGATCGGTTGACCGATCAGCTCCGGACATTCGAAGCCGCGAGCCGTCACGCGCTGCTGTCGGTCGTCCCGGACCTCGAACGGCCCGGCTGGACGTACCACTACCTGCGCAAGGGTCGAGCGCGGACGGACTGGCCGGCGGACGACGGACGCGAGTCACAGCCGGCGACCGGCGCGCTATCGAGCGAACCGTTCATGCCGACCCGCCTGTGGCTCTACACCAACTACGACTGCAACCTCGCCTGCGACTACTGCTGTGTGGTGGCCAGCCCGAAGGCCGACCCGCGACGCCTGTCGGCTGTGCGGATCCGCGGTCTCGTGGACGAGGCCGTCGCTGCCGGCCTTGACGCCGTGTTCGTGACCGGCGGCGAGCCTGCGCTCCGGCGCGACCTGGCCGACCTCATCGTCTATGTGACCGATCGCCTGCCGTTGACCCTGCTCACGAACGCGATGCTGCTCCGTGGGCCCCGCTGGGAGCAGATCCGGCCGCTGATCGAGGCCGGACGGCCGCTCGCCTTCCAGGTGAGCCTCGACTCCGCGACACCCGGGCGCCATGACGCGCACCGCGGGCGCGGCGCCCATGCCGGCGCCATGCGCGGGATCAGGACCCTGGTCGATGCGGGTGCGCGCGTTCGACTCGCTGCGTCACTGCCCGAGGAAGCACTGGACGAGATCCCGCAGCTCCATCGCCTCGCGGACGGATTCGGGATCCGGCCCGAAGATCGCATCTTCCGCCCGATCGCCCTGCGCGGAGCCGCCTCCGAGGGCGAGCCGATCCGGCCGCAGGACGTCGCACCCGAGCTGACCTGCGACGCGCAGGGCTGGTTCTGGCACCCGCTGTCCAATGATCCCGACATGCGGCTCGATCTGCCGCCAGATGCTCCAATGGTGGAGGCCCTGGCCACGGTCCGTGAGCGCCTCGAGGACATCCTCGCCTCCGG
>Ga0315271_10002861_pt1 | contig 10870 bp, 9 predicted proteins | sample C3_top_MG_FD_204664 | JGI IMG/M metagenome (GOLD analysis project Ga0315271, IMG submission 204664) | Sediment microbial communities from Yellowstone Lake, YNP, Wyoming, USA - C3_top | ecosystem: Environmental > Aquatic > Freshwater > Lake > Sediment | place: USA: Wyoming | collected 2017-08-01
GTTGAATCTTGGGACATGGAATGTGAACAGGGTATTGATGAAACAAAATAATGCTTGGTACAGCGCAGCCGGCGGCAAGGTTAAAGAATGAAGATATTTATTTTCGTACTGTTACTTTTTTTTCCGATATTTGCAATCGCGCAGAAAAGTGGCGATACAGTGGACTTGCGGTATTACCCGCCCGATCCTGAGTCAGTAGACAGTCAAAAATTGCCGAAGATTGTTCCATGGCTCGCACATGGCATGCCGTTTTTCAACGCAAGAAAGAAAATTTTGGAATATGGGTGGAAGCCGCTCAACTTCAAAAAAACATGGCTTGCTGATGAAGCTCCAGACTGCGAATTGCTGGATTGCCAGTTGCATCGAAAGGGGGTCATTGAATTGAAAGGCTGTCCAACGGATAAGCCGGTTTGCGTGTTCTATTACCGCAAAGGGCACTCCTGGCTTCAGCTAATGGCAACAGGGGAAGAATTGCAAGACCTCACCGTCTATTACTGGGCCAATCAATCTCCTTAGTCACAAAAATCGCAGCCAAATGACTAAGGAGGTATGGCGACGGATCTCGAAATTAGCTCAAATAGAAAAATATCGAACAGGCGGTGGGAACTAAGATCGTAGAAAATCAGAGGCTAATTTATTCAAATCTGGAGTGTACGATGCAAGTCATTAAGGCGGTTATATGTTTGATTTTTTGTCTACCAGCAGTCGCCTATGCCACGACAGATGCAGAATGCCTCAGGCATCTGGGAGGGGCATTCGCAGGAGTTGAGTGCTATAACGGTTTGTCAAACGACATTGCAGCAGAGAATAAAATGCTGTTAAACAAAATTTATGCAATTATTCCAAAGGGAAATAAAAATATAGCCTTACTGAGAGAATATGAGTATCAGTTCGCAAAAGACAAAAAGTATTGTCAGCTTAGTAGAGACTCACTAACAGGATGGGTGAGTGAAAAGCACACAATTAATCCCCGATATTACGATTACGATGTTGCGTACTATGAGTGCATTTACGATCTTTTACAGAGTCAGAACAAATTTATAAAAAATATACTTAGTAATGCGTCTCAAGAGTAAATTTGCGAATCAATGGGGCCGACATGGCATTAAAAATTGGTTTATCTATAGCCTGACTAGCAAGGGCTAACATGTTGCTGCTGAAATTATGCTTGTGGATACTGCTACTCGCTCTATCCACAGTCGCCAAGGGGAACGATGTTGAGTTTTCCTCTAGTTTCCTCACGAAGAGCGACGCCGTCCGCCAAGGGTGCGAGTTTCATCGCCTGAAGAACACAAACACATCGAGCTGCGTATTGCGGAAGTTCATAGGCCATGATTTGGTATTGGCCGTGTACGATCCATCGCCTGATGGGCAGTGGCTGCAGGCAGAACGGCTGAGTGTCACCTCCTGGTACAACAAAGCTAAAGTTGCTTATCTGGATATCCTTGGCAATGGCGTCGACTTCATTAGAGTGGACTTCGAGGGGAATACCGGCTCAGGCACTTCTCAGCAGATCCGCACCTTGATCGGGTGGCGCGAGGGGAAATTTCAGCCCGTACTGATAGAAACAACGAATTTCTACGAATACGAAAAGGGATTCAAAAAAGAATTAAGCATGCGCTACAAATCGAGAAAACATGGAGCAGAAGAAGTCTCTCTCGATCTTGTATACAACTTTTCTAAACAGACACCAGTCGGTACGAACAAAAAAACGTGGACTGAAAGTTTGAAATGGAACAAGAGCAGCTTTTCTTTCTATAACGAGGAAGAACAAGGGGGGAAATCAGGTGAGGGCGACACGGTAATAAAGGGCAATATATCAGCAGCGCGCAGGAACCTGCTGCGTCTGCTACCAGAGATCAAGAATGTATCCATTGATGTCGACTTATTGAATCAGGTAGGCCTCATGCAGGTTTTGGATGGCGATTGATACGCAATCCGTCCGCATAACTCATTACCGACAGTAATTGACGGCGATCTTAAGACAGCAATTGACAATCACAAAGCGAATCAGTGGACATCATTTCAAGTGCATTCTTATAGCGAGCTAGAAAGCTGGTACAAATCTGCTGGAGGTTCTGTGAAATGATCCGGATTGTGCCATTTGCATATGGGTTAGTAATGTTGTTTGCGATGACGCCCGCCTTTGCACAGAATTCTGCGGTTGTTCCAGATCCGATGCAGTATCTTGCAAACTCAGATTTTCATAGTCGACCTGCGCGCCCTATTCTGGATACGAAGTTTGCTAGGTTGTTTCGCACGAAAATTCTCGCAGGTGCGAAAAATGGGCCAAATTTCGCAGGCCACTACACTTTGGTTACTTGGGGTTGTGGGATGGACTCTTACATGTTTGTCATTGTCGATGCCGTAAACGGGAAAGTACACATTCCGCCAGTGGGATGTATCACTTTGGTAGAAGGTAATGACGTGCCGATTCCAGGATTTCCGAAGCGAGCCAATCCAGGCTTTAGACTCGATAGCAAATTGCTCTTAACAATTGGCGTCGAAGACAGCGATCATGCAGATCCGAATCAGCGGGCAGTAATTATCTACCTGTTCGATAAGAATAAATTTAAGGAGTTATACCGAGCCCCAGCTCCTCTTCCTGATGAATAAACGACATGGTGGAATACCATTCAGACAGATGGTGGCTTGGTGCGTTGGCATGCGCAGTTCTGATATGTTGTTACTGGTAAAGCGGTTTGCCGCATGGAGCGGTATTTTTCTGGCTGCTTGCTCCGTTTCGCCGACGCCCAACCAAAGTGCAGCACCTACGCTCGCAGCTGTGTCGTGTTCCGCAACAAACGGGCCAGCGACGGCTCAGGACTCTGCCACCATGGCAGAGTTGCGCCAGAGTGTGGAAAATGGGCCCCTTTATACCGTTCCGGCCGCTGCCACGGGAGTGGCTTCTTGCCATGTCCACTATGACTCGGGGGTGACCGTGTTGGAATATCGGTTTAAGGACGGTGGTTGGCTGAGCGTGAAGCGTGATGCGCGCATTGAGTACACAGAACAAGAGGCACGCTTCGCCTTGTCGCCCGCAGAAAACCCTGCGACTATCCTTGCCGATGCCGAGCGTGTGGCCTTTGGTTCCAAGGGGTGTGGCATTGACTGGCGGCAAGCCGAGACGCAGCCCGCCGGCGATGACCACAACGCGATAGAAACCATCTTTCGTGGCGATGTGTGCAATTGTCAGGCGCGCATTCGCCGCGATGCTGCTGGGCGTATAGTTGGGTTCATGCTGCGTAGCGCGTGCTAATTTTGGGGCCAGAACCTGAGGTCTTCCCTTAACGTTGCAGCATTTAACAGCTATGACAGCGCCCAATGATTTTTTAGCAGCCTATCGTGCATTTGAACCCAGCAGTTTCGCAAATACCAAGGCAGCAAGATCCTCGTTGTTCACACTCCCATTTGTAGCAACCAAGGCATTGCTTGCACCGACCGCGATTTTTTTATGCGGGCCTGCAAACGGGGGAATCTTGTTTATGTGCCCATTTCATCTTGGGGGGGGCCGTTGCAGTTGCTTGTTGGGCTTTGAGTCTTGACGTAAAATGCAGCGAGATAACTGATGGCGCTCTGAGTTCGCATTTTTGCAGCGTTTTCGGTGTATGCAAATATTCTTTCGGGGCCGCATCGGACCGTTTACGTCATAACTGAGAATGGAACAAGATGAAATTGGGTTTGCGCCTGGCCTGGATACTTGTACTGTTCGGGATTGCTGGTTGTGCAGGTGCGCCGAAGCCGGCCCTGGTCAAGGCTCAGTTCGATATTCAGGCGAGCGTCAATCCTGATTCGCGCGGCAGGCCTTCACCGGTGGTGGTCAGGCTGTATGAGCTCAAATCCATGGCGTCATTCAATGGCGCCGATTTTTTTTCCATCTATGAACGTGACAAGGAAACGCTGGGGGGCGAGTTGATGGCGCGTGAAGAATTCCTGTTTCGCCCCGGCGAGAAGCGCCAATTGGAACGCAAGTTGCAGCTTGATACCAGGTACGTTGGTGTGATTGCCGCCTTCCGCGACCTCGAGCATGCACAATGGCGCGCGACGATGGCCGTTACACCAGGCGACGTGGTGCCGATGATGATCAAGCTGGATGGACGAAATGTCAGCATAGGGGCTGCCAAATAAGGTTGTTAAAAGTTTTTTCACGCGAGTTTTACAACGGAAGAATTAAGCATGCCTTGGAATAAAAAAATAATTTGGTCTGAAGGGATGTTTCTTCAGCCACAACATTTTCAGCAGCACGACCGTTATCTTGAAAGATTGCTGGAAGGACGGTCAGGGCCGCTGCTGGGGTATGGCTGGGGGTTCAGCAATATCGAATTGGACGCAACTGCGCTGGCGCTAGGCAAGATTCAGTTGACGGCCGCGCGCGGTATCTTTCCTGACGGCACGCCGTTCGATTTTCCCCATCAGGATGATGCACCGGCTCCGCTGGAAATCGGCGCTAATTTCAAGGATGAACTCATTGTGCTGGCGCTGCCGATGCGTCGCGCTGGAGGCGATGAAGTGGAATTCGGGGATCATGCGGATGCCAGTCTTGCGCGCTACTCGACGACAGAGAGCGAGGTTCGAGATTCCAACTCGGGCTCTGATCAAACCGCTCCGGTCCAGCTTGGAAATTTACGCATGCGTTTGATGCGCAAGCGCGATGCGCCCGATGCCTATACCACACTGGGTGTGGTGCAGGTCACTGAGCGACGGGTCGACAATCAGGTGGTGCTGCAGAAGGCCTACATTCCTCCCATGCTGCATGCCAGCAACGACGGCAACTTGGGTAGTCATGTGCGGGAGCTGCATGGCTTGTTGCACCAACGCGGCGAGGCGCTTGGCAGCAGAATATCGCAGCCGGGACGCGGTGGTGTATCGGAGGTCGCGGATTTTATGCTGCTACAGACCATCAATCGTTATGAGCCGGTGTTTGCGCATTTGGTGGTGCATCAGCTGCTGCACCCGGAGCGATTTTTTTCTACTTGCCTGGCGTTAGCGGGCGAGCTTGCTACTTTCAGCCAGAGCGGCCGTCGGCCGCCGCGCTATCCCGATTATTTGCATGATGATCTGGCGCAGTGTTTTGCGCCGTTGATGGCTGATTTGCGCAATTCCTTGAGTATGGTATTGGAGCAGAACGCCATGCAGATTGAACTGCAAGAGCGCCAATACGGAGTGCGCGTAGCCATCATTCCAGATTTGGAGCTGCTCAAGAGTGCCAGCTTGGTGTTGGCTGTAAACGCGCAGCTCGCTTCCGAGGTTGTGCGCACGCGCTTTCCGACTCAGGTCAAGATTGGTTCGGTCGATAAAATTCGTGATCTGGTCAATCTTCAACTGCCAGGCATTCCGCTCCTTTCACTGCCGGTCGCGCCGCGTCAAATTCCTTATCACGCCGGTTTTAACTATTTCGAACTTGAGCGCGGCGGCGAACTGTGGGCGCAGTTGGAGCGCTCCGGTGGCATGGCTATGCACATTGCCGGCGAGTTTCCCGGCCTTGAGCTCGAGTTCTGGGCGATCAGGTCTTAAGGAGCTATATGGCGCAAGACGATCAATTTAATTCGCCCGACGACATGGAGCGCACGGTTATCATTCCGTCTCCCGGTGGCCGTCGCACCGCTGCACCAGTGCCGCCGACGCAAGCTCAAGCCATTTCTGCTGCCGCAGCGCCGCGCATGGCAATGAGCGGGGCGGTGCCGGTCAGTGGATTAAACCCATTGATTGCAGCGGCCAATACGCTGCTCGACCTGGTTCCGCAGCTGCGCAACACCTTGCAACACGATGATCCCACCGGGCTGCGCGATCATCTGGCGCAGAATATCAAGACCTTCGAAAACCGCGCCAAAGCTGCAGGGATCGCGCCGGAGAAGGTCATCGCCGCGCGCTATGCGCTGTGTACCTTGTTGGATGAAACTGTCACTTCTACGCCTTGGGGCGGTTCCGGTATCTGGTCCAATCACAGCCTGTTGATCATGTTTCACAATGAGGCCGGGGGCGGGGAAAAATTCTTTCAATTGCTGGCGAAGCTGGCAGAGAATCCTGCGGCCAATTGCGATTTGCTGGAATTGTTGTATGTGTGTCTCAGTCTGGGGCTGGAAGGCCGTTATCGCGTCATCGACAATGGGCGCGCACAACTCGACGCATTGACCGAGCGTCTGGCGCAGATGGTGCGCAAGGAGCGCGGAGATTACGAGCGCGATTTGTCGCCGCATTGGCAGGCCGCTGCCGTCAATCGCGCCAAGGTGCTGTCGGGTGTACCGCTGTGGGTTGTGCTAGCAGCGGGCGGGCTGGTGATGTTGATCCTGTTTATGAGTTTCAGCGCATTCATCAACAGCGTTTCCGATCCGGTGTTCGCCCAGATCCAGTCGATCCGGGTCAAGGCCGATGTGCCGCCGCCACCGTTGCCTGCGGCCAAGCCGCGTTTGGCTGGATTCCTTGTGCAAGAGATACAGCAGGGGTTGGTGTCGGTGAATGAGGAGGAGGGACGCAGCGTGGTGACGCTGAAAGGCGATGGATTGTTCGCCCCCGGCAGTGCAGAAATTTTGCCGAGCTTCTTGCCGACGCTCGATCGTATTGCCAATGCGTTGAATGCCGTACCCGGGCATGTGCAAATCAGCGGACACACCGACAATCAACCGATACGCTCAGCGCGCTTTCCTTCCAACTGGCATTTGTCACAGGAGCGGGCGCGTTCCATCATGCAGTTATTTGCACAGAAGGTCGCGCCAGCCAGCCGCTTCAGCATGGAAGGGCGAGCTGACTCGGAGCCGATTGCACCCAACGATACGGATGCTAACCGCGCGCGCAACCGGCGCGTGGAAATCACCCTTTTCGTATCCCAAGCCGGCAAGCAGGAAGCTGGTATGACAGCCAACCCAGCACCGCGAAATTGATGAAGAAAATATTCGATCTGCTCTTCAACCGCACGACCATGACCATCCTGGGTCTGCTCGCCATCTCTCTGCTGATCTGGTTCGTAGGGCCGCTGATCGCGATCGCGGACTATCGCCCGCTCGGTTCGAGCACAGTGCGGTGGGTACTGATTGTGCTAATTCTTGTGCTCTATCTGGGCAAATTGGCATGGGGCGCGATCAAGTCCAAGCGCCTCAATGAGCGTCTCATGGAGGCGCTGGTGAAGCCGGCTAAGGAGCCATTGGTGGCGGGGCCGGGGGCAGAGGAAGTTGCGCTGTTGCGCAAACGCTTCGAAGAGGCGGTGGCGGTGCTCAAGCAGGCGAACATCGGCGGGCAGGGCAAGAAGCGCTCGGCACTGGCCACACTGGCGCGTCAGCAATATGTTTACGAACTGCCTTGGTATATGTTCATCGGTGCGCCGGGATCAGGCAAAACCACCGCATTGATCAATTCCGGGCTGCAGTTTCCGCTGGCCGAACGCTTCGGTCAGGAGGCGATCCGTGGCGTCGGAGGCACGCGCAATTGCGATTGGTGGTTTACCGATCAAGCCGTTCTGCTGGATACGGCAGGACGCTACACCACGCAAGAAAGCGACCAGGCAGCCGATAGCGCAGCCTGGACGGGCTTCCTACAACTGCTCAAAAAATTCCGGCCACGGCGGCCGGTCAATGGTGTCATTGTCACTGTCAGCGTATCGGATCTGCTGCAACAAACTCCCGCTCAGCGCGAGGAGCAGGCGAACGCAGTGCGCAAGCGCATCCAGGAGTTGCATGAAGCATTTAACATCCGCTTTCCGCTCTATGTGTTGGTGACCAAAGCTGATCTGCTGGCCGGATTTTTGGAGTTTTACAACGACTTTGGACGGGAAGAGCGCGCCCAAATATGGGGCACCACGTTCCCGTTCATCGAAAATAAATCTGATGATGCTGGCCCTCTGGCCGGATTCGCGCAGGAATTTGCAGCGCTCGAGGCGCGCCTGAATGATCGTCTTGTCGATCGTATGCAGCAGGAGCGTGACCCGCAAAGGCGTGCGTTGATCTATGCTTTTCCGCAGCAGTTCAGTGGCATGAAAGATGCGCTGGAGGATTTTCTCGGCAAGGTGTTCACACCGTCGAAGTTTGAAGAAAAACCGTTGTTGCGCGGCGTTTATTTCACCAGTGGCACTCAGGAAGGCAACCCGATCGACCGTGTCATGGGGGCTCTTGCGCGCTCGCTACAGCTTGAGCGCAAGCTACTAGCTCCGAACAAACCCAGTGGCAAGAGCTTCTTCTTGACGCGTCTGTTGAATGATGTAATTTTCCACGAAGCCGGTCTCGCCGGTACTAATCTGCGCTGGGAGCGCCGCCGTGCGGCGCTGCAGTATGGCGCACTGGTGCTCGCCGGGTTGATGGTGCTTGGTGTGACAATTACCTGGGGCGTAAGTTACGCACGCAACAAGGCCTATGTTGCCGATGTGAGTGGCAAAGCTCAGGCGGTCGCCAAGCAGGTCGAGCTTTTTCCGGTCACAAGAACAACCGAGGTGGTGAGTATGCTGCCGCTGCTGAAAGCTGTGAGCGATCTCGCTAGCACTCCCACTATCAAGCTCGATAAGCCGCCATTGTTCATGACTTTTGGCCTTTACCAGGGCGATAAGCTGGGGGCTGCGGCGAACAGCGCCTACCATCGCTTGTTGCGCGATGTCTTGCTGCCGCGCCTGGCAGTTCGCATCGAGGAATTGCTGCGCAGCGGCGGGCAGGCTAATTCCGAGCTGCTGTACGAAGGCCTTAAGGCCTATATCATGTTGAACGATCCGACGCACCTTGACCCCGTCTCGCTCAAGGCTTTCGTCACGGCAGAATGGGAAGCCACTCTGCCGCGTGAAGTCACCGCAGATCAGCGCAGAGAGCTTGAAACTCATCTCGACCATTTGCTGGATAGCGGTGAAATTTCATCGATTATTCGCGCCGATACCAATCTGATCGCGGCGGTGCGCAACCAGGTCGCGCAAACTCCACTCGCGCAGCGCATTTATAACCGGCTGAAGCATCAGGGGGTCGGGGCGGACATTGCGGAGTTCAATATCGCCAAAGTGGTCGGTCCATCTGCCGCGCTAGTGTTTACGCGTGGCAGCGGGCAGCCTCTGAGCAAGGGCGTTCCCGGCTTGTTCAGCTATAACGGTTACTACAAAGCTTTCGTAAGTGCCTCGGAGGATGTGACCAAGCAATTGGTGAGTGAGGAGGGCTGGGTGCTCGGGGCGCAGGAGAGCAATGGCGCAGGTTTGTTGAATCCTGAAGCCAAAGCACGCCTGCTGGATGAAGTGAGGCGTTTGTATTTGCAAGACTATGCAAAAACCTGGGAGGTGTTCATCGCCGACATCAAGCTGGTTAGTCCGGGTAGCTTGCAAGAGAGCATTCAAGCGGCGCGCGTGCTTTCTGCAGTGGATTCACCGTTGCCGGTGCTGATGCGTGCCATCGTGAAAGAGGTGACGCTGGTCAAAGTTGATGAGACTGACAAGACGGTAGTCGACAAAGCGACAGACAAAGTTGCCAGCACGCGCGAAAACCTGTTGAAGATGTTCGGCCAGAGCGGGCAGGCGACGACGACGGTGGCCGTGGTGTCGAGACCCGAAAACATCGTCGATGACCGCTTCGACGGGCTGCGGCGCATGGTGCGTGCTCCGGCACCCGGCCAGCCAGCCCCGATTGATGGAACAGTCGCGTTGATCAACGATCTGTATACACAGCTCAGCGCAACCGAAGCGGCTATCAAAGCGGCCACTGCTCCACCGGCCAGTGAAATACCCAACAAGATCGGAGCCGAGGCGGGTCGCGTGCCTGAGCCCATTCGTTCGTTGCTCACCAGCCTTTCGGCCAGCGGCAGTAACCAGGCGCTGGGCGCGACTCGGGTGAACTTGGGGCAGGCACTGAATGCCACATTGGGCGACTTCTGCAACAAAGCTATCGCTGGGCGTTATCCATTCGTCAAGGACAGTCCGCGCGATGTCACGCAGGACGATTTCGCACGCTTGTTTGCTCCCGGTGGTTTGATGGATGAATTTTTCCAGAAAAACCTCGCAAATTATGTTGACACTTCGACGCGCCCCTGGAGTTTTCGCCAAATCGGCGACGCCGGTGCACATAAGTCTTCCGAGGCGCTGCAGGAGTTTTACCGGGCACAAGTGATACGTGATGTATTTTTCCGCAGCGGGGGGAGGGTGCCGACCATCAAGGTGGATTTCAAACCATTGGAAATGGATGCTTCGATTACCCAGTTTAATCTGGACATAGACGGGCAGCTGGTGAAGTACAGCCACGGCCCGCAGGTGCCGATTTCAGTGCAGTGGCCCGGCACACGCGGTGGCATGCAAGTGCGCTTGCAACTTTCTCCTGCCGGCACCGGCACCACTTCGGGCCAGTTGTTCGAAGGGCCGTGGGCTTTGTTCCGCATGTTGGATAGAGCGCAAATTGCACCGACCGCACTGCCGGAGAAATCCAATGTTACGTTCAGCATCGATGGACGCAAAGCGCAGTTCGAGGTGATCAGCGGTAGTGTGCAAAATCCGTTCCGCCTGCGTGAACTGGAACAGTTCCATTGTCCGGCAAGCCTGTAATGACTGGCAATACGGCACTGGCAGCGGGTTGGTACGGCAAGATTCCTGCGCTGGGCGATTTCGCCTCGCGCGGCTTGCCGCATGATTTTGTGGGGATATGGGACTCCTGGTTGCAGCATTCGATTGCCTCCAGCCGCGCACAGCTCGGCGAGCAGTGGCAGGAGTTATATCTGACCAGCCCGATTTGGCGATTTGCTTTGTTGCCGGGCGCCTGCGGCAGCAGCGCATGGGCAGGGGTGATAATGCCCAGCGTGGACAAGGTCGGGCGATATTTTCCGTTGACCATTGCGGCGCAGCTGGAGCCCAATATGCACAACATCGCACAGGCCGTTGCCGCGCAGAAATGGTATGAGGCGCTGGAGCAGATTGCACTGTCCATGCTTG
>Ga0315271_10002862_pt1 | contig 10866 bp, 6 predicted proteins | sample C3_top_MG_FD_204664 | JGI IMG/M metagenome (GOLD analysis project Ga0315271, IMG submission 204664) | Sediment microbial communities from Yellowstone Lake, YNP, Wyoming, USA - C3_top | ecosystem: Environmental > Aquatic > Freshwater > Lake > Sediment | place: USA: Wyoming | collected 2017-08-01
GCCTGATCGGCGCGCCGCATTTCGAAACCGACCCCTGTCTGCATCTGAACAACTACAAATTGCGCGAATGGAACGGCCTGCTGTTCGAGGACAACGGGCGCGACATCGACGCCGACCTCGCGCACATGGGTCCGCGCGCCGATCTGGATTTCAGCGGCTACGTGTTCGACCGGGTCGAGTTGCACGAGTGCAACTACAACTGGAAGACCTTCATCGAGGTCTACCTCGAGGACTACCATGTCGTCCCCTTCCACCCGGGCCTGGGTAGCGTCGTGACCTGCGACGATCTGCGCTGGGAATTCCAGGAAAACTACTCGGTCCAGACGGTGGGCGCGGTGCGGCCCTCCAAGCCGGCGGGCACGCCGGTCTACCAGCGCTGGCAGAACGCATTGCAGGCATACTCGCGCGGTGAGCCGAGCAAGCACGGCGCCATCTGGCTCACCTACTACCCGCACATCATGCTCGAGTGGTACCCGCATGTGCTGACGGTTTCCACTCTGCACCCGCAGGGTGTCGACAAGACGCTGAACATGGTGGAGTTCTACTACCCCGAAGAAATACACGCCTTCGAGCGAGAATTTGTCCAGGCGCAGCAGGCGGCCTACATGGAAACCTGTCTCGAGGACGACGAAATCGGCGAGCGCATGGACGCCGGCCGCCGCGCGCTGCTGCTGCGCGGCGATGTGGAAGTCGGGCCCTACCAAAGCCCGATGGAAGACGGCATGCAGCACTTTCACGCGTGGTACCGGCGCCAGCTGCAGATCTGATTCATGCAGGCGCTATGGATGATTCTGGGCTCCTTCTTCTTTGCCACCATGGCGGTCGGCATCAAGGTGGCTTCGCGCGAGTTCAACACCTTTGAACTGGTCTTTTACCGCGGCGTGGTCAGCGTGATCTTCATGGCCCTGGTGCTGCGCTCGCGCGGCATGTCCATCAAGACCGCGGTACCGATGATGCACGCCTGGCGCAGCGTCGTCGGCGTGCTGTCACTGGCCGCCTGGTTCTACGCGATTGCCCATTTGCCGCTGGCGACGGCGATGACGCTGAACTACATGAGCGGCGTCTGGATCGCAACCTTCATTGTCGGCGGCGCGGTGCTGTATGGCCGCACCGAACGCCAGGGCCCGCTGATGGCCACCGTGCTGGCCGGTTTTGCCGGCGTCATCATGATGCTGCGGCCAACGCTGGAGCAGAATCAGCTGTTTGCCGGGTTGATCGGCCTGCTCTCCGGGCTCGGCGCGGCGCTGGCCTACATGCAGGTGACCGCGCTGGGCAAAGTCGGCGAGCCCGAGGGTCGCACGGTGTTTTATTTCTCGCTTGGCTCGGCCCTGACCGGCCTGCTCGGCATCGCCTTTGGCGGCCTGACATCCTGGGCCGCGGTGAGCTGGCCGGCCCTGGCCTGGCTGGTGCCGATCGGCATCCTTGCCTCGCTGGGCCAGTGGTGCATGACCCGGGCCTACAGCCGGGGCTCGACGCTGCTGGTGGCCAACCTGCAGTACTCGGGCATCGTGTTTTCTGCCTGCTACAGCCTGCTCCTGTTCGGCGACAGCGTGCCGCTGATCGGCTGGGCCGGGATCGCGCTGATCGTGGCCAGCGGACTGACCGCCACCGTGCTGCGCACGCGCATCCTGCCCGACACGCCGGCAGAAGTACACTGAACCCGACACCGTCACAGACATCCTGCAAGAAAGTGCAACGCATGTACACCACCCTGATTTCAGCCGGGCAGCTCGGCGAACTGCAACGCAGCGGCCAACGCTGCATGGTGTTCGATTGCAGTTTTGAGCTGACCCAGCCCGGGGTTGGCGACCAGCAATACGCGCAGTCGCACATTCCCGCTGCCGTTCGAGCCGATCTGGACCGCCATCTGAGCGCCAGCAAGACCGCCCGCGATACAGCATCGGGCGGGCGCCATCCCCTGCCCTCGCGCGAATCGTTCGCCACCTGGCTAGGCAGCATCGGCTTTGACAATGCCGCGCAGGCCGTCGTTTACGACCGCCAGGGTTCCGTTTACTGCGGTCGCCTGTGGTGGATGCTGAAATGGGCGGGCCATGAAAATGTGGCCGTGCTCGATGGCGGACTGCAGGCCTGGCTGGCCGCCGGCGGCGCGCTGGAAAGCGGCGTTGCGGCTGCGCGCGCCGCAAGCACTTTCACCCTGAGCGAAGCCAGGACGACCCTCGTCAACACCGAGACCGTCGCGCGCAACCTGGGGCGTCCGAGTCAGAGCCTGATCGATGCGCGCGGGCTAGCGCGCTTCAAGGGGGAGACCGAGCCGCTGGACCCGATCGCCGGACACATTCCGGGGGCGCTGAATCGCCCGTTCGGCCTGAACTTCGACGCCGAAGGAAAATTCAAACCGGCGAGCCAGCTCAGGGTCGAGTTCGAGGCCTTGCTGGGCCGGCGCGACGCTGCCACGGTGGTGCACCAGTGCGGCAGCGGTGTCAGCGCAGCGACCAATATCATCGCCATGGAACTGGCTGGCTTGGGGCGCACCGCCCTTTATGCCGGCAGCTGGAGCGAGTGGTGCAGCGATTCGCGACGACCGGTCGCGCAGGGTTAGGGCGCGACAGTGGCCTGGCCGCGGATTTCGCCGCCAGGATGGGCCGCCGTGTGCAAATTGACGTACCACTTGCCAGCCATCAGGTCAGCCAACTGCGCTGCGCTCAGGGTTGCAGAACCTTTGATCGGGCTGTCCATGCTGCCGGTGAAGCCCAGGGCCACACCAGCGTTCTGGCCGGCCATCGCCGGTCCGTGGAAATGCCCCGCCTTGACCGGGCCGCTCATGCCCGAATAAGACACTGTCCAGCTCAGCAGATTGGTCTGTTTGTCCAGCGTGGCTTCGAGCGTGCCCGAGCCGGTACTGGTGTTGGCAGGCACTTCGCTGGCTCCGCTCAGCTTGGCCGTGACCGACACCGTGTTCGACGCCATGGAGGTCGTGCTGCAGGCGCCCAGGGCCAGCGTTGCGGCCAGCAAGCCCAAAGCCATGACATTGCGAATTTGAATCATAAGGGGTTCCTTCAGGGTTGATGGTGGGTCCGAGGGCGCGTAGTCTAAGGGAACCCGGCGGAAGCCTGCGCCCAGTAGGGCTATTCGCAATTCTTCGGAGCTGCTCCCGCCGTAGCCCAGCGCTCAACTCGCATGTGCCAGGCTGCTGACGACGCTCACCAGGGCGATGCCGGCCAGCAACCAGACGATCTGCGCCAGCGTCTCGCGCGCTGTCAGTCGCTTTTGCAGCTGAGGAATCAAATCAGCGAGTGCCACATACATGAAACTGCTGCTCGCCGCCACCAGAAAATAGGGCAGGTAGTCGCGCAGCTGATCGACCAGCCAGTAACCCAGCATGCCGCCCATGGCGGTCACGGCCCCGGCCAGTGACACCTTGACGAACGCTGCACGCCGATTGCCAGCGCCGCTTCGCAGCACCAGCAGATCGCCCATGTGGTGCGGCACCTCGTGCGCCAGGACAGCCAAGGATGCGATCGCACCCAGGCGCATATCCGCCATGAAGGCCGAAGCGATCAGCACACCGTCGCCAAAGCAATGCACGCTGTCCCCGGTCAGCACGGCCCAGGTTCCGGCAGGAGAGGCGTGGCCCTGCGGCTCGGGATGTGCCGCGTCATCAGGGTGTTGGTGATGCTCATGCCCGTGGTGCCACAACTCGGCCTTGTCCAGCAAGAAGAAGAAGACCAGTCCCACCAGCAGAGCCATGAACAGCTTGTGCGCGCCGGCCTGACCCTCGAACGCCTCCGGCAGCAGGTGCATGAACGCAGTGGCCAGCAAGGCCCCGGCCGCCAGGCTCAGCATGTGCTGGGTGTAGCGCCCCAGAACACCAAAACTCAAGAGCGCGGCGAGCCAGACACTGCCAATTCCGGCGGTCAGGGTTCCGATCAAAATCGCCAACAAAACCATCGTTGATGCCGCCATTCACGTCGCCATTACGACCTTCATCTTATCAAGCCAGTCCTGGCTGCAACATTCACCGGGATGATAATTGCCGCCTACAAGGTCCCAGCCCGTCACGCACATCATGAAGTACCGCCCCATGCCAGTCGATGCAATCTCGTTGCGGCGCAGCCATGCCAGTCAAGCTGGGCAGACGGGTCGAGCGCTGGCCTGGCTGCTGGCGGCACTGCTGCTGGCCGGGGGCAGCGGACTCTGGTGGTGGAAGACACGCACTGCCAATCCCGCGACTCCAACGAGCGCCACGCAGGGTGGCGGCGCCGGCGCGCGGCGCTTTGGCGGCGCCAATGCAGCGCAGCCGGTGTCGGTGCAGGCAGTGCGCCTGCAGGATATCCGGGTCAGCGTCAACGCCATTGGCAGCATTGCCGCTTCCAACACCGCGATCGTGCGCGCCCAGGTCAGCGGCGTGCTGCAGAGCCTCAGTTTCAAGGAAGGCCAGCAGGTCCGGGCCGGTCAGTTGTTGGCGCAGATCGACCCGCGTCCCTTTCAGGCCAGCCTGAGCCAGGCTGAAGGCGCGCTGGCGCGCGACAGGGCGCAGCTTGACGCAGCCCGGGTGGACCTGGCGCGCTACCGAGGGCTGCTCGCCCAGGACGCAGTGCCGAAGCAGCAACTCGACACCCAGGAGGCCCTGGTTCGCCAGCTCGAGGGCACGGTGAAGGCGGATCAGGGCACGGTGGACAACGCGCGCCTGCAACTGTCCTACACGCACGTGACGGCGCCGATTGCCGGTCGCGTCGGTCTGAAACAGGTGGACCTTGGCAACGTGGTGCAGCCTGGCGATGTCAACGGCATTGTCGTTGTCACGCAGACGCGACCGATCGCGCTGGTCTTCGCCGTGCCGGCGACCCATGTCCCGCGCATCACGGCACGGCTGCGCGCCAACGAGGCGCTGCCGGTCGAAGCCTGGGACCGAAGCGGGAGCCGGCAACTCGCTGTGGGTCGCGTGGCGACGACCGACAACGCGATTGATCCCAGCACCGACACGATCAAGGTCAAGGCCATGTTCGCCAACACCGACGACGCCCTCTTTCCGAACCAGGCGGTGAGCGTGCGCCTGCAACTGGACACCTTGAGCAAGGTGCTCGCCGTGCCCTCGGCCGCCGTGTTGCGCGGTGCGCAGGGCTTCTACCTTTACGTGGTCAACGCCGACAACACAGTCAGCACGCGCGTCGTGAAACCGGGTGCCAGCGACGGCGACTGGATCGCCGTCGAGGGCGACTTGAAAGCGGGTGAGAAGGTGGTGATCGATGGCGTCGATCGCCTGCGCGATGGCGCCAAGGTCGAAGTGATCGCCGCCGATCCCAAGCAACGTGCCGGCGCCAGCGCACCGGCACGTACCGAGCGCGTGCCGCCCGAAGTGGCCGAGAAGCTCAAGGCGATGAGCCCGGAAGAACGACGCGCCTGGTTCCAGAAGCGGCGCGAAGAAAAGGACAAGGCAGGCAGCAGCACCAAGCCCGCCAGCGCACCGAATTGAGTGCCGCGCGATGAACCCGTCCCGCATCTTCATCGAGCGCCCGGTTGCCACCTCGCTGCTGATGCTGGCCATTCTGCTGGCCGGGCTGCTGGCTTACCGCCTGCTGCCGCTGTCCGCCCTGCCCGAGGTCGACTACCCGACCATCGCGGTCACCACGCTCTACCCCGGCGCCAGTCCGGACGTGATCTCGACCACCGTGACCGCACCGCTGGAGCGCCAGTTCGGCCAGATGCCGGGCTTGAGCCAGATGACCTCCACCAGCTCGGGCGGCGCCTCGGTGATCACGCTGCGCTTCTCGCTCGGCCTGTCGCTCGATGTGGCCGAACAGGAAGTGCAGGCCGCCATCAATGCGGGCAGCAATCTGCTCCCTAGCGATCTGCCCATGCCGCCGATCTACAGCAAGGTCAATCCGGCCGATGCGCCGGTGCTGACGATTGCGGTGACGTCGCCGTCGCTGCCCGTGATCAAGCTGCACGATCTGACCGAGAACCGGCTCGCGCCCAAGCTCTCGCAGGTCGATGGTGTCGGACTGGTCAGCATCGCGGGTGGTCGCCGTCCAGCCGTGCGAATCCAGGCCAATCCGCTGGCGCTGGCCTCGCTCGGGCTCTCGCTCGACGACATCCGCAGCGCGATCGTCGCGGCGAATGTGAATCAAGCCAAGGGCAGCTTCGACGGCGCGCAGCGCGCCAGCACCATAGACGCCAACGACCAGCTCAGGTCGGCCGCCGAGTACCAGGACCTCATCATCGCCTGGAAGAACGGCAAACCGCTGCGCCTGAAGGACGTGGCCGAAATTGTCGATGACGCGGAGAACCTGCGCCTGGCCGCCTGGTCGGATTACACGCCCGGTGTCATTCTCAATGTGCAGCGCCAGCCCGGCGCCAACGTGATCCAGACCGTCGATCGTGTCAAGGCCCTGTTGCCCAAATTGCAGGCGACGCTGCCGGCCTCGGTGGACGTGCAGGTGATTGCCGACCGCACCACGACCATTCGCGCCTCGGTCGATGACACCGAGTTCGAACTGCTGCTCTCGGTGGCCCTGGTGGTGATGGTGATCTTCCTATTCCTGCGCAGCGCCAGCGCGACGGTGATCCCGAGTGTGGCCGTGCCGCTCTCGTTGGTGGGCACCTTCGGTGTCATCTACCTGGCCGGCTTCTCGATCAACAATCTGACGCTGATGGCGCTGACCATCTCCACGGGTTTCGTGGTCGATGACGCCATCGTGATGATTGAAAACATCGCGCGCTTCGTCGAAGAGGGCGACTCGCCGATGCAGGCCGCTTTGAAGGGTTCCAGGCAGATCGGCTTCACGATCATCTCCCTGACCGTTTCACTGATCGCGGTGCTGATTCCGCTGCTGTTCATGGGCGACGTGGTGGGACGGCTCTTTCATGAGTTCGCCATCACGCTGGCGGTAGCCATCCTGATCTCGGCCGTGGTTTCATTGACACTGACGCCGATGATGAGCGCGCGACTGCTGCGCCCGGAGCGCGAGCGCAGGCACAGCCGACTCGGCGAATGGGCGGGTGTCGCCTTCGAGCGCACCGTGGCACGCTACGGGCGCATGCTCGACTGGGTGCTGGACCGTCCGCGCGCCACCATGGCGGTGTTTGCGCTGACGCTGCTCGTCACCTCCTGGCTCTATGTCGTCGTGCCCAAAGGATTCTTTCCGGTGCAGGACACCGGACTGATCCAGGTCATCACCGAGGCCACGCAAACGACCTCGTTCGATGCCATGTCCGCACGCCAGCAGGCCCTGGCCGAGGTCATCATGAAAGACCCCGATGTCGATCACCTGGCCTCGTTCATCGGTGTCGATGGCGCGAACCCGACGCTCAACACCGGGCGCATGCAGCTCACACTCAAGCCCTTCGACCAGCGTCATGCGTCGGCCTCTGAAATCATCCGGCGTCTCACGGACGCCACGGCCCACATTTCGGGCATCACCGCTTACATGCAGCCGGTGCAGGACCTGACGATCGAAGACCGCATCTCCAAGACCCAATACCAGTTCCTGCTCAGCTCGCCCGACGCCGACGCCCTGGCCGCCTCCACTGCCGGATTGCTGGAGCGCATGAAAGCGCTGCCGCAACTGGTCGATGTCGCCAGCGACCTGCAGGACCAGGGGCTGCAGGCCTATGTGCAGATCGACCGCGAGGCGGCGGGTCAACTGGGTGTCACCGTCGCCGAGATCGATGCGGCGCTGTACAACGCTTTTGGTCAGCGTCTGATCTCGACCATCTACACGCAATCGAGCCAGTACCGTGTCGTGCTGGAAGCCGCCAACGAGTTCCGCCGCGGCCCGCGCGCGCTCGAGAATCTTTACCTGCCGGGCGTCACGACGATCGCGGCCAATGGCAGCACAACGACGGTTCAGGTGCCGCTGTCGTCGGTGGCGAAAGTGGTCGAGCGGCCGGCCGCATTGGCGATCAACCACGTGGCGCAGTTTCCCTCGGCCACCGTCTCGTTCAACCTGGCATCCGGTGCGTCGCTCGGCAGCGCGGTGGACGCGATCAGGGCCGAACAGGCCAAGCTCAATCTCCCGCCCAGCGTGGAGACCAGCTTTCAGGGCGCCGCCGAAGCCTTCCGCGCCTCGCTGAGCAGCACGCTGCTGCTGATCCTGGCGGCGGTGGTCACCATGTACATCGTGCTCGGTGTGCTGTACGAAAGCTACATCCACCCGGTGACCATCCTGTCCACCCTGCCCTCGGCCGGACTGGGCGCCCTGCTGGCGCTGCTGCTGGCGCGCCAGGAACTGGGCGTGGTCGGCATCATTGGCATCGTGCTGCTGATCGGCATTGTCAAAAAGAACGCCATCATGATGATCGACTTTGCGCTCTATGCCGAGCGCGAGGAAGGCAAGTCGCCGCGCGAGGCCATTCACCAGGCCTGCCTGCTGCGCTTCAGACCGATCCTGATGACCACCATGGCGGCGCTGCTCGGCGCTTTGCCGCTGATGTTGGGCACGGGTGCTGGCCATGAACTGCGCCATCCGCTCGGTGTGACCATGGTCGGCGGCCTGATCGTGAGCCAGTTGCTGACCCTCTTCACGACGCCTGTCATTTATCTGGGCTTTGCCAACATGGCGCAGCGCTGGAAGCGTTCTGCGCCCAAACCCGTCACCGAGGGTGAGGCAGGCGCATGAATATTTCGGCGCCGTTCATCGCGCGGCCCGTCGCCACCACCCTGATCACGCTCGGCGTGGCCCTGGCCGGCGTGCTCGCCTTTGGCTTGCTGCCGATCGCACCGCTGCCGCAAGTCGACATCCCGACCATCTCGGTCAGCGCCGCGCTGCCCGGCGCCAGCCCCGACACCATGGCCGCGACGGTGGCCACGCCGCTGGAGCGCGCCCTGGGCAGCATCGCCGGCGTGACCGAAATCACCTCGCGCTCATCCCTGGGTTCGACCAATGTCACGATGCAGTTTGAGCTGAACCGTGACATCGACGGCGCCGCGCGTGACGTGCAGGCCGCCATCAACGCCGCACGCACGCTGCTGCCCACGGGCATGCCGAGCAACCCGACCTACCGCAAGGTCAACCCGGCGGCCGCGCCGATCATGATTCTGACCCTGACCTCGGCCACGCTGACGCGCGGCCAGATGTACGACGCCGCCTCGACGGTGCTGGCGCAGCGACTGTCACAGGTCGAGGGTGTGGGCCAGGTCGGCATCGGCGGCGGCGCCCTGCCCGCTGTGCGTGTGGAATTGAACCCGGACAAGTTGGCCAGCATGGGTGTGGCGCTGGACAGCGTGCGTCTGGCCATCACCGCCACCACCGGCAACCGGCCCAAAGGTGCGGTTGAAGAAAGCGGTCGTTATTGGCAGATTGGCGCCAACGACCAGGCGCGCAATGCCGCCGACTATGCGCCCGTTATCCTGGGCTACCACCATGGCGCCGCCGTGCGACTGCGCGACGTCGCCGACGTCACCGATTCGGTGCAGGACGTGCGCAACTACGGCATTGCCAACGGACGCCCGGCCATTACCTTGTTCTTGCTGAAGGAGCCCGGTGCCAACATCATCGAGACGGTGCAGCGCGTGCGCGAGATCCTGCCGCGCCTGCAAGCATCGATTTCGCCCGCCATCGACGTCAAGATCGTCAGCGACCGCACGCCCACCATCCGCGCCTCATTGCTGGCGGTGGAAAACGCGCTGGGCATCGCCGTCGGGCTCGTGATCCTGGTCGTGCTGCTGTTCCTGCGCAGCTGGCGCGCGACCTTGCTGCCAGCCATCGCCGTGCCCGTCTCGCTGGCTGGCACCCTGGCCGTGATGTACCTGTGCGGCTACAGCCTGGACAACCTGTCGGCCATGGCGCTGACGGTGGCCACTGGCTTTGTCGTGGACGACGCGATTGTGGTGCTGGAGAACATCACGCGTTACATCGAGCAGGGTCTGACACCGCGCCAGGCTGCGCTCAAGGGTGCGCGCGAGATCGGCTTTACCGTGCTGTCGATCAGTCTGTCGCTGGTGGCCGTGTTCATCCCGCTGTTGATGATGGGCGGCGTGGTGGGGCGCCTGTTTCGCGAATTCTCGGTGGTGCTGGCGGCCGCTATCCTGGTTTCGATGGTGGTCTCGCTGACCACGACGCCGATGATGGCGGCTGCACTTCTCAAATCAAAAGTCAAAATGAGCACGCCCGGTCGCTGGGAGCGGGCCACGACGCAGCTCGGGCGCAGCGTGCGGCGCGGCTATCGGCGCTCACTGACCTGGACGCTGCGGCATCAACCGCTGGCCCTGTTGTCGCTGTTGGCGGTGATGGCACTCAACGTTTACCTCTACACGATCATCCCCAAGACCTTCTTTCCGCAGCAGGACACCGGCGTGCTGGTGGGCGGCGTGCAGGCCGACCAGGGCAGTTCGTTCCAGATGATGCAGGCGCGGGTGGACAAGTTCATGGCCATTTTGCTGGCCGATCCGGCAGTGGCCAATGTGAACGGCTACACGGGCGGTGGCCAACGCAATTCGGCCTTCTTCTACATTGCGCTCAAGCCGCTGGCCGAGCGCAAGGTCTCGGCCGACATGGTGGTGGCGCGGCTGCGCGGCAAGCTCTCGCACGAGTCCGGCGCCAACCTGTTCATGGTGCCGGTGCAGGACATTCGCATTGGCGGCAGGCAGTCCAATTCGCAGTACCAGTACACGCTTCAGGCCGATGATCTGGATACCTTGCGCACCTGGGAACCGCGTGTGCGCAATGCGCTGTCGCGCTTGCCCGAGCTGACCGACATCGACACCGACCAGCAGGACAAGGGCATGCAGACCTCGCTCATCATCGACCGCGATGCGGCAGCGCGTCTAGGGGTCAGCATGAACACCATCGACACCACGCTCAATGATGCCTTCGGCCAGCGCCAGGTCAGCGTGATCTACAACCCGCTGAACCAGTACCGCGTGGTGATGGAGTTTTCGCCCGAGTACCTGCAGGGGCCGCAGAC
>Ga0315271_10002863_pt1 | contig 10865 bp, 7 predicted proteins | sample C3_top_MG_FD_204664 | JGI IMG/M metagenome (GOLD analysis project Ga0315271, IMG submission 204664) | Sediment microbial communities from Yellowstone Lake, YNP, Wyoming, USA - C3_top | ecosystem: Environmental > Aquatic > Freshwater > Lake > Sediment | place: USA: Wyoming | collected 2017-08-01
CCTCGGCCACCGCGGTCAGCCCGAACGCGGCGAGCACAGCGGTCGCGAGCTGGAGCAGGATCAGGATCATCACCGGCACGCGGAACTTGTTGAAGTACGGCAGGTGCGCGAACAGGAAGTTGTACACCGCGCTGTGCCGCCCGAACGCGACCAGCAATGCAAACACCCAGAGCACGAGCAGGAAAGCCACCTCGAACCGGCGCCGCCCCGCCGCGATCGCGAGGAACGCGCAGGCGAGGATCGCGAGACCCATGTAGTTCGGGAAGTCGGTGAACGGCATCGAGCCCCAGTACGTGCCCCCGCCGAACCCGAGCGCGCCCGGAACGAGGAACGTCAGCGCCTCGATCGGGCCGAGCGACCAGCCGGTCGCGTACTGGTAGGTCACGCCCCCGCCCGCGCCGCCGCTGCGGATCGAGTACTGCGCGTATTCCCGGATGGGCAGCGCGAAGAACGAGGACAGCGCGAAGCCGAGCACCATGGCGAGCCCGAGCTGGAACACGCGGACACCCACGTCCTTCGCGCCCCCGGGCTGCGTGATGCGGCGGCCGAACTCGAACACGGACAGGAGCCCGATCGCGAGCCAGCCGTAATACGCGATCTGGATGTGCCCGCGCAGCAACTGGAATCCCACGAGCAGCGCGAGCGTCGCGGTGTCGCTCCAGCGCGCGTCCCGCCACACGCGGGAGGCGAGCCACAGCATCCACGGCAGGTAGGCCTCGTTGACCATCTGGCTGCCGTGCCCGTGGGCCCCGTTCGCCACCAGGTTGGGCGTCGCCATGAACGCCACGCCCGCCACGATCGAGGCGATCGTCGAAGCGCCCCAGTGGCGCGCCAGGACGAACGTGCCGAGGCCCGCGAGGAAGTAATAGAGCAGCATCCACGAGACGCCCGGCAGCGGCAGCGCCTTCTGAATGAGCGCGACCGGCCAGTCGGGCGGGTAGATCAGCGGGTTGTAGGCGCCCGAGGCGAACGACGGCATGCCGGTGAAGACGTAGGGATTCCACAGCGGGTACTGCCCGGCCTTGAGCGCCTGCTCGCCGATCCGCACAAAGCCGAGCGGCGAGGTCGCGTCGGGCGAGACGAACGTCAGGCCGCCGAAGATGATCGCGCGGAACACCACGCACAGCACGAACAGGAACGCGAGGCTGGCCCACAGGAGCGGGCGCTCATGCGCCGGGCCCGGCTTGAGCGCGGCCTGGGCGGCGGACTTCGGGCGTTCGGATGCGCGGCTGGTACCGGATCGACTCATCGGGCCTCGGAGTCCTCCTGGAACGGGGCCATGTCGCGGGCAGTGACCCGGCCGGCCGACTCCTTCGCGGCGAGAGCCGCGCGGAGCAGCGAGTCGAGTCGACCGGCGATACGGTCCCAGTCGTACGGCAGAGCGCGCGCCCTCACGGGCGAAGGGTCCACCGGGTGCTCGAGCCTCTCCCGCACCGCCCGCTCGAACGCCTGTGGCGTGTCGGCGAACGAAAGCCCCGCCCCGTCGGCGGACATGTCGGCGATGGGCGAGGCGACGATGGGCCGCCCGGCGGCCCAGTACTGGTAGAGCTTGTTCGGGTTGATCCCGTGCGTGAAGGGATCGCCCGCGCGAAACGGAATCAACGCGACATCGAGACCCGACAGGGCCGCTGGCACCTGCGCGTATGGCAACTCGCCGATCACGTGCGCGTGCGGCGCCGTCCTCAGATGCTCGACCTGCGCCCTGGTCTCCGCCGGCAGCGGCCCGGCGATCACGAGCTCGAATCCCCCGCAGCGCGCGAGATGTTCGAGCACGTCGAAATCAAGGAAGTGGCTGACCTTTCCGATGTACCCCACGCGCGGTCGTGGAATCCGTGCGAGCGGCTCGGGCACCGGACCCTCGGGCCGGGCGAAGCGCGCGAACTCGACGCCGTTGCCGAGCAGCACGACCGGCACGTCGACCCTGGCTGCGAGCTCGCGCGCGTAGTGCGCGCTGACCGCGAGGACCAAGTCCGCGCGCGCGAGCGCACGATCCAGGTACCCGTTCGCCCACCCTGGAACTCCCGCGAACTGCAGCGGGTGATCATTGAAGTCGTAGCATACCAGCCGCGGCGCAGCCGGCGAAAGGGCCTTGGCCGCATAGACATTGGACACGTAGGCCACGTCCACGGGGCCCACCCCGGCCGCCTCCAGCGCGCGCCGGACGGCCCGCGTGGCGACCGCCTCGAGCGCCGCGCGGACCGGCGGCAATTCGATCGCCGCGTTGTACAGCGGCTGCCGCGTCGAGGTCTTGAGGAACGGCACGGTGTGGATCGTGACCCCTTCCTCGAGCCGCGGGCGCCACGTGTTGCCCCGCCCGGCCGCGACCGGTTCAAGGTAGTGCACGTTCCAGCCGCGCGCGGCGAGGCGCGACAGCAGGAACTGCTTGCGCGTGCGAAAATAGCCCCACGCCACCTCGGCGAACGCGACCAGCGTGCGCGGTTCGCCGCTCATCGCCCCGCCGCCTCAGCGCGCCCGCCCGGGCGCACGAACTGCTGGAGCCACAGCTCGAGGTGGATCCAGCGCCAGACCTGGAGCCCGATCGCGCGCCGCCCCGAGAGGTAGTCCTCGAGCGCGCGCGCGACCTCCGTGCGATCGAGGTACGGGCGGCTCGCCGCGTCTTCGGCCAGCAGCAGCGCCCTGAGGCGTGGCGCCTCGCGACCCCTGAGCCACACGTCGGTCGGGGTCTCGTAGCCTTTCTTGTCGCGCCGCGCGGCGATCTCGGGCGGCAGTCGGCCCGCCATCGCGCGCCGCAGGACCGCCTTCGTGGTCACGCCCTCGATGCGCGCCTCGGGCGTGAGCGAGAACACGAACTCCGCGAGCCGGTAGTCGAGGAACGGCAGGCGGGTCTCGATCGAGAACGCCATCGAGTTGCGATCCTCGTAGCGCAGCAAGGACGGCAGGAAGCGCGCGGTCATGTCCCATGCCAGCTGGTCCGACAGCGCGCCGCCGAAGCGGCGCGGCGGCATGGGCTCGTCGGCCTTGAGGCCGTGGAGCGCCTCGCCCAGCACGCGGTCCTTGCCCTGGCCGAACGTGCGGCGGCCCCAGTCGAAGAACTTCGGCGGCAGGAGTGGCCGCGCGACCTTGGCCGCGGTCTGCGCGAACCCCAGATGCTGCCCGGCCGCGACGCCCCAGAACGCGTGCGCGAACGCCGTCACCTCGCCACGTGCGAGCAGGTCGGTCAGGTACGGGAAGTAGTAACGATGATAGCCGGCGAGCAGCTCGTCGCCGCCCTGGCCGTCGAGCAGGACCTTCATACCCGCGCCCCCGCCGCGCCCCGCGAGCTTCATGACGTGCCACTGCGAGTAGAGGCCCGGGCCGGCCGCCGGTTCCTCCTGGTGCCACACCAGGTCGTCGAGCGTTTCCCACAGGTCGGTGCCGTCGGGCACGACGACCGCGGGGATCGCGCCGGCCGCGCGCGCGGCAACGTCCATGAACGGGCGCTCGTCGAATGCCTGGCCCTCGTCGTACGCGACCGAGAACGTGCGCATCGGGTGCGGCAGCAGCTTTCCGGCCGTGACCACGATCGAGGTGCTGTCGAGGCCGCCCGAGAGGCACGTGCCGACCGGCACGTCGGCCCGCAGGCGCAGGCGGACCGCGTCCTCGAACAGCGCGCGGAAGCGCTCCGCGGCCTCGGCGGGCGCGAGGCGCTCCTTGCGGGCGGGGTCGAGGTTCCACCAGCGGCGGATCCTCGGCGCCTCGCCGGCGTCCGCCCGCAGGCTCAGGCAGTGCCCCGCCGGCAGCTGGAACACGCCCTCGAAGAACGTCTCGGGCGTGTGATCCACCCAGTCGCGCGCCAGCAGGTCGTAAATCGCGGCGAGCCGCGGCGTGCGCGGACCATCGAGCACGATCGGCTTGAGCTCGGAGGCGAACGTGAATCGACCGCCGGCCGCGCGCCAGTAGACCGGCTTGACGCCGAAGCGGTCGCGCGCGACGAACAGGCGGCGCTCCCCGGCGTCCCAGATCGCGAGGCCCCACATCCCATTGAGCCGCGGGAGCATCTCCTCGCCCCACGCCGCCCAGGCGGCGAGGACCACCTCGGTGTCGCTGCCGGTGACGAACGTCGCGCCCATTGCCGCCAGTTCGGTGCGCAGCTCGATGTAGTTGTAAACCTCGCCGTTGAACACGATCCAGAAGCGCCCCGTCGGGTCGCACATCGGCTGATGTCCGGCCGGCGAGAGGTCGAGGATCGCGAGCCGGCGGAACGCAAAGCCGAAGCGACCCGGCGTGTCCGCGGCGGGCGGGTCGGCCGCGGGCGAGTAGCGCAGCCCCGCCGCGAACGTCTCTTCGCTCGTCGCCACGCCGCCGAACAGCCGGCGCGCGCCGTCCAGCCCCTCGAGCAGGAACCCCTCGTCGTCGGGGCCGCGCCACGGCATGCGGTCGCCAAGCGCGCGCAGGTCGCGCGGGGTCACCGGGGGCGCGCCCGGGTCGAGGCGGAGCTGCCCCGCGATGCCGCACATGTCAGGCGGTCTCCGTCGGCGAGGGCGCGGGCGCGGGCATTTCGGGATCGCCGGGCAGCGCGATCGGGCCGTCGGCTTCCGGCGCGGGCGCGATGCGGCGCGCGAGGTACAGCGCGAGGCCCGCGTAGCCGATCAGCACGAGCGCGCGCACGGCGACGCCGAGCCCGTACTGGCCGCGTGCGGCGAGCCCCGACGCGGCGGACGTCCCGGCGGCCCAGCCCGCGATCGCCAGCCCGAACAGGAAGATCGCACGCAGGCCGCGATGCGGCAGGTAGTGCACGCGCTGCGAGAATACGTACAGCAGGATCGCGGAACTGGTGAAGCCCGCGAGCGTGGCGAGCGCGACCCCGGTGAGCCCGAGCGGGCGCACGAGCGCGAGCGCGAGCCCGACCGTGACCAGCGAGGCGAGGAGCGCGGACCACGCCTGGAACTCGGTCCTCAGGGCAAGGTTCGCGCCCAGACCGGCGACCGCGTAGCCGCCGTAGGCGACGACGCCGAACGCGAGCAGCGCGCCCGGAACGGCGGCGCCCTGGTAGGACGCCGGCACGATCCACGCGAGGCCCTCCGGCGCGGCGAGACCGAGCGCGAGCGCGAGCCCGGCCGCGAGCGCGGTGTAGATCGTGAGCACGCGCGCGAACAGCCGCCCCGCATGTTCGTCGCGCGCGTGCGCGTAGGCGAACGGCCCCCACGCCAGCTGGAACGCCGAGATCAGCAGCATCATGAGCGTGCCGAGCTTGACCGCGACCGCGTAGACGCCGACCGCGCTCAGGTTCGTGAAGCGCACGAGCACCCAGCGATCGGCGTACGAGATCGCCCAGAACGCGATCGCGGCGGGGATCAGCGGCGCGCCGTAGACCAGCATGCGCCTGAGCACGTCCTTGCGAAAGCGCGGCACGAGCGAATGGCGGATCAGCACGAATCCGACAGCGGCCGCGAGCGCGTCGCCGGCAAGCTTCGCGTACAGCACGCCCGAGACCTGGCGATGGAGCGTGACCACGAACAGGATCGACAGGCCGGCCACCGCCACCGTGTCGAGCACGTTCAGCGCGATGAACTTCCAGGGCTGGAACGTGACCCGGAGCACGTCGTTCTGGAAGAAGATGAACACCGTGAACGGCAGCGACCAGGCCGAGATGCGGACGTACTTCACGTAGTCGGGCGAGGCGAGGATCAGGTTCGACAGCACGGGCGCCATGAGCCACAGCACGATCGCGACCGAGAACGCCAACCCGACCCGCCAGGCCGCGAGCGTCGAGACCAGCGTGCGCCGTTCGTCCGCGTTCTCCGCGTCGTAGAAGAAGCGCGCCAGCGCCGCGTCGGTGCCCATCACGATCAGGAACGCCGCGATCGAGGTGACGAGCGCGAGCAGGTCGATCACGCCGTACTCGTCGGGGCGAAAGACGTGGGTGAAGATCGGGACGAGCACCATCTGGAGCCCGCGCCCGACCGCCTGGCCGAGCCCGTAGACGACCGATTCCTTGGTCAGCTTGAGCAGGGTGCCCTTGCTCAACCGGACCCCTTGCGCGCGCGGGCGCGCTCCGCGGGCGGGACGTAGAGCCCGTTCTCCAATCCGCAGAACGGGCACTGCCACGTGGCCGGGGGCGGCTCGGGCGGCGTCACGATCGACTGCTCGCCGCACGAGCGGCAGACGTGCGTCACGCGCCTGAGGCCGACGCGGTCGACGTGCCGGAAGCGGCAGACGAAGTTCGCGTCCTCGAACGGGTCGAGGCCGGTCGCCTGCTTGACCGCGCCGAGCACGCCGACGAACGCCTTCTGCAGCGGCTTCGTGCGCGGGTCGTTGAGCCACGAGAAGCCCGCCGGCACGAGCGCGAAGCCCTCGAGCACGAAGCCGCGCTCGTAGAACAGCGCGGTCAGCGACGCGAAGTCGAATCTCTGCTGGTGCTCGATACGTTTGTTGAACTTCAGCAGCGCGTACTTCGCGAAGTAACCGGCAAAGCGGTAGAAGCGGTCGTCGAACGCGGCCGCGCGCGGCACCGAAACGTAGAGCAGCCCGCCCGGCTTGAGCACGCGCAGGCACTCGTCGGCGCAGGCAAAGAGCTCGGTCACGTGCTCGAACACGTAGTGGACCAGCACCGCGTCGTAGACGTGATCCCGGATCGGCAGGCGCGCGAGGTCGCCGCGGAACCATTGCACGCCGGCCTGCCACGGCTTCGGCGGGCGGATCGGCAGCACGTCGAAGCCGTCGATCCGGAGACCCGGCGTTTCGGCGTAGTTCCACGATCCGGGGCCGCAGCCGGCGTCGAGCACGCGGCTGCCCGCGGGCAGCTCGGCGGTGATCTCGCGCAGGAACACGCGCACGTCCTTCGGTCCCACGGCCGGGCGCTTGACCCAGGTTGCCTCGCTCACGCCGTCTCCCTCTTCGGGACGAACCCCGATGCCCCGGGCGCGATGCCCCGCCAGTGATCGAACCAGGCCTGCCACGCCGCACGGAACGCGGGCGCTCCCCCGCCGCGCGCGGCCCATGCGCTGCTCTGCGCCAACAGCAACAGCGGAAACGCCAGCGGCCAGGTCGCGCGCTCGAGCCCGCGCGCGTGCCGGCTCGCGAGCCGGAGCCCCGCGCGCGTGCGGTGGTACGCCTTGAACGGGCTCGCCGCGCCGCTCGAGCCCGAGACGCGGTGCCGGAGCACCGCCTTCGGCGCGTACAGGCAGGCGAAGCCCGCGGCGCGCGCCCTGAGGCACCAGTCCGCGTCCTCGCCGTACAGATAGTATCCCTCATCGAGCGGCCCGATCGTATCGAGGCACTTGCGCGTGACGTAGAGCGCCGCTCCGGTCAGGTAGCCGCTCGGCTCCGCCGCGCCCTTTGGCAACGCCGCCGCGCGCGCCGCGTCCCACGCCCGCCCGAGCCCGCGGTGCGCGCTCCACCCGAGCGCCGGCCAGACGTCCCCGCCCGCCGACCACACGTGCGCGCCGTCCCAGGACAATATTGTCGGGCCGAACAGGCCGCCTTCCGGATGCGCGTCCACCGCCTCGAGCAGGCGCGCGAGGCAATCGGGCTCGAGCACGGTGTCGTTGTTCAGGAGCAGCACGCCGTCGGCCCCCTCCGCGCACGCGAGCGCGAGGCCCGCATTGTTGCCGCCGGCCCAGCGCAGGTTTGCTCCCGTGGCGTGGAAGCGCACCTCGGGGAAGCGCGGCGGCAGCGTCGTCAGGCTGCCGTCCGCCGAACCGTTGTCGACCACGAGGCGGGTCCACGCCACGCCCTCGGGCACGCGCACCGCGCGCAGCGACTCGAGGCATTGCGCCGTATCCTCTGCGCCGTTCCAGTTGAGCACGAGCGTCCACACCGAGCGCGCCACGTCACGCCATCCACGAATCGGGGACCTGCGGCAGGTGCTGGATGCCGAGACGCTGGACGCCCTTCCACGCGCGCCAGCCCTCGAGCGCGCTCGCGAGCAACAGGAACAGCGCGACCAGGAGCGCGGGCGTGCGCGGTACGCCGGCCGCGATCGCGTAGGCCCACCAGAAGTCGAGCGAGCGGGTCAGCCCTTGAACCTCGCCCGCGGGCACGGCGAGCCGCTCCCCCTCGACGCTCGAGATGCCGCGCGCGGGCGCCGACTCGAGCTCGGAGGCCGGCGGGGCGCCGGTCTGGGGCGTGAGCCTTGGCGAGCGGCCCTCGACGAACAGCTCGAGGTTCCGGCGGGCCATGCGCCAGTGCGCCGCGATCGGCGAGCGCCACGGATTGAAGTGGCTCTCGGCCATGAACGAGGGATCGTCGAGCGCGCGCGTGTACGGGTAGTCGCCGGCTTCGCGCATCTGCGCCCCGAAGTAGATCGACACGCCGCCGAGCGTGACCAGGAGCCCCGCGATCGCCAGCGCACCGACGACCATGCGCCGGCCGCGCCCCCCCCACGGCTCCTGCGCGTGTCCGGCCGCGATCAGGATGAAGGCCAGCGGCACGAGCGGCACGAGATAGCGCGGGCCCCACGCGCCGTCTCCCGCCCAGTGCTCGAACGTGGCGTAGACCAGCAGCATCGCGCCGCACGCGGCGATCAGGCCCCACGCCACCCACCCCAGCCGCCGCACGGCCGCGGGCGCGGCGATCGGGGCCAGCGCGACCAGTGGCGCGAACCACAGGATGCCCTTGCCGCTCGACAGCAGGAGGCCGTACAGCCCGACGAACAGCGGCGTCGAGAACGCGGCAACGGTGGCCTGGCGACCGTAGCCGCTGCCGAGCGGCGAGCCGGTGCGCGCGAGGTTGTACGCCAGCGCCAGCGCGATGCAGAGCAGCACGGCGAGCACGCCGGGGAGCGCGGCCTTGGTGCGCTTGAGCGCGGGCAGGAACGGCAGCGCGATCAGCAGCACGGCCGGCGCCATGGCATATTTCACGAGCACGGTCCCGCCCCACGCGAGGCCGCACAGGAGCGCGTGGCGCGGCGCACCTCCGGCGCGGAAGCGCAATGCGCCGTACAGGCCCGACACCAGTCCGAGCGCGAGCAGCGGCTCGGTCAGGAAGCTCTTCGCGTAGACCCACAGCGGAGTCGCGAGGCAGGTCGCGAGCGTCCAGAACAGCGCGCCCTTGGGCGCGGCTCCGACCTCGAGGAACACCAGGAAGAGGATCGCGGCCAGCGCCCCGCCGGCGAACGCGTTCAGGAGCGAGGTCACAGCCCGCGTCACCAGCTCGCGCTTCGCGGGCGCGAACGGCAGCGCGGCGGCGCGGCCCGCGGCATAGAACGGAGCGGCCGCGAGCGCCTGTCCGATGCCGGCCTTGGGATAGAGCCGGCCGTCGGGCCCCGGCTCCGCATTGCCCGCCTCGACCGAAACCTTGCCCTTGGTCACGAGTGCCTCGGTGAGGCGGTACATCGTGTACTCGTCGCTCGCGGTGATGCGTCCGCCCGCAGTCGCGAGGAACAGCAGCGTCATCGCCATGCCGACCTGGACGGCGACGCGGGGCGCGGGCAGGGAACGCGGATCGACTCTCATGCCTTGACCCTCCCGGTCAGCCGGACGATGCCGTCGACCACCTTGCCCCACGAGAACCGCTCCGCCGCGCTTGCGACACCGGCCTCGAACGCGCCGCGGCCGCCGGCGGCGTAGAACCTGAGGATCGCATCCGCGAGCGCCGCCGGGTCCTCGGGCGGAACGAGGAAGCCGGTGACACCCTCCTCGACCACCTCGGGCAGGCCGCCGACCGCGGTCGAGATCACCGGGCAGCCGCCCGCGTAGGCGACGAGCACGACGCCGCTCTGGGTCGCCGAGCGGTACGGCAACACGACGCAGTCGGCCGCCGCGACCAGGTCGCCGACCTCCTCGTCGGCCACGTAGCGGTCGTAGACGCGCACGCGCTCCGAGAGGCCGAGCGCGGCGATGCGCGCCCGGATCGGCTCGACCGGTTCGTAGAACTCGCCGGCAACGACGAGCGTGAGCGGTCTTTGCGCCAGCACGCGCGGCATGGCATCGATGAGCACGTCGAGGCCCTTGTAATGCCGGACGAAGCCGAAGAACAGGAGCAGGTCACCCTCGATCCCGACGCGCTTGCGGGCCGACGCGCGGTCCCGGCCGCCGGCGCCGTACTGCGCGTACACCGGGTGCGGGACGCGCTCGACCGGCATCTTCGGCAGCAGGCGATGCACGTCGTCCTCGACCGCCTGCGACATCACGAGGATGCCGTCCGTGCGGTCCGTCACCAGCCGGGTCAGGAATCCGTCGAACGGGCGCTTCTCGTGCGGCACCAGGTTGTCCGCGATCATGAGCGTGGCCGCTCCGCCCTTCCGCGCGCCGGAGAGAACGGGCGCGTAGGCCGGGCCAAAGAACGGAATCCACCACTTGTAGACCAGCGCGTCGAGCGCGAGTTCCTTCGCGCGCGCCGCGGTGGTCCGCCAGGTCACCGGGTTCATCGGATCGAGCAGGCGTTCGTTCGGCACGGTGAGCGGCGACTCCGAGGGGTCGATCTGGCTCTGTCCCGGGAACAGGAACGACGGGTACTGGCGCTGGAGCGACAGGTAATGGACCTCGTGCGACTTCGCCAGCTCCCCGGCCAGCAGCGCGAGGTACTGGCTGATCCCGCCTCGCAGCGGATGCGCGGGGCCGAGCAACCCGATGCGCACGGGCTCAGCCCTTCGCGCCGCGGGCCGGACGCCGCGCCGGGGTCCGCTCGGCGGACCACGTGGTGACCCCCTCCTGCGTGAACGCGAACGGGACGAGCTGCGCGCCGGCGCCCTCGAGCGCCTGCGCCACCTTCGCCCGCGCGTGCGCCTTGCACAGGAACACGAAGTAGCCGCCGCCGCCCGCGCCGGGCATCTTGCCGCCGATCGCGCCGGCCCGGCGCGCGCGGTCGTAGAGCGTGTCGACCGGGTCGGTGGTGATGCCGTGATCGAGCCGCTTCTTCGACAGCCACGCCTCGCGCAGGGCCTCACCGAACGCGTCGATCCGGCCGAGCAGCAGGAGGCGCTT
>Ga0315271_10002864_pt1 | contig 10861 bp, 7 predicted proteins | sample C3_top_MG_FD_204664 | JGI IMG/M metagenome (GOLD analysis project Ga0315271, IMG submission 204664) | Sediment microbial communities from Yellowstone Lake, YNP, Wyoming, USA - C3_top | ecosystem: Environmental > Aquatic > Freshwater > Lake > Sediment | place: USA: Wyoming | collected 2017-08-01
CCAGCCCGGCCTCACCGCGGCCGCCCTGGCCCGGCTCGCCGCCCAGCAGCAGCAGCTCGACGACGCCAAGGCGCAGCTCGCGACCCAGCAGCAGCAGGCCGACGCAGGCGCCGCCACCATCGCCGCCAAGCAGCAGGAGATCGACGCCGGGCTCGCGACGATCACCGCCAAGCAGCAGGAGATCGACGCCGGGCTCGCGACGATCGCGACCCAGAGCCACCAGCTCGAGGCCGGCGCGACGCTGATGGAGCTCGCCTCGGGCATCCGCCTCGTCTCAGCGGACGGCACGACCGCGGTGGCCGAGGTCGTGTTCAACGGGACGAGCCTGAGCGTGCCCCAGGAGCTCAAGACCGCGGTCAAGACGGCGTTCCTCTCGCCCGCGATCGAGGGAGTCGAGGTCAACTTCTCGTCGGCGATCGCGCAGGGGATCCCCAACCTCATCGGCCTCGGCGAGATGGCCGGCCTCGTGGTCGCCGCGATCGTCCTGCTCCTGATCGTGCGGACCGTGATCGGCGCCGCCCTGCCCATCATCACGGCGCTCCTCGGCGTCGGGATCGGCGCGCTCGGCGCCCTGTCGCTCGCCGGGGTCGTGGAGATGGTCTCGGTGACGCCGATCCTGGGCGTCATGCTCGGGCTCGCGGTCGGGATCGACTACGCGCTGTTCATCCTCAACCGCCACCGGCGCCAGCTCCGGGACGGCTACACCGTGGACGAGTCGATCGCCCTCGCGAACGGCACGTCGGGCAACGCTGTGTTCTTCGCGGGCTCGACGGTCATCATCGCGCTCCTGGCGCTCAACGTGACCGGGATCGGGTTCCTGGGGCTGATGGGCACGGTCGGTGCCGTGTCCGTGGCGATCGCCGTCCTCATCGCCGTCACCCTCACGCCCGCGCTGCTGAGCCTCGTCGGGATGCGCGTGCTCCGCTCGAGCGAGAAGGCGCACCTCGCAGACCAGGTCGGGCCTGCGCCGGTCGCGGCCGCCCGTCCGATCTCCAGCCCGCGGGCGATCGCCCTCGCGGTCGCCGGGATCGCCGTCCTCGCGGTCATCGCGATCCCGTCCGCCTCGCTGCGCCTGGGCCTCCCGCTCGGCTCGGCCGACAACGCGGACACGACGCAGCACAAGGCCTACGACCTGATCGGCGAGAAGTTCGGTGCCGGGGCAAACGGACCGCTCCTGGTCGTCGCCGACCTGCCGGCGGGCACCACTGAGGCGCAACTCCTCGACGCCCAGGTCGCGGTCGCCACGCGCCTTGCGGCGTTCGACGGCGTCGTCGCCGTGGCGCCGATCGGCGCCTCCGCCGACCGAACCGTCACCGCGTTCCAGGTGCTCCCCGCAGAGGGTCCGTCGAGCGTCTCGACCGAGCAGCTCGTCAAGGCGCTCCGGGCCGCCTCGCCGCTCGAGGGCGGGGTCGCCATCGGCGTCGCCGGCCAGACGACCGGCAACATCGACATCAGCGCGAAGCTCGCCGACGCCCTCCCGCTCTACCTGCTCGTCGTGGTCGGGCTCTCGCTCCTGATCATGGTCGGCGTCTTCCGCTCGCTGTTCGTCCCGCTCGTCGCGACCGGCGGCTTCGTGCTCTCGTTCTTCGCCGCGCTCGGCGGCGTCGTCGCCATCTACCAGTGGGGCTGGCTCGGCGGGCTCTTCGGGGTCTCCACGCCCGCGCCGATCCTGAACTTCCTGCCGACGATCCTCGTGGGCATCCTGTTCGGCCTGGCGATGGACTACATGCTCTTCCTCGCGACGGGCATGCGCGAGGCGTTCGCCCACGGGGCGCCCGCGAAGACCGCCGTCATCCTCGGGCTCCGCGCCGGGCGCGCGGTGGTGGTGGCCGCGGCGATCATCATGGCGTCCGTGTTCGGCGGCTTCGTCCTGTCGGACAGCGCGATCATCCGGCCGATCGGGTTCGCCCTGGCGTTCGGCGTGCTCGTGGACGCGTTCCTGGTGCGTTTGCTGATCATGCCGGCGCTGATGACGCTCGCGGGCGACTGGGCCTGGTGGCTCCCGCGCTGGCTGGACCGCCTGATCCCCAACGTCGATGTCGAGGGTGCCTCGCTCGAGCGGCGTCACCCGCACGTTGCGGCGGACCACCTCGAGACCACGTAGGCGAGGCGGGGCGTCACGGGCAGGTTTGGCCGCCCGCCGCTGGTGACCCGGCCGACGAGAGGGAGTCGGTCGAGATGACCCCTGCCTAGGCCCCGGTCCGGAGCGTCGACGCGCGCGCCTCGAGCTCAGGCATGAAGACCACCTGCTGGGAGATCGAGTCGTCGGCCTCGTCGCCCGCTTGCATCGTTGCGGCCAGCAGCTCCATCGCGCGCCGGCCCATCTGGTAGGCGGGTTGGCGGATGGAGGAGAGGGGCACGCTCGCGAGCGCGGCGAAGGCGATGTCGTCGTAGCCGATGACCGCAACGTCCTCGGGGACCCGGATCCCCGCGAGCAGCAGCGCCTGGAGGATCGCGAGGGCGAGCAGGTCGTTGGCAGCGAAGACCCCGTCCGGGCGGGCCTCAGGGTCCATCGCGGCGATGTCGAAGCCGACGCGGCGGCCCTCATCGGGGGTCATCCGCGCCGTCGGCAGGTGCGTCATCCGGACGTCGCTCGCCCTGGCCGCCCGCTCAGCGCCCGCCAGGCGGTTGCGCACCTGCTCGAGCGTCACGGGGCCGCCGACGAACGCGATCTCGCGACACCCCACATCGACGAGGTGCTGGCCCGCGAGCCGGCCGCCCTCGATGTCATCCACCGCGACCGATGTGAACCCTGGCGTCGTGGCGAGGCGGTCGAGCAGGATGACGGGCGTGCCGCGCTCGCGGATCGCCTTGAGCTGCTTGATCGAGCCGCCGACCGGGGTCACCAGCAGGCCGTCGACCCGGCTCTGCTCGAAGCGGTCGAGGTACAGGCGCTCGCGGTCGGCGCGCTCGGAACTCGTCGCGAGGAGAACTGCGAGGTCCATGGTCCCCGCGGCATCCTCGACACCCGCGGCGAGGTCATTGAAGAACGGGTTGCGCGCGTCGAGCACCAGCAGCCCCACCGAGCCGCTGCGGCCCCGGCTGAGCTGGCGGGCGGCGGCGTTGGGAACGTAGCCGAGGTCAGCGATCGCCGCCTGGACGCGGGCGAGCGTGTCAGGCGCCACCTTGTCGGGGTTGTGCAGGACGTTCGACACGGTTCCCGTCGCCACGCCCGCGCGCACCGCGACGTCGCGCAGCAGCGGCCCCTTCGCCGACCTCGTCTCGCTGGTCATCCCAGCCCTGCCCTCGTGTTCCCGGTCACGCGATCACATCACCAGTCTCGGCTGCCTACTTCGCTCGGGTGCGGACATCATACGCGCCGAAATGAAACGCTTCACATCCTGAACGTGCGTTGGACCTGGTGCTCCATCGGTTGCCGAAGGGTCGCGTGGCCGTCGCCCAGCCCCGCTCGTCGTGCGTGAATGAACTGGAAATCGCCCGACCTGCCACTCGATCGCAACTTCGGGTCTTGACGGCGCGCACCGCTGCACGGCATCATGAATTGAAGCGCTTCAAGACGCATCGGGAGGTGGACGGGCAGGTGGACTCCGCGATCTGGGCCGCAACGCCGGCCCTCCGCACACGTGCGCAGGCAGCGCGATGACGCCGCCGCGCCTGCAGCTGACGGGCATCTCCAAGCGGTTCGCGGCCACCGCCGCCCTGACGGACGTCTCGCTCGAGCTGCTCCCGGGCGAGGTCCACGCGCTCGTCGGCGAGAACGGTGCCGGCAAGAGCACCCTCGTCAAGACGATCGCGGGCGTGCACCAGCCGGACGCTGGCGAGATCCGCCTCGACGGCGAGGTGGTCGTCATCTCGAACCCGGCCGCCTCGCGCGCCATGGGGATCGCCGTCGTCCACCAGGAGCCGCGGCTCTTCCCGGACCTCTCGGTCGCCGAGAACATCTTCCTCGTCGCCCCGCCCATGGATCGCTTCCACACCATCGCGTGGAAGGACATGCGCCGCATGGCGACCGAGCTGTTCGATCAGCTCGACGTCAAGATCGACGTCAGCGCGCCGGTCCGCGGCCTGTCCATGGCCGACCAGCAGCTTGTCGAGATCGCGAAGGCCCTCTCGATCGACGCGCGGGTCCTGATCCTCGACGAGCCCACCGCCTCGCTCTCGAGCCACGAGGTGGAGCGGCTGTTCACGATCGTCCGCCGGACGAAGGAGCGCGGTGTTGCCGTGCTCTTCGTCAGCCACCGCCTCGACGAGGTCTTCGCGCTCTGCGACCGCGCCACCGTCTTCCGCGACGGCCGCCACGTGATCACGGCTCCCACCTCGGAGCTCAACACCGCCTCCCTCGTGCGCCACATGGTGGGCCGCGAGGTCACGCTGTTCCCCAAGGCGGCGAGCACGATCGGCGAGCCGCTGCTCGAGGTGCGCCACCTCTCGGACGCGTCGGGGTTCCGCGACGTCTCGTTCACCGTGCATGCGGGCGAAATCCTGGGCCTCGCGGGGCTCGTGGGCGCCGGCCGCACCGAGATCGCGCGGGTGCTGTTCGGGATCGAGCCGCGGGTGTCGGGCGAGGTGCTGCTCGACGGCAAGCCCGTCGAGTTCCGTTCCCCGGCCGAGGCCCTCCGCGCGGGCATCGCCTACGTTCCCGAGGACCGCCACCAGGACGGGCTCGTCCTCGACTTCTCCATCGCCAACAACATCACGCTGCCCATCCTGCCGCGGCTGTTCCCGCGGCTGTTCCTCAACGCGCGGACCGAGGCGGACGTCGCCGCCACCGTGTCGGAGCGCCTGCGCGTCCGGTCGACCGGCGTGGGCCAGGCGGTCAGCGCCCTCTCGGGCGGCAACCAGCAGAAGGTGGTCATCGCCAAGTGGCTGGCCACCAAGCCACGGGTGCTCATCCTCGACGAGCCGACGCGCGGCGTGGACATCGGGGCCAAGGTCGAGGTGCACCGCATCGTGTCGGAGCTGGCCGCGACTGGGCTCGCGATCATCATGATCTCGTCGGACCTGCCCGAGGTCCTCGCCATGAGCGATCGGATCATCGTCCTCCACGAGGGCCGCATGGTCGAGGAGATCGCCGGCGCGGATGCCTCGGAAGAGCGCGTCATGTTCGCGGCGACCGGCCAGCTGCAGCACGCGGAGGCCGTCCATGGCCGCTAGCGCAACGCCGAAGGCCGCCGGGCCGAGCCTGGTCGGCCGCGTCACGAGAACCCTTGGCCGCTCACGCGAGCTGACGCTGATCGCCCTGATGATCGTCATGGCGGGCCTGGTCACGGCCGGCGCCCCGCAGTTCCTCTCGCCCGGCAACCTGGGCCAGGTGACAGCGATGGCCGCGATCATCGCGATCGTCGCGGCGGGCGAGGCGATGGTCGTCATGACCAAGAACATCGACATGTCGCTCGAGTCGACGATCGGCCTCGTCGCGTTCCTCGTGGGCGTGCTGCTGCGGGGGTCCCTGCCGGTGCCGGCAGCGTGGGCGGTCGGGATCGGCGTCGGCCTGCTGCTCGGCATGGTCAACGGTGCCGTGATCACCGCGTTCCGCATCCCCGCGATCGTCGTCACGCTGGGCACCCTGAGCATCTTCCGCGGCATCGTGTTCATCTTCGCGGGCGGCAAGCAGGTCGACGTCGCTGACCTGCCGCCGGGCTACACGGACCTCGCGACCGACACCATCCTGGGCATCCCGCTCTTCGTGATCGTGGCCGCCGTCATCGTGACCGCGGTGGCGTTGATGCTGTGGAAGACCCGCTTCGGCCGACAGATCTACGCCGTGGGCAGCAACGCCGAGGCGGCCGCGATCCTGGGCATCCACTCGCGGACGGTGACGTTCGCCGTGTTCGCGCTTGCGGGCATGCTGGGCGGCGTCGCCGGCGTCATGTGGGGGATCTACTTCGGGACCATCTACGCGACCTCTGCGAGCGGCGTTGTGCTCCAGATCGTCGCGGCGGTCGTGGTCGGCGGCGTGTCCATCTCCGGCGGCACGGGCACCGTGGTCGGTGCCGCGCTCGGCGCCCTGTTCCTCGCCCTCATCAACAACGCGCTCCTCGTGCTGCAGATGCCGCAAGAGCTGCTCCAGGCGATCTACGGCGCGGTGATCCTGATCGCGGTCAGCGCGGACGCCTTCCTCAGCCGCCGCCACCAGGTCGTCGCGCGGGAGGTGCGGGCATGAGCGCCGCGACCACCGCACCCGCTCGCCGTCGGCTCAGCCCGTCCAGCCTCGCGCGCTGGGAGACGCTGCTGGTCCTGCTGCTCGCGGCGCTCGTGATCACCGGTGCGCGGATGTCGGACGTCTTCATCTCGAGCCGCAACTTCGCCAACCTCGCGAGCTCCGTGATGGAGGTCGCGATCATGGCCCTGCCCATGACGCTGATCATCATCACGGGCGACATCGACCTCTCGGTCGAGTCGATGGTCGGCCTCTCCGGGGCGATCCTCGGCACCCTCATGGTGGCCGGGCTCCCGCTGCCGATCGCGATGGTTGTCGTGCTCGTCGTGGGCGCGCTGGGCGGCCTGATGAACGGCTGGCTCGTGACCCGCGGTGGCCTCCCGGCGCTCGTGGTCACCCTCGGCACGCTCGCCCTGTTCCGCGGCCTCGCCAACGTCCTGCTCGGCCCGACCGTGATCAGCGTCTGGCCTGACTGGTTCACCGAATTCGGGTTCGGCACGATCGGCGGCTCGCCCATCCCGTACACCCTCGTCGTCTTCGCGGTCCTCGCGGCCGTCTACTGGGCAATCACACACGGCACGTGGCTCGGCCGCCAGGTCTTCGCGATCGGCAAGAACAAGGAGACGTCGCGCTACTCCGGCGTCCCGGTGAGCCGTGTCCGCACCTGGCTGTTCATCCTGAGCGGCATGGTCGCGGCACTGGCCGGGATCCTCCTGGCCGCCCGCTTCTCCTCGGTCCGCAACGACAACGGCACCGGCCTGACCCTCACGGTCGTCACCGTGGTGCTGCTCGGCGGTGTCGACATCAACGGCGGCAAGGGCTCGATCCCCGGGGTCGTGCTCGCCGTCTTCGTTCTCGCTGTGCTGCAGAACGTCCTGCGGCTGGTCGGTGTCTCGAGCGAGTTCCAGGGCATTGCCGTCGGGCTGCTCCTGGTCTTCTCGGTCATCGTCCCCCAACTTGCTCGCCAAGCCAACGCTGCGGTGATCCGGGCTCGCGGAGGTCGGCGTCCGCCGGCCGGCCCGGTTCCCACTGGCGAGGTCAACGCTCAATCGTGAGGAGGACTCGCACGAACATGAACGGTTCTATTCGACGCTTGGCCGTCGGGCTTGCGGTGGTCGCCGTCGTGGCGGCCGCATGCGGCTCCTCGACCGCGACAACCGCCCCGACGACGGCGGCCTCGCAGGCGGCCTCGCAGGCGGCTTCCCAGGGAGCGACCGGCGGCACCACCGCCGTCATGATCCCCAAGCAGATCAACAACCCGTACTTCGACGTCGCCTTCAAGGGCGCCCAGAAGGCCGCCACCGATCTCGGCGGCACCGTCACCCAGGTGGGCCCGAGCACGGCTGACGCCACGCAGCAGGTCCCCTTCATCCAGACCGCGACCACCCAGAAGGCCGGCGCGATCATCATCTCCGCCGACGACGCCACCGCGGTCGCCCCGGCGCTCAAGGACGCCATGACAGCCGGCGTCAAGGTCGTCGGCTTCGACAGCAGCCCGGCCGTCGGCGCGTACAACGTCTTCGTCAACCAGGCCGACACCGCCGGCATCGGCAAGGGCCTGGCCGACATGGCCTGCGACATCGCCCCGTCCTGCACGGGCGAGATCGCGGTCCTCTCCGCCTCCCAGTCGGCGACGAACCAGAACGCCTGGATCGAAGCCATGAAGACGACCCTCAAGGATCCCAAGTACAGCAAGCTCGTCCTCGACGGCGTGGTGTACGGCAATGACGACCCGCAGGTCAGCACCACCCAGGCCCAGGGCCTGCTGTCGGCGCACCCGAACCTCAAGGTCATCATCGCGCCGACGACCGTCGGCATCGTGGCGGCCGCCAAGGTCGTCCGCGACCTCAAGAAGACGGGCTCCGTCTTCGTGACCGGCCTGGGCACCCCCAAGGGCATGCAGGATTACGTCAAGGGCGGCGAGTCCCCGGAGTTCGCGCTCTGGAACGTCACCGACCTCGGCTACCTCGCCTTCGCCGTCGCCAACCAGCTCGCCGCCGGCACCATCAAGGGCACCGAGGGCGAGACCTTCACGGTCAAGGGCATCAACAGCGACAAGCCCTACACGATCGGCAAGGACAGCGTTGTGGTCCTCGGCCCGCCCTTCGTGTTCAACAAGGACAACATCGACCAGTACGTCGCGTCCTTCGGCTTCTAGTCCGCTCGAAACTGCGTCGCCTCGGCGGGTCCTTCGGGCTCGTCGAGGCGGCCACCAACCCCTGGGGACTCCCATGGAACGCGTCGTCTTCACGATGCGCCTCCTGCCGGGTGCCGAAGCCGAGTACCGCGAGCGCCATGCCCATGTGTGGCCCGAGATGCTCCAGGCGCTCAAGGACGGGGGCGTCAGCAACTACTCCATCTACCAGCTCGGCGACCGCCTGATCGGCACCTTCGATGTGGTGGACTTCGACCGCTTCCGCGCCCACATGGCGGCGCTGGAGGTCAACGACCGCTGGCAGGCTGACATGGCCCGCCTGATCGACCCCTGCACGGACCCGGCGACCGGATTCCACAGCCGCCTCGAGGAGATCTTCCGCCTTGACTGAGCGCGCGGGCCTGCGGCTCGCCGCGGTGGACCTGGGCGCCGAGAGCGGGCGCGTGCTCACCGGCACGATCGAGCGCGACCGGCTCGCACTCGACGAGGTGCACCGCTTCCCGAACACCCCCGTCCGCATCCGCGGGACGCTGCACTGGGACGTGCTGCGGCTGTGGGGCGACGTCACGGCGGGGCTGCGCAAGGCCGGCGCCGCGGGCGCCATCGCATCGGTCGCGGTCGACACCTGGGGCGTGGACTTCGGCCTGCTCGACGAGCGCGGGCGGCTGCTCGCGAACCCGGTCCACTACCGCGACGGCCGCACCGAGGGCGAGCCCGAGCGGGTGTTCGGCATCGTCCCGCGTGACGAGGTCTACGCCACCACCGGCATCCAGGTCATGCCGATCAACACGCTGTACCAGCTGGCCTCGATGACCCTGGACCGCGACCCGCTGTTGGAGCGCGCCGACCGGCTGCTGCTCATGGCGGACCTGTTCACCTATTGGCTCTCCGGCGCGACCGTCGCCGAGTACACCAACGCCTCCACGACGCAGTGCCTCGACGCGCATGCCCGCGACTGGGCGCGCCCGATGCTCGAGCGCCTCGGCATCCCCACCCGCATCCTGCCCCAGGTCACCGCCCCCGGCACCGCGCTCGGATCGCTCCTCCCCGAGCTCGGCGCCGGGGCGGCTGGCCTGCGAGGGACGAGCGTCGTGCTGGTGGGCTCCCACGACACGGCCTCGGCCGTTGCCGGCACGCCGCTCGCCTCGCCCCGCACCGCGTTCCTCTCGTCGGGGACCTGGTCGCTGATCGGGCTCGAGGTGCCGGCGCCGGTCATCAACGACGCCTCGTCCACCGCCAACCTGACCAACGAGGGCGGGGTGGGGGACACGATCCGGCTCCTGCGCAACGTGACGGGCCTGTGGCTCGTTCAGGAGAGCCGGCGCGCGCTGTGGCCCGCGGGCGACGCGCCCTCCTACGCGGAGATCACGGCGATGGCCGAGGCGGCCCCCGCGTTCACTGCGTTCATCGACCCCGACGACGAGCGGTTCCTGCGCCCCGGCGACCTCCCGACGCGTGTCCGCGAGTTCTGCGCGGAGACAGGTCAGGCGGCGCCCGCCGATCCCGGCACGCTGTTCCGGGTGATCCTCGAGAGCCTCGCGCTCCGGTACGCCGTGGTGCTCGGCCAGCTCGCCGACGCCTCGGGCGTCACCCCCGACGGCGTCCACGTCGTGGGCGGCGGGTCCAACAACGCACTCCTCAACCGCCTCACAGCGGGCGCCACCGGGTTGCCCGTCCGCGCCGGTCCCGTCGAGGCGACGGCCATCGGCAACCTGCTCGTCCAGGCGGTCGCCGCCGGGCACCTGGCCTCGATTGCCGAGGGCCGCGAGCTCGTCGCCCGCTCGTTCCCCATCACCACCCAGGACCCCGCTGGCGACTGGACCGAGGCACGCGCCCGGTTCGCCGCCCTGCCCGCCGCCTAAGTGAAGGAGCCCGCCGTGACTGCCACCGCCGCCGTCGACCTGCCCGCCTCCGCCCCTGCGATCGACCGCGTCGCGTGGGCCGTGGACGGCCTCAATATCGAGATCCCGTCTTGGGGCTTCGTCAACACGGGCACGCGGTTCCGCGTGTTCCCCCAGCAGGGCGTTCCGCGCGACGTCTTCGAGAAGATCGACGACGCGGCGACCGTGAACCGATACACGGGCATCGCCCGGACCGTGTCGCTCCACATCCCGTGGGACAACGTCGACGACTGGGGGGCGCTCGCGGCGCACGCCAAGGCGAACGGCCTCGCGTTCGGCGGGATCAACAGCAACACGTTCCAGGACCCCGACTACAAGCTGGGCTCGGTGTGCCACCCCGACGCCGACGTGCGCGCCAAGGCGGTGGGCGCGATCGTCGAGTGCAACGAGATCGCGTCGGTCCTCGACGCACAGGCCGTCAAGGTGTGGCTGGGGGACGGCACCAACTACCCGGGCCAAGACGACCTGCGGGGCCGGCACCGGCGCCTAGTCGCGGGCCTGCGGGAGGCCTACGCGACGCTCCCCGCCGACACGCGCATGTTCCTCGAGTACAAGCTCTACGAGCCGGCGCTCTACTCGACCGACGTCCAGGACTGGGGCCAGTCGCTCAACGTCGTCCGGCAGCTCGGCGACCGCGCCGGCGTGTGCGTGGACACGGGCCACCACGCCATGGGCGTCAACATC
>Ga0315271_10002865_pt1 | contig 10859 bp, 8 predicted proteins | sample C3_top_MG_FD_204664 | JGI IMG/M metagenome (GOLD analysis project Ga0315271, IMG submission 204664) | Sediment microbial communities from Yellowstone Lake, YNP, Wyoming, USA - C3_top | ecosystem: Environmental > Aquatic > Freshwater > Lake > Sediment | place: USA: Wyoming | collected 2017-08-01
GAAGGACGCAAGTATAGGGGCGGGTGAAAGCTTGCTGCAAACCCGGACCATTCACACGCTGGCGGGCCTGAAACCGAGGCACGCCGACAAATGCGCCCCCCAGCCTTCTTGAGCAACGGAACCCATGGATTCTGACGCCGCTCGCGTGGCGCCGAGATGGAAAGCCCGGCGACCATGACGCCGTGGTTGTCATGCACGGCGACGCCGATGCAGCCGACACCCTGTTCGGCCTCCTCATTGTCCAGCGCATAGCCGCGCTGTTTCGATGTCTGTGCCTCGGCGCGGCGTTCCTCACCGCCCCAGCGATACAGTCAGGTTTGCGTATTATAAGGAGGTGTCTGTGGAACCTGGGGAAGTTTCGTTGTACCCCTTGCGCCGGGACGGCGCGGGTCTGATCCACGACAAACCCTAACGATTTCATCAGGTGAAATAGTTTTCGATAGGCGCTCCGTTTTCTTGAGTTGCCTGACTTCTCCCGTTACATTGAGTGACGTGACCCTGGGACAATCCATAACAACTTCATTACCGCGCAAGCTGAATTCCGGAGTCATGCATCGAAACTAGGCCTCGTCGTCAGGCGATCATCGTATGATTATCATGCCATCGCCGATACCGCGGCGGGGCGCGGGTGACGCAAAACGACAGAGATCATCATGCAACGAGGACGAGGAGGCGTAATGCAAACCAATACTGTGGGCATCTTCTATGGCACCTTGGCCAGGACACTGGTGGCCATCGTAGCCACGCTAGGCCTGGCCCCGGCATCCGTGTTGGCGGACTGGGAACCCACCAAGCCGGTTGAGTTTGTCGTTCCCGCCGGCACCGGCGGCGGTGCCGACCAGATGGCGCGCTTTGTTCAGGGCCTGATCGCCAAGCACAACCTGATGAAGCAGCCGATGGTGGTGGTGAACAAGTCGGGTGGCGCCGGCGGCGAGGGCTTTCTCTATGTCAAAGACAGCAAGGGAGACCCGCACAAAATTATCATCACCCTGAGTAACCTCTTCACTACCCCGCTCGCGACCGGCATTCCGTTCAACTGGAAAGACTTCTCGCCGGTTTCGATGCTGGCGCTCGATGAATTTGTGCTCTGGGTCAATGCCGACGCGCCCTACAAGACCGCGAAGGAGTATCTGGCCGCGATCAAAGCCGGCAACGACAACCAGTTCAAGATGGCTGGCACCGGCTCGAAGCAGGAAGACCAGATCATCACGGTCGCACTCGACAAGTTCACCGGCAAGAAATTCACCTACGTGCCGTTCAAGGGCGGCGGCGACGTGGCGGTGCAGCTGGTCGGCGGCCATGTCGATTCTAGCGTGAATAATCCGATCGAGGCCGTCGCCCACTGGCGCGCCGGCAAGCTGCGTCCGCTGTGTGTGTTCGACGATAAGCGCATGCCGTACAAGGAAAAGGTCACGGACAAGCAGTCGTGGAACGATATCCCCACTTGCAAGGAGTCGGGCGTGAACGTGGATTATCTGATGTTGCGCGGCATTTTCATGCCCGCTGGTGTCAGCCAGGATCAGGTGAACTTTTACGTCAACCTGTTCAAGAAAATGCGCGCACTGCCGGAGTGGAAAGAGTTCATGGAAAAGGGCGCCTTCAACCAGAGCTTCATGAGCGGCAAGGAATATGCCGATTGGGTTCAGAAGGCCGAGGATACACACAAGGCCTTGATGAAGGACGCCGGGTTTCTCGCCAAGTAGCGCGGCGACCCGCTATCAGGCAGGTCCCGCATAGGCGTCAGGAAATCGACCGAACGGGGTGAGGATCGCCATCTGGTCTTCACCCCGTTTTTGCCAGTACGCCACGGCGCGTGAAGGCCGACTGAGGAGTTGGGAATGCACGACAAAGATCATACCGAAGCCGGGAGCAAACATGGCGTTTCCACGAAGGCGGTGGAGATGGTCGTGGCGGGCGTGATCCTGCTGCTCGGACTGGTCGTAGTCTTCGACAGTCGGCGCGTCGGGGCCGGGTGGGCCGACGATGGTCCGCAGGCGGGCTACTTCCCTTTTTATGTCGGCCTGGTTCTCTGTGCCGCCAGTGCCTGGATTTTGTTGCGGGCCGCGTTTTCCGACCACGCCGCGGCGGGGGCATTCGTCAGCCGCAAGAAGCTGCTGCTGGTGCTGTCAGTGTTCGTTCCGTCCCTGATCTACGTGCTTGCCATCTATTTCATCGGCATCTATGTCGCTTCCGCCTTGTTTATCGGCACATTCATGTATTGGCATGGACGTTTCCCATGGATCAAGATCATCCCGGTCAGTGTGATCGTGCCGCTGTCCATGTTCCTGATGTTCGAGGTATGGTTCCTGGTGCCCTTGCCCAAAGGGCCGCTGGAGGCGCTGGTTGGTTACTGACGGCGTGGCCGATGGCCGCGACAGGGGGCGATAGCGATTTTTCACGGCGTATTCCAGGGTGTGCGGCGATAAGCAACCGCCATCCACAGACAGGAAAAGGGGGGACCGAGGCGTGGAAGAATTCAATAGCCTGATGCAGGGCTTCAGCGTCGCGCTCACGTATCATAATTTGCTGTACATGCTGGTCGGCATCCTGCTGGGGGTGCTGATCGGCGTATTGCCCGGGCTCGGCGGCGCCAACGGCGTGGCGATCCTGCTGCCGCTCACCTTCACCATGCCTCCGACCAGCGCCATCATCATGCTGTCCTGCATCTACTGGGGCGCGTTGTTCGGCGGCGCGATCACCTCCATCCTGTTCAATATCCCGGGCGAGCCGTGGTCGGTGGCCACTACCTTCGACGGCCACCCGATGGCCAAGGCCGGTCGCGCCGGCGAGGCATTGACCGCGGCGTTCACGTCATCGTTCGTCGGTGCCCTGGTTGCAGTGATCATGATCACGTTTCTCGCGCCGCTGGTGGCAAAATTTTCGCTGCGATTCGGGCCGCCTGAGTTCTTCGCCGTGCAGCTGCTCACCTTCTGCAGCTTCGTCGGCCTTGGCAAAGGTCACCCCGCCAAGACCATTGCCGCCATGATGCTCGGCTTCGCGCTTGCCGCGGTCGGGCTCGACACCGTAACCGGCACCCTGCGCATGACCTTCGGCTCGAGCGAGATGCTGCGTGGTTTCAATTTCCTGATCGCGGTCATTGGCCTGTTCGGCATCGGCGAGATTCTGCTCACCATGGAGGAAGGGCTGGCATTCAAGGGCGTGCACGCGCGCATCAACCCGCGCGTCGTCTGGCACACCTGGAAGCAACTACCGCAATACTGGCTGACGGCCTTGCGCGCCACGCTGATCGGCTGCTGGATGGGCATTACCCCGGGTGGCGCGACGCCGGCGTCGTTCATGAGCTACGGCATTGCCAAGCGCTTTTCCAAGGATGGCGAAAAATTCGGTACCGGCCAGATGGAGGGCGTGGTGGCGCCGGAAACCGCTGCGCACGCGGCCGGCACCAGCGCGCTACTGCCGATGCTAACGCTCGGCATCCCGGGTTCCCCGACCGCGGCAGTGCTGCTCGGCGGCCTGTTGATCTGGGGCCTGCAGCCTGGACCGCTGCTGTTCGTGGAGCAGAAGGAGTTTGTGTGGGGCCTGATCGCGAGCATGTATATCGGCAATGTCGTCGGCCTGATCATCGTGCTGACCACGGTGCCGTGGTGGGCGGCGATCCTGCGCGTGCCGTTTTCCATCATCGCCCCGGTCATTGTCGTGATCTGTGCAATCGGCGCCTACACGGTGAATAACGCCATGCTGGATGTCATGCTGATGCTGGTGTTCGGTGTCGTGGGCTACCTGTTCAAGAAACTCGAGTATCCGTTGGCGCCGCTGGTATTGGCGCTGGTGCTGGGCGACATGGCGGAAACCTCGTTCCGCCAGTCCATGCTGCTGTCGCGTGGCGAGGTCTCCATTTTCTGGTCCAACGGCTTGGTCGGCAGCATCTGCGGTCTGGCCATGCTGATGCTGTTCTGGCCGGTGCTCTCGAAGTTGCTGCACCGGTTGCGCCGCAGGAACAACGATCTGGACGAACAGCGTCCGGTGGAATAAGAAAGGAGGATCTGCCATGCCAGTGATCGCCATGAATCAGGAAATGGGTTCGCAGGGGAAATTCGTCGCCGAAAAGCTCGCCGAGGAACTGGGGCTGGCCATTGTGCGCCACGAGATCATCGAGCACGTGGCCGAGAAGATGCATGTGCGCAAGAGCACGCTGCAGCGGTTTCTCGAAGGCAAGGCCGGCCTGCTCGAACGTTGGGGTACCGACGAGGCCAGTCTGGTGCTGTTCAAGGTCGAGGAGATCCTTGAGCTGGCGACGAAGGGCAACGTCATTATCCGCGGCTGGGGCGCCACGCACGTGCTGCGCCCGATCCCGCATATCCCGTGCGTGCGCGTCGGCGCGCCGATCGCAACACGCGTCAAATGGCTCATGACCCGCCTTGGCTCTGATGATGAAGAGATGGTGAGCGAAGAAATCCGTCACAGCGACATGGCGCACCGGGCCAACATGCAGCACCAGTTCGGCGTTACCTGGGGCGAGCCCATGCAGTACGACCTCACCCTCAACACCGAGCGCCTGTCCGTGGCGACGTGTGTCGAGCAGATCAAACTGTTGCTGAAGCGGCCGGAGTTCGAGGAAACGCCGGAATCACACGCGAAGCTCGCCAACCTCACCCTCGAGTATCGCGTGCGCGCGGCGCTGCGCGCGCACGCCAAGACCGCCGACGTCAAGATCGCGATCAGCGCCGATCATGGCAAGCTGCTGCTCGAGGGCATCGCGGCCAGCGTCGACGAGCGCCACGCCATCATCGATGTCGTATCGCATGTCACAGGGGTGAAAGTCGTGGACAACAAGCTTAAGGTCATGAAGGACGTGAAAATCTTTTCCTCGTCCAAGACCTAGGGTAGGTCTGATTAATAATGAATGGTTGACGCGAAAGCGCGAAGAAAAACACAGAAAAAAATAAATGAAAAATCTTTGCGTCGAAAACGAATAAATCTCGAGATCCGTTAGGATGTTTCGGTTGCTGTCTTCAGTTCAGCCGATTTTCTCTACTTTCAGTTTCCCTTTTTCCTCGGCCAGAGTCTTCGCAAGCAGTTTGACGCAGGCGTAAACCGCGTCGATGTGCGGCGTGGGGGTCTGGGTAAGGCGGCCGAGTTCCACCACCGCGCCCACCAGGGCGTCGATCTCGATCGCGCGGCCGATCTCGATATCCTGCAGCATTGAGGTCTTGTGCTTGCCGACGTTCTCGGCGCCGGCGATGCGTTTTTCGAGCGATACGCGGAACTCGATGCCGAGTTTATTGGCGATGGTCTGCGCCTCGGTCATCATGTTGGCCGCGAGCTGGCGCGTGAGGGGAAACTGGCAGATATCCACCAGCGTGGAGTGCGTCAGCGCGCTGATCGGGTTGAAACTCAGGTTGCCCCAGAGTTTGAGCCAGATTTCGCCGCGCACGTTCTTGAGCACCGGCGACTTGAATCCGGCCTTGGTAAACAGCGCCGTGACCATCTTTACCCGCTCGCTTTCGGACCCATCCAGCTCGCCCACCGGAAAGCGATTGCCTTCGATAACGCGGACGACGCCTGGTGAGACGATCTCGGCCGCGGGAAACACCACGCAGCCGAGAATGCGCTCGACCTCGACGCTGGCCATGAGCGTGCCGCTCGGATCCACCGTCTCGACCCGACGGCCTTCGAACTCGCCGCCGTGTTTCTGGAAGTACCACCAGGGGATGCCGTTCTGGGTCGTGACCACAATCGTGTCGGGGCCGAACAGCGCGGGCAGCTCCTTGGCGATGGGTTCGACCTGGTGCGCCTTGAGAGCCAGAATCACGATATCCTGAGCACCGGCCTCACTCAGGCGGCTCGTGGCTTTGACTTGGTGCGCCACATGTTCGGTTCCGTCTTCCTCGATCAGTTTCAGGCCGTTCTGGCGGATCGCCTCGAGATGCGCACCGCGCGCGATCAGCGTAACGTCTTCACCCGCGAGTGCGAGCTTGGCACCCATCAGACCGCCGATGGCGCCGGCGCCGACGACACAGATTTTCATGGATAAAATCCTCCAGATTTATTTGTATTCGTTGGACAGCGTGCCGATGCCGTCGATGACGACGTCGATCTTGCTGCCGGGCTTCATCGAACCGACGCCGATGGAGGTGCCGCAGCAGATCACATCGCCCGGCATCAGCGTCATGTCCTGGGAGAGGCGGTTCACGATCTGGGCGGGCGAAAAAATGATGTCGCGCACCGGATAGTTCTGCCGCTCCTTGCCGTTCAAGAATGTCTTCACCGTGAGCGTCAGCGGATCCAGGCCGGTGGCGATGACTGGGCCGAAAACGCCGAAACCGTCGAAACTCTTGGCGCGCGTCCATTGGGCGAAGCTGGGATCCTTCTGGATCAGATCCATGGCGGTGACGTCATTAATACAGGTGTAGCCGAATATGTATTGCTGCGCCTCGGTTTCGCTCACCGCGGAGCAGCGCCGCCCGATGACGATTCCCAGTTCGCCTTCGTACACCACCTTGCCGTCGTATGACTTCGGTGCGTGAATCGATTGTCCGCTGGCGAGGAAGGAGCTCGGCGACTTGAGCAGGTAAAGCGGTTCAGGCGGCGCAGTTTGATTCAACTTTGCCGCGAGCGCCTGGTAGTTGTTCCAGAGCGCGATCATCTTGCTCGGCATGCACGGTGTGAGGAGGGTTACGGCTTCGAGCGCGAGCGTATCGCCGGTGGCGCGTGCGCCCTCGAACAGATCACCTTCATGAACGTGGATGCGGCTGTCACGCAGTTCGCCGAAACGGGCCTGGCCTTGGTGTTCAAAGCGTATCCAGTGCATGAGCCGGTATCGTGGTTTGTTGGTGTGTGGGCTATGCTACCGGTGTACGGAGGCGCTGCCAAGCAGCGGTTTGTTTCGTTCACGTATCCATATGCTCGCTGAACGGCGAGTTCGCACAAATTCATCGATCGGATTTCATCAGGTGAAAACGATGCGTGATAATCAATACCCTGGGCGATCCGTGGTGATGAGTACCCACGGCATGATCGCCACCAGCCAGCCGATGGCCACCCAGGCCGGCCTGGCGGTGCTGCAAGCCGGCGGCAACGCCATGGACGCCGCCATTGCGGCGAGTGCCGTGCTCTGCGTCACCGAGCCGCAGGCGACCGGCATCGGCGGTGACTGTTTCCTGCTGTACCACGAGGCACGCACTGGCAAACTCCACGGCCTGAACGGCAGCGGCCGTGCGCCGGCGCGCGCCACCCTGGAGGAATTCGAGCGCCGCGGGCTGGTGCAGGTACCCGAGCAAGGCATTCTATCGGCGATCGTGCCCGGGGCCGTGGATGCCTGGCAGACGGCCGTGGAGCGCTTTGGCACGCGCAGCCTCGAGGAATTGTTACAGCCCGCGATCGCTTTCGCCGCGGATGGTTATGCGGTAACACCGGTGGTGGCCAAGGCATGGCAGAACAACGCCGCGGTGCTCGCGCCGCATGCCGAGAGCCGGCGCGATTTTCTGGTCGACGGCCATGCACCCGCAGTCGGCACCATGCATCGTCAGCCGCGGCTCGCCCAATCGCTGCGCCAGATCGCGCGCGGCGGGCGCGATGCCTTCTATCGTGGTCCCATCACCGAGGAGATCGTACGTTTCAGCCGCGCCCAGGACGGACTGCTGGAACTCGAGGATTTCGCCGCGTATCGCTCGGAATGGGTCGAACCGATCTGCACCGATTACCACGGCGTGCGGGTGTATGAAATCCCGCCGAACGGGCAGGGCATCACCGCGCTGATGACGCTCAATATCCTGGAGCAAGCGGATCTGCGTGACATGTCGCACCTGAGCGCCGATCATCTGCATCTTGTGATCGAGGCTTTCAAGCTGGCCGTGGCCGAGCGCGACGAATACGTCGCCGACCCGGCGTTCAACGCGCTTCCCGTGGAGCGAATGCTGTCGAAGGAATTTGCCGCGACGCAGTATGCGCGCATCGATCCGCAGCGCGCCGCGCGTTATCCCGTCCCCCCGGCGGCCCGCGTGCACCGCGACACGGTGTATCTCAGCGTGGTGGATCGCGACCGCAATGCCGTGTCCTTCATCAACAGTTTGTATTATCCGTTCGGCAGCGGCATGGTAGCGGGCGACACCGGCATCCTGTTGCAGAACCGCGGCGCCGGCTTCGTGCTGGAGAAAGGCCATTTCAACTGCATCGCGCCGCGCAAGCGCCCGCTGCACACCATCATCCCGGCGATGGCCTATCGCGGCGATGACTTATTGTGCTTCGGTGTGATGGGCGGGGAATATCAACCCATGGGTCACGTGTACGTGCTGACCAACTGGCTCGACTTCGGTATGGATTTGCAGGAGGCGATCGATGCCCCGCGTTTTCAACCCGGCGGCGGCGTGGTGGCACTGGAGCGGCCGATTCCGCAGGACGTGCTCAAGGCGCTGCAACAGCGCGGGCATGCGGTGGGGCGGAGCGAACTGTCGCTTGGTGGTGCGCAGGCGATTTACATCGATGCGCAAAACGGTGTGCTTCAGGCCGGTTCCGACCCACGCAAAGACGGCTGCGCGCTGGGATATTAATTATTAATGTAGTGCAAGGTGAGGCAGAGTTTGATGCGCGCCATCCCTGGCGCGCACCCATTCAATGCCTTCACCCCAAGCCGAGCTTCTGCGCCAACCCGATGCGCTGCAGCTTGCCGGTCGCGCCCTTGGGGATTTCCTCCAGAATTAATATTTTGCGCGGCACCTTGAAGTCGGCCAGCCGCTTGGCGGCAAACTCGCGGATTTCCTTTTCATCGGCGCTCTTGCCCTCGCGCAGCACTACGGCCGCGGCTACGTCCTCGCCCAGTTTCGGGTGCGGCATGGCGAAGGTCACGACCTGCAGTATCGCCGGATGATCCATCAGCACCTCGTCCACTTCGCGTGGCGAGATCTTCTCGCCGCCGCGATTGATAATCTCTTTCAGCCGGCCGGTGATGGTGAGATAGCCCTCGGCATCCAGCACGCCCTGGTCGCCGGTGCGGAACCAGCCGTGGGTGAACCCCTCGGCGTTGGCCTTGGGATTGTTTTCATATCCCTTGGTCACGTTCGGGCCGCGGATCACCACCTCGCCGGTCGCGTTTGGATCCAGCAGCTTTCCGTTCTCATCCATGATCGCCACTTCCGGTCCGGCGGCGACGCCGACGGTGCCGGGCTTGTGCGGGCGCGGCGGCAGCGGATTGCTCGTCATCTGGTGCGAGGCCTCGGTCATGCCGTAGGACTCGAGCACCGGCGTGTTGAACACCTGCTCGAGTTCGTGCAATACCTGCGGCGGCAGCGACGACGAGGACGAGCGGATGAAACGCAGCGGATGCCGCGCAATGATTTCGCGGTTGTTGGCGGCGCGCGCCAGGATCGCCTGGTGCATGGTCGGCACTGCCGTGTACCAGGTCGGTTTGGCCTCGTCCATCCAGGCGAAAAACTTGAGTGCGTTGAAGCCGGGCGTGCAGAACACGCTGCCACCGGCGGTGAGCGTGGACAGCACCGAGCCGATCAGGCCGTGGATGTGGAACAGCGGCATGATGCTGAGTCCGCGGTCGGCGGGCGTGAGGTTCAGGATGTCGCGGATGTGGCCGGCCGAGGTGCAGACATTGCGCTGGGTCAGCGGCACGATCTTGGGGCGCGAGGTGGTGCCGGAGGTATGCAGCACCAGGGCGATGTCGTCCGGTCCGGCAAACCCGCCAGCCGCGGGTGCGGCGACTGTCTTGCCACCCTCGACGGGAACCAGTTCGAAAACCCCGGCGGGATCGCTGCTTGCGCGCACGATCTCGATAACAGGAATTTTTAACTTGGCAGCGACACTGAGTGCGGGTGAGGCACTGCCGCGTTCGACGATCAGGGCCTTGGCCTTGAGGTCGGATAGATAGAATTCGAACTCGTCAGCGCGATAGGCGGGGTTGAGCGGTGCCGAGGTCGTACCCGCCGCTACCGCCACGAACGCGCTGGCCATCTCCGTTCCGTTCGGCAGCACCAGCGCCACGCGGTCGTTGCGGCCGATCCCGAGCCGGTTGAGGCTGGCCACGGTGCGCTCGATGTGCTCGCGCAAGCCGCCGTAAGTGAGTGGCGGACAGCCGCTGGTGGCGAACGCCTCTGTCGTGGCCGGCTTTTCCGCCAGTAACTCGTGGATTGTGGAAAACACGGTCATAAATTCTCCTTCCGATTCAGACGGAATTGTTATGGACTGCGCGATGTCACATTCGCCGTCATGTTATCAGCCTGGCGAAGGCTGTAAATCTCATTTTTAATGATGCGCAATCACGAACCGCTGGAAACTGACTGGTTATGGTGTAATTGAGAACAGTAAGGACGCAAGTTACAGAGGTGGGTGAAAGCTTGCTGCAAACCCGGAGCATTCACACGCTGGCAGGCCTGAAACCGAGGCGTGCCGACAACTGCTCCCCAGCCTTCTTGAGCAACGGAACCCATGCATCCTGACGCCGCTCGTGCGGCGCCGAGATGGAAAGCCCCGCCACCATGACGCCGTGGTTGTCATGCACGGCAACGCCGATGCAGCCGACACCCAGTTCGGCCTCCTCATTGTCCTGCGCATAACCGCGCAGTTTCGATTTCTGTGCCTCGGCCCAGAGTTTCGTGACCTGCGTGAAGGTGTTGGCGGTGTAGCGCTTCAGGCCGGAGCGGCGCGCATACTCCCGGCAGGCCTGATCACCACCCTCGGCCAGAAACAGTTTGCCCACCGCCGTGACGTGCAGCGGAGCACGGCTGCCGATCACCTGTTCAACGCGCATCATACGGTTCGGCAGGGCGCGTTCGACGTACACCACCTCGTCGCCCTCGCGCACCGTGAGATTCACGGTCTCGCCGACCTCTGAGCGCAGCCATTCCATGATGGGTTTGGCATCGCGCAACAGGTCGACCCGGCCATGCACACGG
>Ga0315271_10002866_pt1 | contig 10859 bp, 6 predicted proteins | sample C3_top_MG_FD_204664 | JGI IMG/M metagenome (GOLD analysis project Ga0315271, IMG submission 204664) | Sediment microbial communities from Yellowstone Lake, YNP, Wyoming, USA - C3_top | ecosystem: Environmental > Aquatic > Freshwater > Lake > Sediment | place: USA: Wyoming | collected 2017-08-01
CCCCGGAGCCCTGACCATGGAGCATCTCTTGGAGAAAGGTTTCTAAATGCCAATCGTACCCATCGAGCAGGCCCTGGAGGACATCAAGCAGGGCAGAATGCTCATCATCTGCGACGACGAGGACCGCGAGAACGAAGGAGATCTGTACATTCCCGCGGACAAGACCACTCCCGAAGCCATCACCTTCATGGCCACCAAGGGCCGGGGCCTGATCTGCCTGTCCATGACCGGGGAGCGCCTGGACCAGCTCCAGATTCCCATGATGGTGCAGCACAACACCAGCGCCTTCGAAACGGCGTTCTGCGTCTCCATCGAAGCCAAGCACAAGACCACCACGGGCATCTCGGCCCACGACCGGTCCGCCACCATCCTGACCACCACGGACCCGGCCACCAGGCCCTCGGACCTCGCCCGGCCAGGGCACGTTTTCCCCCTCCGCGCCAAGGAGGGGGGCGTCCTGAGACGGCCCGGGCAGACCGAAGCCGCGGTGGACATGGCCCGGCTCGCGGGGCTCTACCCGGCGGGGGTCATCTGCGAAGTCATGAAGGATGACGGGACCATGGCCCGCATGCCGGACCTCCTTCTTTTCTCCGAGGAGCACCACGTCAACATCGTGACCATCGCCCAGCTCATCCAGTACCGCCTCAGTCGCGAGACCCACGTCAAGCGCGTGGCGCAGCCCAAGCTTCCCACGCCGTACGGGGAATTTCGGGTCATCGCCTACGAGAGCATACTCAGCGAGAAGACCCACCTGGCCCTGACCATGGGCGAGTGGGCCCCCGGCGATGTGGTTCCCGTCCGGATGCACAGCGAGTGCCTGACGGGCGACGCGCTTCTCAGCCTGAGATGCGATTGCGGAGCGCAGTTGGAGGCGGCCATGTCCGCCATCGCCAAGGAGGGACGAGGCGTCATCGTGTACCTCCGGCAGGAGGGGCGCGGCATCGGCCTCCTGAACAAGCTGAAAGCCTACGAGCTGCAAGACCAGGGCATGGATACGGTGGAGGCCAACGAGGCCCTGGGATTTGCCGCCGACGAGCGGGACTACGGCATCGGCGCCCAGATCCTCCACGACCTGTGCCTGAGCGAGGTCCGCCTGCTCACCAACAACCCCAAGAAACTCCACGCCCTTTCGGGGTTCGGCATCAAGATCGTGGATCAGATGCCCCTCGAGATCACGCCCAACGACAACAACCGGGCCTACCTGAAAACCAAGAAGGACAAGATGGGACACACGCTCAAAAGGGTGTGACGCGGGTCGCGATTCGGCCCTTTGCCCTCCGGCCCGACTTGGCGTAGTATGGATACCCGAACGGCGGCCGCGGTGGTCGCGCTCCGCGGATCGCCCATGACTCGATCTTAGCGACCCATGCCCGGTGGCTCAAGAAACCCAAGGTTGTACGAAAGCAAGGAGAACCTGAATGAATAAGTCCGTTTACGCCGCCGTCCTCGCCGCGGGATTGCTCCTCACCGCCTGCAAGGGCGCGTCCTCACCCGCCACGCCCGCCGGCAACTCCGGCCCCAAGCCCGCCAAGGCCAACCCCGTGGTGGTGGTCTTGAACATGGACCGCCTCATGGGCGACAGCAACCTCTCCAAGAGCCTCCACGAAGAGCTCAAGACCTGGGCGGAGAGCAAGCAGTCCGAGTTGAAGGCCCGCGCTGAGGCCATACAGCGGGCCGAGGCCGCCAAGGAGAAACCCGCCGTGATCGAGGCCATGAAGCGCGACCTCTTCCAGATGCAGGAAATGGCCAAGCAGGAGTTCCAACAGCGCCAGACCGAGGCGGCGGACCGGATGAAGAAGACCTTCGATCCGCTCGTCCAGGCCCTGGCCAAGGAGAACGGCTGGGATGTGATCCTGAACCGGAGCGCCGAGGGGACGATTTTCACGGGCGACGCCCTGGACCAGACCGATTACGTGCTGGCCAAGCTCAACGCAGCCCCCGCGCCGGCGGCCGAGACCGCTCATCCCACGGAGCCCGGGCACTCGACCAACGCGCCCTGACGGACCTTACCCGGTACTGCAATCGCACGGCGGGCGGGGAGCGATCCCCGCCCGCTGTGTCTTCGTCACGAGGCTCCGAACGCACCCGGAGCGCATCACCCGCTACCGGCCGGAGCGGTCTTGGTAAGCCGGTTTGGCGGGAGGCACGGCGGGGCGCTCCCTCAACAGCCTCAGGGCTTCCTGGATGGCCCGGTCGAGCTGGGGATCGCCGCCGTTCATCATGAGGGCGGGGTCATCCTCCACCACCATATCCGGGTCCACGCCATGCCCCTCCACGAGCCACTTGCCGTCGGTGGAATACATGCCGAAGGTGGGCACCGTGACGCCGCCGCCGTCGATGAGCCCGGGCGAGCCGCTGATGCCGATGAGGCCGCCCCAGGTGCGACGCCCCACGAGAGGGCCGAGCTTGGCCATGCGGAAATAGAGCGGGAAGCAGTCGCCGCCCGAGCCGCTCCAGCCGTTGATGAGCATGACTTTGGGCCCGGCGTTGGCGAATTCGGGCCACTGCCAGTCCTTCCCGTCGCGCACGCCCCAGTAGTTGGTGATGGGTCGGTTCAGAAGTTCGATGAACCGGTCCGGGATCTGGCCGCCGCTGTTCCAGCGCTCGTCGATGACCAGGCCCTCCTTGGTGAACTGGCCGATGAACTGACGGTAGAGCTCGTTCTGCCCGTCGGTTCCCGTGTCCGGAACGTAGATGTAGCCCAGCCTGCCGCCGGACGCCTTGGCCACCTTCTCCCGGTTGACCTGGGCCCACGCGAGGTGCCGCAGCCGGCTTTCATCCTCCAGGGGCTTCACGAGGACTTGCCTGGAGTTGGCGGCGGAGGGAGTGGGGCCGACGGTGAGGGAAACCGTGGTCCCCGCCATCCCGTCGAGTGCCGCCCAGGGGTCCTTGCTCGTGTCCACGGGGACTCCGTTCACGGCCAGGAGGTACTCGCCCTCCTTCACATTCACGCCCGGGTCCTTGAGGGGCGAGCGGGCCTCCGTGTCCCACGGGGCGCCCTCGTAGATGGTCGCGATGCGGTAGGCGCCGTTCTCCAGGGCGAAATCGCAGCCCAGGAGCCCCACCGAGCGCTTGGCGGGCTTTTCCATGTCACCGCCTCCGCGGTAGGTGTGGGAGGAGTTCAGTTCACCGATGAGTTCGCCCAGGACGTAGTTGACGTCGGAACGCGTGACGCATTGGGCGAGGAGGTTGCCGTAGCGGGTGCGCATCTCGTTCCAGTTCACGCCGTGCATGCCCGGGTCGTAGAAGAAATCCCGCTCGAAGCGCCAGGCGTCGTCAAAGATCTGCTTCCACTCGGAACGCGGGTCCACGGTCATCTCCATGGCCGCGAGGTCCAGCTTCTTCTCCATCTTTTGCTCGGGCTTGGCGTCCACGATGGCCCAGTCCTTCTTGAGCCGGACCAGGAGCTTCTCGCCGCCCGAGGCGACGATGACGCGGTCCACGTCGCCCAGCACGGTCTTTTCCTCGCGCTCCTTGAGGTCGTAGATCATCAGCGGGGTCTTCTCGTCCTCGGGGGAACCCGCCAGCCGGAGGTCCCTGTAGAGCACCTTGCCTGAGATCGCGGCGAGCTGGTCGTAATTGCTCGCCTTGGGCGGGAGGATCACCATCCTCTGCTCGAAGCCCGCCAGATCGATCCCCACAGGCTCGACTTTCTCGGGCTTGATCTCCAGTTTTGTCTTTTCCTTTTCTTTGTCGTTGTTCTTTTCCTTCGTTGGCTCGTTGGCTCGTTGGCTCGTTATCTCTTTCTCCTCTACGTCGTCCTTAGGCGCCAGCGGCGAAACCACATCGTCGCGCAGGGGTACGGCTGCGACCCGGGTCAGGTTGGCGTAGATCCAGGTGGGGTCGATGTTCCCGTAGACGGGGCGGAAGTTCCGTTTGGTGAGGAGGAAGAGGTACTTGCCCTCGGGATCGAAGACGGGACCCGCGTCGTAATAGAAGCCCGCGGTGGCCTGGACCGTCTTGCCGGCCTGCGTGTCGTAGAGGAAGACTGCGCCGATGCGGTTTTCCAGTTCCCGCGACCAGGTGATCCACCTGCTGTCCGCGGACCAGTTCACCGTGAAGCCTTCGAGACTCTCGTGACCGTCGTCCTGGACCTCCTCGTAGAGCCAGAGGCCCTTGTCCATCTGCGTGACCTGGCCCGTGGCCACCTCGCAGAGGTTGATGCGCATGGTCTGGTCCACGAAGGCCACCCGCTTTCCGTCGGGGGACCAGAAGATGCGGTACCGGTAGCCCGGCCCCAGTTTGGTGGCGGTGCGCTCGGCGCCGGAACCGTCCGCGGGCCTAAGCGTCAGTTCGTAGTTCCCCGTCCGGTCGCTCCAATAGGCCAGGGTCTTGCCGTCGGGGGAGAGTGCGGGGTAGCGCTCCGCCGCGCCCGACGTGCGGGTGAGGTCGTAGGTCGGGCCGTTCTCGGCGGGAACGGAGAACAAGTCGCCGCGCGCCTCGAAATAGGCCCGCTTGCCCGAGGGCGAGACGGCGGCGTTCTGAATCAGGTCGGAGGGCTTTTCGACGCGGGGGCGCAGGGTGGACTCGTCGGTCACCACCCGCACCTGCACTGGAAGGGCCTTCTCTGTGGCGAGGTCCATCAGGTAGAGCTGGCCTCCCGCCTCGAAGACGATGTCCGAGGGCCCCATGGAGGGGAAGTGGATGTCGAAGGTATCGAAGGCCGTGAGCGGGCGTGTGGCGCCGGTACTCGTGTCGTAGGCATACAGGTTGTAGCGCTTGTTGGCGTCGCGATCGCTGATGAAGTAAAGGGTGGACCCGCGCCACATGGGCTGGCTGTAGCTCGCCCCGTCGTCGCCCACGCGCTTGCTCCGATGGGTGGTGAGGTCGAAGAGATAGATGCGCGAGACGTCGCCGCCGCGGTAGCGCTTCCATGTCCGGAGGTCCTGGCTGTTGGGCATGTACGCAAGCGTGGCGCCGTCGGGGGAGAGGGCGCCGAACTCGCCGTAGGGCACCGGCAGCATCTTGGGAAGGCCGCCCGTTGCGGGAACCTCGTAGATCTGGAAGAAGCGGTCCGTGCCGGAGGTCATGGGGGTGGCATAGAGGAGAGACTTCCCGTCCGGCGTCCAGCCCAGGACCCTGTCTGGGCCAGGGTGGTGCGTGACCCGCAGGGGCTCACCCCCCATGGCCGGAATCACGTAGATGTCCGGATTTCCGTCGTAGTTTCCCGTAAACGCCACCTGCGAGCCGTCGGGTGAGAACCGCGGGTAGTGCTCTTCCCCCGGGGCCGTCGTCAGACGCTGCGCGGTCCCCCCCGCCTTGGGGGCCACCCACAGATCCCCCGCATAGAGAAAAGCCAGGCGCGAAGAGGACACCGCGGGTTCCCGGAGGAGGCGGGCATCCACCTGGGCCAATAGGGGTGCCGGGAGAAGAGCGAGCGCGACTAGGGCGAAAAGGCGGGTCATTCGCATGAGGTTCCCTCCGTTGATAGCAGATTTCCTGCGGGGGCCGAGGCCCAAGGGCTATTTAACGGGAGAGCCCCTCACAAAGTTCCGGGTTGCGCGCGCCGCCCCGGCGACCTATGTTCAAGGTAGGCACCTTCCCGCGTGCCAGGAGGTGACTCATGTCATCCAAGAAGAGCGGCGGGACAGCCCGCCACAAACCCTACAGCGGCCCATGGCCCGAGCAACACCCGTCCATCCCGGGCCGCGTCGCCAGGACCGGAGAGGGCAAGGACAAGGGTAGCCTGCCCGGACACCCCAACGCGGCCCAAATCCAGAAGATCCCGCCGCAAACTCCGAAATAGGGCCAAGCCAAGCGTCCTCTGTCACTGGGTCCGCAAAAATGCTGTGAAACGATTCCGCATGGTCATCGGAGAGGGGCGGTATCCACCCGGGTGCCGCCCCTTCGAGCAGGGGTACGTGTTCAGTTCGCGTCAACCTGCCTTCTTGTCCCCGGCCGCGTCAGCCTTGGGCCGAACGATGCCGAGATGCTCGTCGTAGAAGGCGCTCCAGCGCTTGAACAGGTCCACCACGTGCTCCGGTTTCCGCGGGCCGTGGGGCTCGCCCGGATAGGCCACCAACTCCACCTGTTTCCCGGTCGTCTTGAGCGCGCGGTAGAGTTCGAGGGCCTGGGGAAAGGGCACTCGCTCGTCCTCTTTGCCGTGGAGGATGAGCACGGGGGTCTGCACGGTCCTGATGTGCCTGACTGCGGAGCCCTTGTCGAAATTATCGGGGTTGTCGTAGGGGTTTCCCAGGAACTCCCAGTCTCCGGCCAGGCCGTGGTTAATATCCGACTGGGCGTAGTTGGAGTAATAGTTCGCCACGCCGGCGCCCACCACGGCGGCTTTGAACCGCGTGGTTCGCGTGATGGCCCATTCGGTCATGCAGCCGCCGTAGGACCAACCGCCGATGACGAGTGCCTCCGGATCGGCGTCCTTGCGTGACACCAGGTAGTCCACTCCGGCCATGATGTCGTCGTAGTCCGCGAACCCCTCCTGGCCACGGTTGGCGGCGTAGAAGGCGAAGCCGTACGCCAGGCTGCCGCGGAAGTTCACCCTCAGCAGGTTGTAGCCTTGACCCGCGAAGTAGATTTCCCACTGGTCGAAGGACTCCTGATCCATCCAGTCGGGCCCGCCGTGGGGCATGACCATGAGGGGGGCGGGGCCCTTGGTCGAAGCCAGGGGAGTTCGAGAGAAGAGACCCTCGATCTCCTGGCCGTCGGGGTTCTTGAACCGAATCCGCTCCACGGTGGGGAGGATCCAGTTCTTGAGCTGCGGATTCAAGTCCGTGAGGCGTTTGGCGCCCGTGCCGTCCCCTTTGACGGTCCAGGGGTCCCCGGCCATGGCCGTGGCCGAGAAGGCGAAGGCGACGAGATCGGCCGACCTGTCCGTGGAGAAACCCCTGATGGAACCCGCCGGGGCGAAGAGCAGGTCCGCCCTGCCTGTCGCCGCGTCGATGCGACGCAGGCAGCTCCGCGTACCCTCGTGCGTGAGGGCCAGGAGAGCCTTTCCGTTCTCGCTCCACGCGATCTGGCCAAAGGTGAAATCGAGCGTCGCCGCGGCGTTTTGAAGGCTCTTGCCGTCCGCCGTGCTGATCCACAGGGCACGGCTCAGACTCGGGCTATCCAGAGTGCCCAGCCAGGCCACGCGCGTCCCGTCCGGTGAGAACAGGGCGGGGCCATCGGCGGGCCGGGCTTTGTCGGAGAGCACCGCGAGAGTCTTCCCCGCAAGGTCCACCCGCCTCACGGTCTGGCTGGTGGACACGTCGTAGGGGAGCTGCGTGGGTGAGGTGGAAAGCGCGAATGACCGACCATCGGGCGCCCAGGTGAAGGCATTGACCTGGAACTCCTTGGCCGTGACCTGGGTGAGCTTCCCCTCGGGGACGGCGAGCGTGAAAAGCTGCTGCATGTCCCTGGGCGCTTCGAAAATCTCCGCGCCGCCCGTCTTCTCGTCCTCCTCCTTCTGCTCCTTGGAAGGCTCGGGAACGGCCAGAAAGGCGATGGCTTTCCCGTCCGGCGACCACTTCAGGTCCGAAGGCTCGATCTTCAGTTTGCCCACCTGTAAGCCTTCGCCGCCGTCCACGGCCATGACGAAGATCTGGGGGGAGCCCGCGCGCTTCGAAACGAAGGCGAATTTCGTCCCGTCCGGAGCCCACGCGGCACCGCCCTCCCCCGCCGCGCTGGCCGTCATCTGCCGGGGGGGTCCGCCCGAGGGCGGCACCATGAAGATATGGAAGACCGGCTTGTCCGCGGAAGGGTTGTCGGCGGGCGCGGGATAGGTCATCCCCCCGGCCACATAGAGGATTTTGCTCCCGTCCGGGGACACCGCCAGGGATCTCAGGCGGGTCATGGAGACCAGCTCCTCCGGGGTCACGCCGTGCCTCGCCGGGGCCTGGGCCCAAAGGGCACACGACGCGAGGAGTAGAATCACCACCATCGTTTTTCTCATGGACAGGCTCCCTCTCAGGAACGGATTATGTCGGTCTCGCACCTCACCCCCGGGATGCCGGGGGCATAAGGACAACCATACGCACGGGTCGGGACCTTTGTTCCCCCGAAAGGCCCCCTCCGCGCGTTGGCGCGTTGGCTCGTTGATTCGTTGGCTCTTTGGTTCGTTGGTTCGTTGGTTCGTTGGCTCGTTGACTCGTTGACTCAATCCTTTTGCCTCGGTCAGCCGTCAATCTCGCCGGGCTCGATGAGGATCTCCCTGGGGCGGGCGCCGTCGGCGGCGCCCACGATGCCGCGGTGTTCCATGACATCCAGCAGGCGGGCCGCGCGGGCGTAACCCACGCGCATCTTGCGCTGGAGGTTGCTGGCGGAAGCCACGCCCGTCCGGACCACGAGCTTCACCGCCTCCTGGTAGAGCGGGTCCTCCGCGTATTCCTCGCCCTCGCCGGTCCCCGGCGTGCCCTCGGCGGAGGCGCCCTCCTTGAGGATCTCCGTGTCGAAGACGGGATCGCCCTGCTTGCAGAGGTACTGGATGACGCGCTGGGTCTCCGTGTTGGTGAGGTACCCGCCGTGGACGCGGATGAGTCGGCCCGAGCCCGGGGGGAGGTAGAGCATGTCGCCCTTGCCCTCCAGGGACTCGGCCCCGTTCTGGTCCAGGATGAGCCGGCTCTCCAGCTTCTCGCGCACCTGGAAGGCCAGCCGCGAGGGGAGGTTGCTCTTGATGACGCCCGTGATCACATCGCGGCTGGGCCGCTGTGTGGCCAGGATGAGGTGGATGCCCACGGCGCGGGCCATGGCGCTGAGCCGGGCGATGGCCGTCTCCACTTCCTTGGCCACGGCGGCCATGAGGTCGTAGAGTTCGTCGATGACGATGATGATGTAGGGCAGGGGCTGGCTGATGGCGAGATCTTCCGCCGAACTCGGCGTGAGGCTTCGCACGTACGTGTTGTACTGGTCGATGCTGCGCACCTTGGCCGCGGCGAGAAGCTTGTAGCGGTCCGTCATCTCGCGCACCGCCCAATTCAAGGCGTTGGCGGCCTTCTTCACGTCCGTCACCACGGGCACCAGCATGTGGGGAATGCCCTCGTAGACCTTCAGCTCCACCTGCTTGGGGTCCACCATGATGAACTTCACTTCGTCGGGTGTGGCCCGGAAGAGGATGGAGTGGATGAGGGCGTTGATGCCCACGCTCTTGCCCGAGCCGGTGGTCCCGGCCACCAGGAGGTGAGGCATCTGGTCCAGCGTGGTCACGAAGGGTTCGCCGTCCACGGTCTTGCCCATGGCGATGGGAAGCTTCCCCGACATTTCGGCGTAGGCGCGCGATTCGATGAGCTCCCGGAAGGAGATGATCTCCCGCTGTTCGTTGGGAACCTCGATGCCGATGTGTGACTTGCCGCTCACCCGATCCACGCGGATGTGGTCCGCCTTCAGGGCCAGCGCGAGGTCCTCCTGTAGCCCGGTGACGCGCGTGTACTTGACGCCCGGCGCGGGTTTGAACTCGAAAATGGTGACCACGGGGCCGGGGTGGATCTCCACCACCTCCCCCGCGATTTCGAACTCCAGCAGGCGCTCCTCGATGAGGCGGGCCTTCTGGCGGAGGGATATCTCGTTCACCGGAGGCCGGGTGCGGGGCGGGTCCAAAAGATTGCTCGGCGGGAGCCGGAACTTGCCCACCGGCAGGGGTTCCAGCGGGAGGGATGGGGCAATCGGGGGGCGCTCCGACACCTTGACGGGCTTTTCGGCCTGCCGCTCCCTCTCTCCCAGCTTTTTCACCCGTTCCCGCTGGCGCTCGAGGATCTGGGTCTTGGCCTCCTCCCGGGACTCCTCCATGCGCTTTCGCTCCTCCTGGATCTGGCGGCTCTGCCACCAGCGCCGGAAGGGCCCCGCCGCGCGCTCCGCGATACCCAGGAAGGACACCTGCCAGAACATCATCAGGGTGAGCAAGACCCACACGGGCAGGAAGATGGCGCCGCCCCATGTCCCGAGCACCCGCTCGCAAAGCTCGCCCAGGACGATGCCCACCAGGCCCCCCAGGGCCAGGGGTTCGTCCTGCCCGTACAGGGAAACGCTGGGGCTCCCGAAGGCCCACTGCAGGAGGGTCGCTTGGCTGAGGAACACGGAAACCCAAAGGACCCAGCGGCCTGGGCGGAGGAGGCTCGCCCTGGAGAGGATCAGATAGGCCACGCGGCCCATGAGGAACGGCACCCAGAGCGAGACCAGGCCGAGGATGTGGACGAGGAGGTAGGCCCAGTAGGCCCCTAGGACGCCCACCCAGTTGCGGGGCGTGTCCACGATCCCTCCGAAGGTGTAGCTCAGCGGGCTCGGATCGTGGTGGTGGTAGGAGATGAGGGACAGGGCCGTGAGGAGGGTGATCGTGAACGCGAGGATCGCCGCGATCTCCCGGGCGAGAGAGAGGGGCTCGGCGGCCTTGGGCTGCACTTGCGGCTCTCCGCCCTCCATGGTCCCGCCGCTCTCCTGCCCCCGCCTCGCCATGACGCCTCCGATGCTTAACAATAGCGCGGACGGGCCTTCGGGGCAAGGGAGGGGATGGAGCCGGAGAGCGGAGAAAGGCGAGACGCGAGACGCGATTAGGAGAGACGCAACTAGGCTAGACGCGAGACGCGAGACGCAAAAGAAGAACAAGCGCTTCGCTTAATTGCTTAATCGCTTAATCGCCTATTTTCCCAACTTGCAATGCCCCCTGAGCGAGCACTCGGCACAGATGGCCTCCACGCGCTTCCCCAGGCAGGCCCTCGAGATGCCCATGTGGGCCAGGGCGAAATCGTACCGGGTGGGATCCTCGGGACAGAACGCTCGGAGAGATTCGGTGAGTTCCATGGCGAAAGCCCGGTCGGCGGTCTTGCGGGTCGTCAGACCCAGGGCGAAGGCGATGCGCGCCACGTGGGTGTCCACGGGCATGCGCAGGTCCGCGGGTGAAAGGCACGACCAGAGGCCCAGGTCCAGGCCGTCGT
>Ga0315271_10002867_pt1 | contig 10858 bp, 9 predicted proteins | sample C3_top_MG_FD_204664 | JGI IMG/M metagenome (GOLD analysis project Ga0315271, IMG submission 204664) | Sediment microbial communities from Yellowstone Lake, YNP, Wyoming, USA - C3_top | ecosystem: Environmental > Aquatic > Freshwater > Lake > Sediment | place: USA: Wyoming | collected 2017-08-01
CGTCGAGAAGGTGAACGTGATCGAGAAGGTCATCGACAAGCCCGTCGACCGCGTCGTCGAAAAGATCGTCGAGCGGCCGCGCATCGTTGAGAAGGTCATCGACCGCTCGGTGGAGAGAGTGCTCGAAAAGACCGTCACCAACCCGGTTCTGGTGGAGAAACTGATCCAGCGTGACGTGGAATACGTCGAGGAACGGATCGTCGAACAGCCCGTCGAGACCGTCGTCGAGCGGATTGTGGAACGGCCCGTCTACCGGGAAGTCGAGAAGATCGTCGAGAAGCCTGTCGAGCGGATCGTCGAGATTGTCGTCGAGAAACCGGTGATCGTCCACAAGTACGTCGAGAAGCGGGTCGAACGGGTCGTCGAGCACGATGCAGACGAGGTGTCGGTCAGCCGGCGTTCGATGGGCCAGGCCAGCGAGGTCGAGGCGACGTTCATCGACCGCGGCACCCGCGAGGTGGAGTGGGTGGAGCGTTCCACCGGCGAGCATCCCGATGACGACATCGTCGGCGATGAGTCGGCGGAGTTCCGTGCCCGCGAGTCCTACGTGGTGGATCCCAAGTCCGACGACCCTCGGCATCGTCGCCCCTGACGCCACCCCGACAAGAGCTTGACGCCGGGGCGGTCGACCCCCCTCCCGCCCCGGCGTCAGCCCTGAGCACCAGACCTGGCAATTCCTGACCAACCAACTACAGAAAGAGTCTCCTGTGACGCCAAAGGCACCGCTGCGAGCATCGCTCGCACTCGGCGGAATGTTCATCGTGACCAGCTCGCTACTGGTGGGCGCCCCCATCGTGAGCGCCGCGCCCTCGACCGAGGCCGTTGACACCATCAACGACCGCTACGCCACCTTCGGCGGTGCATCATCGCTGCTCGGCGCCCCCCTCGGGGAGGCTGTCGACATCGCCGGCGGTGCCGAACGCGACTACACCGGTGGCACGATCTTCTACTCGAAGGACTCCGGCGCACACGTGATGTACGGCGAGATCCTTAAGCGGTACGAGGCGCTCGGCGGCCCCGACAGCGATCTCGGGTTCCCGAAGAACGACGAGACGGGCGTCGGCGACGGAGTCGGCAGATTCAATGATTTCTCGGCCCCCGAAGGCGCGGCGATCTACTGGAGCCCGCAGTGGGGTGCCACGGTGATCAAGGGCAAGGTGCTCGAGGCATGGCGTCAGTCCGGTGCTGTCACCGGGCCGTTCGGATACCCCAGTGCGGACACGTCGGTCACCGACGACCTGCAGACCGGCAAGTTCGTCGGACCTGAGGGCACTGAGATCCAGTGGTCGAAGGCCGCCGGTCTGGCCACCATTCCGGCCGCCCTCGCGGCCAAGATCCCCGGTTTCGGCGCCGACGCGCCGACTGCAGAAGGGACGACCTCCGTGAGCGCAGCACCTGGCAAGACGATCACCACCGAGAAAGTCGAGAAGAAGGGCTTTAACTGGCTGTGGTTGCTGCTCGGTATCCCGCTGATCGCGGGCCTGGGCTGGCTGCTGCGTAAGCGTCCGCAGGAGGTGGCACCGGTCCGGGTTGCCGAGCGTGCACCGGTGGTCAAGCCGACACCGCCGCCGGCTCGTCCCGCTCCGGTCGCCAAGGCACCCGCACCCGCACCCAAGCCGCCAGCCCCCCGGCCGCCGGCACCGGTGACCAAGGTGACGCCGCCGCCGGCCCCCAAGCCGGTTACGCCGCCGCCGGCCCCCCGGCCGCTGCTCTCCGAGCCCCCCAAGGCGACCATCCATACCGAAACGACCGACCACGACGTAACGACTGTCGTGCGCTACGAGGAGTCTTCGGCTTCAGCGGAGACGTCGGCACGGGTTACCTACGAGAACAACGCTCTCGGAGATGATCAGGAAAGCGTCGCCGACAAGAGCGACTCCGTTCCCGACTGATCGATCGGACTGATCGATCGGACTGATCAATCGGACTGATCAAACGGACAAGAAGTGCTGCGCTACCGCGCGGCCACTACTAGGGAGAGAATCAGATGGAATGGATACTAGGTATCGTCGGTGGGCTCATCGGCGGTAACGTCGCGGGCGCCAAAAACAGCCTCGGCGCGGCTGGAAACAGCATCGCCGGAGCGGTCGGCGGCGGTCTGGGCGGCGGTCTCCTGGGCGGCCTCCTCGGCGGTGGCGGCGGTGGCGGCGGCTTGGACATCGCCCAGATCGCCGGGTCGGTCGGCGGCGGCGGTGTCGTCGGTGCCGTGCTGACCGCGGTCGTGGGCGCGGTCATGAAGGGCCGCAAGTAGAACTCCTCATCAGCCCCGCATCCAACGGCACCCGGTCACGCGCGCTGCGCGGGCCGGGTGCCGTTGCGTAACGGGCCAATTCGGCACCGCGGTCTATCGCGGTCTATCGCGGCCTATCGCCAGTCTCATTCGACGGTGCCGGTCATCCCGAAGTCGGCCAGTGCGTCATGTGCCACCTCTTTGAGTTGCTCCCGCGTGGTGGTTCCGTCGGCGTTGCAGAAACCGATGCTGACCCACACCTCGCCGTTGATCCGCCCTGAGATCAGTGGATGGAGGATGCCGCCACCCCGACGAAGATCACCGAAGGTGAGGTGCTGCTCGAACGGGAGGAAGAAAGATGACTCCGCATCAGTGCCATCCGGCCGGTTCGTCGACAGATCGAGGTCCCCGAGATAGGAGCAGCCGACCTCCTTGTCCTTGAGCACCACACCCTCGAGCCTGCGCACCGCCCGCTGCGGTACCAGAGGAACCAGAGGAAGCGGCGCCAATATCTCATTGCCCCTCTCGTCCAAATCCAACATGGCCGATTTGAACTCTGCGCGCACGCCCGAGAGATCGGTGATCACCGTGCGCGGGTCGACGGTGAAAGTCACGTTCGTCAGAGCATTCGCCCGGGTGTCGTCGGGCGTTCGCTCACTGATCGGAACCGAGAGGGTAACCATCCCATCATCGACCACCCAGCCGAGCATTTGTCCGCACCTGGCTCCGAAGCCCAGCAGGAGAGTAGGGCCGGACCCGCCGAGATTTCTGGCTCGTTCATCCCACTGCTCCGCGTCGACGTGAACCGTGACCGATGGGATCGTCACTTCTCGACCGGAATCAATCCCTACGGGCGGCGGCGGCTGACGGTGCTTTTCTCCAGCGATGCCGCGTTTGCTGCGAGCGACCCTGGCAGCGGCTAGCACGGCCTTGGCCATCCCCGGTACTCCCCGCATCAACGCACGGGAATCCTCAACCAACGCTTGACGTTTGGAACGTGACCCGGGCAACGGATACCCGAGGTCTCGAGTTGTTCCGTTGACGGCCTCACTGACGGCGACAACCGCACCACCTCCGTCGGCGACGGTGTGCGAGATGATCAGTGTGACGGCCGCACCACCTTCATCCAGCGGCAGCACCGCCAATCTCCACGATGGGCCGAGCTCGGGATCTATTGGTCGTGCCGCCTGCTCGTTTGCCCACACCCGAACGTCACGCCGAGGCCGGGCCGAGGACGCGATCTCGATGTCATCCGGACCAGGCCATGCAACCCACCTGTGCCTGCCGAACGGTAGCGGCGATCGCTCGATACGGCGGCCCAGAAGTCCGCCCCCTAGATTGCGGTGGAACCGGCGAAGAGCCTCGATGTCCACTCCGTGGCCGTAAATCCAGCACCATTGGATCAACGGGTCACGACCCCGGGCGCGCAGACCCAGGAACGACGCCTGGTCCATGTAGTCGATGGTGTTGTCCACGGCGGCCACCGTAGTCGGGCTCACTCGATCAGCCCGCATAATTCGTAGTCGGGCTCACTCGATCAGCCCGGAAAGCTCGAAGTCGGCGAGTGCGCCGCGCACCGCGTCCAATAGTTCCGCGGTCGTGTTCGAGCCGTCGGCGTTGACGTAGCTGACGCTGATGCTCACCCGCCCGTGCACTCGGACGGAGACCACCGGAAAGAACACGCCGTCGTTGCGCTGCAGATGCGCTCTATCGAGGCGCTCGTACATCCGGACGGCCATGTAGTCGGCGTCGGTGCCGTCGGGACAGTTGACCGCCGGATCGAGCATTCCCAGGTTGGAGCTGCCGATTAGCCTGCCGCCCACCACCATGCCCTCAAAACGGCGGGCGACGGCCCTGGGTACCGCCGGAACTAACGGCAGCGGTCCCTCGAGTTGGTTGCGTTCCTTCCCCAGGGTGGAAAGCGCTCGTTTGAGTCCCGCGCGCAGGGCCCGGAGATCGCCGGTGACCCCTGCCGGGTCGGCGGTCAACCGCACCGCGGTCAGCGCGTTGCCCCGGGTATCACCCTCGGTTCGCTCACTGACGGGAATCGACAGCGTCACCGTGCCGTCAGCCTCGATCCAGCCCAGCCGCTTGCCGAGCCTGGCAACCAGACCCAGGAACAGCGAATTACTGGTTCCCCCCAGAGTTTCCGCCCGCTCATCCCACTGGCGGGCGTCGAGGAAGGCGGTTACCGCCGGCGGGGTCACCACCTCGCTGAGGTCTTCAGCAGAAGTGGCCGGCGTGGGCGGGGCTGGTGATGCGGGAACGTCGCCGCTGCGAGCGATTCGCACCGCAGCTTTCAGCGCCCGGGCCATTTCCGGAAGTGCTCTGGCTGTTGCCCGCGAATCATCAAGCAGTGCTTGTCTTTTCGTCCGCGAAAAACTAGCCGGATAGCCGAGATTCCTGGTCACCCCGTTGGCCGCTTCGGTAACTGAAACAGCTATGCCGACCCCGTCGGCGACAGTATGGGAGACCACCAGGGTCACCGCCTGCTCGCCATTGGTGAACGGTTGCACGGCCAGCCGCCAGGACGGCCCGAACTCCGGATCGATCGGCAACGCGGCCTGCTCGTCGGCCCAGGCGGTGAGCTCTTCGCGGGGCCGGGCGGTCGGAGCCACGACGACGTCGGGCGGGCCGGACCACGCGATCCACCGGTGCCGGCCGAACGGCAGAGGCGAGCGTTCGATGCGACGGCCGAGAATGCCGTGGCCGAGGTTGCGATGGAACCGCCGCAGCGCATCGAGGTCGACGGCACGGCCGTACATCCAGGTGTACTGGATCACCGGACCGTGACCGAGTGCGCGCAGTCCGAGGAAGGACGCCTGGTCGGTGTAGTCAAGCGTGTTGTCCACAGCAGCAATGGTAACGAGCAGGCTTTATCTCTCGGGTCGGTGATCCATCCCGGACTCCTTGCGCTGCTGCGCGGTGATCGGCGCAGGGGCATCGGTGAGTGGATCCACGCCGCCGCCGGACTTGGGGAAGGCGATGACGTCCCGGATGGAGTCGGCACCGAAGAGCAGTGCGGTGATGCGGTCCCAGCCGAATGCGATACCACCGTGCGGGGGTGCGCCGAAGGTGAAGGCCTCTAACAGGAACCCGAACTTTTCGGCTGCTTCCCTGTTGTCGATGCCCATCACCGTAAAGACTCGCTCCTGGACGTCGCGGCGGTGGATGCGGATTGAGCCACCACCGATCTCGTGGCCGTTGCAGACGATGTCGTAAGCGTCTGCGAGCACCGCACCCGGATCGGTGTCAAGTACTGCCGCACCCTCCGGCTTGGGCGCGGTGAACGCGTGATGTACCGCCGTCCACACACCGGATCCGACGGCGACATCGCCGGCGGCGGTCGCGTCGTCGGCCGGTTCGAACAACGGTGGGTCCACGATCCAGGTGAACGCCCACGCCCCCGCGTCAATCATGTCCAGCCGACGGGCGATCTCGCCGCGGGCCGCGCCCAGCAGCGCCCGGGAAGCCTTAGCCGGTCCGGCCGAAAAGAACACGCAGTCGCCGGGTTTCGCACCCACCTGCACTGCCAGCCCGGCACGCTCGGCCTCGGAAAGATTCTTGGCCACCGGCCCACCGAGCGTGCCGTCTTCATCGATGAGCACATAGGCCAGACCGCGGTGTCCGCGCTGCTTGGCCCAGTCCTGCCAGCCGTCCAGGGTCCGGCGGGGCTGCGAGGCGCCGCCCGGCATCACCACCGCCCCGACGTAGGGCGCCTGGAACACCCGAAACGGTGTGGCGGCGAAGTACTCGGTGCATTCGACGAGTTCGAGGCCGAATCGCAGATCCGGTTTATCGGAGCCGAACCGGCGCATCGCGTCGGCATAGGTCATCCGCGGGATGGGCAGCGGCAGCTGATAGCCGATCAGCGCCCACAGCGCAGCCAGCACTTCCTCGGCGACGGCGATTACGTCATCGGTGTTGACGAAGCTCATTTCGACGTCAAGTTGGGTGAACTCAGGCTGGCGGTCGGCGCGGAAGTCCTCGTCGCGGTAGCACCGCGCGATCTGGTAGTAGCGCTCCATACCGCCGACCATGAGCAGCTGCTTGAACAGCTGCGGGCTCTGCGGCAGCGCGTAAAACGAGCCGGGCTGCAGGCGGGCCGGCACCAGGAAGTCGCGCGCCCCCTCGGGGGTGGATCGGGTAAGGGTGGGCGTCTCGATCTCGATGAAATCGCGGCTGGCCAGTACCGAGCGGGCGGCGGCGTTGACCCGCGACCGCAGGCGCAGCGCGTCCCCTGGGCCGCCGGCGCGCCGCATATCGAGGTAACGGTGCCGCAGCCGGGCCTCCTCGCCGGCCAACTCGTCAAGCTGGAAGGGCAGCGGCGCGCTCTCCCCCAGCACCGTCAGCGAGGTCGCGTTGATCTCGATATCTCCGGTGGCGATGTCGGGGTTGACGTTGCCCTCCGGGCGAATTTCGACCACCCCGGAAACCAGGACACAAAACTCCGCGCGCAGCCGGTGGGCGCCGTCGAGCACGTCGGCATCGCGAAACACGACCTGGACGACGCTCGGTCCATTTCCCGGGTCGCTGCGCTCCTGCCCTCCGGATGTATTTCCCGGGTCGCTGCGCTCCTGCCCTCCGGATGTATTTCCCGGGTCGCTGCGCTCCTGCCCTCCGGATGAATCCCGGAGGTCGATGAAGATCACCCCGCCGTGGTCGCGGCGCCGGGCCACCCAGCCCGCCAGGGTTACCTGTTGGCCGGCGTCGGAGGCCCGCAACGAACCGGCGGCATGACTGCGCAGCACTGAAACTCCTCAGCAGCGGAACCGACGGTCAGCAGGGGGAACCGTCGGTAGTGGTGACCACCGGAGTCTAGGGACTGCCCAGGCCGACCAGACCACCGACACCGGCAACCGACGATTGTGGCAAGCTGAATGGGGCTATCGAGCAGCCTGCGGAATCAATCTCGAGGAGCGCTGATGACCTTCAACGAGGGCATACGGATCGACACGAGCAAAACCACGAGCACCGGTGGTGGCGGCGGTCGCGGCATAGCACTCGGCGGCGGCATCGGCGGACTTGCCATCGCACTGCTGGCCCTGTTCCTCGGCGTCGACCCCGGCCCGGTGCTGAGCCAACAGCAGATTGGCCCCGCGACCCAGTCCCAGCCCGGTTTCGACCTGCAAAAATGCCGGACCGGCGCGGACGCCAACAACTTCGTCGAATGCCGCGTGGTGGCCACCGGCAACTCTGTGGACCAGGTCTGGCAGCAATTGCTGCGCGGTTACAAACCCCCCAAAATGCGGCTGTTCAAGGGCGAGGTCCAGACCGGCTGCGGACCGGCCAGCAGTGATGTCGGCCCGTTCTATTGCCCACCCGACCAGACCGCCTACTTCGATACCGACTTCTTCCAGGTGCTCAAAACCCAGTTCGGCTCCAGCGGTGGCCCACTGGCCCAGGAGTACGTCGTGGCGCACGAGTACGGCCATCATGTCCAAAACCTGCTCGGCGACCTCGGCCGCGCCCAGAAGGGCGCACAGGGCGCTACCGGGGACGGTGTCCGCTCGGAACTTCAGGCCGATTGCTACGCCGGGGTGTGGGCGCACTACGCGGCAATCACCAAGCAGCCGGGAACCGACCTGACCTATCTGGAGCCGTTGAGCGACAACGACATCGCGGACGCGCTGTCGGCGGCCTCATCGGTGGGCGACGATCGAATTCAAAAGCAGTCCACCGGTCGGGTGAACCCGGAGCAGTGGACCCACGGATCGTCCGAACAACGCCAGAAATGGTTCACCGTCGGATACCAGACCGGCGACCCGAACAAATGCGATACCTTCAGCGCCCGCAATCTGAGCTGAAACGGGGCCAATCAGCGGGACGGGACGTCACCACGGTCGTAGCGCGCACTGCACGCCGCTGCCACCCTGAGTCGAGACCAGCACCTGGCCGTCGACGGCGATCTCGCAGCGGAATTCGGGATTGACCCGAAGTCCCCCACTGGCGCTGACGAACGCCCACTGCGTGGGGTCGTTCATTGTGGTTTGGAAAACCCATGGCGCGCCCGGTCCCACACCGGTGCGAGCCAGCGGCATGTACTGCGGATCGTTCGCCGATGCCTGGCCGGGCGGATCCGACGTCACGTAGTAGATGTTGGCGGTCAGATCGCTGGTGGTCGTGACCGTGTAGGTGACCTGATGCGGGCCGGTCGGGTCGGCGGGCGCCTGAGCCATCGGCGATGCCATAGCCAGCAAGAACACCGTCGTACACAGGGCTGTCGGGTATCGCATACCTGTCATATCGGCTCCCGTCCGTCCGTGTTACGCCCACCTAGCCGGCGTCGCGCAGTCCGTCCTCGTCCGGCGCGGCGCCACGGGTGGACAGGGCGGCGAAAAAATCGACCGCGGACGCCACGGTGCGGTCGACGAAGCCGGTCAAATCGGCGATTCCGGCGGGACGGTACCGGCCGCCCACCACCACGCCGACCAGTGCCGGATCGGCAGACTCGCGCAACTTGGCCTGCAGTCCGGGCACCTGGGGAGCCCAACGCGCGGCCACTGTCGCGATCCGCTCGCGCCGCGCACCGGGGTAGTACCGGTCAGGGGTGATGACCAACTCGACCTCACCCCGGTCGACACCGGCACTGAGGTGCACGTGCAGGCGGCGGCGATTCGCGCCGGCCAGAAAGTCGGCCAGGAAGAAATATTCGTCGTCGTGGTGGCCGCGGAAGTACTGCACGCCACTGGCGCGCAGGTAGTCCTCGATTAACGGGTTCACGACCGCTCAACGCCGCGGGCCCAACGCGCGGTTCCCCCGCAGCACTAAGAATTCAGTGAGCGTTCGGCATCGAACACCGTCAACCGCGAAACGACCTCGCTGACAACGGAACCGAGGGCCACGTCGACCTGGGCACCCGTGGACAGATCCTTAACTCCGACCGTGCCAGCCTCGACGTCGCGGTCACCGGCTACCAGGGCGATACGCGCACCGGAACGATCCGCGGCCCGCATCGCACCCTTGATGCCCCGGTCGCCGTAGGCGAAGTCGACTCGGACGCCGCCGGCCCGCAGTTGCGCCGCCAGTCTGGCGAGTTCAAGTTTTGCCCGGTCGCCCAGTGGCACGCCGAAGACTTCGCAGCGGTTGGTGTCGCCGACCGACTTGCCCTCGGACTGCAGCGCGAGCAGCGTGCGATCCACACCCAATCCGAACCCGATGCCGGAGAGGTCCGCACCGCCCAATTGGGTCATCAGCCCGTCATAGCGACCACCGCCGCCGATTCCGGACTGGGCACCGAGGCCGTCGTGGACGAATTCAAACGTCGTTTTGGTGTAGTAATCCAGCCCCCGCACCAGTCGGGGATTGACCGCGTAGGGCACCCCGACCGCGTCGAGGTACGCAAGCACGGTATCGAAATGCTGCGTGGCACCGTCCGACAGGTAATCCAGCATCAGCGGCGCGCCGGCGGTCAACTCCCGCACCTCGGGCCGCTTGTCATCAAGCACCCGCAGTGGGTTTAGTACCGCGCGCGCCCGGGTGGCCTCGTCGAGGTCAAGGCCGAACAGGAACTCCTGCAACACCTCTCGGTACTGCGCTCGGCAGGTGTCGTCGCCCAACGAGGTGATCTCCAGGCGGAACCCGTCGAGTCCCAGCGAGCGGAACCCGGCGTCGGCGACGGTGATCACCTCGGCGTCTAAGGCAGGGTCGTCGACGCCGATCGCCTCCACCCCGACCTGCTGGAGTTGGCGATAGCGTCCGGCCTGAGGACGCTCGTAGCGAAAGAACGGCCCGGCGTAACAGAGCTTGACCGGCAACGCGCCACGATCGAGGCCGTGTTCGATCACCGCGCGCATCACCGAGGCGGTGCCCTCCGGACGTAGCGTCACCGATCGGTCGCCGCGGTCGGCAAAGGTGTACATCTCCTTGGACACCACATCGGTGGACTCCCCCACCCCGCGGGCGAACAGAGCAGTGTCTTCGAAGATCGGCAACTCGATGTCGCCGTAGCCGGCACTGCGCGCGGCCCTGAGCAATCCGTCGCGCACCGCCACGAATGCGGCCGAGTCCGGCGGCAGATAGTCCGGAACTCCCTTGGGCGCCTGGAATCGGCTCACAGCGCCGTTATCCCCTGCAAAAACGGGTTTGTGCGACGTTCGACGCCGATGGTGGTGGCCTCGCCGTGGCCGGGAAGCACCCGGGTGTCGTCATCGAGCACGAGCAGTTTGGTGACGATCGAGGCGAGCAGGTCCCGACCACTTCCGCCGGGCAGGTCGGTGCGCCCCACCGACTGCTTGAACAGCGTGTCGCCGGTGAACACCAACTCACCGCGTCCGGGCCCGCCTGCGGAATCAGAAACCCGAAACACCACCGATCCACGGGTGTGTCCCGGGGTGTGATCCACCGCGACCCGGATTGCGCCGAGATCAAGCGTGTCGCCGTCGCGATCGAGTTCGACGATCTGGCGCGGCTCGCGGAACAGCGCTCCGACAGCAAGTTGGCCGATCCGAGGCCCGAAGCCATTGATCGGGTCGGCCAGCATGAACCGGTCCGCGGGGTGAATGAATGCCGGGCACCCGTAGGTGTCGGCCACCTTCTGCGCGGACCAGATGTGGTCGATGTGTCCATGGGTGAGCAACACTGCGGCCGGCGTCAGCCGGTTCTCGTCGAGGATCCGGCGCAAGGTTC
>Ga0315271_10002868_pt1 | contig 10857 bp, 8 predicted proteins | sample C3_top_MG_FD_204664 | JGI IMG/M metagenome (GOLD analysis project Ga0315271, IMG submission 204664) | Sediment microbial communities from Yellowstone Lake, YNP, Wyoming, USA - C3_top | ecosystem: Environmental > Aquatic > Freshwater > Lake > Sediment | place: USA: Wyoming | collected 2017-08-01
CAGCGCGGAGGTGATGGCGACCGGCGTGCCGAAGCCCGCCGCCCCCTCGAAGAACGCGCCGAGCGAGAAGGCGACGAGCACCAACTGCAGCCGCCGGTCGCCCGTGATGTGCGTGATGTGCTCCTGCAGCGCATCAAACGCGCCGTGCGTCACCGCCAGGCGGTACAGGAACAGCACGTTGATGAGGATCCACCCGATGGGAAACAGCCCGTAGGCCGCGCCCAGCAGCGCGGCCGCCCCGGCCGCGGCCGGCGGCATCTTCGAGACCGAGATTGCCACGAAGAGGGCCGTGGACAGCCCGATGAGCGCCGCCCAGTGCGCGCGCACCTTGTGCGACGCCAGCGCGGCGAGCAGCAGGACCACGGGGAGCGCGGCGACGAGGGTCGAGAACAGCACGCTGCCGAGCGGGTTGTAGGGCTGTGGCCAGGCGTTCATGGAACCGTCCCCGCGCGGGTGGGGTGGATCTGGGGTCCCCAAGCATGGCTCGGCGCGAAACCCCCGGCAATGCGCCCGCGTTGTGTCTGCGTAGCGCGGGCCGCCCTGGCCGCGTATTGTTCAGCGCCCGATCCCCCTCGGTCTTGTCACCCCCAATCAGGATGCACTCCCCATGAAGATCCGCCTGCTTGCCGCGCTCGCGCTCGCCGTCCTCGTTCCCGCCGCTGCGCGTGCGCAGGGCGAAGCCAAGCCGGCGGCGCCGGCGTTTGACCCCGTGGGCAAGTACACCGTGTCGGCGGTGGTGCAGGGCCAGGCCGCCGATTTCGATCTGTCGGTGGAGAAGAAGGAGGACGGGAGCCTTGGCGGCACACTCGCGAGCCCGTCCTACGGTACCTCGGTGATCAGTTCGCTGAAGGTCGAGGGGCGCACCCTCAAGCTCGTGCTGGCGACGCCGCAGGGCGTCGAAGCCGTGATGGAGCTGACGATCGCCGCGGACAACAGCATCGACGGCAGCTGGTCGATGCAGGGCGACGGCGGGAAGGTGACGGGGAAGAAGAACCCCTAGAGAACTGCAGACAACCACAGAGAACTGCAGTAGACAAAAGTGAGGGGCGCTCCGGTTTCGCGGAGCGCCCCTCGTCTGTAGTTCTCTGCAGTTCTCTGCAGTTCTCTGTATCACTCTATCCGCGAGATCTCTTCCCCCGGATTGATAAACTGGTCCTGCTCGATCTGGTACTGCGTGTCGTAGAGCTGGCGGTACCGGCCGTTCATGGCCAGCAACTCGTTGTGGCGGCCGCGCTCCACGATCTCGCCGTGCTCGAGCACCAGGATCTGGTCGGAGCTCTGGATGGTGCTCAGGCGGTGGGCAATCACGAACGTCGTGCGCCCGGTGCGCAGGGCGCGGAGCCCCGCCTTGATCTGCTGCTCGCTCTCGCTGTCGAGGCTCGACGTGGCCTCGTCGAGGATCAGCACGCGCGGGTCGCTCAGGATGGCGCGCGCGATCGCCACGCGCTGGCGCTGCCCGCCGGACAGCTTCACGCCGCGCTCGCCAACGATGGTGTTGTACCCGTCGGGGAACTGCTGCACGAACTCGTCGCAGTACGCCACCTTCGCGGCCTCGAGCACCTGCTCCTTGGTGGCGCCGGGCTTGGAGAAGGCAATGTTGTCCAGGATGGTGCCGTCAAACAGGAAGTTGTCCTGCAGCACGACGCCCAGGTTGGAGCGGTAGTCGCGCAGGCGAAGCCCCGCGAGGTCCTTGCCATCCACGAGAATGCGCCCGCTCTTGGGACGCGCAAACGCCATGATCAGCGAGATGAGCGTGCTCTTGCCCGACCCGCTCGAGCCCACCAGCGCGGTGGTCGTCCCTTCGGGCGCGGTGAACGTCACGTTCTTCAGCACCGGGACGCCCTCGCGGTACTCGAACGTCACGCCGTCAAACGCAATCTCGCCCCGCAGCGTCTTGATGGGCTCGTGCTCGGCGTCATGCTCGTCTTCCGTCGGCGTCTGCATGATCTCGCGGATGCGATCGAGCCCGGCGAAGGCCTCGGTGAACTGCGTGCCGATGTTGGCCATCTGCACCACCGGGAACGCCACCAGCACCACCATGAACACGTACATGAACAGGTCGCCGACCGTCATCTGCCCGCTGATGATCGCCCGCCCGCCGAACACGATCAGCACCACGTAGATGCCGCCGATGATCACCGTGCTCAGCGCACCGATGGCCGAGGTGCCCGTGATGGTGCTGGCAATGTTGCGGAACAGGCGGTTGGCGCCGACCGTGAACACCTTCTCCTCGCGCTTCTCCGCCGTGTAGATCTTCACCACGCGCGCGCCGCCCAGCGCCTGGCCCAGGCGCCCGCTCACCTCGGCGGTGATGGCGCCGCGCTCGCGGAAGATCGGGCGCAGCGTGTTGAACGCGTACGCCATGCCGCCCGCGAACACCGCAAGCAGGGCCAGGGTCACCAGCGTCATCAGCCAGTTCAGGTAGAACAGCCAGATGAGCGCGACGATGGCCGTGAGCAGGCCGCCCACCATCTGCACGATGCCCGTGCCGATGAGGTTGCGCACCCCCTCGGCGTCGTTCATCACGCGCGAGATCAGCACGCCGCTCTGTGTGTTGTCGAAGAACGAGACCGGCAGGCGCATGAGCCGCGCGTGCACCTTGCGCCGCAGTTCGGTGATGGCGCGCTGACCAGCCACGCTGATGACCTGCGACAGCGCGAACGACGTGGCGGCCTGCACCAGGGCGGCGCCGCCGACCGCCAAGGCGAGCGGCCACAGGAGCTCGAACCGGTGCTTGCCCACCACCTCGTCCATCAGCCACTTGGTGCTGGCCGGGCCCACGAAGCCGGCGGCGCGGCTGAGCAGCATCAGGACGAAGCCGATGCCCAGCGTACGCCGGTTCTTCCACATCAGGGCCTTGGCTTCGCCCCATCCCTGCTGGTAGTTCACCTTCTTCTTGGCGGGCGGCGTTGGTGCCGTCATCGGGGCTCCACTGGAGGAATCGCCCGGGGGGGGCGCCCGAGGACCGACAGCATGGTCCCCGGATCATCGGAAAGTATCGCATTCACGCCGTCGGCCCAAAGCCTGCGGGCCTGCGCCGGGTTGTTGATCGTCCAGACATGCGTGGGGATGCCACGGGGTCGCAGGCGGCGCACGAAGCCCGCCAGCGGCAGCGGCAGGCCATGGAACCGGGGCGGCAGGCAGGCCGCCGCAAAGCCGGCACCACCGGCATCCCGGAAGGTCAGCGTGCGCGCGAAGAGCGCGACGGTCTCGCGGCTCGAGGCGCCCAGGTGAAAGCCGCGGCCGCGCAGCGGCGCCAGCGCCGCGTCGTGGAAGCTCCCCACGATCACGCGGTCCCTGGCGCCGTACTCCTCGAGCGACTGCGCCAGCGCCTCGGTGGCGTCGGGCGTCTTGAGCTCAATGATGCACGGCGTGTCGGGAAACGCGGCGAGCACCTCGCGCAGCAACGACAGGCGGATGCCGGCACCTCGGTACGGAAAGGTGCGCCCGCCATCACGCGTAAAGCGGTACCCGGCGTCGAGCGCCAGCAGCTCGTCGGCGGTGCGCGCGTTCACGGGGCCGGCGCCATTGGTCGTGCGGTCCAGCGTGGGGTCGTGGATCACCACGGGCACCCCGTCCGCGCTCACCCGCACGTCGAACTCGATGCCGTCGGCGCCCAGGGCGAGTCCCTGGCGGAACGACTCCAGGGTGTCCTCGGGGGCGTGCATCGCGTTGCCCCGATGGGCAATCACGAGCTGGGCCGCGGGATCGAGCAGGGGATGCATGGACTGAAGATAGGCGCAACGACCACAAAAGCAGAACGGCGGGGCCAGTTGGCCCCGCCGTCCTGTCGTGCCACTTGGTGCCCAGTCGTTAGAACGCGTACTGGATGCGCGTCATCACGAGGCGGCCAATGGATGCGCTGCCGATGAACTCCTGGTGCTTCAGGTTGAGCAGGTTCTGCGCCATCACCGAGACCATGGCGCCGCCCAGCACCGTCGGGCGGAACGTGACCGAGGCATCGAGCAGGTTGTACTTCTGCACCTGGCCAATGTAGACGCCCGAGTTGCCCGGGAACGAGGCCGTGCGGCGGAAGCGCACTTCGCTGCTGAGGCCGGCCGCATCGTCGCGGTAGCGCAGGGAAGCCGTCGCCTTGTCGCGCGGGGCGTTGAGTGCGATGTCCGACACGCCGCCGACTTCGGAGCGCGGGAAGAAGTCGCGGCTCACCCAGCTGTACGTGCCGAACACCGACCACTGCTCATCGAGCACGTAGTTGCCGCTGAAGTCGAGGCCGCTCAGGCGGACCTTGCCGAAGTTGCGGTACGCCAGGACGATGTCGGTGCTGTTCGAGAGCGCGTTGTTGGGATTGACGACACCCAGCGGCACGCCCGTCGTTGACGAGTTGGAGATGCCGCCAAGGCCGGCGGCGATGTTCGGCGACAGGCCGGCGGCAATGGCCGCCGCCGTGGCGGGTCCGAGCATCGGCGTCAGCGACGCGGTGAGGTTGCTCTGGAGGAAGCCGGAGAGCGTGGTACGATCGAGGAAGACGTTCGGCGTCTCGACGATGAGCGGGCCGACGAAGTCGTTCTTCTCCGCATACCACCAGTCCACCGTGCCGTAGAACTTCTTGCCGATCTGTCCCTTCCAGCCCGCTTCCCACTCGGTGGTCAGCGTCGGGCGGATGGGGTCGATGTCCTTCACGTCGGACGCGGCCACGTCGCCAAAGCGCGAGGTCGTCGGGTTCAGGATGCGGAGGATCGTGCCGACCTGGGCCGCCGTCGGCTGGATGGCGTTCAGCGTCTGCATCACGCCGGCCGTCACGGCCGGGACGAGCGCCAGCGGCACGCCGGACGCGGCCAGGCCGGCTGCCACCGAGGTGGCCAGTCCGCCCGCGGAGGCGGCCGCGACCGCCGCCTTGTAGTACGTGGCCGCGGTGGCCGGCACCATCGTGCTGCGATCCGGGTTGAACGGCGACCGCATGCAGAAGCCGCCCGCGCCGCCCACGCAATCGCGGCGGAACTGGAAGCCGCTGGTCGGCGTGCCGAGGGCCCGCACCGTGAACAGCGAGTTGGTCGCGTTGGTGCCACCGACGTAGCCGGCCGCGAGGTCGAGGAACAGGTTGTTCGTGGACGGATTGGAGAACGACTCGTTGTACGACACGCGGAAGCTCTGGTCTTCCGACGGGTTGTAGACGAGGGCCGCGCGCGGCGACCAGTTCCCGGTGCTCAGCCGGCTGTGCTTGTCGTAGCGAATCGCGCCGACGGCGTCCCAGTACTTGTTGAGGTGCGTGATCGAGTGGACGTAGCCGCCCACTTCCGTGAAGTTGTCGTTGTTCTCGTTGCGCCCGTTGATCGAGCCGCCCGTCTTGGGCGTCGTCGCCAGGTAGTCGCCGCCGTACACGATCGTTTCCTTGTTGCCGCCGAACGACAGGCTGTGCTGCAACTGCGCGACAATCTGGTTGGACTTGTCGATGATCGGCTGGTTGGTGCGCAGCAGGTAGGTGCTGCCGGCGTCGCTGGCGTTCATGAACACCTGGGCGAACAGCCGGCCGCGCTTGGCGCGCAGCTGGTACGCATTGAAGCTCCAGTCGCGTACCTGGCCGGCCCCGAGGCCGGTCGGCTCAATGGCCTTGCCGACGATGGAGTGGCCGATGGTGCCGACGATCTCCGTCTTGGCATCCGGCCGGTAGTCGGCGCGGAAGTCCACCGCCGTGCGCTCGATATGGAAGTCGCGGTGGTTGCCCACGGCGAGTTCGGCGCTGTCGACGCTGGTGAAGTCCGTCGCGGTGAGGTGTTCGGCCGAGAGCTTGTACGCGAACTTGGTGCCGACCGTGCCGGCATACCGGCCGGCGACGCGCATCATGTTCTGCTCGCCGACGTCCATGGTGATCGTGGCGCCCTTGGAGGTGAACGGCGACTTGGTGATGACGTGCATGACGCCCTGCGACGCGTTGGGGCCGTACAGCGCCGCGGCAGGTCCGAGGACGACTTCGATGCGCTCAATGTCCTCGTTGGTCGTCGGCGTCATGTAGGCGACGTTGACGTGCAGCGACGGCACGAAGTTGAAGCGGTTGTCCGTGAGCGTCAGCAGCGAGCCCGAGAAGATGTTGTTGAAGCCGCGGGCCACCACGTTCGTCTGCACGACGCCGCCGCTCGTGATGTCGATGCCCGGGACCGAACGCAGCTGGTCCACCGCCGTCGTCGACACCTGCTCGTTGATCGACGCCTGGCTGATGACGCTGATCGCCGCCGGCGCCTTGTTGATCTTCTCCTCGGTCGCGATGCCCGTGACGGCGACCGTGTTCAGCTGCGTCGGGTTCTCCGAGAGGGTCACGTTGCGCGTGACCGCCGCGCCGACCACCTGGATGCCGTCAATGCGGTACGGCTTGAAGCCGATGCGCGTCACCTTCAGGGAGTACGACCCGGTCTTGAGCGCCCCGGTCCGGAAGGAGCCGTCGTCACCAGTCTGGACGACCGACGCGGTGCGCAGGCCTTCGACGGCTTGCACGGTCGCAGCCACGATGGGACCTCCGGCTGCGTCGAACACCTTGCCGACGATCCGTCCCTGCTGTGCCGCCGCGGTGCCAGCCGCAGCAACGAACGCGATTGCTGCCAGCAGTCTGCCGACGATACGTCCTACCATAAGAGCACCTCTTGGAGAATGGAGTCGCAGCGCCGGAGCGCCGCCAGACAGCAACCGCAACCCGTGTGGGGTGTCCCACTACGTAATGACCGCATAAACTTGGCGTTGCGCCGACAAACGTCAATAAGCCAGCGCGCCCTATTTCTGGGCGCTCTGAGGCATCTCCCTACAAAAGGGAACGCCCGGCGGGTGGCCGGGCGCTTGGCGACGGGGAGCGCGGCGAGGTTACTCGGTGCCTTGGTGCGCGACGGTGGAGTCGCGGAGGACGCGCCGCACGGACCTGAGCCGGAGCGACGAACCGCTCGCCGGGAGCGTCGTCTCGATCACCCGATGCTGGCTCGTGCTGGCGTGCACCATCTTGCCATCACCCACGTAGATGCCCACGTGCGAAATGGCCGAGTTGCGTCCCCTGCCGAACATCAGCAGGTCGCCGGGGCGCAGGGCGCTCGTATCGGTGGTGACCGGTGCGCCCTCCCGGGCAATGCGCGCGGCGTTGTGCGGGAGGTCCACCCCGAACGCGTCGAGCACGTACTTCACCAGGCCGCTGCAGTCGAAGCCACGTTCCGGCGATGCCGAGGCGAAGCGGTAGCGCTTGCCGATCTGGTCCCGCGCCCGCGCCACCAGGGAATCCGAGGCGCTCAGGCGCTTGGCGAACGGCCCGTTCGGGTTCGATCCCCGCGCCATCATGGCCGCCAGCGGACCCGAATCCTGGCCCGACGCCACAGGGGCGACGGCCGCGATCAGGGCCAGGGCGAACAGGAAGCGGAAGCGGGTGGGCATTAGCCTGTAAAGCTAGTCCCTTAACGTGCCTCCTGGAACCCGAGCGGGGCTGGGAGAGGCAGGGGCAGAGGCAGAGTGAAGGCAGGGGCAGAGGCAGGGTGAAGGCAGAGGGAGGGGGAAGAGATCTGGGCAGCTGCCCTACCCCCTGCCCCTAGCCCCTGCCTTCACCCTGCCTCTTCCCCTGCCTTCACCCTGCCCCTGCCCCTGCCTCTGCCGGTCACGATCCCCGAAACACCACTCCGGAGGATCCTGTCTCCGTGATCTCCACCGCGCTCAACCCGGGCAGCGAAGGCAACAGGCGCCGCCAGATCCAGGCCGCCAGGTGTTCACTCGTGGGATTCTCGAGGCCCGGGACGTCATTCAGGAATCGGTGGTCCAGCGCCTCGTGAACCGGCGCGAACGCGCGCTGGACATCGGCAAAGTCCATCACGAAGCCCGAGACGGGATCCACGGGACCCGAGACCGTGATGCGTACGCGGAACGTGTGGCCGTGCACGCGGGCACACGGGTGCCCCTCGGGCACTCCGGTGAGCCGGCGACCGGCGGCGATCGAAAATTCGGTGTACGCGTCCATGAGGCGGGGTCGGGGAGTGATCAGCGAATGCCAAGCGCCTTGTGCGTCTGCACGCTGAGCCGCCACCGGGGATGCGCCAGGCAGTACGCCATGGCGGCCTCCGTGTTGGCCACGCGCGCCGGACCATCCATGGGCTGCAGCGAAAAGTGCCGGAACTCGAGGTGCCGAAAGTCCTCCGGCCCGGCGTCGGCCTGCGGGAACACGAGCTTCAGCTCGTCCCCGCCGCGCACCACCAGCGGGGCTCCGGCCTTAGGGCTGACGCAGACCCAGTCGAGACCCCGCGGCAGCGGTTGCGTGCCATTGGTCTCCACCGCCACCGTGAATCCGCGCTGGTGCAGCGCGTCAATGGCGGCGTCGTCGAGCTGCAGCAGCGGCTCGCCCCCGGTGCACACCACGTACCGCGTGCGCCCGCCCTCGTCCCCGGCCGGCCAGCGCGCCGCCACGGCATCCGCCAACTCGGCGGCCGTTGAGAACTTGCCGCCATCCTCGCCGATGCCGACAAAATCGGTGTCGCAGAACGTGCACACGGCGCTCGCCCGGTCCGCCTCGCGCCCCGTCCACAGGTTGCAGCCGGAGAAACGGCAGAACACCGCCGGTCGCCCGGCGTGCATTCCCTCGCCCTGCAGCGTGTAGAAAATCTCTTTGACGGAGTACAAAGGGTCGACGTTAGACGGTGTTTGGCAGACGGCGGACGGCGAAGAGCGAAGAGCCTAGAGCTTCCGTTGCAGTTGATACGCGGCCGGGTCCTTGAGCCCCGCCTCGCGAAATCCCCGCAGCCGCAGTGCGCACGCATCACACCGTCCGCAGGCCGCGCCGTCAGGGCCAGGATCGTAGCAGCTGGTCGTCATGGCATAGTCCACGCCCAGCCCGACGCCCAGCTGCACGATCTCGCGCTTGGTCAGCCGCATCAGTGGGGCGTGCACCTGCAGCCGCGTCGTTCCCTCCACCCCGGCGCGCGTGGCGAGGTTGGCCATCTGCTGGAATGCGGCAATGAACTCGGGCCGGCAGTCGGGATAGCCGCTGTAATCCAGCGCATTCACGCCAATCAGCACGTCCTGCGCGCCGAGCACCTCGGCCCACGCCATCGCGAACGACAGGAAAATCGTGTTGCGCGCGGGGACATACGTGATGGGAATGCCCGTGGCCATCGCCTGTTCGTCGCGATCCTTGGGCACCGCGGTGTCGCTGGTCAGCGCCGAGCCGCCGAACTGGCGAAGGTCGAAGTCGCAGACCACGTGCTGCGCCACCTTCCAGTGCGCGGCGAGCGCCCGCGCCCGCTCGATCTCATGGCTGTGGCGCTGACCGTACCGGAAGGTCAGGGCGTGCACCGCATAGCCGGCCCGCGTAGCCCACGCCAGCAGCGTGGTGCTGTCGAGGCCGCCGCTGAGCAGCAGCACCGCGCGCGTGCCGGGCGGCACACTGGGGACGAGAGGACTGGTCACGAGGTGCAACCTAAAGCACCGAGGGCGCCGCGGAAACATCCGCACCGCCCTCGTCCGTCCCTGCCCCTGCCCTCACTCTGCCCCCGCCCCTGCCTTCACCCTGCCCCTGCCCCTGCCCTCACTCTGCCCCTGCCCCTGCCCCTATTTCCGCAACCCAGCCACAATCGCCTTGAGATGCAGCGCACTCTCCAAAAGCGTAGCAGACGCCGACTGCATCTCCTCGCTCGACGCGCTCTGCTCCTCGGTGGACGCGCTGACTTCCTGCGCCGCCGCGGCGTGCCCCTCCGCCGTGCGCGCCGCCTGCGTAATGCCGGCCGCGGCCGCGTGCACCGCGTGCAGGTTCCCCTCTGCGGCCTCGCTCACCTGCGTCGACGCCGCCAGCGTGCGCTCGGCGGCCAGGACAATCGTCGCGAGCGAGCTGTCGAGATCGCGCGACAGGTTCTCGATCTCGCCCACCTGCGAGGCCCCCGACTGCATGGCCCGGGTGGTGCTCGCCACCTTGGCACTCACCACCGACGTGAGCTGCACGATGTCGTCGGCCGCCTTCTGCGCCTGCTCGGCGAGCTTGCGCACTTCGTCGGCCACCACCGCGAACCCGCGCCCCGCCGTGCCGGCGCGCGCCGCCTCGATGGCGGCATTGAGCGCCAGCAGGTTGGTCTGCTCGGCGATGCGGCTCACCACGCCCACGAACCGGTTGATCGACTCGGCCGTGGCATTCAGTTCGACCACTTCCCTGGCGGCGCGCTCCACCGAGTGACGCACCTCGAGGAGGATTCGTACCGACCGCTCCACCTCGGCGCGCTTCTCCCGTGCGGAGGCGTCAATCTCGCCGGCGAGCAGGTTCACCTCGGCGGCGCCCTCGCGCACCGCACTGGCGCGCTCGCGAATGTTGGTCAGCTCGTCGTCCACGCGGCGCAGTTCGGCCACCTGCAGTTCCGCGCCTTCGGTGACCTCGCCCATGGCCGCCGCGGTCTGGGTGGCCGCCAACGAGACCTGCTCGGCCGCCGATGCGAGTTGGTGCGCCGAGGTGGACACTTCCTCGGCGGTGGCGTTGGCGCCGGCGGCGAGCCGGGCCAGCGAGTCGGCCGTGATGTTCATTGCCTCCGCGAGGTCCCGGAACTCGCCCGGCAGCTCCGACCCGGTGCGCACGTCGAGCCGTCCCTCGCTCATGGCCTGCGCGTGCTGAATGAGGTACTGCAGCGGCGTCGTGATGCCGCGCACCGTGCTGACGACGATGATGATGCCCACGGCGATGGCGCCGATGATGACGGTCAGCAGGATGTTGGCGCGCCGCCGGCTTTCCTCCTGCAATCGCGCCGCCGTGACCTCGATCTGGCGCACGCGCAGGTGGCTGAGGCGCTGGATGTCGGTCAGCAGACCTTCTTCCAGCGGATGCGTGCGCTCGGCGGCGCGCGCCGATTCGGCCGCGCGCCCCAGCTCGCGCTGCCGTGCAGCGAGGGCAAGGTCCACCTCAATGGA
>Ga0315271_10002869_pt1 | contig 10851 bp, 8 predicted proteins | sample C3_top_MG_FD_204664 | JGI IMG/M metagenome (GOLD analysis project Ga0315271, IMG submission 204664) | Sediment microbial communities from Yellowstone Lake, YNP, Wyoming, USA - C3_top | ecosystem: Environmental > Aquatic > Freshwater > Lake > Sediment | place: USA: Wyoming | collected 2017-08-01
AAGTGATCGCTATTTATTCATTCCACCCTAAATCCTAATCCCCAACTCCTAATCCCTTCTTCAAATGAATTTCACCCTCGAAATCTCCGCTTCCCCGGCTTTGCTCGAAGTCCTGCAATCCCTTGCAGCTTCTTTCGCAAACCCTGGTATCGTTGCAAAATCTGCAACCTCTGAAGCACCAGTGCCTGTCAGTACCAAGGCTGATCCGGTCAATCTTCCCGTTCAGGAAACTGAACGTCCTGCTCTCTCCCTGGAGCAGCTCCGCGCCCTTACTATCGAGAAATCACGTTCAGGCTCTAACGATGCCGTCAGGCAATTGCTTGCCAGCTTTAGCGTCGCAAAGCTCACGGATCTTCCCGTTTCTGACTACGCCGCATTCCACCAACAGCTTTCTGCCTTATGAGCGCACACGCTGTCTTATCTCCGTCCTCAGCCGGCCGTTGGCTTGTCTGCACTCCTTCTGCAAGGCTCGAACAGAAGTTCCCGGATCAATCCGGGGAAGCTGCTCTCGAAGGTGTTCTCGCACATGCATTGGCTGAATTGATGCTTCGCACCCGCAGTTCCGAACAGCCGGGAATGTATTCTGATGAAATATCTGCAATAAAGCAACATGCACGCTATTCCGAAGATATGCTCTTCCACGTTGAGTCCTATGTCACATTCGTTGAAAATCAGCTTCAGGAAGCCAGGGAAACCACCCCTGATGCAGTAATGCTAATCGAGCAACTCCTCGACCTCCGTTCATGGGTACCCGATGGTTTTGGAACAGCCGATGCTGTCATCATCGCCGACGACCTCATGGAGATCATCGATCTCAAATTCGGGAAAGGAGTGCCTGTCAGTGCTACCAGCAACAAGCAGATGATGCTATATGCCTTAGGCGCTATCTACAAGTTTGGCATTGCCTACGATATTCATACCGTTCGCATGTCCATCTTTCAGCCCCGGCTCGACAATGTTTCCACTTTTGAAATGTCAGCCGATGCCCTTCAGCATTGGGCCGATACTTCCCTTGCACCACTTGCAAGGCTGGCTTTCGCAGGCGAAGGCGATTTCATCCCAGGTGATCATTGCCGCTTCTGCAAAGCAAGGGCGCAATGCAAGGCTTTCGCCGATCAGAACCTGGTCCTTGCAAAGCATGATTTTAAAGATCAAACCCTGCTTTCAGATAACCAGATCTCTTCCATCCTGCTGTTAGCTGATCAGTTCAAACGATGGCTTTCCGACCTCGAGGAATTTGCCCTCTCAGCTGCTGTCAGTTCTGGCAAACAATGGCCCGGCCTCAAACTGGTTGAAGGTCGCAGCATTCGCACCTGGACCAGCCAGGACGAAGTTGCCCGCACCCTAATAAATGCCGGCATTCCTGAAGCCATCATTTACGAACGCAAGCTTCTGGGCCTTACAGCCATGGAAAAGGCTCTTTCTAAAAAAACCTTCAACGACCTTCTTTCCGGCCTTATTATCAAACCCCAGGGCAAACCGGCACTGGTTCCCCTCAACGACAAACGCACCGAATTAAACTCCGCCTCTAAAGATTTTGCCTTATGATCTCACTACTTAAAAAGTTAACCTGCTGCCACCAGTGGCAAGAAATCCACCGGGAAATCTACACCAGTTTCCCCTTTAAAACCCGCATCCTTTATAAATGTACTTCCTGCGGGAAATTAGTGACAAAGGAAGTATAGCTCTTTATCAATCCACCCTAAAACCTAATCCCTAAATCCTTTCAAAAAATGAATGAAAATCAAGCTACCAAAGTCGTTACCGGAAAAGTCCGGTTCAGTTATCTGCATGTATGGGAACCCGCAGCTGTAGAAGAAGGCTCCCAGAAAAAATACAGTGTCTCTTTGATCATCCCCAAGAGTGATACCGACACTGTTGCCAGGATCAAGAACGCGATCCAGTCAGCCCTGGAGGCAGGCAAAGCTAAATTCGGAGGCAAAATCCCGGCAAGCCTAAAACTTCCTCTGCGCGACGGCGACATCGAACGTGCCGATGATGATGCCTATCTCAACTCATGGTTCCTCAATGCCAACAGCAGCAAACAGCCAGGCATCGTCGACCAGAATGTTCAGCCCATCCTAAGGCAGGATGAATTCTACTCAGGCTGCTATGGCCGTGCCAGTATTAATTTCTTTGCCTTCAATACCAATGGCAACAAAGGAATTGCCTGTGGTTTGAACAACATCCAGAAGCTCTCCGACGGTGAACTCCTGGGCGGGCGTACCACCGCTGAATTTGATTTCGCCAACGACTGCTCCGATATCCTCTGATCTTCCCCTTATGCCTAATCCTTTCACCCTAAGCCCTCTCGTCTCCAAGTCCCCTCTCTTTTATGGAGAGGGGATTTAGGGGAGAGGTTTTCTCCCTGTCGCCCCTCACCCATCGCCCCTCTGTCAATTCAATAATCTTCCTAACCCAACCTAAATGCCCCCCAAAAGACAACTCTCCATCGATATCGAAACCTTCAGTCCCGTCGACCTCACTTCTTCAGGAGTCTTCAAATACGCTGAGGACCCTGACTTCACCATTCTTCTGCTGGCATACGTCTATGATAACGTACCCGTTCGCATCATCGATCTTGCTTCCGGCGAAGCTTTGCCGGATGCCCTTTTAAACGACCTCAGCGATCCCTCCATCATCAAGACCGCCCACAATGCATCTTTCGAGATCGCCTGCCTCAACTCTTTTCTTATTACCAGGCTCGATCCTTCCCAATGGGAATGCACCATGGTCAGGGCTGCAGTATCCGGCTTGCCGCTATCCTTGGATGCTGCTTCTAAGGTCCTTAAAGTCGATCAGCAGAAAATGTCAGTCGGCCGTGCGCTTATCCGCTACTTCTCGATGCCTGTAAAACCGGTAAAATCCAACGGCTTCCGTTCACGGAACCTCCCGTTTCACGATCCTGAAAAATGGGAGTTGTTCAAAGAGTATTGCCGGCAGGATGTTGAAACGGAAAGGGCGGTTCGTTCGGCTATTTCCCACATTGTCATTCTTCCTGAGGAAAAACAGCTTTGGCTCCTCGACCAGGAAATAAACGCCCGGGGCATCCTGATCGACCACGAATTTGTCACAAATGCAATTCGCATCTTCGAAGACAGTCAGGCTCGTTTATTGGAGGAAGCTTCAGAACTTACCGGCCTTGCCAATCCAAACAGCCCTGCCCAGCTTAAAAACTGGCTCAACGATAATGACCAGGATATCACTTCATTGTCAAGATCCAACCTCGTTAATCTGCTCGGAGCATCCGAAACACCGAATGTCTCTCGTGCCATAGAACTTCGACTCGAAATGGCAAAGTCTTCTGTCAAAAAGTATGAAGCCATGCAAGCAGCAGTTTGTTCCGACGGCCGGATAAGAGGTTTACTTCAATTCTATGCAGCCAATCGCACAGGTCGTTGGGCTGGTCGCCTTGTGCAGGTTCAGAACCTTCCTCAAAATCATTTAAAAGATCTTGACCTTGCCCGTCAATTGGTTAAAAGCAATGATGGTGAACTTTTTGAACTTGCCTTCGGCAGCGTTTCCGATACGCTCTCACAGCTGATCCGCACCGCCTTTGTTGCCGGTGAAGGTAAGCATTTTATTGTCGCCGATTTCTCTGCCATCGAAGCGCGTGTCATTGCCTGGCTGGCAGGCGAACAGTGGCGCATGGAGGTATTTAAAGGTCATGGCAAAATCTACGAAGCATCGGCTTCACAGATGTTTAAGGTGCCGATAGAATCCGTCATAAAAGGCAGCGAACTTCGACAGAAAGGTAAAATTGCCGAACTCGCCTGCGGTTATCAGGGTGGCGTCAGGGCACTCAAATCAATGGGCGCATTGGAAATGGGTGTACCCGAAACTGAACTCCAGTCGATCATAAACCGCTGGCGTAAAGCTAATCCGAATATCGTTCAGTTATGGAATGATGTTAGTGAAAAAGCGCTGGAGGCTACCGAGTCACTTAACCTGATGCCTTTCCGCTTCGGCATGTCTTTCCTGCACAGTAAAGGCTCGCTCATCATTAACCTGCCTTCATCTCGACAGCTCTTTTTCCGCAATGCCAGGATCATTAAAAATGCTTCAGGCAATTCAGTGCTTGTGTATGACGGCATGAACCAGACCACTAAAACCTGGGAAACGGTCGAAACCTACGGCGGAAAGCTGGTCGAAAACATCGTCCAGGCCATTGCCCGCGACTGCCTTGCCGAATCCATGCTCAGTCTTGATGAAGCAGGTTATCGTATTGTCATGCATGTCCACGACGAAGTTGTCATCGAAACGGACGGAAGTAAAGGCTCTCTTGAAGATGTCATAGCAATCATGAGCCGACCGATTTCCTGGGCTAAGGGCCTTCCCCTAAAAGCCGATGGCTACGAAACATATTACTATAAAAAAGGCTAACTCATGCACTACTATCCAATCAATCTTCCCTGATACCTCAACCCCTCGTTCCCAAGTCCCTCTCAACAAGAACAGAAGTCCGCTTCCCTTCTCCTTATTTCAAGGAGAAGGTGCCCGAAGGGCGGATGAGGTTTGAGAGGGATTTAGGGAGAGGTCTCTTCACTTTTCACTCAACAATCAATACCCACGAACCTATGTCCCAACCCATAAACCTTCCCACCATCCACCAAGACGGTCCTCTCGAAATCGCTACAGGCCGCTCCCGTAAAGAACTCCAATGGAAGAACTCCAAAACAACCTGGTCGCAGCTCGTCCGGCGTTTCTCTCAAACACACCGCACAACTGAAACAATCTCCGATTATCTCAGTTCTGACAAATCCCGCCAGGACGAAATAAAGGATGTCGGAGGCTTCGTCGGCGGTTACATCAATACCGGCAGACGCAAAACCGAAAACATACTCCGCCGCTCCATGCTTACTCTGGATCTCGATTTTGCCAAACCCGGCTTCTGGGATCTTTATGCAATGGTTTACGACAATGCAGCAGTATTGTATTCCACGCACAAGCATCAGACTGAAAAACCCAGGCTTCGCTTGATCATTCCCCTCAGCCGTCCTGTTTCTGTCGATGAATATGCAGCTGTTTCCCGCCGTATTGCAGGTAACCTGGGCATTGATAATTTCGACGATACCACCTTCGAGGCTGCCCGTCTTATGTACTGGCCGTCAACTGCATCCGATGCAGAATTCATCTTCGAGTTTCAGGACGGTCCCTGGCTCGATCCTGATCAGGTGCTTGCCACCTACTCTAATTGGCGCGAAATAAGCGAATGGCCCTCAAGCTCTCGTGCTGTTGAGTTGGTCAGGCATGGTCTAAGCAAGCAGGGCGATCCGCTCAGTAAGCCTGGACTGATAGGAGCTTTCTGCCGCACCTATTCAGTTCACGAAGCCATCGAAACTTTCCTGCCTGAAATTTATAAGCCTTGTGATATCGAAAACAGGTTCACCTTTTCTGGTGGTTCCACCTCAGGCGGACTTGTCGTTTACGAAGATAAGTACGCATTCAGTCATCACGGCACCGATCCCGCCTCCGGCAAGCTCTGCAATGCCTTCGACCTGGTCCGCATCCACCTTTTCGGTGAAAAGGACAAAGATGTAAAAGAAAACACACCTTCAAACCGGCTGCCTTCTTTCCTCGAAATGGAGCAATTCGCTTCTTCAGATGCAAACACAAAAATTGCAATTGCTTCTGAAAGGATTCAATCAGTCAGTGACGATTTTGGCGAACCGTTGAATGAAGATACAGATAACTCCTGGCTTGGGGATCTGCATGTCGATCGCCGCGGAGTTCCGCTTCCTTCTATTGATAATGCCCTGCTCATCCTTCAGCACGATCCGGCACTCAAAGGGCTCTTCGCCTTGAACAAATTTGACATCCGCGAAATCGCAACGCGTGATATGCCTTGGCGCAAAATCACTCCTGGAGCTGACTTCCTCAAAGATTCCGACGACTCAGCTCTCCGCCATTATCTAGAGAAGCGGTACTCTTTCCGAAACCGCCAGGCTGTTCAGGACGCACTCGCCATCAATATAGAGCAGAATGCCTTTCACCCGGTAAAGGATTACCTCAGCAGTCTGTCATGGGACGGTAAACCCCGAGTCGATTCTTTGCTCATCGATTACATGGGCGCAGATAATAATGATTACACTCGTCAGGTCATTCGTAAGGTCATGGTAGCTGCTGTCAAACGCATTTTCCGCCCCGGTTCCAAATTCGATTATGTGCTCACTCTGGTAGGTCCTCAGGGAGCCGGTAAGAGTACTTTCGTGCAGAAAATCGGCATGTCCTGGTACTCTGATAGCTTTGGTACCATTCAGGGCAAAGAGGCATACGATAGCATCCAGGGTGTCTGGATCATGGAAATGGGCGAGCTGGCAGGTCTTCGCAAGGCAGAAATGGAAACAATCAAGCATTTCATCTCAAAATGCGACGACCGTTACCGTGTAGCCTATGCTAAACGTACAGAGTCCTTCCCTCGCCAGTGCATATTCATCGGCACTACCAACAACCGTGAATTTCTGAATGATCCCACCGGCAACCGCCGATTTTGGCCTGTTGATGTCGCCGTTAAAGATTCCGCCCTTAGCGTTTGGAATGATTTAACTCAAGCCGAAATCGACCAAATCTGGGCTGAAGCAGTCATGCTCTTCCGTTCAGGCGAATCCGTCTTCCTCGATAAGGAAATTGAGCAGCAAGCTATCGATGTACAGGAAGTCCACACAGATATTGACGAACGCACAATCTTAGTTCAGGACTACCTCGAAAAGCTTGTTCCGTTAAATTGGTATGATCTGTCTGTTTACGAGAAAAGATCCTTTCTTCAGGGCGAACCTGATCCGCTCATCTCTTCAGAATCGATGCGCCGCCACAAGATCTCTGTCATTGAAATATGGACAGAGCTCTTTGGCAAGCCGCAAACGGATATGGTTCGCTGGCAAGCCAAAGAGATTCATAACATCATGAGAAACATCCGGGGATGGGAACCAAAGCGCATAAGAACGAGAAATGATGGTATTCAGCGTGGTTACATAAGGTCATCGAATGTCATCAAACCCTAAAAAATGGTCAACGGTTGACAAATCGTAAAATTGAAAAGTTACCAAAATTGACAAAGTGAACTTTCAGAAAAATACGTTTTGTCAACCTTAAAACCACTAATTAATGAAGACTTTCAGCTCATAGTTTACAATGTTGACATTAAATTCTCTATAGAGATATATTATAATGATTAGGCATATATACATATACCCTATACCCCTAATCCAATTTATACGCATACACGCGTGCGCGACAATAACATTGTCACCATTCCTAAAACCAAACTACTAAAACCCAAGCTAACGTATGAATGAGAAACTCCTCGAACGTAAGCTCGTCGCCGCTGTAAAACAGAAAGGTGGTATTGCCATAAAGCTCACCAGTCCATCCTTTACCGGTCTTCCCGACCGCATGATCCTCATGCCCAAAAACAACATCTATTTCGCCGAAATCAAAACCACAGGAAAGAAACCCACCGAACGCCAGGTTTATGTCATGCGACAACTTCATAACCTCGGCTTCTTTGCCACAGTCATCGATAATCAGCAAAAACTGGATTCCTTTCTCGAATTGCTCTAATCAGGCTTAACTCTGAAACCCCAAATGAACGAATCCAACCTCCATACCTACCAGCTCCACATTATTGACCATATCCTGGCAAATCCTTCCGCCGGCATCTTCGTCGAAATGGGCCTCGGCAAAACCATTGCTACCCTCACTGCCGTTTCCCGCCTCATGTTCGATTCATTTGAGATTAGCAAAGTCCTTGTTATAGCTCCCAAATTCGTTGCCGAAAATGTATGGTCCACTGAAACCGATAAATGGGATCATACCCGTTTTCTCAGGTTATCATTGGTTACAGGTACTGAGAAGCAAAGGATAAATGCCCTAAATGCTACAGCAGATATTTACATTATCAACCGCGAAAATGTAGCATGGCTAGTCGGGCATTATCGATCACATTTCCCTTTCAAGATGATCGTCATAGATGAACTGTCCTCCTTTAAATCTCCAAAAGCACAGCGCTTCAAAGCCCTTCGTCATGTCCTTCCACGCATCGAACGCATCGTCGGTCTTACCGGCACCCCGGCACCTAACGGTCTCATCGACCTTTGGAGTCAGCTCTACCTTCTCGATCAGGGAAAAAGCCTTGGAAAACGCCTGACACAATTCCGAGAAAAGTATTTCATTCCCGGCAGGCGCAACGGTCCAATCATATATGAATATAAGCTAAAGCCCGGTGCAGATAAAGAAATACACCAGGCAATATCCGGCATCTGCATCAGCATGAAATCAGCCGACTATCTTGATTTGCCAGGCCGTCTCGATCATTATATCAAAGTCAGGTTAGATAAAGACACAATGAAAAAATACATGGATTTTGAAGCTACACTAATGCTTGAACTAATGCAAGGTCAGGAGATCACAGCCGTCAACGCCGCTGTTCTCTCCGGCAAGCTCCGCCAGTTTGCAAACGGTGCCATATATGACGAAAGCCATAATTACATAGAACTTCACACTGCTAAACTTGAAGCCCTCAAAGAACTCGTCGAACAGTCCAATGGCAATCCTGTCCTCATCTTCTACGAATTCCGTCACGATCTCATCCGCATCATGCAACACCTGAAAGAATACCAGCCAAAGTCCTTAAGCCGTTCCCCCTCTCTTTCCTTCAAAGAGAGGGGGTCAGGGGGTGAGTTTTTTGACCTTCCAACTTCTATTCAAACAATTAAAGAGTGGAATAATGGCAATATTCCAGTCTTACTCGCCCATCCCGCCTCCGCCGCCCATGGTCTCAATCTACAGTTCGGTGGCAACACTATAATCTGGTTCGGTGCAGATTGGAGCCTCGAACTCTATCAACAAGCCAACGCTCGTCTTCATCGACAGGGCCAGTCAAAACCTGTCAATGTTTATCATTTAATTACCGAAAAAACTATTGACGAAGACGTCATTCGCTCTCTCGCCTCAAAATCTGCTGGGCAGGAATCACTTATGATGTCAATTAAAGCTAGGTTGCCAGGATATTAATCTACACTAAACTCTAACCATAAAGCACTTATTTTATCCGAAAAACTATCCTATATTTGTTCATACCAAAGCCCCAAACCTCCGATTAAATATAAAGCATTCCATATCAATGAACTTCTTCCAAAACTCCGTCCTCAATAAACACCTCAAAGCCCAGGACTCCCAGGCAATAAAAGCTGCTTATTCAAAGTTCTCTGCTTATTTTCATAATCCTGTAGTCCAGCAAAATATTAGGGAGGCAAAAGAAGAACAATTTCAGGAAGGGTTTTTAAGGGAGTTGTTTGTTGCTATTCTTGGATATACCCTGAATCCTTCACCGAACTTTAACCTTACCACCGAATACAAAAATGTAAAGGATAGTAAAAAAGCCGATGGCGCAATAATTATCAATGGGGTTGTTAAAGCCGTTATTGAACTTAAAGGAACCGAGACCACCGATTTAAACCGCATCGAAACCCAGGCTTTCGGGTATAAGAACAACCAGCCTGAATGTGTGTATGTGATCACATCCAATTTCGAGAAGCTGCGTTTTTATATCGATAACGCCATTGAGAATATTGAGTTCAACCTGTTTACCCTTACCGAAAAAGAGTTTGAACTGCTGTGGCTTTGCCTGGCATTTGTAAATATTGAGAAAAACCTTGCCAAACGGATAAAAGACGAATCGGTAAGCCAGGAAGATGTTATAACCAAAAGCCTGTATAACGATTATTCGCTTTTCAAAAGGGAACTGCATCAGAACCTGGTTGCGCTCAATCCGGATCATGATCCGTTGACGCTCTTTAAAAAATCGCAAAAGCTGCTGGACCGCTTCCTGTTCCTTTTTTTTGCCGAGGACAGGCAACTGCTTCCGCCTAATTCAGTCCGACTTATATTGGACGATTGGCGGGATTTGCAGGATAAGGATGTAGATATAGCGCTGTATGCCAGGTTTAAAAAGTATTTCGAATACCTAAATACCGGCTTTAAAGGAAAACGCTACGATGTTTTTGCCTACAACGGCGGTTTATTTAAAACAGATGAACTGCTTGATGGGTTAAAAATAGATGATGAATTGCTTTACAGGCATACCTTAAAGCTTTCGGATTATGATTTTGTCAGCGAAGTGGATGTGAATATTTTAGGCCATATTTTTGAAAACTCCCTCAACGAACTGGACGAAATAAAAGCACAGCTCGAGGGCCAGCAAGTGGATAAAACCAAAAGCAAACGCAAAAAGGACGGCGTTTTCTACACTCCAAAATACATTACAAAATACATTGTTGATAATACCGTTGGCAAACTTTGCATGGAGAAAAAGGCAGAACTGGAACTGATCGATGAAGAGTATACCACCGACCGCAAACGCACAATTAAAACCAAGCAACCTTTATTCGAAAAACTTAACACCTACCGCAACTGGCTTTTGCAACTTACCATCTGCGACCCGGCCTGCGGTTCCGGCGCATTCCTGAACCAGGCTCTTGATTTTCTGATCAACGAACATCGTTATATTGATGAATTACAGGCCAAGCTTTTTGGCGATGCCATGGTACTGAGTGATTTCGAAAAGAACATCCTCGAAAATAACCTCTTTGGTGTTGATATCAACGAGGAAAGTGTAGAAATAGCCAAACTCTCCTTATGGTTGCGCACTGCCCAGCCTAACCGCAAACTGAACGATTTAAATAACAATATCAAGTGTGGCAACTCGCTGATTGATGATCCGGCTGTAGCAGGCGATAAAGCGTTTAACTGGCAACAGGAGTTTCCTTCTGTATTTGCAAAAGGTGGTTTTGATGTGGTGATTGGGAATCCGCCGTATGTGCAGTCCCATTCAATAAGTGAAATTGAAAAGAA
>Ga0315271_10002870_pt1 | contig 10851 bp, 10 predicted proteins | sample C3_top_MG_FD_204664 | JGI IMG/M metagenome (GOLD analysis project Ga0315271, IMG submission 204664) | Sediment microbial communities from Yellowstone Lake, YNP, Wyoming, USA - C3_top | ecosystem: Environmental > Aquatic > Freshwater > Lake > Sediment | place: USA: Wyoming | collected 2017-08-01
CAGCAGCAGGCCATCCTTGGCGATGCGGTGTGCGAGCGCGCGGTGGCGCGCCGGGTAAATCCGGTCCAGCCCGGTGCCGACCACGGCAATCGTGCTGCCCCGGCCGCCCAGTGCGCCTTCGTGCGCGGCGCCGTCGATCCCCAACGCCATGCCCGAGACGATGGTCACGCCGGCCTGGCTCAGGTACTGCGCGAATTCGCGCGCGTTGTCGACGCCTTGTGGACTCGGGTTGCGGCTACCCACGATCGCCAGCGCCGGCGCGCCGAGCAAGTCGAGCCGGCCCTGGGCGTAAAGCAACAGCGGTGGGTCGGCGATTTCGAGCAGCAGCGTCGGGTAGCTTGCACCGCCAAGCGTCAGCACATGGTGTGCCGGATCCGCGTCGAGCCAGGCGACGGTGATGGCGAGCTGTTCGGCGTGGCGCTCGGGCAGGGCGGCCAAGGCGCTGGTCAGCGGCAGGCCGATCAGCTCACGCAGCGTCGCAGGCCGGGTACTGAATACTGCTTCGGGTGAGCCGCAGGCGGCGAGCAGGCGGCGGGCAGTCTCGCGGCCGATGCCCGGCGCGCGCAGCAAGCGCAGCCAGGCAGACAGGTCGTCAGGCCGGGCCACCGCACCGCGCGCGACGGGTCCGGCGGCAAGCCCGGATCAGGGCTGCGTGAACCGGTCGCCGGCCGTCACCGGTTGGTGCGCCTGCAGCACCAGGCCGTAGGACACGCGGTCGAAGACGCGGAATACGAACAACAGGCCGTGACGCTCGTCGGGCAATTTGATCGTGGCCGGCTTGTCGACAGTGCGGTCGGTGACCTCGGAGCCATCGTGCAGCAGTGCCAGCACGTGGCCACGGTCGACGCCGTCGCGCGCACCTCGGTTGATCGAGACGACCTGGCTCTGCCCCGCAAGCAAGCCCTGGCCGTAGACCGAAATGACCTGTCCGACGATCGGCATGGCCGGTGCATGAGGCGCATAGTTGCTCAGGTCGCGTGGCGGCACTGCTGCGAGGCGATCACCCACGCCAACCTCTTCCTTGACGCTGATCAGCTCAAATGTGGCCGGCACGGCCAGCGAAGACTTGCCGTCGGCGGTAGCCGTGGTGCCGCCCGCACGGGTGTACTCGGCGGTGCCGACGAAGAACGCCTCGTAGCCGAGAATCTCCTTCGTCGTTGGATCGAGAAGCGGCGTGGCGCGGCGAAACACGCGCCAGTCGCGCAGGCCGCCCAACTCGCCAAGCACATAGGCCTGGTCGCCGCGGCCCATCATCACGCGGCCTTCGGGCGCCGCCACCACGCGCGGCGCGCGCTCGAGTTCGTTGGCGTTGAAGACCACGGCCTCGTTGAGGAACGGTGCAATCAGGTGCATCGGCACGGCCGGCACTCCGCCCCCGCCGACGGCCTCGCTGCGCACGCGCGGGCTGAGCTTGACGGTGCCGTCGGGGCCGCCCTGCGCCACGCTCAGTCGGGCGGTCCCGCTGGTCTTCTCGAGCACCAGCACCTGTCCCGGGTAGATCAGGTGCGGATTGCGGATCTGTTCGAGGTTCAGACCCCACAGTTCGGGCCAACGCCAGGGGCTTTTCAGGAACAGGCTGGAAATGTCCCACAGCGTGTCGCCACGCTTGACGGTGTGCGAGTCGGGCGCGTTGGCAGCCAGTTCGGAAAGCGGCACCCCGGACTGCGCGACCTGCTGCGCCGTGTTGCGCTGCTGCGGCGTGATCGGGAAGGTGGCCGCGTTGGCGCCGGCCATGACCAGCAGCAGGGTGCTGGCGACGGCAGTGGAGGCAAGGCGGCTGGCGTGGCTTCGGATCATGAACAGAGTCTCCCCGGGCCGCTGCCGGCGCCGGCAGCGATGAGAAAATAGCGCCGTTGTCAGGTCATCGAGCGGCGCGCCGGCAGGCTTCTGGCAAGCCGGCGAAAATGCTCATTCAGTTTGGCAGATTCTGCCTCTAAACCCTTGATGTCGCAATGAAAGTACCTCGCGCAATCGCTGGCCGTGGCGCCTTTCACGAACCCCGCGGTTGTGCACTGCGCAGGTTTGGACCGAGCCCGCCAGCGTGTGCATCTTTTCACGAACCATGAGCCTGTTGCCCATCCTTCGCTACCCCGATCCGCGACTGCAAAAGGTGGCCAAGCCGGTCGCTGCCGTCGATGCGCGCATTCGCACTCTGGTCGACGACATGCTGGCCACTATGTACGAAGCCGATGGCGTCGGGCTGGCCGCGACGCAGGTCGATGTGCACGAGTGCGTGCTGGTGATCGACACCTCGGACACCCGCGACCGGCCCCGCGTGCTGATCAACCCGGTGTTGATCGCGCAAAGCGAGGAGATGGTCTTCGCCGATGAAGGTTGCCTGTCGGTGCCTGCGGTCTATGACAAGGTGCCGCGCCACGCGCGCGTCACCGTGCGGGCGCTGGGCCGCGACGGCGAGCCTTTCGAATTCGAGGCCGAGGGCCTGGAGTCGACGTGCGTGCAGCATGAGATGGACCATCTGCTCGGAAAGGTGTTTGTCGAGTATCTGAGCCCGTTGAAACGCGACCGTATCAAGACCAAGATGCTGAAGAAGGTGCGCGAAGAAGCGCTGCGCGAGTGATGAGCGTACCGGGCCGCGCCAAGGGTGCGCAGCTGACCGGCTTGCGCGTCGCGTTTGCCGGCACACCGGCGTTCGCCGCCGCAGCACTGGCTGCCATTCAGACAGCCGGTTGCGCGGTGCCGCTGGTGCTTACACAACCCGACCGTCCGGCGGGCCGAGGCCTGAAGCTGCAGGCCTCGCCGGCCAAGCAGTTCGCGCTCGAGCATGGGCTGGCCATCGCGCAGCCGCGGGGGCTCAAGCTCGATGGCCAATTTGCCGCCGATGCGCAGGCCGCGCGGGCGGCAATGCAAGCGGCACGGCCCGACGTGCTGGTCGTCGCTGCCTATGGCCTGATCCTGCCGCCCTGGTTACTCGAACTGCCGCGCCTGGGCTGCCTGAACATCCACGCCTCGCTGCTGCCGCGGTGGCGCGGCGCCGCGCCGATCCAGCGAGCCATTCAGGCCGGGGATGCTCGGACGGGCGTCACCATTATGCAGATGGATGCCGGGCTGGACACCGGAGACATGCTGCTGGTGGGCCACGAGCCGATCCATGGCGACGACAGCGCAGGCAGCCTGCAAGTGCGCTTGGCGGCACTCGGTGCGCGGCTCGTGGTGCACGCCATCGCGGACGCCGCGCGCGGCGCACTGGTGCGCTCGCCACAGGCGGCCAGTGAGGTGACGTATGCCCACAAGCTGGCAAAGAACGAGGCGGCGATCGAATGGGCACGGCCCGCGGTCGAGATCGAGCGCCGCCTGCGTGCCTTCGACCCGCAACCCGGTTGCCACTTCGAGCACGGCGGCCAGACGGTCAAACTCTGGCGCGCGCGAGTGAGCCCCGGCTTCGGGGCAGCGCCCGGTACGTTCGAGCAGGGGCCGAAAACGCTGCGCGTGGCGTGTGGCGACGGCCACGCCCTGGACCTCCTTGAGTTGCAGCGTCGTGGCGGGCGCCGCCAGCCGGTGGCAGCGTTCCTCGCGGCGCACTGAATCGATGCCCCGCTGGCCCGTCCCGCTCGCGCGGTTCCAGCCTGTGGTGCATGGACCGCCGGGGTGGTCGCGCGCAGCCGAAAACCTGCCCTGACCGGCCTCACGCCGACGGCGGGGGGGCAAGGCGACGCACTCGATCACCCAGGCATGCAGTCTGTCGCATTGCCAGCGACAAGGGCGCTGCCAGGCGGCATCGTGGTGCCCTCTTCGACGATGGAAGTTCGCACCATGACCCGTCCTGCAATGTTCTTGCGCCGCCAGGCTTTCGCATGGATGACCGCCGCTGCCCTGGCACCGGCGGCGGCCGCCACCACCGGCAGCGGCAACGTGGTCACCGAGACCCGGGCGGTGAGCGGTTATCAGTCCATCGCGCTGCGTGGCGCCATCGATGTGGTCGTGCGCCAGGGCAGCCGCGAAGGCGTTCAGGTGCGCGCAGACGACAACGTCGCGCCATTGGTGCAAACCGTGGTCGAGGGCAGCGGGGACGCGCGCACGCTGCGCATCCAGTTCAAGGCCGGCGAATCGGTGCGCACAAGAACGCCGGTGGTGGTCACGGTCGACGTGGTCAAGCTGAGCGCGGTGGCGAGTTCGGGCTCGGGCGACATCCGCATCGAAGCCTTGAACACGCCCGCACTGACACTCAGCATTTCGGGTTCGTCCGACGCCAAGCTGGAGCAACTCGACACCGAGCAGTTGAGCATCAGCATCGCCGGCAGCGGCGACGTGCAGGCCCGCGGCCGCGCGGCCAGGTTCGAGATCTCGATTGCCGGTAGTGGGGATGTGAATGCCCGCGAGCTGGCGGCCGGCGACGCCAATGTTTCGATCGCCGGCAGTGGCGACGCCAGTCTCACGGTGCAAAAGACCATCAGCGTGGCGATCGCCGGCTCGGGTGACGTCGAATACGGTGGCGGGGCGACGCTGGCCAAGCGCAGCATTGCCGGCAGCGGCACGGTGCGCCAGCGCCAGCCGTGACGAGACAAACCCCCGCGGCGGATTCAAGCAAGCCGATACGCCGCCATCACGACGCCATCGTCCCTGCGAGAACGCGGCCAATGAATCTGGCGCTGACAGCGACGCCGTCGCTGGCGCTGCTGCTGTCGCTGACGGTCTTTGCCGGCAACGCGCAATTGGCGGGCGCTGCACCCGAGGTCGTGCTGAGGCAGAGCGATTTGATCACGACATGGAGGGGCCCGCGGCTGCCGGTGGTGCTGGTGGCCACTGCGTATTGACTTCTGGCGCCGCGCCATCCTGGGCACCATCGTCAACGCCAGCGTGGTGTTGCTGATGCTCAAGCCCGGCCTGGGCTGGTGACTTCTAGAATGTCGCTATGCAAGTCCTGCGCTTCACCGATCTCATCGCCCAGGGCCGCGTTGCCGGCCAGCGGGTCTTCATCCGCGCTGACCTCAACGTGCCACAGGACGCGGCCAGCAACATCACCGAGGACACGCGCATCCGGGCCTCGGTGCCGTGCGTCCGCCTGGCGCTCGATGCCGGCGCGGCGGTGATGGTCACCTCGCATCTGGGTCGGCCGACCGAGGGCGCCTTCAAGGCCGAGGACTCGCTGGCGCCGGTGGCCATGCGCCTGAGCGAGTTGTTGGGCCGCGAAGTGCCGCTGCGTTCGAACTGGCTCGACGGCGTCGACGTCAAGCCGGGCCAGGTCGTGCTGCTCGAGAACTGCCGCGTCAACCGGGGCGAGAAGAAGAACGACGAGGCGCTGGCCCGCAAGATGGCCGCCCTGTGCGACATCTTCGTGCACGACGCCTTCGGCACCGCGCACCGGGCCGAGGCGAGCACCTACGGCATCGCCCAGTTCGCCAAGATCGCCTGTGCCGGCCCGCTGCTGGCCGCCGAGATCGACGCCATCAGCAAAGCGCTGGCCCAGCCCAGGCGCCCGCTGCTGGCCATCGTCGCCGGCTCCAAGGTCAGCACCAAGCTGACCATCCTGCAAAGCCTGGCGGCCAAGGTCGACGGGCTGATCGTCGGTGGCGGCATTGCGAACACCTTCCTTCTTGCGGCCGGGCTGCCGATCGGCAAGAGCCTGGCCGAGCCCGACCTGGTCGACCAGGCCAAGGCCGTCATCGCCGCGATGGCCGCACGAGGCGCCGCGGTGCCGATTCCGACCGACGTGGTCACCGCCAAGGCCTTCGCCGCCGACGCAGCGGCAACGGTGAAAGCCGCCGCCGACGTGGCCGCCGACGACCTGATCCTCGACATCGGCCCGAAGACCGCCGCCCGCCTGGCCGATCAATTGAAGGCCGCAGGCACCATCGTCTGGAATGGTCCGCTCGGCGTGTTCGAGTTCGACGCCTTCGCCAAGGGCACCGAGACCATCGCCCGTGCGATCGCTGCGAGCGATGCTTTTTCGATTGCCGGCGGTGGCGACACGCTGGCGGCGATCGCCAAGTACGGCATCGAAAAGGACATCGGATACATCTCGACCGGGGGCGGTGCCTTTCTCGAGGTGCTCGAAGGCAAGACGCTGCCGGCGTTCGAAATTCTGCGGCGCCGCGCGGCCGGTTGACGACCCCGGCGCGCGCATTCCGCGCTACGCTGCGGCTAGGCCCTGTACAGGCCACAGGAGACTGGCGCCATGGAACCCACCAAGACCGACAACGCCTCGCTATCGCCCGCCGAACAGGCCCTGCGCGAGGCCGCCTACGAGTACCACCGCGCGCCCACGCGCGGCAAGATCTCAATCACCCCGACCAAGCCGTTGGCCAACCAGCGTGACCTGTCGCTGGCCTACTCGCCTGGCGTGGCCTACCCCTGCCTGGCGATCCAGGCTGATCCGGGCAAGGCGGCAGAGTTCACTTCGCGAGCCAACCTGGTCGGCGTGGTGACCAATGGCACCGCCGTGCTCGGCCTGGGCGACATCGGCCCGCTCGCCGCCAAGCCGGTGATGGAGGGCAAGGGCTGCCTGTTCAAGAAGTTCGCCGGCATCGACGTCTTCGATCTCGAACTGGCCGAAAAGGACCCCGACAAGTTGATCGAAGTCATCGCCGCGCTCGAGCCCACGCTGGGGGGCATCAACCTCGAGGACATCAAGGCGCCCGAGTGCTTCTACATCGAGCGCAAGTTGAAGGAGCGGCTGAAGATTCCGGTCTTCCACGACGACCAGCATGGCACCGCGATCATCTCGGGTGCGGCGCTGCTCAATGGGCTGGAACTCGTCGGCAAGGACATCGGCGCGATCAAGCTGGTGTCCTCGGGTGCCGGCGCCGCGGCCATCGCCTGCCTGGACATCATGGTCGGGCTGGGCGTGAGGCGCGAGAACATCTTCGTCGTCGATTCGCGCGGCGTCATCCAGCACGACCGCGACGACGCCAGAAGCGGCAAGCTCGACGAGAGCAAGCAGCGCTACTGCCAGAAGACTGCCGCACGCACACTGGCCGACGTGATGGTCGGCTGCGATTTCTTCCTCGGCTGCTCGGCCGCCGGCGTCTTGACGCAGGCCATGGTCACGAGCATGGCCAGCCAGCCGATCATCCTTGCACTGGCCAACCCCGAACCTGAGATCCGCCCCGAACTTGCGCGCCAGGCGCGGCCCGATTGCATCATCGCCACCGGGCGCTCGGACTACCCGAACCAGGTCAACAACGTTCTGTGTTTCCCCTACATCTTCCGCGGCGCACTCGACTGCGGCGCTACCCGCATCACCGAAGCCATGAAGCTGGCCTGCGTGCGCGAAATCGCGGCGCTAGCCAAGGCCGAGACCAGTGACGAAGTGGCCGCCGCCTATGCCGGTCAGGAACTCAGCTTCGGCCCCGACTACATCATCCCCAAGCCCTTCGACTCGCGGTTGATCCTGCGCATTGCGCCGGCGGTGGCCGAGGCGGCGGCCGCCAGCGGTGTGGCTACACGGCCGATCGCCGACCTCGAGGCCTACCGCCAGTCGCTGTCGCGCTTCGTCTACCAGACTGGCATGGTCATGCGCCCGGTGTTCGCCGCGGCCAAGGCCTCGGTGGCCAAGGGAGCAGGACGCGTGGTCTATGCCGAAGGCGAAGACGAGCGCGTGCTGCGAGCGGTGCAGGTGGTGGTTGACGAAGGCCTGGCCAGCCCGATCCTGGTCGGGCGCCCGGCAGTGATGCTGGCGCGTGTCGAGCGCGCCGGACTGCGCCTGAAGCTGGGTACCGACATCGAGTTCGTCAACCCCGAGGACGACCCGCGTTACCGCGCCTGTTGCGAGGACTACCAGCACCTAATGGGCCGCGAAGGCGTGACGCCGAGCATGGCCAAGGCGGCATTGCGGCGCTCCAACACGCTGATCTCGGCCATGCTGCTGCGCCGTGGCGACGCCGATGCCATGCTGTGCGGGCTGGTCGGGCGTTTCGAGGTCCACCTCGAACATGTGCGCGACGCGATCGGCCTGCGTGCCGGCGCGGCCAACTTCGCGACCATGAACGCCCTTTTGCTCGGCGACCGCACGTTGTTCCTGGCCGACACCTTCGTCAACGACGAACCCAATGCCGAGCAACTGGCAGAGATCGCGGCGCTTGCCGTGGATGAATTGCGTCGCTTCGGCGTGTCGCCGCGTGTGGCCTTCGTCTCGCATTCGATGTTTGGCTCATCGTCGCGACCGTCGGCCAAACGCATGCGCCGAGCCGCCGAGCTGTTCAAGGCTCTGCGCCCGGGCCTGCCTTGCGACGGTGAAATGCACGGCGACGCCGCGCTCTCGGAAGACATCCGGCGCAGCTTCCTGCCTGGCAGTACGTTGACCGGCGAAGCCAACCTGTTGTTGTTGCCCAACCTCGACGCGGCCAACATCCTTTTCAATGTGCTCAAGGTCACCAGCGGCCACGGCGTTACGGTCGGTCCGGTGCTGCTCGGTGCGGCGCGGCCGGTGCATATCCTGACGCCGTCGTCGACTGTGCGACGCGTCATCAACATGACCGCACTGGCGGTGGCCGACGCGGTGGCCGGCCGATAGACGCGCTCAGCGCGCGACGCTAGGTCTGGCCTGCGCGGCGGCGTCCCAGGCGGGGCCGTCGAACCAGGCCTCGCCGCGCAGTGCGGCGCGCAGCATCGATAGCGCGTCGACGCCCCAGAAAAGGCGGTCGTCGAGCTCGAAGGTCGGCACCCCGAATACACCGCGGGCGACGGCCTCATCGGTGGCGGCGCGCAATTGCTCCTTGACCTCAGGCGACGCCGGGTCGCGTGCCGGCGCCAGGCTTTGCGCAAGCGCGGCGATGCGAGAAGGGGCGGCCGCATCGGCCCCGCCAACCCACACGTGCTGCATCAGCGCCTCGACGACGCGCCGGTTCGGGCCGCACGCCAGCGCCAGGCGCAGCAGCGGCAGCGGGTTGAACGGGTGCACCGCGGGCGTGTCGAGCGCGATGCTGTGCTGGTGCGCCAGCCAAGCGACATGGCGAAAGGTCCAGGCGCGCTTGGGCTCGATCTCGGCCGGCCCCTTCTGGCCCCAATGCGCGAGCAGGCCGGCGAACAACACGGGCTGGTACTCGACGGCATAACTGCAACCCTCGAGCACCTGCGGCAAGCGCTCGAAGGCGAGGTAGGCGAACGGCGAGACCGGATCGAACCAGAAGGTGATGGTTTTCATCGTGCCGGCACCGTAGCCGCAATGCAGCGCAGCATCAAGTCTTCGTCGGCATCGATGGCCAGGCTCAGCACATCGGCGGCGTCTGCAGCGGCAAAACCCAGCCGTTCGAGCAGCCGCCGCGAGCGCGCGTTGGCACGCTTGAACACCGCCCACAGCGTATGCACGCCGTAGCGTGCGGCCAGTTCACCGAGCATCGCTGTAACCGCTTCGCTGGCCAGGCCTTGGCCCCAGTGCGCACTGGCCAGCACGTAGGCCACGAAAGCCTGGCCGTCGGCCTTCACCGTGGCCTGTACGTAGCCGATCAAATCGCCGCTGCGTTGGCGCAGGACCCAGTTCAGCCACTGTTCGTGGCCATCGCCCGAGCGCCTTGTCTCCAGCTTCGCGTAGCGCTCGCACAGCCCCTCGAGCGACGCAGGAGGAGCATTCTCGTAGCGGTAGATCGCCGGGTCGCCGAGCACCTCGAACATTGCCTGGGCGTGGGCCGCGGTTTGCGGCTCGAGCAGCAGCCGCGGCGTTTCGAGCGAGTTCATCATGTCGGGTCGGGCTCGTCGTTGAGCGCCCTCAGGCGCTCGGGCGTACCGACGTCGGCCCAGCGCCCGCTCCAGGCCTGCGCGCCCAGGCGCCCTGCCGCGAGCGCAGCGTCCAGCCTTGGCCGCAGCGCAAGGCGGGTGCCGGGCGCGATGCCCGCGAACAGCTCGGCGCGAAACAGGCCGACGCTGGCATAGGTGCGAAGCGGCTCGCGAGTGGTGGCCAGGCCGGTCTGGGCATCGAGGCCGAAGTCGCCCAGTGGGTGATGCGGGGCATTCGGGACCAGCCACAGGTGTGCCGACTCGGTACTCGTCGCAAAGCGTGCGGCCTCAGTGGCGGCAAAGGCGAAGCCGGGAAGGAATACATCGCCCGAAACGACCCAGAATGTGTCGCTGTCCCGCGTTGCAAGGCACGGCAGGGCTTTAGCGATGCCGCCGGAGATGTCGAGGGCCCCGCCATGGTCACGGCCTTCGTGCGAGTAGCGGATCGACAGGCCCCAGCGCGAGCCATCGCCGAGCGCGGCGGGGAACTGCGCTTCGAGCCAGGCGGTGTTGATCACCACCCGAGTCACGCCGGCGCGGGCCAGGGCCTCGAGGTGCCATTCGATCAGCGCTTTGCCGTTCACGCGCAACAACGGTTTCGGGCACTGGTCGGTGAGCGGGCGCATGCGCTCGCCGCGGCCTGCAGCGAGGATCAAGGCGGGCGGCTGTACCAAGGGCATCGGCGCGCAGTGTAGGCGCGCACCGGGCAGCTACCCCAGGCCCACGGGAGCCGGCGCGCGGTTGACGATGCGCGAGAACAGCGGCCGGTACAGGTCCTCAGGCTCGTGCCCAGTCAAGGGATCGCGATTTGCCGCGAATGCGGCGTCGATGATGGCCCAGTCGGCCGCGTCGAGAACATGCTGCGCGGCGGGCAGGATGTGACTCTCTTCGAGCGCCATGTGCTGCAGATAGAAATCGACATAACCCCGCACCGCATGCTCGAACGCGTCGCGGCGCGGCGCACCGAGCACCTCGAAGGCCAGCAAGGCGTGTTCGAGCTCACGAATCGCACGCTCGCCATGTTCGTGGTCGCGCTCAAGCTGGGCCAGCGTAGCCGCTAGCTCCGGGCAACGTGCGCGCAGGCGCGGGAACAGCAACTCGTCTTCCTTGCGGTGGTGCACGCGCTCGGGGAACTCGTCGACATAAAACAGCATCGCGCGCAGCAGTCCGAAGTCAGGCAAC
>Ga0315271_10002871_pt1 | contig 10851 bp, 5 predicted proteins | sample C3_top_MG_FD_204664 | JGI IMG/M metagenome (GOLD analysis project Ga0315271, IMG submission 204664) | Sediment microbial communities from Yellowstone Lake, YNP, Wyoming, USA - C3_top | ecosystem: Environmental > Aquatic > Freshwater > Lake > Sediment | place: USA: Wyoming | collected 2017-08-01
CGGTGGCGACGTCGGTGAGCTGAGCGGTGACCCGCAGGCGGCTGCCCGCGGTTCGCACGCTGCCCTCGAGGACGTGGCTGACCGACAGGGCCCGGGCGATCGCGGTCAGATCGGAGTTGTCCTGTCGTGCCCGGAAGGTGGAGGTGCGGGACGCGACCCGAAGCCCTTCGATCCCCATGAGCGCGTTCATGACCTCTTCGGCCATGCCCTCGCAGAGGTACTCCTGGTCCTTGCCTGCGCTCAGATCGGAGAAGGGGAGGACTGCGATCGCGACCGCGGACGTCGCGCGGTCCTTCGGCATCGAGTCGGCCGGATCTTCGTTACCGGCGCTCCCCGCGCCCAGCGTGAGCCCGGCCTTCCGCCAGCCGGCGACCAGCCGCTCCACGTGTTCGGGCTCCCACCACATCGAGGCGACGGTGTGTGCGGTGGCCCCGAAATCCGGCCGCACCCTGAGCAGATCCCGCGCGGCCCTCTTCGCCGCTTCACCGCGTCCGAGCTGTCCGTAGGCCGCGGCCAGCGCCGCGTGGGCGAACCAGTGCTGCGGCATGTTGACCTTGAGAGCGAAACTCAAGGCCGAGGCGTCGTCGCCCTGACGGTAAGCGTTGTAGAAGTCGGCATGCCAATACCAGCCGGGGTGATGGGGATTGAGCTGCTTGGCCCTTTCGGCCAGGCTCAGTCCGCGCTCCGAATCGCCCGCATACGTCAGCAGTTCGCCAAGAAAGGCGATGGCGAGACCGTCCATGGGGTTCAGGGCCACCGCCCTCTCCGCGGCAATCCGGAAGCCCTCGAACTCCTTGTAGAAGAAGAGGGCCTGCGCCACACCGCAATGGCCCAGGTGATTGGACGGAGACAGTTCCACCGCTCGCCGCGCGGCGAAGAGGCCACGCTTGAGGCCGTCGGGATCCGGGTCGAAACCATGCGCGTAGGCCTGGATGCACAGGAAGGCCAGCATGGCCCACGCATCGCTATAGGCGGGCGCCGTCTGCACGGCCCGTTCGAGTCCGGAGCGCGCCTCCATGAGCGCTTCGGCGGTGCCCCGTGCCGGGTAGGAGAAGCCGCGCAGCACGGCCTCGTAGGGACTCAACTGCTCGGGAGGGCGAGCGCCCACCGCTTCGCTCATGATGCGGGGCAGAACGCCCTGCATATCGGCCACGGTCGAGACGATCCTCGGGACGAGCTCGTCCTGCAGGGCGAAGAGTTCCTCCGGAGCGAACTTCCGGTTGTAGGTGTCGGCCCACAGGTGCGCGCCGGAGTGGACATCGACGAGCTGGACCGCGATGCGCAGGGTCGGGCCGGCCTGCCGGAGGCTTCCTTCCATCACGTATCGCGCGCCGACCTGCGGGCCAGCGGCACGCACTTCTCCGTGGGCTATCACCCTGAGGTACGAGAAGCGGGAGAGGCCGGTGACGATCTCCTCCGACAATCCTTCGGTGAAGGTCCTGAGGTCCGGGTCCGCGCCGCTGTACCTGAACGGAAGGACCGCGACCCGGAAGCCGAGGTCGGCGCTAGACGGTCCCGGGCCGATGCTCGAGCGGGTGCGGACGGAATCGTGTGGAGCGCTCGCGGACGGGGGTCTGGCCGTGTCGCGCAGTTCGTTGCCGATGTCGCGCGCGGTCTGGATGCGATGACGCGGGTCCTTTTCGAGGCAGCGCTTGATGACGCGGGAGAGGTCCGCGGGAAGATCGGCGCGCGCATCGGTAACCGGCGGTACGGTGTCGCGGAGGATCGATGCGAAGAGGTCTGCGCCCGACTGACCGTGAAAGGGCCGATTCCCGGTGCTGATCTCGTAGAGGACCACGCCCATCGAGAAGATATCGGTCCGATGATCGAGCGGCCGGCCCTGGACCTGTTCGGGCGACATGTAGGGCCGCGTGCCCATGACCACCCCCGCGCTCGTCTTCATCGCGGTCGAGAGCTCGGAGTTCTCGCCCGCCGCCTCGGGGCCCTGGAACTTCGCGAGACCGAAGTCGAGAACCTTCACGCCGCCGTCATCCGTCACCATGATGTTCGCGGGCTTGAGGTCGCGATGGACGATGCCCTTGTCGTGCGCCGCGGCGAGAGCGCCCGACAGGGCGCTGGCGATATCGAGGATCCGCTGGACTTCGAGGCCGCCTTCCGGGATGAGCTGATCGAGCGATCGGCCCTGGACGAGCTCCATGGTGAGGAAATGGAGGCCGTCGGCTTCTTCGACGGAATAGATGGTGACGATGTTGGGATGATTGAGGGCCGCGACCGCGCGGGCCTCGCGCTTGAAGCGCTCGGTCATCTCGGGGTTTCTCGCCATTTCGGCGGGCAGGATCTTCAGCGCGACGTCGCGCCCGAGCTTCGTGTCGGTGGCGCGATACACCTGTCCCATCCCGCCCGCGCCGATGGCGGCGGTGATCCGGTAGTGGGCGAGGGTCCGCCCGATCAAGGCGTGCGAAGTCCGAGCCTGTTCACGGCAGTAGGCGACATGGAGAATCGGGAATCCTAGTCGAGAACCTGGCTGCCGCGCGGCGCCCTTGAGACGTCCCTCAGGGCCTTGTCGACTTCTCGGCCAGGAAGATGTCGCCCGTCCACCGGATGTGCCCGACGATCAGCGAAGAACCGTCGCGAGCCCACGTGATCCCGCGCAGAAAGACGTCGGCCGGAAGATCGATGAGCTTTCGGTACGGGACGGGTTTGTCCGGCTCGACGATCCAGATGGATCCAGGGGCTCCGCCGGGGAGTGCGACGACGGCGAGGCGCTTCCCGTCTGCCGACCACGCCACGAAGCCATTGCCGACCCGCGGTGCGTTCGGCCCGTCGAGGGAGCGAAGGCCTGCGGGCTGGCCGTCCGCTCTGATGACCTGCACGTAGGCACCAAGGACGCCGCCGCGCGGCTCGATGAACGCGATCAGATCTTCCCGGGGCGACCAGGCGGGCGCCACCGCTGCGGCCGGGGTCTTCAATCGGGTCGTGCGGCCGTCGGCCACCGTCATGGTCTCGAGTACCGGCGCGTCGCCGACCGGTATCGCATAGACGAGCTTTCGTCCATCGGGAGACCAGCTGATCGTGTCGACGACGTCCGCAGGTGCTATGAAGCGCGGTGTGCCGCCATCGGCGCTCACCACCCAGATGCCGCGGCGTCCGCCCTGGTCCGACACGAAAGCGATCTGCTTTCCGTCCGGCGAATAGGCCGGCCTCTCGTGGAGCGCCATCCCGCTGGTAAGGGGCGTGGGCCCAGCCCGACGATCGGGAGCGGACCACAGCGACCGGTTCCCCGAGCGGGACGAACTCCACGCCAGGCGGCTTCCATCCGGGGACCACACCGGATCGAAGTCGCCGGAATACCCCCCGGTCCACGGCTCCAGCGTGGCCGTCCGATCGAACCGAACCTGCACGCTTTCGAGGGACTGACGCACCTCGATCACAGTGCCCACGAGCCGCGTGCCGTCAGCGGAGAGGCTCGGCTCGCTGTACTCGCCCACTCCTGTGGTGAGCCGATAGTCACGGCCGGTCGCAAGGTCGCGTCTCCACACGCTCATTTCGACGCTGTCGGGGTTGGCCGCGTAGAAAAGGCTGCGTCCGTCCGGGCTCAGGATCGGGAAGCCGGCTCGCCGGGTGGTCGAGATCACCGGCTCGATCGGGCCGCCTGCCGAGGCCACTCGCCAGATCTCGGTCGGCTCGATATTGAAGTTCTGAGGTCCGTGGTTGAAATAGATGAACCGCCCGTCGGGCGACCAGCGGACCCAGTGAATGTGTCGCGCCCCCTGGCGTTTCGCTATCTCCCTTTCGTTCTGGCCGTCCGCATCGGCCACGATCAAGGCGTCGCCCAGCGAGGCGCCGCTCTTCACGTAGGCGATGCGGCCTCCGTCGGGCGACCAGCGGAGGCCCGCGCTGCCAAGCGGGAGGGCCCGGCGTGGAACGCCGCCGAGGGGAGCAGGGATCACCCAGACCGAACCGGTCTGGGCGGGATCCTGCGCCTGAAACGCGATCTGCGTCCCGTCTGGGGACACCTCGAGGCCGTTGATGTAGTCGACGGCCTGAATGGCCAGGCCGGCGTTTGCGGTGAGGTTCACCGGATCGCCGCCGGTCAGGAACTTGACCCACACGTCGGTTGGACCGCGGGCGTTGGAGAGGTAGGCCACCCACTTGCCGTCGGGAGAAATCGCCGGGCCGAACTCGTGCGCCGCAGTTGAGACCAGCCGGACCATTCGGTCGAAAGCCGGCGGAGGCTCCTGGCTTGATCGATGCCCGCCGAGCCAGCCCATCCATAGAACGGAAAGCGCGGCAACCGCGGTCAGCAGTGAGCGAAGCGCTCGCCTCGGACGCACCGATGGGACGAGATCGCGCTCGGTGGTCGAGTCGGTCTCGAGCACGGCGTCGTCGATGTGGCGGAGGCGCTGCTTGACATCCTTCTCCAGGCACCGGCGCAGGGTTCTTCGCAGCGAAGAGGGTGCGCCGGGCGGAAGGGCGGTCCAGTCCGGATCGTGCTCGAGGATCTTGGAGAAGATCTCCGGGGACGTGCTTCCCGAGAATGCGCGCCGGCCCGTCAGCATCTCGTACAGGATGCAGCCGAACGCCCAGATATCCGAACGCTGGTCGAGGGCCTTTCCGCGCGTCTGTTCCGGGCTCATGTAGGCCGGCGTGCCGTGAACGATGCCCACCTCGGTCAGGGGCGCTGCCTGCGTGGTCGCGGCCGACAGGGCGTCCCCGGCGAGGGCAGGGGACGAGTCCGCCTCGTAGGCCTTGGCCAGGCCGAAGTCCAGGATCTTGACCTTGCCGTCCGGGGTCAGCTTTATGTTGGCGGGCTTCAGGTCGCGGTGAATGATTCCCTTGTCATGAGCCTCTCCGATGCCGAGGGCTACCTGCCGGGCGATCGCCACCGCTTCGCGAAGCGGGATCGGGCCGCGCCGCAGTCGGGCCGCGAGATCCTCGCCTTCCGCCAGCTCCAGTACGAGGGCCAGAAGGTCATCCGACTCCTCGAGCCCGTAGATCGCGGCGATGTTGGGGTGATTGAGGGTCGCGAGGACCTGCGCCTCGCGACGAAAGCGGGCGACGCGCTCGACATCCTGCGCGAAAGCCGCAGGGAGGACCTTGATCGCGACATCGCGACTCAGCTTTCCGTCGCGCGCACGGAACACTTCGCCCATCCCACCCGCGCCGATGGCGCCGGTGATCTCGTAGGGTCCGATGCGCGTGCCGCCCGAAAGGGTCATGAATCCCGCCAGTCTAGTGGCTCCCGAACCGGGGATGGGCAGCCGCCGTCATTGCGAGGCCCCAGTCCGTTTGTACCGGGCCGAAGCAACCCCCGCCCCCCACTACCGTCCCTGCAGTTTCGCGGCGGCGGCCTCGTCAAGGAAGACGTGGGCGCGCGGGTGGCTCTGGAGAAACGAGGCGGGACAGGAGGACGTGCTCGGACCCTTCACCATGGCGCGGACTGCGTCGGCCTTCGCAGCTCCGAAGGCAAGCAGCAGGACGCGCCTCGAGCCGAGGATCGTGCGCAGGCCCACCGTAACGCCCTGCCGCGGCGCGTAATCGCCCCCGAACCACGCGCGGTTGGCTTCGATCGAGATGGGGTCGAGATCGAGGAGACGGGCGACGCTGTCGATCACGCTACCCGGCTCGTTGAAGCCGAGGTGGCCGTTCTTCCCGAGGCCGAGCACGATGGCATCGAGACCGCCCGCGGCTTCGATGCGACGTTCATGTTCGATGACCGTGCCCTCCGCGTCGCGCTCTTCCGAGGACAGACCGTGGAAGTGATCAGGCGGGATTCGCCACGCCTCGGCCACGGTACGGCGCAGGAGGTTCGTGCACGTGCGCGGGTCGGTGTTGGGCACGCCCACGTATTCATCGAGCACGTCGATGTGGAGCCCGGACGCGTCGATGTCGCGGCGGGCCATCTCCTCATAAAGAGGAAGGGGCGTGTTGCCTCCGGCGACCATCAGCCGCCATACGCCCTCCTCGCGGATCCAGCCGATCAGAAGATTCGCGGCATCGCGTATGGCTTCTTTGGCGTCGTGGCGGATCTCGACGTGCACGATCAGGTCACCTCCCGCCCCTTCATTGACGGCTCCGGAGGCGGCCCGTAGGATAGCCGGACCTCATGACGGCGACACGGCTCCTGTGGACGTTCGCGTTTGCCGTGGCCTTCGGTTGCGGCCGGAGTGAGACGCCGTCCAAAGCGCTCTCGCCCGTGGCTCCGGCCGCCGGTCTCACCATCTACGCGGCGCAGGGCGGGGAAGTGACCGACCCCGTCGTCGACGCGTATCGCGAGAAGAACCCGGACCTCTCCATCCAGATCATCCGCGGCGGCATGGGCGAGATGCTCAGTCGCATCCGGGCGGAGCGCGAGAAGCCGATCGGCGACCTATTGTGGGGCGGTTCACCCGAGATGTATGCGATCAACGACGAGCTGTTCGCGAAGGCGGAACTGCCCGACTCGGAACACTTCAAGCTCAACGATCCGACCGGCAAGTGGCATCCCTATTCCACCAACGTTATCTACCTGGTGGTGAACACGACCCGCGTGACCCGGGTGCCCCGGAGTTACCGCGAGATCGTCGCTCCGGAGTTCCGCGCGCAGGGCCCGATCAGTTTTTCGAATCCCGTGGTCTCCGGCACCGCGTACACGATCCTTACTTCGCTTGTGACCGTCGCGGGGTGGGACTACGTGGACTCGATGCTCACGAACGTCTGGCTCACCGACAGCTCCGATTCGATGTTCAAGTGGGTGAAGGACGGCGAGACCGCGGCGGGCTTCCTTTTCGAGGCCTCGTTGCGCGACTACGTGGCCTCGGGCGCGCCGCTTCAGCCCGTGCTTGCCGAAGAAGGACTGATCACCCAGTCCGACGGCGCCGGCCTGATCGCGGGCGGGCCGCATCCGGAAAATGCGCTCGCGTTCCTCACCTTCATGGCCAGCCGCGAAGCTCACGAGATCGTGCGCACGAAGGTGGGCCGAAGGTCGGCGCGCGATGATGTGGCGCCTGCGAAGGGATTGCTCGATCTCACCGGCCAGAAGCTGATCCGCGCCGATCCCCTGTGGGTGGGTCGCGATCGGGCGAAGATCCTGGCCCGGTTCGACGCGGCAAGGGAGCGGTTGTGACGGTCGGTCAGCGCCTGCGTCGGGACCCATGGCTGCTCGTTGCCCTCTTCCTGGGCGTAGTGCTGGTCCTGCTGGTCGTGGTGCCGCAGCTCTGGATCGTGCGATCCAGCCTTCTCGCGCGGGACGGCGCGAGCCTCACGCTGGAGAACTTCTTCCGCTACCTCACCGCGGCCCGCTATCGAACCGCGCTCGTGAACAGCGTCCTGCTCGCGATCGTCACCACGATCCTCGCCATGCTCGTGGCGGCCCCGCTGGCCTTCTTCCATGCGCGTTACCGGCTGCCCGGCCGCGATCTCGTCCTGACCCTCGCGACCCTCGCCACCGCGTCGCCGCCGTTCCTCGGCGCGTACGCGTGGATCATGCTGCTCGGCTACAACGGGCTGCTGAGTCCAGCCCTGCGCGGCGTCGGACTGCCCTGGCACAGCATCGTGGGCTTCCACGGTGTGGTGTGGGTGGGCATGTGGGGCGCGGTGGGACTCGTGTTCCTCTTCGCGCACGATGCCTTCGCGAGTCTCGACCAGGATCTCGAGGAAGCGGCGGAGAGCGTGGGGGCCCGAAGATGGCGCGCTCATCTCGATATCGCGCTGCCCCTGGCCATGCCGGGCCTGCTTACCGCGGCGTATCTCGTGCTGACCGGGGTCCTCGCCGACTTCGGCACGCCGCGGATCATCGGCGGTCCCGTGAGCGTGCTGCCGGTGTTGCTGTACCACGAGTTCCTGAGCGAGGGCGGCGTCAACCCGGGCATGGCGTCCGCGGGAAGCCTGATCAGCGTGGGCCTCGCCACCGCGGTGCTGCTCCTGCAGCGTCTGGTCCTGGCCGGCCGGAGCTACGTGATGTCGGGGACGCGGCGAGTGGCGCAGCGGACGCTGCCGCGCTGGGCCACCATGACGGTGACCCTCGCCACCGCGTTCTTCTTCGTGCTCGTCTTCGTGCCGCATCTCGTGATCGCGTTCTCGTCCTTCCTGAGCTGGCGCGCCGACATCCCCGGCCTGCCCTTCACGCTCGACAACTACCGGATGCTCGCGCTGCGCTCGTCGAAGCCGGTGCTGGTGAGTTACGCCCTCTCGGCGATTTCAACCCTCGTGGCCGTGGTGGCGGGAACGCTCCTCGCGTATGTCGCGGTGCGCCGCTCGTATCGCGTGTTGTCGCCATCGCTGCAGGCGCTGACCATGATCCCGTATCTGATCCCGGGTACCGTTCTCGCCATCGGCCTGATCGTGGTCTTCAATCGCGAGCCGATGCGGCTGACCGGAACCTGGATGATCCTCGCGCTCGCGTACTTCATCCGGAAGGTGCCGTATGCGACGAAGTCCGCGGAAGCCTCGCTGTATCAGGTCCACGAGAACCTCGAGGAGGCGGCACTTTCCGTGGGTGCGACTCCCGCGCAGGCGCTTCGCGACGTGACCGCCCGGCTGATCCTGCCCGGGCTGGTGTCCGGCGCGACGCTCACGTTCCTGATGACGCTCACCGAGCTGTCGTCGACGCTCATGCTGTATGGCGCGGCCACCACGACCATGAGCATCGTCATCTATCAGGCGGCGATGGGGATGGGCGGCCAGTTCGGCCTCGCCGCGAGCACCGCGGTGGCGATGATGGTATCGGTCTACGTGCCGCTCTACCTGGTCAGGAAGCGGTTTCCGTCTTCGGGGGTGGCCGCATGAGTCGAGGTCCGGTGGCGGTGCAGGTCGAGGGCATCTGCAAGAGGTTCGGCCGCGAGCAGGCACTCGCGGACGTTTCACTCACCTTCACACCGGGCGGCTTCAACACGCTCCTAGGTCCCTCGGGCTGCGGAAAGACCACGCTCCTGCGCAGCATCGCGGGCTTCGTGACTCCCGAGTCGGGCCGGATCCTGATCGGCGGGGAAGAGGTGACGCGCCAGCCGCCGTGGACGCGATCCATCGGTTTCGTCTTTCAGAGCTACGCCCTCTGGCCGCACATGAGCGTCTTCGACAACGTGGCCTACGGCCTGCGTCTGCGGAAGGTGGAAGGCCGGGAGCTCGAGCGCCGCGTGCGCGCGCTGCTCGAAGTCGTGGGCCTGAGTTCGCTTCACGAACGCGCCCCGGGCGCGCTCTCCGGGGGGCAGCAGCAGCGAGTGGCGCTGGCCCGCGCCCTGGTGCTCGAGCCGAGTGTTCTGCTCCTCGATGAGCCCCTCGCGAATCTCGATGCGCGGCTGCGCGTGGAGATGCGTCAGGAGATCCGCCGGCTTCAGCGGGAGTTGAAGATCACCACGATCTTCGTGACTCACGATCAGGAGGAGGCGCTGGAGTTGTCCGATACGGTCGCCGTCATGAGCCGCGGCCGGGTCGCGCAGGTGGGCGCGCCTGAAGACGTCTTCGCGCATCCGGCCTCGCCCGAGGTGGCAGCGCTTCTCGGCGGGGCGAGTTTCGTGGAGGGCGTGGTTTCGGAAGAAGGCGACCTCATCGTCGATGGCGCTCGACTGGCGCTGGGCCTGTCGCCCACTCTCGCGGGGAAGAAGGTTCGCGTCGCGCTCACCGCGAAGCGCATGGCCGTCGTGGCAGACTGAGGGAGAGATGAAGCTTCTCGAAGCGAGCGAAGGGCTCACCCGCGCGGACCGCAAGTCGTATCGACCGCACACCTTCATCGTGCCGCCGGAGACCGCGGCCCTGCATATCGAATTCCGATACGACCGCGGCGGCGAGGACCCGCACAGCCTGATGACGCTTCAGCTCTTCGACCCGCGCGGCTTCCGGGGCGCGGCGCATCGCTTCGCCCCGCGGCAGGTGATCGAGATCGGGGCGGCGCGCGCGACCGCCGGCTTCGTCCCTGGCCCTATTCAAGCAGGGGAGTGGAAGATCGAGGTGGATGTTCACTCGGTCATCGCGCGGCCCGACGGACAGCCGAACGTTTACACGGTGGGCGTCGAGTCCGCGGCGGGAGTCGATGATGCGATCACGGTCGCCTCACCTGACCGGGCCCCGGATCCGCCCCCGTCGAGCGGACGTCGATGGATGCGCGGCGAGCTGCACCTCCACAGTGAACATTCCGACGGCCGCTGGACCACCGGCGAGATGGCGGCTCTCGCGCGTCACCGTCGTCTCGACTTCATGTTCCTCACCGATCACAACACCACCACCGGCGTCGACGTGTTGCGCTCGCAGGTGGGCGATGCGATCAGCGTCCTGCCGGGCATCGAGCTGACCACGTACGCGGGTCACGCGCTCGCCCTCGGCGCCGACAAGTGGGTCGACTGGCGCACCGGGCACAAGGGCCGCACCTCGAACGACATGGCCGGGAGCGTGCGAGAAGTCGGCAGCTTCATGGTGATCGCCCATCCCGACGCGCCGCCCGACGATGTGTGCACGGGGTGTCAGTGGACGCACCACGATTTCGATCCCGCCCTTGCCGATGCGGTCGAGGTGTGGGGCGGGCTGTGGAACGGCCCCGAGGAGCGCAACCAGGGCTGCCTCGACCTTTGGCGTAACTGGCTGAACCGCGGTCGCCGCCTGACCGCGACCGGCGCCACCGACGCGCATCGCCCCGAGGACTGGGAAGGTCCGGTGCCGATTACGTACGTGCAGGCGGACGATGCGAGCCTGCCCTCGGTGCTCGAAGCCCTGCGCGCGGGGCGGACGTACGTGAGCAGCGGACCCTCGCTGGAGATCAAGGCGATCGATGAGCGAGGTCAAACCGCGAGCGTGGGCGAGGGGGTGAAGCGCACGCGTGCGAGAGAGATTCAGGCGTCATGCGCCGACACGCCCGAGGCGGAGCTGCGGCTCATCGGCAACCACGGCACCATCGCCACGGCGCGTGCCAATGCCATAGGC
>Ga0315271_10002872_pt1 | contig 10851 bp, 8 predicted proteins | sample C3_top_MG_FD_204664 | JGI IMG/M metagenome (GOLD analysis project Ga0315271, IMG submission 204664) | Sediment microbial communities from Yellowstone Lake, YNP, Wyoming, USA - C3_top | ecosystem: Environmental > Aquatic > Freshwater > Lake > Sediment | place: USA: Wyoming | collected 2017-08-01
TTTTTGACGTTGGTCCGGTTTTCTGAGCACTGATAACTAGAGTTTCGGTGCCTCGCCAACGGCTCGGTCAGTAGGATTAACCACTATCAGGTTGCTCTTGCCAAGGTTAGACATGTTCAGCTGGGAGAAGCAGACATCATTCAAGGTAAGATGCCTCGCGAGTCTCTCGCTAATATTGATCGCCCCCTCCATTTTACGGCTCACGGCCTTCGACCCATAGCCAACGCTGACCCCAGACGACACTCCAAATATCTTACCCGCCATGGTCTCCCCCGCCTTTACGTTACTTGCGTCCAGCGCGTCTGAATCCTTGGCCTTTATGTCGCTGATGATGAAAGCCATATCCATTATTTTTTTCTCAATCTCGCCTTCGAATCTCCTAAATGTCGCTGGATCATCAATCCCGTCGATCGTGATATTGATATTGGCATCCTGAATCAGGTTCGACGTTTGCTGTTCCCGGGAACCCGGGGCGCTTGCGAACCAGTAGTTGGTCTTGGTCTCCAGTTTCGACGCCATCGCCTTGTAGACGTTGTCCCATTCTCCCTCTATCTTGATCATATTATCGAGGCCATAACCCGTATATTCAAAGGTGAGAGCCAGATTGATCGGAAAATCGGGCACGGCGATTTTCTTTCCATCCTTAGTCTCTCCCGCAAGAACTGTGTAAAGAATGTCAGTCGCTGATTGTGACAGCGGCAGCGAGTTAAAGATGACGTCGTCCGTGAGCGGAGCAGCAATTGGGCCAATAACTGTCATCGAATTGGGGTTCTGAGGATCTACCACTGTTAAGGTAAAGGTGGCCGCATCGAGCGGCATCCGGCTAATCTTAGGATTCGTTACTCCGCACCCCTGCCGCCCCCACGAGTGGCGGTCGAGAGGGTGCATTTTCCCGCGGGAATCGACAGCCCGCGCAGGGAGTGGTTCCTGGCGGGCACGGCACCTGGCCCCGCGATTGAAAGCGTACCGGCGCGCGCAAGGCTCGCGCGAATCGCGAGCCCGGTCGACGGCATGGTGATCGCGGTCGACCCTGACATACCCGAGGATAGTCAGCGCGTGCCGATCATCGTGGATGGCGGGACAGGGAAATTAGTTGTGCAACTCAACGACGCGGTCATCGGCCGCGCCGGGGAGCCTATACTCTGGACGCCGCGGCGCGGTCGGCATCGGTTCTCGCTCCACGACGACAGCGGGCGCGAGCTGGATCAGGTGGTCGTGACGGTTCGTTAGCGGAGGCGTTGTGCTGATCATTCAGGTCCATCAAGCTCAGCGCGCGGGGCTCGCTCGCTGCGTTTCGCTCGTTCTACTTTACTTGATGGCCGCCGGCTGTGTGCCGATGCACTATCCGGACAATCCGGCAGTGGCCGGACAGGTGACCGATGCTCGTGGCGGCAAGCCTGTCAGCGGAGCCGTCATCAAGCTGACGCGGTCGCCCGACGACCGCACGCTCACCACGACAACATCGAATGCGAGCGGAGGCTTTGCTATCGCCGCAAAAAGACATCTCGGTCTCTTGGCGCTTGGCGGCGACATCTTCCTCCCGCGACTGAACGTCACTGCCAGCGCTTCGGGTTATCTGCCTGCGGCGGCAGCAGTCGACCCATGGCGCGCATGGACCGGAACGCTGGCGCTGGAGCCGGCACCAGCTGTCCCCTGAAGGCGCTGATTGCGTCAATCAACGCAAAGGGTATCGTCAATTCTTCCGTTGACGACTTCCGTCCTGCATCCGCAGGGATCGTCGTCGACCTGGCATTTACCTGCCACCGTCCCACGTTCGAGCGGGATACGAGGGCCCGCATATAGGCAGCGACCCTGGCACTGAGCGTTGTCAGTACAGTCACGGCCACCGTCCGCATACGGCACGATGCAAACAGGCATTTGCGACATGCAGACCTTACGAATCTTGCCACCGTGTGCGCGGCAATTCTCCTTATCTATCTTCGCGTAGGCATCTTGCTGGTTCTGCGCGGACCCGGAATCATGGAATGTCGCGCAACCGGCAACTGCGGCAGCAAGCCCCAAACCCAGGAAGATCCAGAGCGTTCGCATTCGAGGCCTGACGAATGTAAGGGACTTCCCCGTCCCGAGCCAGCACTGAGGTGCAAGGACAGGATTGCGAGATCCATCCATTTGAAAGGGGAAATCCATGCGCGTAGTTTCTACGGTTGGAATCGACTTGGCAACGAACACTTTCTCGGCGCACGGTGGTGATGCGAAGGGCACCGTCGCTGTGCGCCGCACCGTGACGCGCGCCGGCTGACAACCCACGATCACTATGCAATAGGGGACGAGCAGCTCGTACCTCAGGGAGCGGGGCTTGCGGGACACCGATCAACAAGCACTGACGTACATCCCAGTCAGGGCCTAAGCCAATTCACGCCTCCGCACTCCAACAGTTCGTGGTCGGCCCAGTTGTGCATCCCGGTGTTTAGGAGTCGTCCCGCAGCGTAACGACCTTGCTGATCAGCCACCACCGGCGTGTGCCCGGCCAGCACCTGCAGCATCCGCGCGCGCTCGATATTGCCGCCACTCAGAATGACCGCGACGTTGCGGCTGGCCATGCGTTGCCGTTCCTGCAGCAGCGCCGCCAGCGGTGCGGCGCCGGCGCCCTCGGCAATCTGATGGACATCGTCGAAGTAGCTGCGCATGGCGTCGGCAATTTCATCTTCGCTCACCTCCACGATGCGCGCCGCACCCTTGCAGATCGCTTCGATGGCGGCGGCGTTCGGTTCGCGGGTCGCGATGCCGTCGGCGAAGGTGAGCGCCGTGTCAGTGGCGATCGGCCGCCCGGCGGCAAAGGATCTGGAAGTTGCCGGTGCCTTGCTGGCCGAGACGCCGACAATCTCGGTCTTCAGCCCCAGCAGGTCGCGGACCAGGATCAACCCGCAGATTCCCGAGCCCATGCCAACGCTGACATACACGGTGTCGAGATCGGCGACGGCACGAAACAGTTCGAGCGCATAGGTGGCGACGCCCAGCACCAGATCCCGATGGAATGAGGGCACGAAGTGCAATCCGCGCTCCGCCGCCACCCGCTGCGCCTCGTGCCTGGCTACATCGAAGTCCCGGCCGAATTCGACCACCGTAGCACCAAAGGTGCTCATCGCGGAATTCTGGTCAGGTGAATTGCCCTGCGGTACATAGATGGTCGCGGCAACGCCGGCGCGCGCGGCGGCAAATGCAATCGACTGACCATGGTTGCCGCGCGTCGCCGAGATGATGCCTTGCACTTCCGGTTGCGCGCGCATCAGGCGATCGAGATAGACCAGGCCGCCGCGCACCTTGAAGGCGCCGGTCGGCGTCTGATTCTCATGCTTGACCCATACGGTGCAGCCGGCGCGGCGCCGGAGTTTCGGCCACGCGTACTGCGGCGTCGGCGGCACCGTGGCATGCACGAATTGCGCGACGCGCTCCAGTTCATCCAGATCGACCGACAGCAGCGACTCGGCCATGCAGCGTCGCTAACCGTTCGCCTGGCCGCTGGCGTGCCAGGCCTTCAAGGTCGCCGCTTCGCGCTCCGGTTCAATCAACAGGCGCTGCTTCGCGCGCCGCTCCGCCGGCAGCGACTGGAACCAGGCGAGCACATCGGCCACCGAGTGTCGCAGCGCGCGGATGCGCAACCCGGCCTTGATCGCCCGCGCGCTCGAGGTCAGGGAATTGGCAGCGGTATCGCCACGCAGCGGTGCCCAGGGTGGCAGGTCGGTCTGCGCCACGGTCCACTGGCGCAGCAGGAATTCTTCCGGCAGCCACGTCACCTGGGTACCGGCCCGCGGCGCCGCGCGCTGACAGGCGGCGATGAGATCGCCCATCGTGTAGGCACCGACCGGCGAGACGGCGTTGAAAATGCCGGTGGTGCGCGCCACGACCAGCTGCATCAGCCAGCTGGTGAGATCACGCACATCGATGATCTGGATCGGATCGCGCGGCGTCCCGGGGGCGAGCATTTCCCCGCCCTGTGCGGCGCGCACCGGCCAGTAGGTAAAGCGGTCGGTGGGATCGAGCGGCCCGACGATGTAACCCGGGCGTACCACGCACGCGCGCCCGTCGAAGGCATCGAGCGTATAGCGCTCACACAAGGCCTTCATCGGACCATAGCTGTCATCGGTCACGATTTCATCGTCGGGATCGGCAAGCACCGCGGTGGGCGAATTCTCGTCATTCGGCCTGCTGAAGCTGGCGTATGCCGAGATGCTCGAGACAAACAGGCAATAGCCGCTCAGCGGCGCGAGCAGTTGCGCCGACATCCTGACAAATTTCGGAATGTAGCCGGTGTCGTCCACCACGGCATCCCAGCGGCGCCCACGCAGCGCGTCGAGCTGGCCGAGGCGATCGCCGATCAGGGTTTCCACGCCGGGGACGCTGGCGCTGCGCTGGCCGCGATTGAAATGGGTGACCTTCCAGCCGCGGCGCAGCGCTGCGCGCGTCAGGTGTGGACCCAGAAAACCGGTGCCACCAAGGATGAGCAGCGATCTGGACGTAGCGGCGACAGTCTGGTCTGCGGCGACCAGGCTGGCCGCTGCCAGCGCAGCACCGGACTGAAGCAGCTTTCGGCGGGTGTACATGCCAGCCCAGAATACGGCAGGCGGCCCAGGAAAACACCTCCGGCTCAACGCAGTGCTCGCGCACCTCTGCAGCGTCAAGTAAAGTAACGCCATTGCGTCGAGCATAATCTGGGAGCTGTCATGCCGAGTGTAAATCCCGTGTTCAGATTCGTCGCCGTGCTCGCGTTGCTGGTCGCAGGTGCCAACCTGCACGCAGCCGTAACAGCGGCCACCGAGAAACCCAAATCCGAGTTCGGCGCGCTGAAATTCCGCGCCCTGGGTCCCGCGATCACCGGCCGCGTCGATCGGGTCGCGGGCGTGCCCGGCGACCCGCTCATTTATTATGCGGCCTTCGCTCAGGGCGGCGTCTGGAAGAGTGAAAACGCCGGTCGCGACTGGCAGCCAGTCTTTGACGATCAGCCCACCAACTCCATCGGTTCGATCGCGGTCGCGGCCTCGAACCCGAATGTGGTCTACGTGGGTAGCGGCGAGGCGAATTTTCGCGGCAACGTGGCCTTTGGCACTGGCATCTTCAAGTCCGTGGACGCCGGCAAGACCTGGACGCAGGTGTGGCAGACGCACGGGCAGATCGGCACGATGGCGATCGATCCGAAGAACGCCAGCATCGCCTTCGCTGCAGTATTCGGCTCGCCCTTTGGCCCGGGCAAGGATCGCGGTGTCTATCGCACTACTGACGGGGGCAAGAACTGGCAGCAGGTACTGTTCGTCGATGAGCACACCGGCGCCTCCGATGTGGCCTTCGACCCCAACAATCCCAATATTCTGTTCGCCGGCATGTGGCAGGCACAGCGCCGACCCTGGACCATGACCAGTGGCGGGCCGGGCAGCGGCCTGTATCGCTCGGCGGACGGTGGTGAGACCTGGCAGCGCCTGAAGGGAAAGGGGCTCCCTGATGGCGAATGGGGCAAGGTGGGTGTGCGTGTCGCGCCTTCCAATTCGCGTGTGGTGTACGCCATGATCGAGGCCAGGGACGGCGGTCTGTTCCGCTCCGACGATGGCGGTGAGAAATGGCAACACGTCAGCGCCGCGCGTGTGATCCGTCAGCGCGCCTGGTACTACACCTGCCTGGCAATTGATCCCACGGATGCCAACATCGTCTGGGTGCCGCAGGTCAATCTGGTCCGCAGCATCGATGGCGGCAAGAGCTGGCAGTCGATCGAGGGCCCGGCGCACGGCGATCACCATGATGTCTGGATCGATCCGATGAACCCCCGGCGCCTGTTGGCGGGCAACGATGGCGGCATGGCGCTGACGGTCGATGGCGGCATCACCTGGGCGGCGCCCGCGCTGCCGACGCCGCAGTTCTACAACATCGACGTCGATGATCGTGTGCCCTATCACGTCGGCGGCACCATTCAGGACTGGGGCACGGCGAGTGGTCCGGCCTACACGCTGCGCAGCGGTGAGGAGGGGAGCGGTGGCCCCAATATGGGTGATTTCTATGCGGTCGGAGGCGGCGAGGCTGGTGACTTCGTCTACGATCGCGGTGCGGCCGGGCATATCTATGCAGGCGAGTATTCCGGCATCCTCACGCACTATCAGGAAAATACCGGTGATTTCCGCGTTATCACCCGATTCCCGAGGAATTTCTCCGGCATACCGGCGCAGGATGCCAGGTATCGATTCCAGTGGACGGCGCCGATTGCAACCTCTCCTCACGACCCGAAGGTGCTGTATCACGGCGCCAACGTGCTGTTCCGTAGCACCGATCGCGGTGCGCATTGGGATGCGATCAGCCCCGATCTGACGCGCAACGACAAGTCAAAGCAGCAATGGACGGGCGGTCCGATCACCGGTGATATCACCGGTGTCGAATACTACGACACGCTCTTTTCGATTGCGGAATCACCGCTCACGCCGGGCGAGATCTGGGTCGGTACCGATGACGGCCTGGTGCAGTTGACCCGGGACAACGGCCAGACCTGGAAAAACGTCACGCCCGCGAAGCTACCCGAATGGGCTACGGTCGAGGCCATCGAGCCTTCACACCGCAACAGCGGCACCGCTTATGTTGTGGTCGATGCACGCCGGCTTGACGATGTACGACCCTGGCTGTTCCGCACCCGCGATTTCGGCAAGAGCTGGGAGCAACTCGGTCAGTCGCTGCCTCAGGATCAACACCTGTACGTAGTGCGGGAAGATCCCACCGACCCGAACCTGTTGTATATCGGCAGCGAGCGCGGCCTGTATTTCTCGCGCGACGCCGGCGCCAGTTTTCACGACCTGCGCAACAACCTGCCGGCGATCGGCGTTGCCGACATCGAAGTCAAGCACGATGACCTGGTCCTCGGGACGCGTCGCGGCATCTGGATACTGGACGATATCAGCGCGCTGCGCGCCTTTGCGCCAGAAATCCGCAATGAGGCCCTGCACCTGTTCACGCCGCGACCGGCCTATCGTTTTCGTCTCGATGCCCGCTGGGATTACAAGCGCGAAGGCGAGGTCGCCAACGCGCCGCGGGGCATGAGCATCACCTACTGGCTGAAGGATGAGATCAGGAACCAGCCCGGTGCGGCCCCACGCTCGCTGCAGCTCGAGATATTCGATGCGCAAGACCAACTGGTGCGTACGCTTAAGTCCAGCGTCAAGCCCAACCGCTACAGCACCGACGATGCTGATCAGCCGGAGAAGAAAGCCAAGCCGGAACTCACTACCGACGCCGGCATCAACCGCGTGCAATGGGATCTGCGCCATGAAGGCTCGAAGCGCCTGCAGCAGGCCAAGGTCGATTCAGGAAATCCGGACGATGGCCCGATGGTAGTGCCCGGGCAATACACACTCAGGCTGACGCTCGATGGCAAGACTTTTGCCAGCAGCGCTGTGGTGCTGGCCGATCCGCGCAGTCCCGTATCGGCCGAACAACTGCTACAGAACGTCGCGTATTCGTTACAGGCGCGCACTGCACTCGACCGGCTGGTTGACGACATCGATGAGGTGCGGGCGATCCGTGCGCAGACGGCAGACGTCCAGGCTCGAACCGCCAGGCACCCCGGAGCCAGGGAGTTGCAGGACACCGCCGCTGCCGTTATCAAGCGCTGCGACGATCTGGAGCTGCGCATGCACAATCCGCACGCCGAGGTGGTCTATGACGTGCTGGCCGGACGCGAAGGCGGCGTCAAGCTGTATTCGCAGATCGCGCCCTTGTTCAGTGATATGCAGAATTCCGACTACGCGCCGACGCAGGGCCAAGCGGAGCAGCTGGCGGACAACCTGGCGGAACTCAAGCAGCTCGAAGCACAATTGGGCGCGCTGCGCAGCGAAGATCTGGCGCGGCTGGAAGCGCAGGCCAAGGCCCTGGGCCTGGCGCGTGTGATCCTGCCGGAAAAAAACTGAGCCGCCACGCGTGCAACCGATGCGCCGACTGAGGGGCCTGTGCACCGCGTCGCTGCTGCTGGCGCTGGTCGCCACGGCGGCAGCACAGGATGCCAACATCGCGCAACCGATCGCGCAGCTCGAGCAGCTGCTCGCCGCCGAACCGCTGGTGATCACTGAGGCGCAGATCAGCCGGCCCAAGGCCAGGGGCGACATCACCCTGCGGGCCGAAGTCTCCTTCGGCGGGGCACCGCCGCTGCGCGTCAAGCTACGCAAGGCTGAACCCGGCGCGGACACCTTCAACAATGTTCCGCGCTACGACCTCGCAGCGTACGAACTGCAGAAGCTGTTCCTCGAGCCTGCCGAGTACGTCGTGCCGCCCACGGCGCTGCGGATGGTGCCGCTGGCGGACTTCGCGAAATATTCGCCTGGCGTCGCGAGCACGTTTTCCGCCGCCAACCAGGTGCTGGCGGTGGTGCAGTACTGGCTGAACGACATCCTGGTACTCAAGGACGTCTACAGTCCCGTGCGCTTTGCCGCCGACCCGGTCTACGCGCGCCACATCGGCCAGCTGAACGTACTCACCTACCTCATCGGCCATCGCGACTCGAACGCCGGCAATTTCCTGATCGGCAAACAGGAGCTCGGCGCGCGCGTGTTCTCTATCGATCACGGTGTCGCCTTCGCGTCGGACGACAGTGATCGCGGTGAGCTGTGGAAGGATCTGCGCGTGAAGCGTCTCCCCGCTGACGCCATCGAACGGCTGCGCACAGTCACGCCGCAGCTGCTGGCGGATCGACTGGGCGTGCTCGCGCAATGGCAGCTCGAGGGCGGCCGCTACGTTCCCGTGGCGATCGGCAGGAACCTGGCGGACAACCGTGGCGTGCGCCGCGCAGGCGAGGCACTGCAGATGGGCCTGAACAAGTCGGAGATTCTCGCAGTGCATCGGCTGTTGACGAAGCTGCTCGAGCGCGTCGATCGCGGCGAGATCAGCGTCGTGCCCGCGCCAGCCCCCTGAGCACCAGATCGATGTCCGCCTCACACTGCTCGCGACTCGGATTCATGCTGAGGGTGTTGATCGCCGCCATCGCCTGCAGCAGCCCGCGCGCGACGCTGGCACAATCCGCGCCGCTGCAGTGGAACGGAATCGAGCACGTGGTGGCTTTCGCGGACGTGCACGGCGCCTACACCGAATTGCTCGGATTGTTACGCGAGACTGGCATCCTCGACGCGCAGAACCGCTGGGCAGCCGGGCACACGCAGGTCGTGAGCCTGGGCGACCTGCTCGACCGCGGCGCCGATTCGCGCCAGGTCATGGACCTGCTGATGCGCCTGCAGGGTGAAGCCCAGGCGGCGGGCGGGCAACTGCATGTCCTGCTGGGCAACCACGAGGCGATGAACATCCTCGGTGATCTGCGCTACGTCGTTGCCGGCGAATACGCCTCCTATGGTGACCTGGAATCGCCGGCCGAGCGCGCACAACGGCGCCAGGCGTGGGAGGCGGCACATGGTGCAGGATCTGGCGCAGCCTTCGATCTGAAGTTTCCGCCCGGGTATTTCGGACAGCGCGCCGCGCTTTCGCCCAAGGGCAAATACGGCCAGTGGCTGCTGACGCTGCCGGTAGCGATCATGCTCAACGACACGCTGTTCATGCACGCCGGACCCTCGAATATCCTGCGGGGCATGAACCTGCAGGAACTGAACCTGCGCTACCGCACGGCACTCACCGACTATCTCGGGCTTGCCGCGCAGCTCGAGCAGGCGAAACTGTTGCAGAAAGGTGATGAGTACTACGCTCAACCGCAGCTCGCCAAGGATCGCCTGGCGGCCGCTGCGGCCGCGAACGGCGGCAGGCAAGATGCGGCCTTGACCGACACGACCCTGCGCTTCGAGATAGCTGCCAACAGCGCCCTGCTCTCGCAGGACGGTCCCAACTGGTACCGCGGGGCCGCCTTGTGCAAGGAGGCGTCTGAAGCCGACGTGCTGCTGCCGCTGTTGCAACAGTTCGGCGCCGCCAGGCTGGTTGTCGGTCATACGACCACCCGCGATTCCCGCGCGGCCACGCGTTTCGACGGCCGCGTCGTCAAGCTCGACGCCGGCATGAACCGGGCGGTGTACAAAGGCCGGGCCGCGGCACTCCTGCTTGAGCCGACCGGGCCCAGTGTCCGCTATGCAGGACAAGCCGACGCCACGCCGCTGCAACCCGAAGGCCTGTTCGTCGCGCCCAACGAACTCGACGACGCAAGTGTGCTTATGGTGCTGCGCGACGGTGAGGTGACCGTGACGGGCCCGCGTGGCTCGAATGAACTGAACGTCTCGGTGAGCCAGGGCGGCAGACGCATTCCCGCGGTCTTTCAGGTTCGCACCCAGGACGCGGCCCGCAGGGAAGTGGCGGCCTACCGGCTCGACCGCCAGCTGAAACTCGGGCTAGTGCCGGTCACGGTCGAGCGCGAGGTGCAGAGCCAGCACGGCGTGTTGCAGGGACGCCCGCTCAAGTGGGTCACGCAGAGCGAAGTGAAGCATCAATCGTTGCGCATCGGCGGTTGGTGCGGAGCCGAGCCGCAGTACCAGCTGGTCTATGCCTTCGATGCACTGATCGCCAACGAAGGCCGCCGAGCCGAAACATTGCTGTTCGATACGGACGACGGGTTCGTCTACGCCACGTCGCACGAGCGCGCCTTCGGCAACACCAGAAACCTGCCTGCGTACCTCAAGGCGAACCCGCCGACGCCGGGCGCGGAACTCCGTCGTCGCCTCGGGGCGCTCGATGAGGCGGGCTTGCAGGCGGCGCTGGGCGATCTGGTCGACGCGCGCGGCCGCCACGCCATCCTGGCGCGTCGGGACGCATTGCTGGCTCTGCCCGCAGCGGCGGCAACGGCCAGATCGCCCTGACGGAGTGGCACGGCAGCGCGGTCGTCAGCTGGTCAGGCGCCTGACCAGGAACATGCTGCGCGCCTCGAGACCATCCATGTTGCTG
>Ga0315271_10002873_pt1 | contig 10848 bp, 9 predicted proteins | sample C3_top_MG_FD_204664 | JGI IMG/M metagenome (GOLD analysis project Ga0315271, IMG submission 204664) | Sediment microbial communities from Yellowstone Lake, YNP, Wyoming, USA - C3_top | ecosystem: Environmental > Aquatic > Freshwater > Lake > Sediment | place: USA: Wyoming | collected 2017-08-01
GGGCTCGTACGACGCCAGCATCAAATCGATGGGCGACGGCTCCGTTCGCGTGACGATCAGCGGAAACGGGAAGACCGGCCATGTGACGGGGAAAGTCCAGGGCCACGAGGTCGTCGTCGAGGGCGGCAGGCAGCCGAGCGCAGCCAACTCCGTCATCATCCAGGGGGGTAAGCAGCCGTCCTTCGCGTCTTTCGGTTTCACGCCTCAGAGCCAGGTCTCGCCTCAGATATCAGGGAATCGCCTGAACCTGGTCATCAAAGGCCAGGGATCGAACGCGATCCTGATCGGCCTCCTGCTGCCCGCGGTCCAGAAGGGCGGCATCATCAGCCCAACCGATCTCGGCGCCCAGAAGGTCCAGCCCGTCGGAAAGTAGCGGTCAGGAGGGCGCGGGGAGCCCGACCTCGGCGAAGAGCCTCTCCGTGTCTTCGCCGAGGCGCGGCGGGGCCGCCGCCGGAGGATCGGAGAATCCTTCGAGGAAGAAGGGCGGACGGACGGTGGGGACGCTCCGGCCGCCTCTCCGCGTCTCCAGAACGGATTCGAGCGCCTGCGCCTGGGGCGCGTGAAGAGCCTCGAGGACGCCGAGCACGGGCCCGGCGGGAAGAGCGGCCTCCCCGAGGCGTGCGAGCCACGCGGCTCGGGATTCCCGCGCGAAGATTCCTTCGAGGATCGGAACGAGCTCCGCGCGGTTCGAGACGCGTCCCACATTCGTGGCAAATCGCGGGTTCGCTGCCAGGTCCGGCCGCCCGATGACCCTTTCGCAGAGAATCTCGAATTGCCGGTCGGTTCCGACGGCGAGCAGGAACCCCCCGTCCGACGCCTCGAACGCGCGATACGGCTCGATCGCCGCGTGCGCGTTGCCGTGGCGCGTCGCCTCCCGCCCCGTCACGAGCGCCGAGCCGGCCACGTTGACGAGCGCGGCGAGGCCCGTCGAGACGAGGTTCGTCTTCACGTGGGCGCCGGTTCCGTCGCGTTCGCGCGCGTGGAGCGCCGCGAGAATCTCCGCGAGGGCCGCCCAGCCCGCGAGGACGTCCACGAGCGCGACGCCGATCTTGTGCGGCGCGCCGTCGGCGGGCCCCGTAATCGACATGAGGCCCGTGGCGCCCTGCGCGAGAAGGTCGAACCCCGGCGCGCCGGCTTCCGGGCCCGTGTCGCCCGCGCCCGAGATCGAGCAGGCGACGAGGCGCGGGCTCCGGGCGCGGAGCGCATCGACGCTGATCCCGCGCTTCTCGAGCGCGCCCGGCAGGAAATTCTCGACCAGGACGTCGGCCTTCGCCGCCCAGCGCCGGACGAACTCCTGTCCCTCCGGGGTTCCCAGGTCCACGGCGGCCGATTCCTTTCGCCGGTTCACCGAGAGGTAGTACGCCGCTTCTCCGTCGAGCGCGGGGGGTTTCCAGCCGCGCGAGACGTCGCCGCCGCGCGGGTCCTCGACCTTGATGACGCGCGCGCCGAGATCCGCGAGGAGCATCGTCGCGAGCGGTCCCGCGAGGACGCGCGAGAGATCGAGGACGACGATGCCGTCGAGGGGCGGCTTGCGCATCAGAACAGCGGGCGTTTCACGACCAGGATGGTCGTGTCGTCCGCGGGCGTGCCCTCGCCCACGTGCCGCCGCCAGTCCGCGAAAAGCGCCTCGACGATCGCGTCCGCCGGCCGGCGCCAGAGGCTGACCGCGGTCAGCACGTCGCGCGGCCGGTCGTAGCCGTAAGGCGCGTCGACGAGGTCCGGCCCCTCGTAGAGGCCGTCCGACGCGAGGATGAGGACGCCGCCCTTCGGTATCTCCACGGCGATGTCCTCGTACGTGCGCTTCGGCCCCTGCCCCAGCGGCAGCCCCGAGCCCGTGATCTCGCGGCACCCGCCCTCTTCGAGCAGCAGCGGGTACGGATGCCCCGCGTTCGCGAGAAGCCCCTTCCCCGTCTTCGGGTCGAGGGCGAGGAGCGCGACGGACGTGAACAGGCGCCCGCTCCGCCCCATGCGCAGAACGCGGTCGATCTCGACGAGGATCTCCGACGGCTTGCGCCCCGCCTTCACGAGGCTCGAGAGGGCGGCCATGACCATCGCCTGCTGGATGCCGCACGAGTACCCGTGCCCGGAGACGTCGCCCGCCGCGATCCACAGCGTACCCGCGTCGTCGATGACGAAATCGAAGAGGTCCCCGCCCGCTTCCGTCGCGAGGACGGTCTTGACGGCGAGGTCGAGCCCGTCGACCGCGGGCGGCTTCTCGGGCAGGAGCGAGAGCTGCATGCGCGAGAGAAGGTCCATCTCGTACTTCACGCGCCGCTCGGACTCGAGCCGCCGCACGTACTCGGGAGCGTCGAGACGGCCCTCGTCCTCCGATTCCGGCCGCCTCCAGCCGACGACTCCGGCCACCGCGAGCGCGGCAAGGGGAAGCACGGTCGCGAGCGCCGCGAGCGCGTTGCCTTCGAGGGCGCGGCACGCCACGAGCGCGTCCCTCAGGAGCGCCGACGAGACCGCCGCGACAAGGAGGGCCGCGAGGCCGTGCGCGTCGAACACGCTCCGGAAGACGAGCGCGTAGAGAAGGCACAGGGCGAGGCCCGCGCCCCACGGGTGGAGGGGCATCGCGGAAGAGAGATACAGCGCGAAGAGGATCGCCCCCAGTGTCCCGGCCCACAGGCGCGGCAGGACGAAACGCAGGAGCGCGACGAAGAGGACGAAGATCGCCGCGTCGAACGTGCCCTCGAAGAACGGCCCCTTCTGCGTCTGGAAGAGGGGGTACGCGAACGAGGGCCCCGTGGGCCACGCGCCGCGCCCCGCCGCGAGCGCGGCAGCCGAGAACGCCAGAAGCGTGATCCCGATCGTCGCGGCGCCGGCGCCGAGGCCCGAGAAGATCGCGACGCCGCCGCGCGGCCCGAGCCGCCGGGCCACGAAGGAATCGAGGCTCGTCGTGAAGCCCGGCACCGTGTCGCGGAGCAGCGACTCGGCAACGGCCCAGAGCGCAAGCAGGTACAGCAGCGAGAAGATCCGGATCCCAATCGCGAACGCGACGAAGCCCCCCGCCGAGAGCTCCTCGCTCGAGACGCCGCCGATCACCTCGTACAGGAGCGCGAGCGCCGTGAGAAAAATCGCGATGCGGAACCCGAGGCGGCGCCGATAGAGGAGGAGGCCGAACGCGACTCCCACGGCGAGGAAGACGACGAGGGACGGGATGAACCGGTACAGGCGCCGCGCGATGCCTTCGGCGTTGAAGTGCCTCGGCGCCTCCGGATCGCGCAGCCGGCGCGAGACGGAGAGCTTGATCCCGCCGGATTCCAGCGTCTGCACGTTCTCGGCCGGGGCGCCGGCCGCGGCCTCCAGCGGCTGGATGCGGACCATGACGTTCGTCGCGGGGAAAGACAGCTCTTCGCCGGCCTTCGTCCGCCCGCCGCGCACGAGATCCTCGAGCTTCGCGGCGAACGCCCGGCGCGCGGCGCGCGTCTTCTCGTCGGGCCCCTCGAAGATGGAGCCCTCGGGCGACCAGTCCACCGACTGAACCGAGCCGTCGGGCGAAAGGGCGATCTCGACGGGGCCCGCGCCGCCCCCCGGAACCGACACGGCGCCCTTCACCGTCCACGCGAACGCTCCGCCCGTGGTCTCGAGGTACGTCCGCGCGTCCGCGCCCAGCCTGCGGTAGGCCCGCTCGAACTCCGACGCGAGGTTCGGGCGCGCCTCGAATACGAGAGCGGGTTTCGTGAGCGTCGCTCCCGCGTCCCGCATTGCGGCGCGCGCGGACTCGACCGCGTTCATCGGGCGCGGCGGGACCGTGCGCCACTCGGGCAGGACGGCGAACGCCGCGGCGAGGCCCGCCCCCAGGAGGGCGAAGCCCCCGAAGAGCGAGACGCGCGGGAGGCGCGCGCTCAAGATCGCGCGCCGGCCGGCGCGAGTGTCAGGCCCGCCGTCATCTCGAGCATCCGGTCGATCGACTTCTTCGCCTTCAGCCGGACGGCCTCCGGCACCTCGATCCGCGGCGCGAGGTCGCGGAGGCACCGGGCGAGCTTCTCGAGCGTGTTGCGCTTCATGTGCGGGCAGGTGTTGCAGGAGCAGTCCGCGACCGGCGGCGCCGGGATGAGCGTCTTGCCGGGCGCCGCGAGGCGCATCTGGTGGAGGATCCCTTCCTCGGTCGCGACGATGAACGCCTGCTTCGAAGACGTCACGACGCGCTTGAGGAGGCCGGACGTCGAGGCGACGAACGCGGCATGCGCGAGGATGCGAGGCTCGCACTCGGGGTGCGCGATGACCTCGGCCTCCGGGTAACGCACCACGAGGTCGAGGAGCTTCTGCTCCGAGAAAGTCTCGTGGACGACGCACGTCCCCGGCCAGACGACGAACTTCCGGTCCAGCTTCTTCTCGAGCCACGCCGCGAGGTTGCGGTCCGGCGCGAAGACGACGGGGTCGGGGATCTGCCGCAGGATGACCTCGGCGGACGACGACGTCACGATGACGTCCGAGAGCGCCTTCACCGCGGCCGAGCAGTTGATGTAGCTGACGACCGTGTGGCCCGGGTATTTCTTCAGCCACTCGGCGAAGAGCGGCGCCGGGCAGCCGTCCGCGAGCGAGCAGCCCGCCTCGAGGTCCGGCACGACGACCGTCTTCTCGGGCGTCAGGATCTTCGAAGTCTCGGCCATGAAGTGGACGCCGGCGAAGGCGATGACCGGCTCTTTCGCCTCCCGGCCGCGGCGGGCGAGCTCGAGCGAGTCCCCCACGAAGTCGGCGAGGTCCTGGATCTCGGACTCCTGGTAGTAGTGCGCGAGGACGACCGCGTTCTGTTCCTTCTTCAGGCGGCGGATCTCTTGGGCGACGTCCTGAGACGGGATCGCACTCATGTGGCTCATCTTAACGCCCGGGCGGGTCTCCGAAATTCCCTTTGCTACACTGCCCGCGCCGGCGGCCGGAAGGCTCGCCGCGTTTGAATGAGCGCACGCGCCGAAGCCTTTTCCCAGCCTCCCGCGTCCCCGTGGATCTCGAATCCGCGCTGGGACCTGATCGTCCTTTCCTTCTCCGCCGTCCTCGTGGCGGTGCCGCCGCTCGTCCACTCCCTCGGGAAAACGACGGCCGGCGGGGTCGACATCCTCATCACGCTTCTCGTCGGCGGCCCCCACATGTACGCGACGTTCCTGAAGACGGTGTTCGAGCCGAACTTCCGGAAGCTCCACCCGGCGCTCACGTTCGCGCCCGTCGTGATCATCCCCATGATCGTGATCTCGGGCGCCGTCTTCGCGTTCCAGGCGCTCCTCACGTTCTTCTTCACGTGGGCCTCGATGCACGTGTGCGACCAGGCTTCCTACATCGCGTACCTCTACCGCGACAAGGGCGGCGCCGCGAAGCCCTGGCAGCGCGGCCTCGACGTCTCCGTGATCCTCTTCTCCCTCTACAGCTACGCGATGTACCGGCACGTGAACGGGACGTTCAAGATCGGAGACACGACGCTCTGGTTCCCGGAGTTCCTCAAGCACACGTGGTTCGCCGACACGTTCGCCGTCGTGACCGCGGGCCTCATCGCTTTCTGGATCGTCTACACGCTGAACCAGCTCCGGCGCGGCGAGGTCGGCGGGCCGTACGTGTTCTTCATGTCCCTCACGGTAGGCGTCGCGCTCTTCGTGACGCGCCTCCCCGAGCTCTCGGTTTCGTTCCAGGGCTTCAACGCCTGGCACTCCTTCCAGTACCTCGGGCTCACGTACCTCATCCTCCAGAAGGACAACACGATCGCGAAGGAAAGCCTCGCCAAGAAGCTCGCGCAGCCCGGGAAGTTCTTCCGCTACTACGGCTGGAACATCCTGCTGACGACGGGCGCGACGCTCATCATCGTCCTCCTCACGATCGTCCTGAAGCTGCCGGCCGAGCCGAGCTACTACGCGGTCGTCCTGTCGTTCCTCCTCGTGCACTACGCGCACGACCACGTGCTCTTCGCCTTCGGGAGCGGCTTCCGCCCGAAGTGACGGCACTCCGGTTCCGCCTGCGCCGCGCGGCCGCCGCCCTGGCGGCCGTCGCGTTTCTCACGGCCTCTCCGGCTGCCGCCGCGAAGAAGAAGCGGAAGGCGCCGGAGCCGACGGCCGTGCCGCGCCCGCCCGACCCTTATCGGGTCACGATCACCACTTCGGACGGCGTCGCGCTCGCGGCGTCGTGGCGGCCCGTGTCCGGCAACGAGAAGGCGCCGGCCGTCCTCCTCCTCCACGATTTCTCGCGCGAGAGGCGTGAGCTCGAGCCGCTCGCGCAGAAGCTCGGAGAGGCCGGCTACGCGACGCTCGCGATCGACCTGCGCGCCCACGGCGAGTCGACGAAGAAGAGCGGACAGCCGATCCCGATCTCCCCGCGCCTCCTCAAGGATCCGAACGGCTTCCCGCGCGACGTCGAGGCCGCGGCGGCGTGGATGAAGGCCCGCGCGCCGAAGACGGCGGCGTTTGGCTTCTCGGTGGGCGGGTACCTCGCGCTCCTCGCGGCCGCGCGCGGCCAGGTGGACGCGGCGATCGTGATCTCCGTGAACGAGCCGCGCGTCGCGGACCTCGCGGGGCAGAGTCCGCCCGTCCCGCGGTCGCTGCTCCTTCTCGCGTGCGTGGCGGACCCCGGCCGCGCGGACTCGGCAAAGAAGCTCGAGGCGGCCGCGCAGGCCCCGAAGCGCCTGCTGCTCTTCCCGGGGGCCGCGCACAACCTCGCGCTCCTGCGCGAGCACCCCGAGGCCGAGAAGGCCGTTTTCGACTGGCTTTCCGGGCGCCTCAAGTAAGCTTCCGCCCCGTGAAGACGGTCGTCTTCGACATCGAGACGGTGTCGTTCCCGTGGCTCGAGCTGGACCCCCTCCAGAGGGAGAAGCTCACCCGCCGGGCCGAAGACCACGAGGATTTTCTGAGAATGAAAGAGGGCGGGGCGCTCTCTCCCTATACCGGGAAGGTCATCGTGATTGCGATGATGAATCCCGAGAGTGGGCAGGGAAAGGTCTGGTACGAGGCGGCGGAGCGACGCGAAGAAAAGTCAGAAGACGGATTCTTCGAATATGTCGGATGCGGTGAAAGGGAGATGCTCGTCGAGTTCTGGACGGCCCTCTCGAAGTTCGAGGTCTTCGTCTCCTTCAACGGCCGCGCCTTCGACGGACCCTTCCTTTCTGTGAGGAGCGCGGCCCACGCTCTTTCACCTTCTAAGAATCTCTCGGGCTATCGGTATTCCGTCGAATCGCACATCGACCTCCTCGAAGTGCTGACGTTCTACGGGACCGTCTCCCGCGACCAGTGGCCTTCCCTCCACTCCGCCTGCGTCGCCTTCGGCATTCCCTCGCCGAAGAGCGAGGAGATGCACGGCTATGCCGTCGGCGACGCGTACCGGGAGGGGCGGCTCGCCGAGGTGGCCGAGTACTGCCGGCGGGACGTGGAAGCGACGGCCGCCCTCTTCAAGCGCCTCGAGACGACGCTCCTGCCCCTCTTCAAGAGGTGACGGGCGCGGCCCAGGGATAGAAGAGGTCTCCACGCTCTGGCAACTCGGGCACGAGCGTGATCGACGCGGGTCTTTTGTGGCGCGCGACGCGCTTCGCGAGCCAGTCCGCGAGCTCGGAGGGCGACACGTCTCGGCCGGCAACCACCCGTGCAGCCGCCGACTCCTCGCCCGACCCGGCGTCCCACTCCGCCGAGACCATGGCGTCGCGCACCGCCGGGTGCCCGCGGAGCGCAGCCTCGACCTCCGCCGGGGCGACCTGAAAGCCGCGCACCTTCACGACGGGCTTCCTTCTTCCGACGACCGTCAGCTGCCGCGCCGCATCCTCGAACGCGAGGTCTCCCGTGCGCAGCCAGCCGTCCGCCGAGAATGCGGTGGCCGTCTTCGCCTCCGCCCCGCGGTAGCCACGAAACACCTGCTCGCCGCGGAGCCACAGCTCGCCGAGCGTCCCGGGAGGACGCGCACCGCCATCCGGCCCCGCAATTCGCGTCGCGAGACCCGCGACGGGCCGGCCGCATGAGGTGACGCGCGCCTCCCCGATGGGCGCATCCACGTGCGTCGCACCAGCGCCTTCGGCGAGCCCGTAGCCCTGGACGACGGCCGCGCCGGTGCGCGCATGGCACGCGCGAGCGACGTGAGGTGCGAGGGGCGCACCACCGGAGATGAGGAGCCGAAGAGGCCCGAAGCCCTCGACGTCCGGCGGCGCCCCCGCGAGCGCCCGGACGATCGTCGGAACGACGTTCGAGACCGTCACCCCCCATCGGCGCACGGTGTCCGCGAACGACGGGACGTCGAATCGAGCCGCCGTCACTGCCGTCAGGCCGGAGTAGAGGGCGAGCGCAAGCGTCGCGACGAGACCATAAAGGTCGTACGGCGAGATCGCGGAGTAGACGACGTCGTCCTCCGACCACGGCGCGACCGCCGCGAGCCCGAGGAGCGCGGCCGAAAGGCTCGCGTGCGTGTGGCGCGCCGGCGCCGGAAGGCCGCCCGGACCGACCGACCACGCGAGAAGCGCGTCGCCGGGCTCGGCGCCCTCCGACGGCTCCGCCCGGCGTCCCCCCGCAAATGCGATCTCCGGGAGATCGAGCGATCCGTCGAAGACGGCGATCCGCCCGACGGCCGAGCCCGCAGCAGCAGTCCTGGCGGCTTCGGCGAGCGACGCGTCGGCGACCAGCAGACCAGCGCCCGTCGCCGCGAGCTGCGTGGCCATCTCGTGCGCGTGGAAGTACGGGTTCACGGGCGTCACGGCGCCGCCCGCGGCGAGGATCCCGCAGACGAGGAGCGGGTACTCGGGGACGTTGCGACCGAGGAGAGCGACGACCGAGCCGTCCCGCACTCCGAGCGCTCGGAGACGGCGCACGACCGCCTCGACCGCGGCCGGAATCTCTTCGAACCGTACGACTCGACCGGTCGCGGCGTCCGCGAGCGCAGGCCTGGGGCCCCGGCGCGCGGCCCCTTCGAGGAGGAGCTCGTGAAAGAGCGCGGTCAGCCCAGTTTCCGCGGCGCGAGCTGCGACTTCAGCGCATTCTCGTTCCACTCGGCGACCGTCGAGACGATCTTCCCGTCTACGATCTTCATCCTCGTGAGGCCGGCCGCGTTCGCGCGGCGGCCCGTCGGGGCGATTCCGTCGAGCGCCCCCCTGTGAGTGCCCTCGGCCGTCCAGCGAACGACGACCTGGTCGCCGCTCCTCTGGATCGACTGGACGTTGACCTTGAGATCCGGGAAGGCCCTGCGGAAGCGGTCGAAGAGCTGGCCGCATTGTTGAGCGGTCGCCGGATGCCCCGCGAGGACCTGTCTGGAGCCGCCGGTCCACCCCTCGGCGTAGAAGGCCCGGACGACCTGCTGATCGGCGGCCGAGACTGCGGAGGTCGACGCCACCGCAGGCGCGGCGTTCAGCGGTCGGGCGGCTGCGGGCGCAGGAGCCGTCGTCTTCTCGGCGCCGAAGAGAGCTCGGAATGGCGCCACCACGACGCCCGCGAGGGCCGTGATCAGGAGCTTCAGGAAGCCACGTCGCTGCTGCATCGCATCCTCCTCCGCCTGCGTTTGCGCAGATCTTACGCGCCTGCCCGCGGGACGGCCCGGACTTCGGCCGCAAGATCCGGGGAGAGGAAGGGCCTTCCCCGGCGCACATTGGCGGCATGATGATCACCGCGATGCCCGCGCCGTCCTCCCCCGACCCCCGCGCCGCCTGGAAGGCCGTCGTCGCCCGTGACGCGTCCCAGGACGGCCGCTTCGTCTTCGCCGTCGCGACGACCGGCGTCTACTGCCGCCCGTCCTGCGCGGCCCGCCGCCCGAATCGCGAGAACGTGCGTTTCTTCGCCGGGCCCGGCGAGGCCGAGGCCGCAGGCTTCCGCGCCTGCCTGCGCTGCAAGCCCGCCACGACCGAGCCGCCCGAGGCCGTCCGGGCCGTCCGCCGGGCCGTCGCGTTTCTCGTGGCGCACGCGGACGAGAGCGTCCCGCTCGCGACGCTCGCGCGCGTGGCGGGCCTCTCGCCCTTCCACTTCCAGAGGACGTTCAAGAAGCTCGTCGGCGTCACGCCGAAGCGCTACGCCGACGCGCAGCGCGCCGACCGCCTCAAGGCGCTCCTGAAGGGCGGCGCAAACGTCGCCTCCGCGAGCTTCGAGGCCGGTTACGGCTCCTCCAGCCGCGCCTACGCGAGTGCGCCGCGCCACCTCGGGACGACGCCCGCGGCGTATGCGCGCGGCGGCAAGGGCCTGCACGTGCGCTTCGCAACCGTCCCGACGCCGCTCGGGCGCCTCCTCGTCGCCGCGACGGATCGCGGCGTCTGCGCCGTGACGCTCGGCGACTCGGAGCGTGCGCTCGAGGCGGGTCTCCGAAGCGAGTACCCCGAGGCCCTGATTGAAAAGGCGCCGGCCGCGCTCGCGGAGTGGAGTGAGCGCATCGCCCGGTCGCTGGCCGAGGCCGTCGACCTCTCGTCGATCCCGCTCGACCTGCGCGCGACGACGTTTCAGCGGCGCGTGTGGGAGGCGCTGCGCGCGGTCCCGCGCGGCGAGACGCGCTCGTACTCCGAGCTCGCGGCCGCGATCGGCCAGCCCTCGGCCGCGCGCGCCGTCGCCTCGGCCTGCGCGCACAACCCGGCAGCGCTCGTCGTCCCGTGCCACCGCATCGTGAAGAGCGACGGCGCCCTCGGCGGCTATCGGTGGGGCGTCGCGCGCAAGCGCGAGCTTCTGAAACGCGAAAGCGGGCGGCCCTGAGGCCGCCCGAAGGTCTCACGTCCCGATTCGCTCAGCGCCAGAAGCCTTCGACCCAGTAGCCCTCGATGTCGTAGTGGGCGGGGATCCAGACGGCCCCGAAGAAGGGCGGTACGACCCAGCCGTAGTTCGCGATGTAGACATAGCCGGGGCCGGGACACGCGGAATGGAAGCGGAAGCCCGCGTAAGTCCGGTACGGCGCCGCGTAGCCGTAGCCGTAGCGGGCGTA